>Ga0187894_10003492_pt1 | contig 17569 bp, 16 predicted proteins | sample GBC1701081metaG_FD_136650 | JGI IMG/M metagenome (GOLD analysis project Ga0187894, IMG submission 136650) | White microbial mat communities from a lava cave in the Kipuka Kanohina Cave System on the Island of Hawaii, USA - GBC170108-1 metaG ...
CTTGGGCTGGGCTGCGCCCAGCCTCCCGGGCGGGGCCCCAACCCCGCCCTCCTCCAGTGCGTGGGGGCCCCCGCCCCACGCCCGGCCGTACTCCTTGGGCTGGGCTGCGCCCAGCCTCCCGGGTTTCCTCCTGTCGATGCCCCGCGCCCGACCCGCGGACCCGGCCCGCTCATCGCCTCCGACAGTGGTGACCAGATGCTCGGGTATCTCGGCCAGGAACCGGCTCGGCGAGTTGTACTGGGTCGCACCGAACAGGTAGCGGCTCCAGGCGTGGGAGACGAACAGTCGCTTGCGGGCCCTGGTAATGCCCACATAACAGAGGCGCCGCTCTTCCTCCAGCTCTGCCGGTTCGCCCAGCGACCGCAGATGAGGAAAGACCGCATCCTCCATTCCGACCAGAAAGACACCGTCGAACTCGAGGCCTTTGGCGGTATGAAGGGTCATCAGAACAACCGACGTTCCCCCTTCCCCAGCGGCGCCATCGGGCAGCTGGTCGGAGTCGGCCACCAGACTCACCGTCTCCAGGAATGCCGCAATATCCGACGGCGACCCTTCGTCATCGGCCGTGACTTCGAACTCCCGGGCCACGCCGACTAACTCGGCCAGGTTCTCTAGGCGACCCTGAGACTCGATCGATCGCTCGGCCTCCAACTCGGCCAGATACCCGGTCCGATGCAGGATCGCCTCCAGCGCCGCCGCAGGCCCGATGGGGTCGGATGCCAACGACCGGAGTAGTTCCAACAGCGAGGCGATTCCGCCAAGAGCTTTCCCGGTCACTCCCGCCAGCGCCGCGTCGCTCAGGGCGGCTGCCAACGGCGTCCCCTGAGCCTTGGCCCACGCTTCTATGCGGGCCAGGCTGGTGTCGCCCACCCCTCGCCGAGGGACATTGATTATGCGCCGGAGCGACACCTCGTCGGTTGGGTTGGTTAGCACCCGTAGATAGGCCAGAGCGTCTCGCACCTCGCGCCGCTCGTAGAAGCGCGTTCCTCCCACGATCTTGTAGGGGATACCCCGCCGGACCAGGTGTTCCTCGACCACCCGACTCTGGGCGTTTGTCCGGTAGAACACGGCCATATCGCCCCATGCCCATTCGCCGGAATCCACCAACGCCTCCATGCGGCTGCAAACCCAGGCGGCCTCTTGGCTCTCATCGCCGGCCCGGTAACGCTCGATGCGGTCCCCGTTGGTCTGATCTGTCCACAACGCCTTGGGCTTGCGACCACCGTTGTTGGAAATGACCGCGTTTGCGGCATCGAGAATTGTCTGAGTCGAGCGGTAGTTCTGTTCGAGTAAGACCGTCTCGACATCGGGAAATGCCTTTTCGAAGTCCAAGATGTTGCGAATGTCGGCGCCCCGGAAGCGGTAAACGCTCTGATCACCGTCGCCTACGACGCAGATGTTGCGATGCAGGCGAGAAAGCGCCACCACGATCTCGTTCTGAGCCCGGTTTGTGTCCTGGAACTCGTCGACCAGCACGTGGCGGAAGCGGCGCTGGTACTGGCTCAAAACGTCGGGCGAGGTGGCCAGGAGCTCAACGGTGCGGATGAGAAGGTCGTCGAAATCCATGGCGTTGGCCGCCACCAGCCGCCGCTGATACTGCAGATAAACCTCGGCGATGCGGCGCTCGTAAGGTCCTCGGGCCCGTTCGCCATAGGCCTCAGCCGACACCAGTTCGTTCTTGGCTTGGCTCACGGCGGCATGGACTGCTCGGGGGGCGAAGCGCTTGGGGTCCATGTCGAGGTCGCGCACCACCAAGGCGGTGAGGCGCTCCGCGTCGGCCTGGTCGTAGATGGTGAACGAAGGCCGATAGCCGATGTCCTCGGCGTGGCGACGAAGCAGGCGCACGCAGGCGGAGTGGAAAGTGGACACCCACATGCGCTGAGCCACCGGACCCACCAGAGCCCCAACCCGCTCCTTCATCTCGCCTGCGGCTTTGTTGGTGAAGGTGATGGCCAGGATCTCGAATGGGGAAACGCCCTGCTCTCGGATCAACCAGGCCACCCTCCGAGTGAGAACTCGGGTCTTGCCCGACCCCGCTCCTGCCACGATCAGCAGGGGACCACCCAGATGGGTTACCGCCCGGAGTTGAGCCGGGTTCAAGCCCTCCAGCAATCCGGTGGCGCCTACTCCCATTCAATAGTGCCGGGAGGCTTGGAGGTGACGTCGAGAACGACTCTGTTGACCCCGTCCACCTCGGCGATGATCCGGCCGGAAATGGCTTCGAGCACGTCGTAGGGAAGGCGAGCCCAATCCGCGGTCATGGCATCGTCGCTGGTGACCGCCCGGATCACTATCGGGTAGGCGTAGGTCCGCTCGTCGCCCATGACCCCGACGGTCTTCACCGGCAACAACACGGCGAAGCTCTGCCAAAGCTGTCGCAACAGTCCGGCCCTGCGGATCTCTTCGACCACGATGGCGTCGGCCTGGCGCAGGATCTCCAGTCGTTCGGGGGTCACCTCGCCCACGATGCGTACGGCCAACCCGGGCCCGGGAAACGGCTGGCGCCACACGATTTCGTCGGGCAGCCCCAGTTCGCTGCCAACCGCTCGCACCTCGTCCTTGAACAGGTTTCGCAACGGCTCCACCAGCCCGAAAGCCAGATCGTCGGGCAAACCGCCCACATTGTGATGGGACTTGATGCGGGCCGCGTCTTTGGTCCCAGACTCGATCACGTCGGGATAGAGCGTTCCTTGAACTAGGAATCGAGCATCTTGAAAGTCCGTAGCCACCTCTTCGAAGACCCGGATGAAGGTGGCGCCGATGGCCTTGCGCTTCTGCTCCGGATCGGTCACGCCGGCCAGTACCTCGCCAAACCGATCGGCTGCCTTCACATGAACCAAGTCCACCTGAAACTGGCGCCGAAACGTCTCCTCAACCTGTTCGCCCTCGCCGGATCTCATGAGCCCGGTGTCGACGAATACACAGGTCAACTGATCTCCCACCGCGCGATGCACCAGCGCCGCAGCCACGGCGGAGTCAACCCCTCCGGACAGGCCGCAGAGCACCCGCTCGGTGCCAACTTGGGATCGGATCGCCTCCACTGCGGTCGCAGTCACCGACTCCATGGTCCAGGTGGGCTCACATCCACACACGGAGTACAAGAACCGCTCCAGCATCTGCTGGCCACTACCAGTATGAGCCACTTCGGGATGGAACTGGACTGCGTAGATCGCTCGGGACGGATCTTCCATAGAGGCCACCGGCACCGCGTCGGTTCGTGCCGTCACGGCGAAGCCGTCGGGCACCTCCACGATGGAATCTCCGTGACTCATCCAGACGTCGGTCCTCGCGACCTGGCCATCGAAGAGAACCGACCCCGCCACCAGTTCCATGGCCGTGCGGCCGTACTCGGCCACCCCTGTGCGGTCGACGCGTCCCCCCAACCGCGTGGCCACCAGTTGAGCCCCGTAACAGATCCCGAGGATCGGCACTCCGCTGGAGAACACTGCAGCGTCGATGGTGGGCGCGCCCTCGACGTGGACTGAGGCCGGGCCCCCGCTCAAGATGATCCCGGCGGGGCGGCGGGCCAACATCTCGGTCACCGGCATGTGCCGCGAGACGATCTCGCTGTAGACGTGGGCCTCGCGCACGCGTCGGGCGATCAGCTGGGCATACTGCGCCCCGAAGTCCACCACCAGGACGGTCGGGCGAACCGAAGTCGTAGTGACGCCGGTCGTAGTGACGCCGGTCGCCGAGACATCGGTCTTCGCTACGTCGGCCGGCGAGATCATGGTTCAGCGTAGTGCGACGTGCCAGGCCCCTGGCCGAGCGGAATCCGTAGTTAGCTGCGAGCTCCCATACCGATGCGTTGGGACTGCTGGAGAAACTTGCCCTCTGTCTGCAGCGCCGGCGCCACCATCACCTCGGCCTTCTGGAACTCCTTCACGGTGCCATAACCGCTGGTAGCCATGGATGTCTTCAATGCACCGAACAGATTGAGGCGACCATCGTTTTCGTGAGCCGGGCCAACCAGCACTTCGGCCAAAGTCCCCCTGATCGTGGTCCGGACCCGCGCTCCGCGCGGCAGCGTGGGGTGGAACGTGGCCATTCCCCAGTGGTAGCCCCGACCAGGAGCCTCCGACGCCGCCGCCAGCGGCGACCCGATCATCACTGCATCGGCCCCACAGGCGATGGCCTTGGCGATGTCGCCCCCGTTGCTCATTCCCCCGTCGGCGATGACGTGGACATACACACCGGTCTCATCGAGGTGGCGCATGCGTGCCCCGGCTGCGTCGGCGATAGCGGTGGCCTGGGGAACGCCGAGACCGAGCACCGCTCGGGTCGTGCAGGCGTGACCGGGACCGACACCCACGAGAATCCCGACGGCGCCGGTACGCATGAGGTGCAGGGCGGCCTGATAGGAGGCGCAGCCACCGACGATCACCGGCACCTCGAACTCGCGGATGAAGCGCTTGAGGTTCAGGGGTTCAACCGTTCTGGACACGTGCTCAGCCGACACGACCGTGCCCTGGATCACCAGAAGATCGAGCTCGGCGGCCAGGATCGTGGGTGCGAACTGAGCCACCCGCTGGGGAGTGAGCGAAGCGCAGGCCACAACGCCCGCAGCTTTTATCTCGGCGATTCGTTGCCCGATCAGTTCAGCCTTGACCGGTTCGGCATAGATCTCCTGCATTCGCAGAGTGGCCTTATCGGTGTCGAGGCCGGCGATCTCCTCAAGCAGCGGGTCCGGATCCTCATAGCGACCCCACAGGCCTTCCAGGTTCAACACCCCTACGCCACCGAGCCGACCGATCTCGATAGCGGTGGCGGGACTGATGACGCCGTCCATGGCCGCCCCCATCAGGGGAAGTTCGAAGCGGTAGGCGTCGATCTCCCAGGCCACGTCGATGTCTTCGGGGTCACGGGTGCGGCGGCTGGGAACGATAGCGATGTCGTCGAAACCGTAAGCCCGCCGACCCGACTTACCTATTCCGATTTCGATGTCGGCCACAGCCTAGGACGCAACCGGTGACTTGGCCGGACCGGGCGCGGCGGCGACGATCGCCTGAAGCAACTCCTTCATTCCGCCGGTCTTCAGGTTGGCCAACACCCGCCCCGGAGGGGTCTCTCCGTCCTCCCACTCCATCCAGGCGGCAAGCAGTTTTTCGGGGTCCGGCGGGAGTCGATCCATCGATCGGGAGCCTACCGTGCCCCCTGTTGCCCACGATCCAGGCGATAGAAACTGGGCGTGACCCTCGAAATCGAAGTGAGCCGGCCCCGTTGCATCGCGTCCAAGGCGTGCATCAACGCGGCCGAAGGCGTCTTCGCCATCGTCGACGGAGCATCGCTGGTCGTCAACGCCGACGGAGCAGACGAAGCCGACATCGTGGCCGCCGCCGAGGCCTGTCCCACCGGGGCCATAACGCTTCGGCGCAACGGCGAACGGCTCGCCTGACAAGCTCCACCCCTACTAGCTTGCGCCCGGCTAGCGCTAGCTCGCGCCCACGCACGCAGGAGGAAGCACGTGGCCACACTTGTCGCCTTCCACGCCCACCCCGACGACGAGGCGATCGCCACCGGCGGCGTCATGACCAAAGCGGCGGCGGGCGGCCACCGGGTTGTTCTGGTCGTGGCGACCCGGGGTGAGCGCGGCGAGATCCCCGAATCGGGGCTGATGCCCGGTGAGACCCTTGCGCAGCGGCGCGTGGCGGAGACGCACGCCGCAGCCGCCATTCTCGGAGTCAGCCGGGTGGAGTTCCTCGGCTACGTCGACTCCGGCATGGCCGGCACACCGGAGAACGACGCGCCCGAGGCCTTCTGCAACGCAGACATCGACGAGGCGGCACGGCGACTAGCCGACATCCTGGTCGAGGAGGGGGCCGACGTGCTCACCGCCTACGACGAGCGAGGCGTATACGGCCATCCCGACCACGTGCAGGTGCATCGCGTGGGAGTTCGGGCCGGCGAGCTGGCCCGAACTCCCAAGGTGTACCTGGCTACCGTCAACAAGGACCACCTCGAGCGGACCGGGTTCGACGTGGGCGACTTGGACCTCGGCGTGCGCGAAGAGCGCATCACGACCACGATCGATGTCCGGGAGCTGCTCGACGTCAAACGCGCCGCCATGGCCGCCCACGCCAGCCAGATCGGAGAGGCGTCGTTCTTCCTCGCCCTGCCTCCGGACCAGTTCGCGGTGGGCTTCGGCCAGGAATGTTTCATCCTTGTAGGCGCACCGCCCGGCGCCGCCGAGACCAGCCTGTTCGACGACTAGGCGGAAGGACCTAGCAGCTAGCTCGCCAGCAAGATCCTCCGGCGGGTACGCCGCCGGAGGATCTTGCTGGCAGTTCGGGCCGAGCCCGGCCTGCGCGTCAGTGCGCGTGAGAGAAGCTGCTCCCGGCCCGGGTCGGCATGGAGCGTGGCTCTTCGCGTTCGGGCTTGTCTGCCACCAACACCTCGGTGGTCAGAATCATGGCGGCGATAGACGCAGCGTTTTGAAGCGCGGAGCGGGTGACCTTGGCCGGGTCGATGACGCCGGCCTTGAACAGATCCTCGAGAACCCCGGTAGCCGCGTTCAGACCGATCGATCCGGTCTCGGCTTCCACCTGGTGGACCATGAGGTTGCCCTCCAACCCGGCGTTGTTGGCGATACAACGCAACGGGGCTTCTAGGGCCACCCGCAAGATCGCTGCTCCCGTGGCTTCGTCGCCCTCGAGCACCAGAGCATCGATAGCTGACCGCGCTCGCAACAGGGCGGTACCGCCGCCGGGAACGATTCCTTCTTCCACCGCGGCTTTGGTGGCCGAGACGGCATCTTCGATCCGGTGCTTCTTTTCCTTGAGTTCCACCTCTGTTGCGGCTCCGACCTTGATCAGCGCCACACCGCCGGCCATCTTGGCCAGACGTTCCTGAAGCTTCTCGCGGTCCCAGTCCGAGGTGGAGTCCTCGATCTCACGCTTGATCTGGCCGACCCGAGCAGAAACTTCGCTCGAGGAACCGGCACCCTCCACGATGGTGGTGTCATCCTTGGTCACAATCACGCGACGGGCCCGACCTAACAGGTCGAGCGTCACGTTGTCCATGCGGTAACCCAACTCGGGGGCGATCAGCTGCCCGCCGGTGAGGATGCCGATGTCGGCCAAAAGAGTCTTGCGACGTTCGCCGAACCCGGGGGCCTTGACAGCCACCGAGGTGAACGTTCCCCGGATCTTGTTGACCACCAGGGTGGCAAGCGCCTCGCCGTCCACGTCCTCGGCGATTATCACCAGGGGCCGCGACGCCTCCATGACCTTCTCCAGCACCGGGAGCAGGTCGCTGACGGAACTGAGCTTCTGGTTGACCAGCAGGATGTAGGGATCATCGACCACGACTTCCTGGCGCTCGACGTCGGTGACGAAATGGGGCGACAAGTAGCCCTTGTCGAACTGCATGCCCTCCACGAACTCGAGGTCCATGCCGGTGGTGTTGGACTCCTCGACGCTCACCACGCCGTCCTTGCCGACCCTGTCGATCGCATCGGCAATCACGTTTCCGATCACCGAGTCGCCGGCGGAGATGGTGGCTACGTGCGCGACCTCGGCCTTGTCCTCGACTTCCTTGGCCTGTGCCTTGATCGACTCGACCACGGCTGCCACCGCTGCCTCCATGCCTCGCTTGAGACTGAGAGGGGCGGCTCCGGCGGCCACATTGCGCAGGCCCTGATGAACCAGAGCCTGGGCCAAGACAGTGGCCGTGGTGGTGCCGTCGCCGGCTACGTCGTTGGTCTTGGTGGCCACTTCCTTCACCAGTTGGGCACCCATGTTTTCGAAGTTGTCCTCCAGAGGGACGAACTCCTTGGCGATGGTGACGCCGTCGTTGGTCAGAGTGGGAACACCGAACTTCTTCTCGAGGACCACGTTGCGACCTCGGGGTCCGAGGGTGACCTTGACGGCGTTGGCCATCTTGTCCACCCCGGCCTCCAGGGACCGACGGGCATCCTCGTTGAACTTGAGGGTCTTGGGCATGGTTAGCCCTACTTACTGATAGTGGCGAGTACGTCGCGGCTGGTGAGGATGAGAACGTCCTCGCCATCGACGGCGATTTCAGTTCCGCCGTACTTGCTGTAGACGACGGTGTCTCCCACCTTCACGTCGAGCGGAATGACCTCGCCGGTCTGCTCCGAGCGACGGCCCGGACCCACAGCGAGAACTTCACCCTGCTGGGGCTTTTCCTTGGCCGTGTCGGGGATGACGATGCCGCTGATGGTGGTCTGCTCGGCTTCGCTGGGCCGCACCACAATTCGATCGTCGAGGGGCTTGAGGTTCATGTCGGAATCGACCTCCGTGTTTGGATGGCGTCTTTTTCTTACCTGGCTGTTCATTAACTGGCGTGCTGCGAGTGAATCCGGGTCGGCCGTGCGGCCCAGTAGGCCGCAGCAACGCTGCCGTGCGGCCCAGGGGCCGCAGCGACGCTGCCGTCGTTAGCACTCTCCAGTGCCGAGTGCTAACGATAGACCGCTCCGGGGAAGTCCATCAACCAACGGGGTTCAGGCCAGGGGGAAGTTGGGACGTATCCCGGTGTCGGACGGACTCGGACCGTCGGATCGCAGGCGCCACCAGGCCGCCGCGGCGACCATCGCTGCGTTGTCGGTACACATGGCCCGACTGGGCAGAAAGACCCGGACCCCGTCCTCGGTTCCCATCTCGGTCACCCGGCGGCGAAGCTCGGAATTGGCCGCCACACCGCCGCCCAGGCACAGACCGGCGGCCCCGGTTTCGTCCATGGCTCGACGCGCCTTCGCCACCAACATGTCGACCACCGCAGCTTGGAACGAAGCGGCGATATCGGCCACCGGCACGGGGCGACCTCCGGCGCCGGGGGCGGGGCGATCTTCGGAGCCGGGGGCTGGGCGGTGGCGTCGGGTGAAGTTGATCACCGCCGTCTTGAGTCCGCTGAGGGAAAAGTCCAGGCCCTCGGGCATCGGTCGGGGGAACCGAACCACCTTGGGATCGCCCTCGGCGGCCAACCGATCGATCACTGGGCCGCCGGGATAGCCAAGACCCAGGAAACGAGCCACCTTGTCGAATGCCTCCCCCACTGCGTCGTCCACCGTGCTACCCAGCAAGCGGTATCGGCCGTGGCCCTCCATCAAGACGAGCATGGTGTGACCACCCGAAACCAAAAGGAGCACCAGCGGCATCGCCAGGTCGGGCTCTTCCAGGAACGAGGCGTAAAGGTGGGCTTCGAGGTGGTTCACCCCTACGAAGGGCACCCCCCACGCCAAGGCCAGGGCCTTGGCTTCGGCCACGCCTACAAGCAGCGCTCCGGCCAGACCGGGACCCACGGTGGCGGCGACCGCATCCAGAGCGCATCCCTCCACATCGGCTTCGACGAGAGCTTCGGCGATCACGGGTGTCAGCAGGCTCAAGTGGGCCCGGCTGGCGATCTCGGGCACGACACCGCCGAAACGGGCATGAAGGTCCACCTGACTCGAAACCACCGACGACAACACCGTCGAACCATCAACCACCACGGCGGCGGCGGTTTCGTCACACGACGTCTCGAGGGCCAAGATGACCGTCATGGCTGATCGCTGACCAGGGTGGATCCGGCAATGGTCGACTCGATGCCTTCCAGGCGACGGAGGTACTCCGGGGTTGCAATTTCGTGGGCCCACATCACCAGGGCATCTTCGTTGTTCTCTTCGTAGTAGCGGGGTCGGATGCCGGCGGGTACGAACCCGAAACGGGCATACAGCCGGCGAGCTGCAGCGTTGGACATCCGCACCTCCAGAGTCAGTCCTTCGGCGTTGCGACCGATGGCTTCGCGGGCCAAGGCCAAAAGTAGACGGGTCGCAACTCCGCGGCGCTGCCAGGCCGGGTCCACGGCCAGGGTGGTCACGTGACCTTCATCAGCAACCATCATCAGACCGCCGTAGCCGACCACCGCAGTATCGGCGCCGGCTCCGAAGTAGGCCGAAGCCGAGGCCCGAGCAACCAGGTAGACGCGGCTGTTGCGCATGGCCAACTCACTGGAGAACAACCCCAGACTCCAGGGGCGGGGATAAACCGCCGATTCAATCCGCAGGACGGCCCTCAGATGCCGAGGGCGCATCGGGCTTAGACGAACGACCAGTTCGTCGGCCGGGGGAGGCGTGATCATGGCGGTCAACTCGGCCCTCCGGGTGCCCGGGCGATTCCTGATCCTTTCCAGTTGATGGCAGCGTCCCAATTAATCTCGGCGTCGCTGCGGCGCAGGTACATCGGCTCCAACGCGACGGCGGCGACGAAATCCTCCGCCGCCATCCTGGGGCGAGCCAGCTCGACCAGGACGCGGGCCGAGGGGAATGAGTTCGAAGACCCGCCCAATTCGAAGGTGGCCCATTGGCCGAGTGTGTCGGCGTAACGCAGGGCGCCGTCGCCCACCAACAGGCAGTCCTCCCCCCGAGCCAACAGTTCGGTTGCCAGGTCAGCCGGCGTGAGCATTTGATAAGGCGACAGCCGTTGCACCCCTCCTGGGACCTGGCGATAGAAGGCGCAGTAGACCTCACCCCGGCGGGCATCGATGGCCGCCACGATCAGGCGTCCGCTATGGCGCACCTCGAAGGCCAACAAATCCAGGCTGCACACGGCCACGGTGGGCACCCGCAGGGCCTGGGCCAGGGCTTTTGCCGTCGCAACTCCCACCCGCAAGCCACTGAAGAGACCCGGGCCGATGTCCACCGCTATGCCGGTGACGCCGGCCAGCGTGACGCCGGCTTGACGACAGGCGAAATCGATGGCTGGAACGAGCATCTCCACGTGGCGGCGTGGCCGGCTGAGCGAAATCGAGACCAAAACCCCCTCGGCGGTACCCAGGGCACAGCCCGCCTGAGCCGTGGCCGTCTCGATGCCCAGGATCAGCACGGGGTCACGGCCCAGCCACCCATTCGGACAGAGACTCCCGTATACCCGCAAGCCGACTCGCCCACGCGGGACCGACCGGACGCAGCGTGATCAGGCGGTGTTCGTCCGCCCCGTCCGATTCGGCGTCCGCCTCGTCGGTCATGGCAAGGCGGATCTCCAGGAAGTCATAAGGCAAGGCGGCCGCCACCACGTCGCCCCACTCAATGACGGTCACGCCGTCGCCGTCCACCAGCTCGGCCAGCCCCAAGTCGGCCAGTTCGCTCAAGTGGTCAAGGCGATAAACGTCTAGGTGCGCAAGGGGCAATCGACCCTCGTAGTTTCGGACCAGCACGAACGCCGGACTGGTCACGGTCTCGATCACCCCCAAGCCCCGGGCCAGGCCCTGGGCGAAGGCTGTCTTACCGCTACCCAGGTCTCCAGCCAAAACGATGACGTCGCCCGGGCTGAGCTCGGCGGCCACCACCGCCGCCAACCGGTGAGTTTCGGTCACCGAATCAGTAGCGGCCCGGATCACGACCGCTCCGACGGGGTCAGGGACGCTGCCGGCAAGGCCAACAACGCTTTGGCCCGCACGAGGTCCGCTCGCATCTGCGCCACCATCTCGCCGCCACTGCGCATGACCGCTGCAGGATGGAATGTCGGCACCACGTAGCCGGTTCGAAACGGGTACGAACGGCCGCGAAGCTTCGTGATTCCGAGGTCGGTTGCCAGGAGTAGACGGGCGGCAAAGTTTCCGAGCGTGACGATCACGCGGGGGTTGATCACCTCCAGTTGGCCGTCCAGGAACCTCCGACACGCCTGAGTTTCCTCCGGACGGGGATCGCGGTTGGCCGGCGGCCGACACTTGACTGTGTTGGCCACGTAGAAGTCGTCGCGCCCGAGGCCCATCTCCTCGGCCACGAGTTGGTCCAGGTAGCGGCCCGAGCGGCCGACGAAAGGCAAGCCCTCCTGGTCCTCTTGGGCGCCGGGCGCCTCCCCGACGAACATAAGGCCACCCATGGGATTTCCCATCCCGAAAACGACGTTGGTCCGGTGCTCGGCCAACTCGCAGCGAGTGCACACACCGGCCTGTTCGGCCCATTCCACCAGCGAAGTCACACGCCCACCGCCACGCGTCGGACCCGGGGTCCGATGCCGCACAAAATCTCGTAAGGGATCGTTCCCAATCGGTCGGCCCATTCCCAGGCGCCGATCATCTCCGCCCCCTGGCATCCCAACAAGACGACCTCGTCACCCACCATCACCAGATGGTCATCGCCCAGGTCGACCATGAGTTGGTCCATGGTCACCCGGCCGGCAATCGGGTAACGGCGCCCCCCGATCAGCACATCGCCCCGCCCACAGCCCAAACCCCAGCGGACGCCGTCGGCGTATCCGATGGGAACGGTGGCCACCGTCGTGGGCCCCGAGCAGCGGTGGCGGTGGCCGTAGGACACGCCTCCGCCCGTCTCGACACTCGTCAGGTGCCCAACGCGGGCCCGCAGCGACAAGGCAGGGCGAAGGTCCAGGCAGGAGCGAAGGTTTAAGGCGGCGGCCGGCGCCGCGGCCGGCGTCACGCCATAAAGGGTGATCCCGCAGCGGACCAGATCGTGACGGGCGGCCGGGAAGGCCATGGTGGCGGCCGAGTTGCAGGCGTGAACCAACGAAGGCCGGATCCCCTGGCCGCTCAGGGCGTCGACCACTCGATCGAAGGCATCCAGTTGAGTCGCATTGGCCGAATCGGCGGGCTCGTCGGCCACGGCGAGATGGGTGAAGATGCCCTCGAGCGACAACTCGTCTTGGTGGTCGATGGCCAGAGCCAGACCCACCGCCGCCTCAGGTGCGATCCCGACTCGGTGCATGCCGGTATCCACCTTCAGGTGTACAGCCAAGCGGTAGCGGGGGTCTCGAGACCGGCGCTCGGCCGCCGCCTTGGCCGCTGCCTCGACGCCTTGCTCGCTGTAGACCGTCGGGGTAAGTCCCAGGGCAACCACGTCGGCCATGGCGGCCGGCGGCGGCTCGGAGAGAACGAGAATGGCGGTCGCAATCCCCGCTTGGCGTAGCGGTTCGGCTTCCTCGGTTGAAGCCACAGCCAGCCACGAGGCGCCTCCGGCCAGAGCCGCTCGCGACGCGGCCACGGCTCCGTGGCCATAGGCGTCGGCCTTCACCACTGCACACAGCGCAGCGGGGGCCGCCAACTTCGCCATGACCCCCGCGTTGTGAGCGATGGCGTCGAGGTTGATGTCGGCCCAGACCGGGCGCGCACCGGCAGGATTCACCGGGCGATCAGGCCCACGACCGAGATGTTGGGCAACTCCGACCTCCCAGGGGTACTGAGCGCCGCCGAGCGGCTTGCTCCGGGGCTACGACGGTCAAGGCTAACCGGCCGGGCCCGGCTCGAACCTTGGGCACCGGACGATCCCAGATACCGCCCAGCGCCTCGCCGGTCCCGCTTCAGCGCCTCCGCGCCAATAAGGCATTGACGGCGGCCGGTAAGTGGCCAACCACGTCGCTGGCCACCAACCCGTCCGACCACCCCAACTCGGCGGCCCGAGCATGGACAAACGCCCCCCCGGCCGCCGCTCGAATGCCGCTCAGGCCACCGGACAAGAGGGCGGCGATCACTCCGGCCAGGACGTCGCCGGTACCGGCAGTGGCTAAGCGGGAATCAATGGCCACCGTCAAATACGCGATTCCCTTCGGATCGGCCACCACCGTGGTCGGCCCTTTGCGCAGTACCACGGCACCGGTGCGACGGGCTAGATCCCGGGTGGTCGAAATCCGATCGACCGGTGGGGGCCCTGCAGCTAGTAAGAGGGAATCCGGTCCGGCCTCCGCCACTTCTAACCGTTTTGCCAGGCGGCGAAATTCACCATCGTGTGGCGTCAAGACGGTAGGCCGTCCACGATCGCGGATCACCGCGGCGGTCTCCTCGGCATTACCCAGGATGTCCAGCCCGCCCGCGTCGATCACCATCGCTGGTTCAGCCTGGGCCGCCAAACGACGCCCGGAGCCGACGTTGTCCGACGTGACGCTCAAGCCCGGTCCCATCACCAGGGCCCCGAACCGAGCGAGATCGCCCAGCACGTCGGTATCCCACCCGGCAGCCGGCAGCGTCGCGCCCACCGCCTCGATCGGCAGGTCGGGTGGATGGGCGCCCGGAACGCCCACCCGAACCATTCCCGCGCCGGTGCGCATGGCCGCTGCGGCACACAGCGAGGCGGCGCCTGTCATACCCGGCGAGCCGGCCACAACCCAAACCGCCGAGGCCCACTTGTGTGACTCCCGGTCTCGACGTGGCCACCATGCCGCCACGTCGTCGGCCTCCACCACCCAGGCCCGGGCTCGGGATACGTCCAACCCGATGTCGGCCACCTCCACGACACCCGCCCGAGCCAATCCGGCCCCGAGCATCAGCCCGGGTTTAAGCGCCGCGAACGTCACCGTCCGGTCTGCTACCACCGCCGTGGCGGCAGCCTCGCCTGTGTCGGCGTCCACCCCCGAAGGCAAGTCCACCGCCAGGACCAGCGCTGCACCTGTGGCGGGCGCCCGGTACTGACCGCGATAACCGGTCCCGTAGGCGGCGTCTATGACCAGATCACACGGCGGCAGCGGCTTCGGAGCTTGAACCTCGGCATCCACCACTTCGATCCGGACACCTCTGCTGGCCAGCCGGGCGGCCGCCACCCGCCCGTCGGCGCCATTGTTGCCCTTCCCCGCCACCACGACTACACGCCGGCGGTAGGTTCCGCCCAACATTTCGATGGCGCTTCGGGCGACGGCGGCACCCGCCCGAGCAATGAGAACTTCGGTGGACAAGGCCGACTCCCGATCTACCGCGTCCATCTCGGCCGCAGTCAGAACCGGCTTCAGAGGGCCACCGCCACCGCCTCGGCCACAGTGGCGGTGTGGGTAAGCGACAGTAGCCACGAGGCAACCCCCCGCTCGATGGCCAACGTTTGGGCACGACCGGAAAGCACGAGGACAGGCGCCCCCGCGGGCTCGTTCAGAACCTCCACGTCATGAAATCCGAAGGCCCCCAGACCCACACCCAGAGCCTTCATAACCGCCTCCTTGGCAGCGAAGCGAGCAGCCAGGCGGGCAGCCAGGCGTAGCTCGGCGCGTTCGCAATCATGTTCCTTGCCACCCTCCAGCGCCGCCAACTCCGACGCCGTGAATAGTCGCTGCGCCATAGACGGGCGCCGGGCCAACACGGATCGGAAGCGGTCCACGTCGACTGCGTCGATACCGATTCCGATCACAGGGTGACAGCCGCTAAAGCCGCGTAGCCACTCTGGTGACCCGTCGAGATAACGCTGGCTTCATTCAACCGTGACTGTCTTGGCCAGGTTGCGCGGCTGATCCACGTCGCAGCCACGAGCCTTGGCCAGGGCATAGGCGAACAGCTGAAGAGCCACCACGTCAATCAGCGGTGAGAACAATTCGGCCCCCCGGGCAACCGCCGGGACCTCGATCACGTCGTCGGCCACGGCGGCCGCCCGGCTGTCACCCGGGTTGGCCACGACCACCACACGTGCCCCCCGGGCGCGGACCTCGTCGATATTGCTCATCACCTTGGCGTGAAGCCGACTGCGAGTGGCCACTGCTATCACCACCGTTCCAGGTTCGATGAGAGCAATCGGCCCGTGCTTCATCTCACCGGCGGGATAGGCCTCTGCCCGGGCATAGGAGATTTCCTTGAGCTTCAGCGCCCCCTCCAGCGCCACCGGGTAACCGACGCCACGACCCAGGAAGAAGAAGTCCCGGGTATTTGCATAGGTGGCGGCCAGCGCCGAAATCCTTGGCGCGTCGCCCAGCAAGGTCTCGATCAGCTCCGGCACTTCACCGAGGGCTTCCACGAGACGAGCCGTCTCGTCGGGATACATCGTCCCTCGCAGCTCAGCGAGGTACAGGGACAACAGCTGTAGGGCGGCGACCTGCGCCACGTGGGTCTTGGTGGCCGCCACCCCGATCTCGGGACCGGCCCGGGTGTAAAGCACGGCGTCGGCCTCTCGGGCCATAGAGGCATCGACCACATTGCACACCGCCAGCACTTTGGCCTTGTTCGTGGCGGACCGGGCAAAGCGACAGGCCTCCATGGTGTCGAGGCTCTCCCCAGACTGACTCACCCCCACCACCAGGCTCTGGGCGTCGAGCACCGGATCGCGGTAGCGAAATTCGCTGGCCACCTCGATCTCGGTCGGCAGGCGGGCCCAGTGCTCCATGCCGTGGCGGGCGGCCAGCCCCGCGTAAAAGCTGCTGCCACAACCCACCACGAAAACCTTGTCCACGTCACGCAGTTCATCGGCCGTTATGGCCAGTTCGTCGAGCACCAGGGACCCGCCCCGGGTGCGGCCCCGCAGGGTTTCACGAATGGCCTGAGGCTGCTCATGGATTTCCTTGAGCATGAAGTCCTCGTAACCGCCCTTCTCGGCGGCGTCGAGATTCCATTCGATGTGGCGGGTGACCGGCTGAACCGGCGTCCCGGCGAGGGTCGTGAAGCGAAGCGATCCCGGCCGCACCTCCACTATCTCGCCGTCGCCCACGATGCAGACATCGCGGGTAAGCGAGAGCAAGGCAGGAATGTCCGAGGCCACCACTGCGGCGTCAACAGTCATTCCGACCACCAGGGGCGGGCCCCTCCGAGCGCCAACAACAAGACCGGGTTCGGAGGCGTGTACGGCGGCGATGGCGTAGGACCCCTCCACCCGGCCCAGTGCGGCCCTAAGAGCATCAGCGAGACCCAGGCCCTCGGCAGCCATGATCCGGGCCACCATGTGGGCCAGCACCTCGGTGTCGGTCTCCGACACGAGGTCGCAACCGGCGGCAACCAACTCGTCGCCCAGTTCGGCGTGATTCTCGATGATGCCGTTGTGAACCAGTGCCAGGGCGCCCGACATGTCCCTGTGAGGATGGGCGTTGGCCTCCGATGGACGCCCGTGGGTGGCCCACCGGGTGTGACCGATGCCTGCAACCGCCTCGCGGGGGGCATCGTCAACCGCATTTACCAACTCGGCCAGCTTGCCCACCCGGCGACGGACCCAGATCCGGTCCCCGTCCACCAGCGCCACCCCAGACGAGTCATAACCCCGATACTCCAGCCGGGCGAGACCTTCCAAAAGGAAAGGCAGGGCTGGTGCAGTACCTACGACTCCGACGATCCCGCACATCTCGGTCCAAGGGTAACCCCGCCCGATCCCCGACCGTGGCGACACCCTGCCACCGAGACACCCCTTTAGTAGCTCGGAGGGCGAATCCGGCCAGTTCTTACTCCACCTGTGGCGTCTCTGTCAGCGCTCCATGTCGACCATGTATTGATGCTGCCCGCTCCGTGAGATGGCAAGTTCCTCCGTGGCCCGGGTCATGCCCACATAGACGAGGCGGCGATTCACAGGGCTGTCGGATTCGGGTCGGTCATCAAAGATGGCGAAGAGCACGACGTGTCGCCATTCGAGCCCTTTGACCGAGTAGATCGTGCTCAGCACAACCTTGTCCGGATCGGCGCCGAGGGCGTCCCTTCCAGCCGGGGCGGGCGGGAGCATCCTCGGCCTTGACGAGGGACCAGTCGACATCGCCGACCTCATGGCCGTCTTCATCGACCCCCGCCACGCTCGACGATCCGTGGAAGGTGGCGAGCAGGTAGCGCACCCCGGCGGCGGACCGTCGTGGACGACCAGTCCGAGGTCGCCAACGTCGATGCCCATCTCCAGGCTGGAGGTGGCGACGAGCAAATCGGATACGCCATTGCGCAGGTCATCGAGGGCACTGGC
>Ga0187894_10003493_pt1 | contig 17568 bp, 14 predicted proteins | sample GBC1701081metaG_FD_136650 | JGI IMG/M metagenome (GOLD analysis project Ga0187894, IMG submission 136650) | White microbial mat communities from a lava cave in the Kipuka Kanohina Cave System on the Island of Hawaii, USA - GBC170108-1 metaG ...
GGCCACGTCCACGGATTGCCCATCGAGGAACTCATAGGTGAGATTGGCAATGCCATAGACGTGGCCGCGTGTGTCGCCATCGCCAAAGCTGTCATAGTTGAGCGCCAGGCCGAGCCGGCCCTTAAGACTCTCGCCTTCGTCGAGCGAGACATCGATGCCCTGCTCATCGGTGAAATCGTCGAAGTCGACCGATGCGTAAGCGAGCTGCGCCTGCGGTGTCACCGACCAGGCATCGTCGAGCGCCAGCTTGCGGCCGAGCTCGAGGCTCAACCCATAGCCCCAGCCTTCATTGTTGTCGACGAGATCGCCCATCACATCCGATGAGAGGTCGCTTTCAAAGTAGTGGGCCGAGCCTTGCGCATCGGCATAGAAGCCGCTCCTGCTCACCCAGGTGAGCGTGAGACCGCCGCCATAGCTGTCGGTCGAATTGTCGCCATCGCCCGTGTCGGAAGAGAAATCGGCATCGGCATGGCCATATTGCGCATTGATGCCGGCGATGAAGATGCCGTCCTCGCTTTCGCCGAGGCGGCCATCGATGCCGACCTGGACGCGATAACGGTCGAGGTCATATTCGGTGCCGGCGTCGCTGTCACCTTCATGATGGCCATAGGCCGCTTCGAAGCGGGTCCAGAAATTGGCGGGCGTCGGCGCTTCCGGCGCGACATCGGCCGCGGGCTCCGGATCGACAAAGCCGTCGGTCGCGCGGCCGCCTGAGGGCATATACACATTGCCGACGCGCTGCTGCATCGTCGGCATCTCGATCAGGCCCAAGAGGACGCCCGGATAAGAGTCGTAAGCCGCCGCCGAAGGCGTCAAGCCGAGCGAGCGCAGATACCAGTCGCCATCATCTTCAGTCGGGGTGCCTTGGTACAGGCTATAGGCGTAGGCGCCGACAATGACCGCCTGATTGCCATTCACCACGGCATCGCCCAGCAGGGTGAACTCGCCATCCGAGTCGTCGCCGACATCGACGATCTTGATGCCGTTCTGGGTCTGAGCGCCAGTGCCGCCGGCATTGGTCACGTGGACGAGAGTGGTACCGCTCGTATCTCCGTTGATGACGAGCATGTCGGTTTTGGAATCATCGCCGCCGAGCACGGTTTGAATCTCGAGACGGCCGCCCTCTCCCTCATAGTCGCCATCGATAGTCAGCGTGCCGAACTCATCACCGGTCCCCGGGATCCCTGGCGCAATCGTGCCATTTGCATGGTGGATCACCGGGCCGACAATGCCGATGCCGCCGAGAGTGCCGCCGAAGACGGTGACAGGGTCGACGTTGCCGAGATCCGAATTGGCGGCCATGAGCAACGTGCCCTCATAAATGTTCCACGGCCCGTCCTGGCCTGCAATGCCCGTTATCGTCCAGGTGCTGCTTCCTGTTTTTTCGAAAGTGTCAAAGTTGCGGTACTGAGCCGTAGCGCCAATAGCGGAAACGTCGAAATCGTCATCGACGGTGCCGCCGAGGCGCAGCGTGTCGCTGGTAGTGATGGCGGCCTGGACGTTGCCGGTGATCTCAGAGCCGGCGCGAAGCTCGAGCAGATTCTGGCCGACTGAGAAGGCGATGGCATTGGCTCGCGTCACCCCGTCATTCGAGAGGCCGCCCACGATCTTGCCGCTGTTGATGACAGTGAGGTCGTTGCCGGCAATGGCTTCGGCGCCGCTGCTGAAGGCCGCGTCGGCACCCAAGCCGGCACCGCGGCTGCCGGCATCGCCTCCCGTCACCGAGCCGAAATTGGTGATGATGCTGTTGCCTGCCGTGATGGCTCGGGCGCCATTGCCCCCCTTGCCATCAGTGCCACCCGGGCCACCGTCACCGCCGCCCCCGCCATCACCGCCGGCCACGGTCGCCGTTGCGCTAACGACAATATCAATATCGAAGCCGGAGATGCCCAGCCCGCCGGCGCGGCCGTCGCCGCCCGCGATACCGCTGCCACCTGCGCCGCCCTGACCACCTGTGACCGCGGCGTTGATGACGCTCGTGCCGCCACTCGCAAAGATCAGGCCGATACCGCCGGTCCCGCCATTGCCACCACCGCCAGCACTTCCGCCAGCGCCGCCATTGCCGCCTTGGACGGCAACATCGAGCGACCCCAATGCGCCACCGCCGGTCACGACCGCGCCGAAACCGCCAGCGCCGCCACCGCCCGCACCATCGCCCCCTGCACCGCCGTCGGCATCGCCGCCTTTACCGCCATTACCGCCGATTGCCGCCGCGCCTGGAAGCCCGGCGCCTATAAAACCATGCGCGCCGCCACCGCCGCCGCCACCTCCTCCACCGCCAATGCCGCTCTGGCCGTCACCGCCCGAATCGCCCGGATTCACGCCTCCAGGACCGCCGGTACCGAAGTCATCACCCCCGTCACCACCGCTGGTGCCGGCACCACCACCTCCGCCACCATTGTCACTGAGGGCGGGACTGCCGCCATTTCCGCCCGCGCCGGTCGTGCTGTCCGTCCCACCGGTTCCGCCGAAGCCCGCGCCGCCGGCGCCGCCATCGGCATAGGCGTCAAGTGAAAGCGATGCGGACAGAAAAGTGCCGCACAGCAATGTCAGGACAAGCCACCGGCAAGAGCGGCCGCTCTGACGTGTCACGTCTGTCGATTGTTGCGTTAGAGCAAATCCCCTCATCCGTCCCCCCGCGACGAAACCGGTTATTCCCCGCCGAACCAGCCCGCGACTTTAAACACAATCGGCCAGCCCGATTTTGCTCGCCATTGCTGCTGTCGCGTTATTTTTGGTGTCAATAAAGCGACAGCATAAGGGTGAACTGGAGTTCCTCGTCAGGAGCCCGGCCCGGCGGGATGGTATAGAACTCGATCGTCGGAGCATCTGTCAGCGTATACCGGCTGTTCACCAGCCAGTTATCGAGGATCAGGGCATAGGTCTTCAGGCTCGATACATAGCCGCCCGTATGCTCGACGCAGGCATAGAGGCCGGGACGCGTGACCAGCCTGTGGAAACCCTGGTCTTGGGGCAGCCATTTCCAGCTTTCGGAGCTCTCGCTCACCATTACGCAGCAATCATAGCGGATCTCGTTTGCGGCCGTGAAACGAGGGTCGTCATAGGTCAGTCCGAGGTAGAGGCTTCGATGGTCGGATTTGACCCCTTGAGGCAGCGCGGCGAGGAAGTCCGTCCAGTGATGACCCACTTGCGGATCGGGTCCGAAATATCGCCTGGCCACGCAGTGAAATCCTCGCGCTTCTCGGATGGCGACCCGGCGACCCTTGATCTCATCGACGGGAACTTTGGGCCAGCGCTCATGGTCCCTCCGGAAGCGCCCGGGTGAAACGCCGAATTTCCTTTCGAAGGCGGCGGAGAAAGCGGACTGGCTTTCATAGCCCAGGGCGTTGGCGATATGCCCTGCGGTTTCCCTGGTCCAGCGCAGGCGCATCGCCGCGGCATCGAGCCGGATCCGGCGCAGATAGTTCCCCGGCGTGTCGCCCGTCTCCTCGGCGAACAGGTGGTGGAAGCGGTGAACCGAGAGGCCTACCGCCGAGGCTATGGACTCGAAGTCGATTTCCTCCGCGATGTTCTCTTCCAGGAGACGCATCGCCTGCACGATCCGTCCATCCAATATCGGCCTGCCCGATCTCTCGGACGGGCGAGAGCTCGCGCGGGGTGACAGAACATTCCGATATCCGCCGTCCGCCGTCGCGCATCCCTTGCTCAGCGTCAGGTGGTCGCCCCCGATGCCCACGAGATTTCCTCCTTCAGCACCAGCGCCCTTAGTTAGCACAGGCGAGAAGGTCGAATTTGTCTGAGCGTCTCAACCCGGCGGCTGTGGTCTTACGCTGACGGCCGCCTATCCTTGGGGCTGGCGAGCGCGCAACCCCTCCACCCACGCGCGCGAGAGCCCGAGTGCCTCGAGTCCGCCATCTTGCAGCGCCGGTCCAGATCCGGCGATGCGGGCAACTGCCCGCACCTCGCGCGCGACTATCCCGAACCGGCGGCGGAATACGCGGCTGAAATGGGCTTCCGACTTGAACCCGCATTCCATGGCGATGCCGCCGACATTGGCATGCTTGCGATGCAAGAGGAGGTTGAAAGAACGGTCAAGGCGCCGATCGATCAAGTAGTCGCGGATGCCGCTTTCATCATCGAACAGCCGGTAGAGCGTGGCGCGCGACAATCCGATCCCTGCCGCTATCGCTTGGGGCGTCAAGTCGGGCTCGCTCAGATGGCGGTCGATATGGTCTTGGGCGAGCAATCGCATGGCGGCCGGTGCTTCAGGCTGCGGATGTCGCGCTTTTGAATCGTCCATGCCGTGCTGAAGCAGCGTGAGGACGACATCGATTGCCCCGACGGCTTCGTCTGCGCTCGGCGCATAGGCGGACTTCGTCAGTATGGAGAGAAAGTCCGCAAGCAGCCGCGCCGGCCCGCCATTCGTGGGCATCACCAATCCATGCAGGTCCTGCCTGCGCAGATGGGCCGGCAGCCTGTCGCGAGGAATGATCAGTGAGATGCGGGAGAAATCCGGCTCGACGTAGTCGACGGTCCGGCCGAAATCGAGGATGCTGATATCGCCCGGATTGATCTCGACATTGCGGTCGCCGAAATCCCCGACCCGCCGTCCTTTGAGCTGGTATTCGACCATCACGTGATCGATATGCGAGCGCCGTTGGAACAAGGCATCTCGCCGGCTGCGCAACCCCGTGGACACGCTCTTGAAGACCAGGCTGTCGCTCAGATGGGAACCCGCAATGGCGCCGTAGAAGGCCGATGCGCTCTCCGGGCGAGTCAGCGTCGCCTCGAAATAGAGCGGTGTCAGCGATGCACGCCAAACCTCGAAGGCATCGAATTGCGGACTCGCGATCAATTGGACCTTGAGCCTTGGCGCATTCGTACCCGTCGTCGCAGCGCTCATTTGGCGCCCCCCAGCCACAGCCCAGCTTGCGAAGCGAACCCCACCCTGTCAAGTGCTCGGGACTAGGGCAACAGGCTTAAGCCTGCTGACCGGGAAAATACCACGCGCTTGATGACGGATTTTCGTCGGCCGGTGCCATGGGCGAGACAGGATGCTTGCCGGCCAAGGCCCTCAATATAGAGACAGCATGAGGGTGAATTGGAGTTCCTCGTCAGGAACCCGGCTCGGCGGAACGGTGTAGATTTCGATCGTCGGGGCGTCGGTCAGCGTATAGCGGCTGTTCACCAGCCAGTTGTCCAGGATCAGGGCATAGGTTTTCAGGCTCGAAACATAGCCGCCGGTATGCTCGACACAGGCATAGAGTCCCGGGAGGGTGACCAGCTTGTGGAATCCCTGGTCCTTGGGCAGCCATTTCCAGCTTTCGGAGCTCTCGCTCACCGTCACGCAGCAATCGTAGCGGATCTCGTTTGCGGCCGTGAAACGAGGGTCATCATAGGTGAGCCCGAGATAAAGACTTCGGTGGTCGGATTTGGCGCCCGCAGGCAGCGAGGCAAGGAAGTCCGCCCAGTGATCGGATACTTGCGGATCGGGTCCAAAATACCGCTTGGCCACGCAGTGAAATCCCTGGCTCTCGCGGATGGCGATCCGCCGGTCCTTGATCTCGTCGACGGGAACATTGGGCCAGCGCTGATGGTCCCGGCGGAAGCGGCCGGGTGAGACGCCGAACTTCCTTTCGAAGGCGGCGCTGAAAGCGGACTGGCTTTCATAGCCCAAAACATTGGCGATGTAGCCTGCGGTTTCCCTGGTCCAGCGCAGGCGCATCGCCGCGCCATCGAGCCTTATCCGGCGCAGATAGTTCCCAGGCGTGTCGCCGGTCTCCTCCGAGAATAGATGATGGAAGCGGTGAACCGAGAGGCCCACCGCCGCGGCTATCGCTTCAAAATCAATTTCCTCTGCAATGCTCTCCTCGAGAAGACGCATTGCCTGCACAATTCGGCCGTCCACTTTCGAGTTGCCCGGTCTTTCAGATGAGCAGCCATTTTACGCTGGGTGAAAGAACATTCAATATGTTAGCCGCCAGCATCCCACGAATTGCGCAAGATAATTTTATGCAAAAAGCGCAGATTCAGTTGCTAATCGAGTAAAATACCACACTCTTGATGACGGTTGTTCGTCGACCGCCTGTTCGGCTGCTACTCAGCCAAGGCTCGCTGCTGCGACGGTGCGGATGAACCAGGCCATCAACGTCCCCCAGAACAGCAGGCAAAACAAGAGCGCGACCAGATAGGTGGCGAGCGTCAACTTGGGGTCTCCGCGCCACTGATCACGATTCCGGCTCGCCACCTCCTGGGATGCCTTCTTGCTCCGGCCTACTTGCCCGTCCCGCCAGTCACTTGGCAGCTTCACGCCGGCTTGCGATGAAGTTCTTCGCTGAATCTTTCCACGCAATCCCTCGGCGGATTCAGACAAGGATTGCTCATCGCGCGATGCTTGCGAAACGAACATGGGTCTCTCCATCGCGCCGATGGATAGCACAGTCGGAAACTCCGATTTTGTTCTCCATTGCTGAACACACGGAATCCTCTTTGTGTCGCGATGCGTTGGAAATCTGCAGCAAGGCGCAGCGACACGAATTCGCTACGCAAGAAAGCCCCGCGCTGGGGGCAACGGGGCTTTCAAGGGTCGCGGGGTTGCCAGTGAGGTGACAGGCTCCCGTTCTCTCCGAGATTGGAGTCCGTGGAGGCGCTTCCAACCTGATGGCATCACGCGAGAATTAGAGAACGGCTGCATGAGAACCATCCCCTGATTGCTAGCACGGATCACAAGAGAAATTTTGCTCGCTGTTGCCGCCATCTGCATTTTTCGATGCGCCGTCATCGCAACGTTTGCCGGATTATGGGTCGTTACTGCGCATGAGGTATTTTGCTGTGAGCCGCAAAGTGACGGCCAGCAGCAGCGTGAATCTGAGTTCGCCCTCCGGCAATAGGCTCGGAGGCATGGTATAGAGCTCCATTCTCGGATCATCGGTCAGCACATAGCCGCTAGTCACCGGCCAACCGCCCGGGACAGGACCGTTCGCCGCCAGGCTTGTGGAAGCGCTGCCGTCTTGCTCGACGCACGCGTAAAGGCCGGCGCGGGTGACGAGCTTGTGAAAACCCTTGTCGTTTGGAAGCCAATCCATGCCTTCGGCTTTCTCGCTCAATATCAGGCAGCAATCGTAACACTGCCGGTCAGGCGGTGTGAATCGCGGCTCATGATGGATAAGGCCCAGATAGAGCTTGCCGCCATCCGATTTGAGACCAGGCGGCAGTGAAGCCAGAAAGTCGGCCCAGTGGAGACGAATTTCCGGGCCTTGCCCGACATATCGCTTGGCGATGCCATGAAAGCCCGAGCTTTCGCGGATGGTGACCCTGCGATGATCGATCCCGTCGACCGGTCCGTTTGGCCAACGCACATGCTCCTTGCGGAAGCGCCCGGGCGCCGCGCCAAATCTTCGTTCGAAGGCGGAGTTGAAAGCCGACTGGCTCTCATAGCCCAGGCTCCGGGCGATCAGTCCTGCTGTTTCCCTGGTCCATCTGAGCCGCATCGCCGCGGCATCGAGCCGGATGCGGCGGACATAGCTGCCCGGCGTTTCGCCGGTTTCTTCGGCGAAGAGATGATGGAAACGGTGGAGAGACAATCCGATTGCGCAGGATATTGATTGATAGTCAATATCGTCGCCGATTCGTTCCGCCAGCAGACGCATCGCTTGCGTTATCCGAGGATCCATCGGATACACACCCCAATCGGGACGCAGAAAAATTCGCACCCCGCTCCCTTTCGCGATTTCACGCTAGCACAGACGATGAACGCGATTTTGCTTGCGGCTGCTGACTTCAGCTCAGAAATGAGGAAGGAGGCTCTATCAGTAAAGTGGCAGCAATAACGTGAATTGCAGCTCATCATCGGCGATCTGGCTGGGCGGAACGGTGTAGAGCTCTATCATTGGATCATCCGTCAGCGTGTATCTGCTGTTGACCAGCCAATGGTCCAGGAGCAGGCCGTAAGTCCGCCGGCTCGACAGATAGCTGCCCATATGGCCCACGCAGGCATGGAGGCCCGGGCGCGTGATCAGCCTGTGGAAACCCTGACCCTCTGAAAAAAGCCGCAGGCTGTCAGCGCTTTCGCTTATGGTCACACAGCAATCGTAGCGCAAGAGATGCTCAGGCGTGAATCGCGGATCGTCATAGGTGAGGCCCAGATAGAGCTTGCGCGCGTCGGTGGCGAAGCCCTGCGGGAGCGATGCGATGAAATCCACCCAATGGGAGTGCACTTGCCGATCCGGGCCGAAATAGCGCTTGGCCACACAGTGAAATTCTGGGGCTTCCCTGAGCGTGATCTTCCGATGCTTGATCTCTTCGATCGGAACGCTTGGCCGGCGCTCGAGATACTTGCGAAAGCGGCCGGGAGAAACGCCGAATTTTTTCTCGAAGGCCGTATTGAAAGCCGACTGGCTGCCATAGCCCATGCTGTGGGCGATGTGGCCTGCCGTTTCCGTGGTCCATCGCAGCCGCATGGCCGCGGCATCGAGCCTGATCCGGCGCACATAACCGCCTGGCGTTTCTCCGAACGTCTCCACAAACAGGTGATGGAAGCGGTGCAGCGAAAGGCCGACGGCCGTCGCCACCGCTTGATAGTCGATATCCTCGCCAAGCCCCTCTTCCAGGAGGCGGATTGCCCGCATGATCCGAAAGTCCATCGGTCTCGTTCTCTGGACATGGTCGAGGGTGAGCAAACCACTCACATGTGCGGCAGTCGCTTCTTGTGAGATATGGCATTGGGTCCCGATCGCGCCGTTCAGTTCCGGAGCGCGATGCGGAGGTTGGAGCGGACCTGGCGCCTCACCCTCTTGGCGCCAGGCCGCTCTCCCCAAGCGCAATGAAGCGATCATCCCGTCGGTTGCTTCGTCTTGCGCAGATAGGGAAGAATCGCGTCGAAAGTCCCGAAGCGTTCCTTCGCTTCGTCATTGGAGACCGCGGCCGTGATGATGACGTCCTCGCCCTGTTTCCACTGAGCGGGCGTCGCCACCTTGTGCTTCGCCGTCAGTTGGATCGAATCGAGCGCACGCAGGATCTCGCCGAAATTCCGCCCCGTGGTCATCGGATAGGTGAGGACCAGCTTGATCTTCTTGTCGGGACCGATGATGAAGACCGACCGCACGGTGGCATTGTCGGCAGGAGTACGCGTTTCGGCGGTGCCGGCCTCGGTCGCCGGCAGCATGTCGTAGAGCTTTGCGACCTTGAGGTCTCGATCGCCGATCAGCGGGTAATCCACGGAATGTCCGGTTGCCGTTTTGATGTCATCTTTCCACTGACCATGGCTTTCCACCGGATCGACCGAGATACCGATGATCTTGGCATTGCGCCGGGCGAATTCATCCGCCATGCCGGCCATTGTTCCAAGCTCGGTGGTGCAAACCGGCGTGAAGTTCTTCGGATGACTGAAAAGAATGGCGTAGCTGTCGCCGATCCAGTTGTGGAAGTGAACCTCGCCATGCGTGGTCTTGGCGAAGAAGTCCGGCGCCGTATCATTGATGCGCAGAGTCATTCAGGTGGCCCTCCAGGAGAGTTGCCCGCAAGCTTGAGAACTCTTTGAGTGCGGCCCTCTAACACAACCGCCGGGAGCCGTTTTGCTCACCATTGCTATGCCGGGCAAAATACTTGGCGTTGCCGGATACGGCGCAGGCCACGGAGCATGGTTTGCACGTCGCCTAAACTGTCGCCGTCGCAGCAGGCATGACAGCGGCACGCTCGTTCATGGCACGCAAGCGTCCGCTCATGACCCGCATCACACGCAGCGCGAAATAGGGTGTCTGAGAGATCATGATCAGAAATCGCTTCTCGTCGAACGGAATGACGAGGCTCTCCGTGGCGGCGCGCACCGTGGCGCTGCGCCGGCCGCCATCGACCAGCGCCATCTCGCCCAGAATGCCGCCCTTCCTGACGGTCTCGAAGACATGATTGCCGTCGAGGACCTGCAGTTCACCCGATCTGACGATGTAGAAGCAGCTTGCAGGTTCGCCCTTTTTGAACAGCACCTGCCCCGCAGCGAGCCGAATGGTCTCGCTGAGGCCCAGAAAGTCATCGAACATCACGCGCTTCGGTCCCATATCAATCCTGCTTTCCGACTTGGCATTTTCATCAGCTATTCTAGCACAATTCCGCGATGGCATTTTGCTGGTCGTTGCTACGCCACATCGACCGAAGGATTTAAATAAATGGGCCGGCAAGGCTTCTGACTTCAGTCCCGCACTGCGTTCAGGTTCCCATTGTTCGGCAATGCGAGAACGATCCCGTTCATCGCATCGCATACGGCGTTCCGTTCAAGCCGGCAGCTGTTTGATCCCGTTTCATATGCCGAGATAGGCGCGCCTGATCTCCGGGTGTGACTGAATCTCTGCTGCTTTGCCGGATAGCACGACGCGCCCCGATTGCAGGACATAAGCCCTATCGGCGATGTCCAGGCTCTCGGCCAGTCGCTGCTCGACGAGAAGCACTGTGACTCCGGTCGTACGAATCGCCTGGATGGCGTCGAAGATTTCGTCGACGAGCTTTGGCATGATGCCCTGTGATGGTTCATCGAGCATCAGTAAACGTGGCCTTGTCATCAGCGCTCTGCCGATCGCCAGCATCTGCTGCTCGCCGCCGGACAAGGTTTCCGCGCGTTGCGTCAACCGTTCCTCGAGGCGAGGAAAAAGGGCAAAGACCTGCCCGAGCGGCGCATTCCGATCTGCCCTCTTGCGGTGCAAATAGCTCCCGAGGCGGAGATTATCGCTGACACTGAGACGAGGAAACAGGCGCCTGTTCTCCGGGACATAGGCAAGGCCCGCGGCGGTAATCTCATGCCCCGGCATCTTGTCGATCCGGCTGCCGAGAAAGGTCACCGCTCCTGAAGTCGGCTTCTCCATTCCGGCGATCGACTTCAGCAGCGTCGATTTGCCGGCGCCATTGGCGCCCGCGACAACGACGATTTCGCCCGCTGATACCTTGACTGAGACCTCATGGATCGCAATGAGTCCCCGATAGGCAGTCGTCAGTTTGTCCACGATGAGGAGCTCGGTGCGGTTGGCGGCCGTGCCCGGATCAGGTTGCACGATGGCGCTCTCCCAAATACGCGGATATCACGCGATCATCGCGCACGACCTCCGCCGGCTTTCCGTCGGCCAGCACCCTGCCGAGATGCAGCACTACTGCACGATCGACCAGTGGCATCACGATTTCCATCACGTGCTCCACCATGATGATGGTCACGCCGAGGTCGCGAACCTTCCGCACGAGTTCCACCCCAGCCTTCGCCTCGGACGGCGTCAAGCCGGCCATGACCTCGTCGAGCAGGATGAGCTTCGGTCCCGTGGCCAGGGCACGCGCCATTTCGAGCCGCCTCTTTTCCGGAGGCGTAAGCTCTATGGCCGGAATATCGGCACGGCCACCGAGGCCAACGAAGTCGAGCATCTCTTCGGCGGCGCGGCGCGCCGCCTGGGACGAGGGTGTGCGCATGAAGCCGCCCACCATGACGTTCTCCAGAACTGTCATGCTGTCGAAGCTGCGTGGCACCTGGAAAGTGCGAGCGATGCCGAGCTTGCAGCGCAAGGTGCCGGGCTTGGCAGTGATGTCAATACCCGCGAACGACAAAGATCCCGAAGTTGCCGGAAGCGCCCCGGCGATCATACTGAACAACGTCGATTTGCCGGCGCCGTTCGGGCCGATCAGACCTAAGATCTCGCCGCGTTTCACGCCGATTGTGACATCAGCGTTTGCCGTCAGGCCGCCAAACCGCTTGGTGACATTGCGTATCTCGAGAATGTTGTCGCAACTCATGATCGAGCACCTCGCTTCGCTCGGTCACGGAACAGGCTGAGAATGCCTTCGGGCTTCACCAGCGAGATCACGATGATCAGCGCACCGTAGATGATGAGGTCGAGACCGTTGCCGAAGCCTCCCATGTAGCTGCGGGTAATCTCCGTGAACGGGATCAGTATCAGCGCGCCGACCAATGGCCCCCAGAGGGTACCGATGCCGCCGAGCACAGCCGGCAACGCAAACAGCAACGAGAAGCGGAAGGACATCACGCTCTCCGGGTCGATGTATGACACGAAGGCAGCGTAGAAGCCGCCGCCGATCGCGGTGAAGAAGGCCGATAGCGCTGCCGCCGCCATTTTCGAGCGAAACACCTCCACGCCAAGGCTTTCGGCCGCCTCCGGACTATCCTTGATGGCGCGCCACCAGAAACCCCAGCGTGAATCCTCGATCCAGTAGGTCGATAGCCAGGTTGCGATGAAAAGGCCGAGGGCGAGATAGACGTAGGGCGCCTTGTCACGCGCAAATTGCAGCGTCCACCAGCTGTCCTGGCCGATCGGCCAGGTGATACCGAGCGCGCCGCCGACCGCGTCCCAATTGTGGACAAGAAGCAAGCCGATTTCCGCGATGACGATCGTCGCTATCGAGAAATAGTGCCCTTTTAGACGGAAGCATGGGTAGCCGAGCGCGAGCGCAAGCGCTGCAGAGAATATTCCACCGGCAAATACACCGACCCACGGCGAGACGCCGAAGGTTGTGAACATGATGGATGTAACGTAGGCGCCTGTCCCGAAATAAAGGGCGTGCCCAAGTGAGATTTGTCCGCAATATCCGCCGAGGATGTTCCAGCTCTGCGCGAGTGCCGCAAACATCAGCGTAAGGACGACGACATTCAGCAAATAGACATCGGTGACGAGCTCCGGCAGCAGCCCGGCTATGACCGCAATTGCCGCCAGAATCAAAAGCTGCTTTTTGCGATTGCTCATCACAACCTGCCGAACAGGCCACGCGGCCGCAAGAACACGACACCGAGATAAAGCAGATAGACCGCGATTGATTTCATCGCGGGCGGCAGCAAGGTCGCGGCAAACGCCTCGACGAGGCCCACGATCAACCCGGCGGCGAGGGCGCCGAATACGCTGCCGAAACCACCGAGCGCAACCACGACATAGGCGATCAAAGCGAACGGCCCGCCGACCTGCGGGTGGATATAGTAAAAGATTGCCAGAACCGCGCCGGCCAATCCCACCAGCGCGGACCCGAGCCCCCAGCCGAGTGCAAAAACCTTGTTGCGATCGATGCCGACGAGGGCAACCGCTCCTTGATCCTCGCGAGTAGCCTCGAGGGCCTTGCCGAGATCGGTTCGGTTCATCAACAGATAGAGGCCCGCGAATGCGAGCAATGAGATCAGTCCGCCAAAGACCTGAGGCAGGGGAAGAAACACATCACCGATCGCCAGCGTTCTGTTACCGAGCCAGGACGTCGGGATGCTGCGGTAGTCGGGCGAAAACAGGAACTGCGCCAGCCCCTGGATCAGAATCGCAAGCCCGAAGGTTGCAAATATCTGGACCATGCCGATATTGGCCTTTGCCCGCATGGCGAACCGTATTACTGCAAGATAAACAAAAGCGCCGGCCGCAAACAGGACGGCCGCTGTGACCGGCACCAGGAGAACGGGGTCGAGCGCCGTCACAAGCCACAGTCCGAAGACGACATACATTGCCGTCATCAAGAACTCGCCATGGGCAAAATTGACGACGTCCATGAGACCGAAGATCAGCGAGAGGCCAACGGCGATCAGAGCGTAAAGCAGCCCCATCAGTAGGCCGCTCGCAAGCACTTGCAGCAAAGCCGGCAATGTCATCGCGGATATCCGATTTCCCCGAGTGATCCTGCTCCGGAAAAATTCAGGACGCCATGGGCCATTTGGCGCCGGCCACGGCAACTGCCTCCGGGAAAACGGTCACCCACTTGCCGCCAAGGTATTGGATAAGCACAGGATCGGCGCCGGTGTTCTGTCCGTCGGGACCGAAGGCGCAATTCGACCACGGCATGATGGTCCGCTCAGCAGGTATATTCGTGCCCGCGAGCGCCGCGCGCACCTTCTCACCCTCGACGCTCTTCGCCCGATCGAGGGCGTCGGCAAGGATCAACAGTGCCATGAACTGGCGCGACGTGTTGTCGTTGAGGTCGCGACCGGCGCGAGCCTTGAAGCGCTCGTTGACGTAGGCGATCGAGGGTCTCTTTGCGGCGAGGTCGAGCGAGAAGCTGGCGCGCGAGATCAGGCCGTCGAGCTTTTCGCCGGCTGCGTCGAACACGGCCTTTTCGGAAAATCCGGCAGCCTGCGCCAGGATGTTCTTCGGTTTGTACCCCAGTTCGCCCATCGTCCTGACGAGGAGGATGGCATCGGTCGTATAGCTTGACGGCATGAGCACGTCGGCGTCGGCCGATTTGAGCTGCTGTACCTCGGAGGTCAGGGACGGGCTATTGGCGCGATATTTGATGTCCACCGCGATATCATAGCCTCGGTCCCCAGCAAGCTTTCGTTGTACGTTGGAGGAATCGGTTCCGAAGATCGTGTCTTCGTGGAAGAGAGCGACTGTCTCGACCTTCATGCCGGCGGCACGTTGCGCGTCGAGGAAATCAAACATGGCCAGCGAAAACAGCTCGTCATGGGCAGAAGGCCGGAAAAAGAATTTCAAATTGCGACGATGCAGGCTCGGCGAGGACGAGTCGGCGCACATATATGGCACGCCGTATCGCTCGCAAGTGACGCTCACTGTGCTTGAAACGGAGGAGTGGAAAGCGCCGATGACCGCAACTACCTTGTCCTGGGTGATCAGGCGCTCCGCTTCCGCCCTGCCCTTCTGCGGATCACCCTGATGATCGGCGAAAACCAGACGGATCCTGGCGCCGCCAAGTCCGGCGATGCCCTCGCTCTTGGCCGTCGGCAAGTCGATGTCGTGCACCGCATTGACGATATCGACCGCAGTCTCAAGGGCATGCCGCGCGTCGACGCCAATCTGTGCATTCGGTCCCGAGGTCGGATAGACCGCACCAATGACGATCTCTTGGGCTGCCAAGGCAGGCGCGGCCCGGCCAAACAACGCTGCGGCCACTGTTCCCAGCAATATACCTCTGCGGTTGACTGTCATGACTTTCCCCTTTCCTGTTATAGCACTGAAAATTCCACGTTCCTTCGATCTGTCACCAACATGGCGCCGGGCGCATGAGTAATTGCGAAGTCCAGCTTCACAGCCGCAATTGCTGCCTGCGGTGTGACACCGCAGGCCCAGAAGACAGGAATTTCATCCCTCATTATCGACGTTGCATCGCCATAATCGGGGTTTGCAACATCAGGGATACCGATCTGTGCCGGGTCTCCCAAGTGAATTGGCGCGCCGTGAGCGGCAGGCAGGCGTGATGTGATTTGGATCGCGCGGATTGCGTGGAGCGGTTTGAAAGGGCGCATAGAGACGACCAACGGCCCTTGGAAAGGTCCGGCAGGCGCGCATTGTATGTTGGTCCTGTACATCGCGACGTTTCGGTCCGTCTCGATATGGCGAAGCGGTATTCCATCAGCGATGAGCAGTTCCTCGAATGAAAAGGAACACCCTATGGCGAAGGCGACAAGATCATTGGTCCAGTAAGCCGAAACATCGGTAGGCTCGTCAATCAGCTTGCCTTTCTCCCAGATCCGGTAGCGCGGCAGATCGGTTCTTAGATCAAGATCGTCGCCAAGACTGGGGATGTTCGGTATCCCTTTCTCGGAGACACCCACCAACGGGCATGGCTTCGGGTTGCGAACACAGAAACGTAGGAAATCATCGGCAATAGCACTCGGAAGCACGACCAGGTTGGCCTGGACACATCCCAGTGCGAGTCCGCTGGTTCCCGTGTCGAGCTGACCGATGCGGCACTGTCGGCGAATCGTAAGTGCATCCAATGCTCGCTCGGTCTGTCGATTTTGCAGGACGCTCATCTCAAGTCTCGCGGTATTTGTATTGCCTGCATTGTCTGAAACTGATGAATAACGGCAAGCCTTCAGTTTTCTGTCCCCGTTACAGCGCTTTCCTGCGCTGCTGGTTCATCATGAAGGTGTCGAAAGTGTTCTCCGACACCTGCTGCCACAGATAGGCGTCGTTGCGCTGGGCCGCCATCGCGTCATAGAGCTTCTTGAAGGCGGCGTTCTTGGCCGAAATCTCGGCATAGGTTTCCGTGGCGGCCGCGAAGCAGGCTTCCATCACCGCTTGCGGATAGGGCCGGAGCTTGGCGCCGTCGGCGACGAGCGTCTTGATCGCCTGGGGATTGAGCTGATCGTATTTGGCTTGGCAATCGACATTGGCCGCCATGGCGGCTGCGGTGATGATCGCCTGGTAGGTCTTCGGCAGCTCTTCCCATTTCCCCTTGTTGATGAAGAAGTGGAGCACGGCACCGCCTTCCCACCAGCCCGGATAGTAGTAGAACGGCGCCACCTTGTTGAAGCCGAGCTTCTGGTCGTCATAGGGACCGACCCATTCGGCGGCATCGATCGTGCCCTTCTCGAGCGAGGGATAGATGTCGCCGCCGGGGATCTGCTGCGGCACCACGCCGAGCTTCTGCATGACGGCGCCGGCGAAGCCCGGGATGCGCATCTTGGTGCCCTTGAGGTCTTCCGGCGTTTTGATCTCCTTGCGGAACCAGCCGCCCATCTGGGCCCCGGTATTGCCGCCCGGCAGGCCGACAAAATTATAGGCGGCATAGAACTGGTTGAGCAGCTCATTGCCGCCGCCATGATAGAACCAGGCATTCTGCTGACGCGAATTGAGGCCGAAGGGCACGGCGGTGCCGAAGGCGAAGGTCGGGTCCTTGCCCCAGTAATAATAGGAGCAGGTATGGGCCATCTCGACGGTGCCGTCCGTCACCTTGTCGGCGGCCTGGAGTCCCGGCACCAGCTCGCCCGCCGGGAAGCACTGGATCTGGAACCGGCCATCGCTCGCTTCCGAGACGAATTTGGCGAACACCTCGGCCGCGCCATAGATCGTGTCGAGGCTCTTGGGGAAGCTCGAGGTCAGGCGCCATTTGAGCTCAGGCGCCGCCTGCGCGATGGCGGGTGCGGCAAGCACTGACGGAACAGTAGCCACTGTTCCGGCAGACATGATGAATTTCCGGCGATCCATTGCGTTGATCCTTCTTGGGACTTTGCCCTGACCCGCATTGTCCGAGATTGGTGGATAACTGCAAATCTTCATTTCTTATGCATGTAGTGAAAACCAATTTATCTACGATGCAGAATTGCCATCGCTTGACTTCTGCTCACTCGAACGATGGCGGTCCGGTGAGATCGCCATTGTCCTCGTTCGGGACCGTGATCTCGATGGTCGAGGGATCGACCGCCGGCCCCGTTCCCTTGTAATGCATGATCATCGCCGGGAAGGCGATGGCGAGACCCACCATGATGAGCTGGATGATGACGAAGGGCACTGCCCCCCAATAGATCTGGCCGGTGGTCACCGGCTGCAGCGCAGTGCCGGTGACACGGTCCTTGTAGGGTGCGCGCGGCGCCACCGAGCGCAAATAGAACAGCGCAAAGCCGAAAGGCGGATGCATGAAGCTCGTCTGCATGTTGATGGCGAGCAGCACGCCGAACCAGATGAGATCGACGCCGAGCGCCTCGGCCGGCGCCGCGAGCAGCGGCACGATGATGAAAGCGAGCTCGAAGAAATCGAGGAAGAAGGCGAGGACGAAGACGAGCAGGTTGACGAAGACGAGGAAGCCGAGTTGGCCGCCGGGCAGGCTGACCAGCAGATGCTCGACCCATTTATGGCCGTCGACGCCATAGAAGGTGAGCGAGAACACCCGCGCGCCGATGAGGATGAAGACGACGAA
>Ga0187894_10003494_pt1 | contig 17567 bp, 15 predicted proteins | sample GBC1701081metaG_FD_136650 | JGI IMG/M metagenome (GOLD analysis project Ga0187894, IMG submission 136650) | White microbial mat communities from a lava cave in the Kipuka Kanohina Cave System on the Island of Hawaii, USA - GBC170108-1 metaG ...
AAATAGTCTTGGGGCTATGCCCGCTGATGTGCGGAAAGGCTTTGCTTTTCCGTCAGATTTCATCAAGATAGTGAGAGGCTGCGCCTCGAACGCGAAAGTGAGGCGTAGCCTCGTGCAACTTGGTTGCCAAACGCAAAGGCAGAGCCTTTCCGCACATCAGGCGGCGAAGCCGCAGTATTACGGCATTCATTTTTCAAAGACCATTAGGCGGCAATTCCAGACGACCGTGTACTGCCGCCTAAAGGCGGGGCTCAAAACGAGTCGCACGAATTTGAAACTCGCTATAGTTGTCATCACAAGCCTGAATAAAATATCATCCGCGAAATTTCTTAATAATGGTGCAAATGAAAATTCAAATTAAAAATTACTTGTTCTTTGCGTTCGTTTTTGTTTTTGCTGTTAATACTCTTGGACAAGGTAAATCCGTCTCTACGAGCGACACTGTTGCACTCGTAAACAGTCAGCCCGTTACGTTAGGCGATTTAGACCCTGAGATTCAAAAAGCCGCTTTAGAACTTGAAGAAAAAATTGCGGCTGTGCGGCGGCAGATGCTCGAAGACCAAATCAACAATTATCTTTATGAAGCCGAATCAATGCTCCGCAAGCAAACAAAACAGCAGTATCTTTCGGTGAATGTCGGCGCGAAAGTCAGACCACCAACGGCAAAGGAGATTGAAGACATTTATGACCTCAACCGCGCCGCTTTTGCGAATACAGATATTGAAACAGCAAAAAAACAAATTGTTACCTACCTCAAAAATCAAAAGGCTCAACAACTCTTAAATGATTTGGCTGTACGGCTTCGTAAAACTCACAAAGTTGTTATGGGCGTTGAGGTAAATAAACCGAACCTTGCACCGGTAGAAGTTTTAGCTACGGTTGACGGACGTGCGATAACTGCTTCTGCAATGGAGGAAAAGCTGAAACCTCTTATTTATGATTTTCGCATGGAGATTTACGAAGCACAGGTTGAAAACCTTAATAAGATTATTTACAACCGTTTGATTCTCGATGAAGCGCGAAAACGCAACATAGGACCCGAAGAGATTATCCGCGTGGAGATTAACGATAAATTTCATTATCCAACCGAAGACGACATCAGAAAGTTTTACGATACAAACAAAATCGTTGTGCCTTACGCGCAGGCGCGTTCGGAAATTATGCGTTATCTCGAAGCCCAAGAGCAGGAGAGACTGGAAAGCGAGTTGGACAAAAAGCTTCGCTCTGTGTTTGAAGTAAAAATTTTATTAGCTGAACCGAAAGCCCCGATTCAAAACATTTCAACTGCAAATGCTCCGGGCAAAGGCAGTGTGAACGCTCCGGTTACGGTTGTAATGTTTACGGATTTTCAATGTCCCGCGTGTTCGCGCACGCATCCGATTTTGACGGACATCTTGAAAAAGTACGGCGATAAAATTCGTTTTGTTGTGCGTGATTTTCCGCTTGATGATTTACATCCGCAGGCACGTAAATCAGCAGAAGCCGCCGCCGCTGCCAACGCGCAAGGAAAGTTTTTTGAATACATCGAACTGCTCTATAAAAATCAAAACGCACTTGATGTTGTCTCATTGAAAAAATATGCATCCCAAACAGGGCTTGACCGCGTTAAATTTGATGCCGATTTAACAAGCGGAAAATTTGCCGCTGAAATTCAAAAAGATTACGAAGACGGTATTCTCTACGGAATAAAAAGCACGCCGACGATTTTCGTAAACGGTGTGAAAGTCCGTAGCTTAGAACCGACGGCAATCCAAAACGCGATTGAACGCGCCTTTGCAGAAAAACAATAGAATGTTTGATGAAATCAAGGGCTCGGCTGTGTTGTGTTTGGGCTTGTCGGTGTTAAAGTATGAGTTCAGAGACAAAAGAGAAATTCAACAAGGATTCCAACAATGACAACGACTGCTACAAAAGTGATTTGGGCTGGTCAGAGATGATATAAAAGCAAGTATTCTTTCTCTGCCAATCAAAAACCCGAACCCCTTGCAGAGGCATTTTTTGATTTTGAAATTTTAGGTGATTTGGACAATTGGTTATCTGAAAATAAATGAAACGAAACTGTTATTCGATAATGATTTTGATGATTTTATCGGTTTTATTCATTAGTTGCGGCAATCCAAAGGACACAAGTATTCCGCCTTTGCCGACGGACGGGAAGACACCGATTTATAAATATGAAGTCGTGAACAGCTATACACATGACCCGAAAGCTTATACTCAAGGGCTTCAATTTTATAACGGGTATCTTTACGAAAGTACGGGCGAAACAGGCGAATCAACCGTTCGTCAAGTCGAAGTTCAAACGGGAAAGGTTGTAAAAAATACGCCGCTTGCCGCTGAATTTTTCGGCGAAGGCTTGACCATAATGAACGGTAAGGTTTATCAACTCACTTGGGAAAACCGTAGAGCCTTCGTTTATGACCTCAATTCATTGGAACGCAAAGGCGAATTTAGTTACCCGAATGAAGGCTGGGGATTAACGAATGACGGGACAAATTTAATAGCGACGGATGGCACGAACAACTTCTACTTTTTGAATCCCGAAAACTTTCAACCCACAAGCTCTTTTGCTTTAGAAAACAACGGTCAGCCGATTGACCAGTTGAATGAACTTGAATATATCAAAGGCGAGATTTGGGCTAACATCTGGCACACCAACATGATTGTTCGTGTTGACCCAAAAACGAAGAAAATAGTTGCTTGGATTGATTTGAACGGTCTCCGCCCGCAAGAAACATACAAAGATTCAGAAGCAGTTCTAAATGGTATCGCATATGATGAACAGAATGACCGCTTGTTTGTGACGGGAAAACGCTGGCCAAAAATTTTCGAGATACGTTTGAAACAGAAGTAGTCAGTGGTAAAAGCAGTCTTTTGTTAGTTGTTTACTTTGTTATCTTAAATTCTATTTTCAAAGCGAAACTTAAATAAAGAGTGTAAATGACAACGGATTTCTCTGACTATTGACAACCGACAAACATGAACTTGCCCGATACAAATCCGAATAACAAGGCACAATCGGGGCATGTGCGCGAAAATCTTGACGAATACGGAGGTCCGTTTCGTCCGCCGCCGGCCTCTGTTTATATTGCTCTTTCGGTTGCGGCGTCTCTGTTTGTTTTTTTTCTATTGTTCTGGATATTGAATTCAAGCGGTGATGAGACGCCTTGGATTCCTGCCGGACTTGCGGCTTGTGTTGTTTTCCTGATTGCGTTGGCGGCACGCGAAGTTATTTTACGCCGTGCGATGACGCGACATATTCTGGAGAAAGAAAAACGTGATTATCGCGTCACGGATTTTCGCAGAAAACGAAAGAGCGTTTCGCTTGATTACTATTCTTCGCAACTTCGCTCTCTGCAAAAGCATTCATCCGAAGCGGATAAAAAAGGCGACCAACCTGCGCCGCACCTGGAAGTTTATCAAGCCTGTCGTGATTATTTGCTGAAGGTTGATGACGCACTTCGTCATGCGCGTTCAGGTTCGCAGAGCATTCTCGCACTGCGTTCAAGCCAAGAGCGTGCCCGTTCTTTGCAAAAACATCATCTGTTGAAATGGGCAGAGTCGGCTTCGCGTGAATGGATAAACGAAGCGCAAAAACAGGTTCATGCGAAAGACAAAATCGAAGCCGCACAGAAAGCCTTTGAAGTAATTGAATCAGCGTTGAAAGTTTATTCCGAAGAGCCAAAACTTCTTGCTTCGCTGTATGCTGTAAAAGAGCACTTGGCTTCTTTGCGTATGGCGCAATGGATTGAGCGTGCTGAACGCGAAACTTTTAAGCGGCGTTACAGCCGTGCAATCGAAAGTTACAGGGACGCGCTTTTTTATTTGTCACGCGAGGAAAACATGAGCCAAGCGACGCACGAAGATATAGAAGCAAATATCTTTAAGGAAATAGAAATTTTGCACGCACGTTTGCGCGAGAAAAAAGAAATTGCTAAACAGAGCGCACGTTCCGCCGACAGAGAGCGTTCAGACGAAGACAATTTGAATTTTGAAGATGACGAAATGTTTGACGATGAAGATTTCATCGAAAACGAAGAACGCAATTCAATTAATTAAAGTTTTAAGAAGTGACTACACAACGATGTCCAAAATGCAGAAGTTCGCGCATACGTCCCGGCTACAAATGCACGCCGATTCTTTTGCGCGTGATTGGTCTTTACAATCTACTCTGCGATGACTGCAATCTTTTGTTCAGAGGCTTTGCAATCCCCGGCACGGTTTCCAACCGTACAAGGAAAAGAAGGAAAGGCAAATCAAAATCTCAGAAACAAAAAACTCAGAGTGTTTAAGAAAGAAATAAGTTTTTATGAAGTCGGTTGTTTTTATATTTGTTTTAAGTTTTGTGTCTCTGGTCAATTTGCCTGTCTTGACGATGTCTCAGACCACAACACCTAATCCATCAGTTTCGCCTACGCCGACTGATACGACCAACGGAACGACACAAACCGCATCAACCGGAACACAAACCGGAAACGGGACAAAACCGGAAACGCAACCCGCAATCGTTAAAAATAATCTGACCGCATCGGATGTGGACATTGTTAAGCCAAAAACAAAAGAGCCCTTGATTCATATGGGTGACACAATAGAAATCATAGTTTTAAGAAACCCGGAGTTTAACTGGCGCGGGCAAATCTCTTCTGATGGTCTCTTACCCTCTCTTCCATATGTTGAAGAAACGATTCGTGCTGTTTGCAGAACTGAATCAGCAGTCGCACAAGACCTTACAAAAGCTTACTCAAAGTATCTTAAAGAACCGACAGTAACCGTCAGAATTGTTGACCGTGCAGGGCGCGTCCCTGCGACAATGCTGGGGGCGATTAACACTCCGCAGCGTTTTGTTTTAGGACGTGTTGTGCGTCTTGCGGAACTGATTGCCATCTCCGGCGGCATCACGGAAAAATCTAGCGGCAACATCCAAATCTATCATACCGAGCAGAACCTTTGCGCCGAGGAAAAAACATCGGACGAACAGGTGAAAATGATTAAAATTTCCGATTTGTTATCCGGCAAAGAAGACATGAATCCCGTAATAAGCTCGGGAGATATTGTAACGGTTCAGGAAGCAGAACCGATTTATGTCATTGGCGGAGTTATATCGCCGCAAGCAGTTAGTTTTCGTGAAGGCTTGAGCGTAAGCCGCGCTATTGCAACTGTCGGCGGTTTGAGCAAAGGCGGACGCGCAAATGAAATAGTTATCTATCGCCGTGTTACGGACCCTACGGACAAAAGCATTATCGAAGTGAACCTTGAAAACATACGCAAAGGCAAAGCAGAAGATGTTGCCCTAAAACCTTATGACATAATTGATGTTCCGCAATCAAGAGGCGGGAAAGAAAGACGCACGCTTTCTCAAGAAGAACAAGAAGCTTTAATTAAACCAAAACCTTTATCGAATCTGCCGCTTCGGGTTATAAACTGAAATTTATTGTTTGATGATTGTAAATCCCGAAGGCTTTGTTGAGCGCAGTTCAAGTTTTCCTTCGAGATTTTGCGGCACGACAAGGCGTGGCGTAATGCTCCCGTCACCACCGACTTCAAGCACAATTTGAATATCTTCGGGGCGTAGTTTTTCAAACAAGGATTTCTCTGCGTAAAGCGTAACGCTTGCTTTTTCCGGGTGAGGTTGTTCGCCAGAGTTGACGATGATGGCAATGTTGTCAAAAGTTTTTTCTATTTTTTGTTCGCCGATTTTTAGCTGAACGATTACATCAGTTCCCATGACCGAAATTTTGTCGTCCCTTATGTCAATCGCCACTTGAGTTGCACTGTAATCCGTCTTCAAACCATCAAGAGAGATTTTCGCTGTTGGTGCCTTTTCAAAAGCTTTTATGCGGCTTTCGGGTCCGCTGATTTTAATGCTTGACGGCGTGATTTTGACCTCACGCAATTCATAACCGTCAGGTAGTTTACCGACAAATTGCGGCTCAATTTCAATCTCTTTTTCAATATGCGGCTCTAATCGAATCAAAACTGCGTTGGGCGTAATGGCTTCGATTTTTACCCCTGTAGGCAAATCAAGAGAAACCGTCTTCGTGGTAAGTTGTATAAGTTTTTCGCCCTCCTGAAATCCGCTCACGTCAACAGTTGCAACCAGAGACCTTTCGTCCAGCTTTGCAATCTCGCTTTTATCGCCCGAAATTTTAATGTTCACTTCTCCCCTGTAATCATTTCCGATGACTGTATCGGGCGGTAATGAAAAGTCTAACTTTATCTTGCTTATAGTTTTTGTGGTATTTGTCCGTTGTCCCGTTACGCCAAACCAAAGAGCAAGCGTCACCACTAGGGCAATTAGTTTTAATCCCCAGTCCTTTAGAAAAATCTCTCTTAGCCAGCCTTGTATATCCTGCTGTATGCGAGAGAATCGGTTTGCCTCGTTGTCGAAATTAAATGCCATGTTTGACAGCGGTCAGTGGTTAGCAGTCAGTGGTCAGTGGTCGCTTATCTTGAGTTAGCTTGTTTTCAAAGCATAACTTTTCAGTAAGCGGGCAACTGACTACTGACTACTGACTACCGACAAATCTTCTCTTTCCCTTTTTGGTTCGATTTCGGTTTCCGCGTCCGTGTCATCCAAGTCCGTGTCGTGCATCGTTTTTTCTTTCTCGCGTGGTTTTGGTGGAGCAATGGGCGCGGACATAGCCTCAAAAATAGCCTCACGTAATTTGTTTGCGTCTAATGCACGTTTTATTTTTCCGTCCTCGACAAATGAAATCAAACCTGTTTCCTCAGAGACAACAACGGCAACTGCGTCCGTGTCTTCGGTAATGCCGATGGCTGCGCGATGACGCGTTCCCAAATCTTTCGACAAACGGGGATTTAACGTGAGCGGCAGAAAACAAGCAGCAGCAGCCATACGATGACCGCGAACAATAACAGCCCCGTCATGCAGCGGCGTAGCCGTGTTGAAAATCGTGACAATCAAATCGTAAGTGAGTTCGGCATCGAGTTTCACGCCGCCTTCTATAAAATTTGTCAGACTGAACTTTCGTTCAATTACAATCAAAGCACCCGTACGCGTTGACGAAAGCGATGTCGCCGCCAAAATAATTTCATCATAAACACCTTCGCCGAATTGCCCGCGATGACGACGCGTAAACGGAAGCCGAAAGCGATTGCCGAACGTGATAAGAGCCTGTCGGATTTCGTTTTGAAAAAGAACAATGATTGCGACCCCTATGTAAATCAAACCGCCGCGGAGAATAAATTCAAGCGTTGCCAACTCCTGATAAACCGCAAACCAGTAGAGCAGAGCAACAGCCGCAATTCCCGCCGCCATTGGCACAGCCCGTGTTCCCCGCACGAGTTTCAAAACCGCATAGACGATGATAAACACGAGCGCAATGTCAATCAGGTTTCGCGGCTCGCGTAGCTTGGTCAAATACTCGCTATACGGGACAAAGAAAAGCATTTTGTTCTTAATTCGATTTCAGAAAACAGAAATGCGAACCTTTTGGAAGCAAATCCGCCTTTAACCTCTGAACGGTAATTGAAACAGTCTTAACGCAGGTCTAAATCTATCGGAAAAAGTAGATGCCTGTTTTCGGTTTTACGATGCCGTTATGTACGGCGAAATCTTCAAACGGGTTCACACTAAAATCTATTTTATTTGAATTATCGTTCAAAAAAACGGTCAAGGCAAAAGCCATCTGTCGTGGGGATTAAAGATAGTAATCGTCTGAATGCGTTTCGCCGTCGTAGCTAAAAATTCTGGGCTCATTTTCTACAACGGTTTCAAGATAAACGGTTCTGCCCCAAAGTGTAAAGATATGCTCTAAGGTTTTGCGTGCGTAGTTCTCATCCATTTCCGCACCTTCAAAGCGGTGTTTCAAATAAAGTTCGCGGTTGTCATTATAATCGCCGTTCTCGACAACGATGTAAGGAAAGCCGAAATTGGTCATGTTTGCAACGAGTTGGTCGCGCACCCTTTCCCAACGCTTTTCAGTTATCGTCCATTCTTCTTCGTCAATCAATTCAAAGACAAACAAATCGAGTTCTTCACAGAGTTCTTCCGTTAAATAATTTCTCAAAAACGAAATGTCATTATCCAATTCCCTGACTTCAAACATTTTCTCGCGCCCGAAACGCTTTTCGATGTCTTCAAAAATTTTATAGCCGAGATAATAAGGATTAAGCTGTCCTTTGTGTGGCGATACAACGCTCGAATGAAGGTCTGCAAACTCAAGATGTTCTGCATCGGATAACTCCATTTCACGCATGATTCGGGAATGTAGAATGCTAGCCCAACCTTCGTTCATTATCTTCGTCTGCATCTGCGGTACAAAGTATTCCATCTCTTCGTGAATCATTGACATTACATCGCGTTGCCAAGGCTCTAAAACAGGCGAGTTTTTCATGAGGTAATAAACAAGGTCTTTTTCGGGCAGGTTATCGCGTTTTTGTTGTGCGGTCTGTTCCGCCTCTTGAGGTTCTTCTTTCTTTTCTTCGTCCGTCAACAAATCATCATAACGCCCTTCGGTCTTTTCGAGTTTCTCTTGTTTCCCGCCAAGTCGTTCGCGCCTGATGAAAAAATCAGGGTCAATGTGTTCTTCGATTGCAAGAACCGCGTCGAGAAACTGCTCAACCGTCTTGCGCCCATATTTGAACTCATATTGAATCATGCGCTCTGTGTGTGCGGAAACAGTTTCAAGCATTCTGCGATTCGTTTTTGAAAACCACATATTGTTCTTGAAAAAATCAACGTGACCCATAACGTGAGCTATTACGAGTTTGTTTTGAAGCAGAGAATTTGTTTCGAGCAAAAAGCCATAGGACGGATTTGTGTTAATGACGACCTCGTAAATTTTCGACAAACCGAAATCGTACATCGTTTTCATACGATGATACGCCTTGCCAAACGTCCAATGCGAATAACGTCCGGGCAATGCGTAAGAGCCAACCTCGTACATCACGGTCGCGGGAACAATCTCAAATTTTGTCGGAAAAGGGTCAAGACCGAATTTGATTGCTATATCCCAGATTTGCTCTAAAGCTTTTTCTAATTCTCTTACTTCTTTGTCTTCCATAAAGGACGAAATGAACTTCATTTATATAGTCTTAGTTGGTTACTATTTCAGGTGGGTAATAAGTTAACTCAACTTCATAAGGCGGCTTAAATACGACCTCTTCTAGCTTAGTATCCGAAACAAGGCGAAAAACAAAAATTAGCGTTACGGTGCGTTCTTTAACCCCATCTTTTGCGGATTCAAATAACCATTTTTTTGCCACCAATTCTGACACTGTTTGTAGCAATTTGAAACCACCCTTAGCTTTTGCTTCAGCTACCTCGCCTTTGGAATTTACAGTAACTTTAACCTCAACTTTACCCTCAGCTTTTGCCACGACGGCAATATGAGGGTACCAAGGCGCAACAGCTTTTATGACAGCGGGTTGTTGTTCTTTGCTTTTGCTTTCATCGTTTTGAGCGTTCGCCACCATAGGCACTGCGAATAATAAAACAAGTAGCAAACAGATTTTTTTAATATGATTTTTCATTTCTAATTGCTCTTTTATCTCACGAAACTCTTTTGCTTAATGTTCTCATTAGCAAATTCGTTGTCCTTACTCTTAAACTTCAACTCCGCGTTTTCCGAAAAACTGTTTCAGTGCAGGATAGACATCTTCTTTTTCGTCAATGCGAACGCCTATGAATCTTTCTTTGTTTTTCAAACGCTCGTTGAAAATCGAAAGTAGTGCGCCTGCGGGACGACGATATGAGGGAAAGCCTTCGTCGCCGATTTCGCCGTAGCCGAATAAGTTACAGGTTTCAATCAATTCGTCTGCGAGGCGAACAGCATCGTCGTTGTCCGAGTAATAATTATCGCCGTCCGAAAAATGAAACGGATAGATGTTCCAGTCGCTTGGTTTGTAACGCTTTTTGATGATGTCGAGTGCGAGTTGATAAGCAGATGAAACAACCGTTCCACCTGATTCGCCCTGTGTAAAAAATTGTTCTTCTGTGACTTCGCGTGCCTCTGTGTGATGCGAGATAAAAACGATTTCCACATTGTCGTATTTTGTGCGAAGAAAACGAACCATCCAGAAATAAAACGAACGCGCAATGTATTTTTTGAATTCGCTCATCGAACCCGAAACGTCCATCAATGCAAGGACGACTGCGTTTGATTGAAATTCAAATGTTTCTTCCCAAGTCTTAAACCGCAAGTCCTCTTTTTTGACGTTTCCGAATTTTGCTTCACCTGTTTCGCGTGCGTTCCGTTTGATGTTTTCGAGAATCATACGGCGTTTGTCCAAATTCGACATGATTCCCGTGCGGCGAATTTCATTAAAGCGGGTAGTGCGTGACGGAATGGCTTTTTTTGCGCGTTCCTCTAAAAACGGAAGTTCCAAATCTTCAAAAATCAATGCCGCTAATTCGTCAATGTTGACTTCTGCTTCATAGAGTTCGCCGCCGCCCGTATTTCCCGCCTCACCGCTACCGCCTTGCCCTTGACCCTGTTGATTTTCACGCCCGATGACATCACCGACTTTTGTTTTGCCGTTCCCTTGTCCGACGTGTTTGCGTTTGTGATGGTCAAAGCGAAACTTAAACTCATCGAGCGAACGGATAGGAACTTTAACGGCGCGTTTGCCGTCCGACATAATGATTGATTCGTTTGAGACAATTGAACCAAGATTTTTGCGTATTGCCTCTTTAACGCGCTCTTTGTGGCGTTCTTGGTCAATTATGCCTTTGCGTTGTAGCGACCAGTCTTGGCGTTGTACGTTCATAAAAAATTACCGATTGCCGATTTCAAATTGCCGATTTTGTTTTCGGCAATTGCGATGGCGGTTTTAAGATGCTTAATTGCAAACAAATACTTCACTTTTAATTACATTTCCTTGGTGCTGTGTTTCTTCTCTACTGTCAACAGTTCGGTTGTGCGCTCTGTAACGCTTGTTATCGGTTCAAAATAAGATTCATGTAAAAGTTTTTGTGTCGGTTGTGGTAATTGTGATTTTTCTTGTGATAACTGTCTTCGGCTTGATTTTTTGTTTAATGAATCATGATAGAGAGCAAGCAAGCCAAAGAGAACTAAACCGGTCAAAAACGCTATAAATACCAAGCCGCTAACAATATGTCCTTTGCCGATAACTATCTCTTTGATAATTGTCCCTATGATAATCAGCACAAAAATCGAAACGCCACCACCCAATAAGATGTAAAGCAAGCGTTCGACTAAGCGTTTTTTGTTTTCAAGGCTTTTCTCTATTTCGTTGGCAGGAATCTGTCCGACAAACGATTGCGCTGTCTTATCTAAATTGAATCTGCAGGAACGGCAGAATTTATGTTCAGTCGAATTTGTCTTTCCGCAGTTAGGACAATACATATACAACCCCCAACTTTATAAACTTCAGGCAGAAATACGATTCAGTTCTGTATCAGGTTCATGACGGCGGATTCATGCTTTCGCTTTATCTTCAAACTGTTTCTTTATATGCCCAATCATCTCTCGTTCTTTTGGTTCTTCGCAGAAATCAACTACGAGTTCGGCAAATTCGCACGGAAATTCTTCCTGAGGGACATGACCGCAGTTTTTGAAAACAACAAGGTGTGATTGCGGAATAAGTTGATGAAGTATTCGCCCATGTTCGAGCGGAGTATCCAAATCGTTTTCGCCCCAGATTAAAAGCGTCGGTTGTGTAATTCTGTGTGCGTCGCGTTCGATTCTGTCTGCGTGCCAATGTCGCAGAGTTTTTATAACGGCGCGGTGTGTATTTGCCGAACGCAAAGGGCGATGATGAGCTTCCATGCGTTCGTCGTCTGAAATCAGATATTTATTGCTTGAATGATAGACCTTTTTCATACGCCAGCGCATTAAAGCGTGCGAATCCAAAATCACAGGCGAGAGCAAATCTCCGACAATCGGTGCTCGTGCCATTCTGAGCAGAGCCTGATTTTTAATGTGGTCATTTATGACGGCATCAACCAGAACAAGCCGTTCAACTCTGTCAGGGTTATCAAGCGCGATTGTCATTGCGGTTGCCGCTCCGTAGGAACTGCCGACGAGGATTGCTTTTTCGATTCCGAGCGCGTCCAGAAGGCGTGTAATCATTCGCGCTTGCGCGTCAATTGTGTATTCAAACTTTCGCGGTTTGTCCGAGAAACCGTAGCCGATAAGGTCGGGTGCAATTACACGGAAACCATTTGAAGCAATCGGTTTTGTCACATCGCTCCAAATAAAATTTGACGCAGTAAACCCATGAATCATCACAACGGGCGGGTTTGTCTCTTTGCCAAAATCCTGATAATGAACCCGTATGCCGTCAATCATCGCAAACCAAGAATTTTCGGGATGATGAAGCACTCGCGCATATCGCGTCCATTCCACATCACGCGGACGGCTCACCAATTTGTAAGCCAAAACCGCACCCGCCAAACTTGTAAGCCCCGCAAACAAATATCTCTTTTTCATAAACTAAAAACTCGCGCCCTTTTTCATAGTGGGTTTTCAAACGTAATGTGATTATAAACTCATTCGCCAAACAAGCGAACAGCGTGACAAATCTTTTACACAACCGCAAAACAATTGCCACAAAAAGGCATAAAAGAAACGAAATAAAAATGTCCGGTCTCAAACTCCTTTTCGTACTTTTTGCGGCAATTCATTTTTTGTAGTCAGGAACTTACTGTTATTCTCTGTGGCTATGAACAAAGGAACAGTTGTAGTCAAAACAATCGAAAGCGAAGTCTTAAAAAACAATAAGCCGAATGACCCTGCCGCAAGAGAACTTTATGTTTATCTTCCGCCCGATTACGAAAATGATTCAACGAAACATTATCCGACCGTTTATGTCTTAACGGGCTTTACGGGACGCGGGAAAATGTTACTTAACGACCAAGCCTTTACGCCTACATTGGCTGCACGCATGGACAGGCTCATTGCTGAAAATAAAACGCAGCCAATGATTGTCGTGATGCCCGATTGCTTCACTTATTATGGCGGTTCACAGTACATCAATTCAACAGCAACGGGGCGTTACGAAGATTATCTGATTGATGAAATCGTACCGCACGTTGATGCAAACTTTCGCACTGTTGCAGAGAGAGATTCGCGTGCTGTCGTCGGGAAATCTTCGGGCGGTTACGGTGCGTTAATTCATGCAATGCGACACGCAGACACTTTCGGTCTTGCGGCTTCGCACAGCGGCGATTCTTATTTTGATTACTGTTATCTGCCGGATTTTCCTAAAGCATTCCGCGCAATCAAAGGAGATGTGAAAAAGTTTTTGGATAAATTCTGGGGCGAAGAAAAAAAACGCAAAGGCGATTTCGATGCTTTCAACATGATAGGCATGAGCGCGTGTTATTCGCCCGATGAAAATGCACCGTTGGGTTTTCGCCTTCCTTTCGATTTACAAACGGGCGAAATCATCCAAGAAATTTTTGAAAAATGGTATGAACACGACCCCGTTCGTCTGGTAGAAAAACACGCGGACGCCCTTAAAAGCCTGAAACTTCTTTTCATAGACGCAGGCACACGCGACGAATGGTTTTTGGATATTGGCGCGAAAGTCTTAATTTCAAAACTGAAAGAACACGGCATCAATTTTATTCACGAAGAATTTGACGACGGACATATGAACATCAGTTACCGCTTTGACCGCTCGTTTGAAGAAATATCAAATGCCGTAAATCGTAAATCGTGGTTCAAAGGTAAACTGCAAATGCAGGATTCAATTTCAAATAAACAACCTTCTAAGCTTAAACGGAACATAATTCTTTTTCTTATTGCAACGATTTTCCTCATCGCAGCTATGTTTTATTCTTGCATTAAATCATTGCCCAAAATCACGGTGAGTAAAGAAACACCTATTGTATTCCATGCATCCGGCAGTAATGCAATAATCTTTTTTGAAGTTATAGGCGATGGAAAGCTTTGGACATTGTATCCAAAAGGACGTGTTACTTTACACGAACTTTCGGGAGTGAAATATGGAGAAGTTCCTTTATCTTGCAAGCAAGCTTTTCCACAAGATTTGTCACCGCCGCCGCCATTAATTGAAGGCGGAAGATACGAGGCGTTTGTGGTAATTTTTGATGGTGCACCGGTGCGTGTTAAATTTACGATTAAAGACGGCAAAACTGTTGACGTTATATCTGGGCGATAAAATTACAAATGCGTTTATGGCTTTCAAAAGTTTCACGGGCTTAGGATAAATTGGCAATCGTTACCCGGCACTGCGTTACGCTTTGCTTCGCTCGTACCGGGCTACTATCTTTCGTCCGCATTCGCGGACTCGTTAAAGCTTTAATTCAAACAGAATCTCTATGCGTCTTTGGCTTTCAAAAAGCAGCGAAGTTCCTATACGCGAACAGCTTGTTTCGCAGATTGTTCTTGGCATTGTCAGCAATGATTTGCAATCAAATCAAAGATTGCCAAGCACACGCGAACTTGCACGGCGTTACAAGATTCATGCAAATACAGTGAGCGCGGCTTACAGGGATTTGGCGCGGCGCGGTTGGGTTGAATTTCGCAAAGGGAGCGGTGTTTATGTGCGTGAGTTTGAAGATAACAGAACGCTCGATGCCGATTTTGAACTAGACCAGTTGATTGCCTTACTCTTACAAAAATCACGAAAGCTAGGTTTTTCTCTGGGCGAAATTCAAAGCCGTGTAAAGCATTGGCTCGAAGTCCAACCGCCCGACCGTTTTCTTGTGATTGAACCTGACAAAGAGTTAAGGCGGATTCTTGTTACAGAGATAAAAGAGGCAACCGATTTCCGTGTCGAAGGTGTTGGACTTGACGAACCTTTGAACGAAAAAGTTTTGACTGGTGCGGCGTGCGTCGCGCTTTATGACGAAACCGAAAAAGTGCTTTCACTCTTACCACCGAACACAAATGTTTTGCTACTTCGTCTTCGTTCGATTCCCACAGCAATTCAAGGCAGAAAGAAACCTTCGTCCGATGAACTAATCGCAGTTGTTTCGCACTGCCATGAATTTCTAAAAATGTCGCGCACAATTTTAATTGCAGCGGGCATTGAACCCGAAGCTTTATCTTTATGCGATGCCAGAAAAAAAGGCTGGCAGAAAGGTTTGCGTTCTTGCGCGTTTGTGATAACAGACGCGGTGACGGCGAAACAGATGTCACCGGATTTGGATGTCAGGGAATTTCGTCTGATAGCGGATTCTTCGATTGATGAACTGAAAAAGTTTATCGAACAGTTTTTAAGCGACAAGTAAACACCGGGAACGCGGGCATCCTTGCCCGCCATGCTTGCGAGTAGCAAGCTACTGGGAACGCGGGCATCCTTGCCCGCCATGCTTGCGAGTAGCAAGCTACTGGGAACGCGGGCATCCTTGCCCGCCATGCTTGCGAGTAGCAAGCTAAAAATTTTGGTAAAGTTGATGTTGATTTTAGGCGAAACTTATTACTCGCCTTCGGCTCGTTGGCAGACAACAGTCTTGCACTGCCAGTGAAAATCTTTTTTGCTTTCTAATTGCGTAGTATCTTTTCGGTATGACAAGAAAAATTATTGTAGCCATTTTGAAATTGATATTGCGCGTTTTCTTTCGGCGCATAGAGATAAACGGGCTTGAGCGCGTTCCCGATGATGGTCCCGTGATGTTTGTCTTAAATCACCCGAACGGGTTAGTTGACCCTGTTTTTATACTGACGCTTTCACCGCGAAAGGTTTCTTTTCTTGCAAAATCAACTCTATTCAAAATGCCTGTCATATCTTTTTTCATTAAATCTTTAGAAGCGATTCCCGTTTATAGAAAACAGGACACGGGCGAAGATACTTCAAAAAATCAGGAGACTTTCAAAATTTCGCGTGAAGTTTTGAAATCGGGCGGGGCGATTGCGATTTGTCCCGAAGGCGTTTCGCACAACGAACCGCGTCTTCTGCCGTTAAAAACGGGCGCAACACGAATCGCGCTCGGCGCGGCTTCTACGGGTAAGAAAAACATTCGCTTGAAGATTGTCCCTTGCGGTTTGTATTACACAGCAAAGACAAAATTTCGCAGTTCGGCACTTCTTTACTTTGGCGACACGATTGATGTTGAGCGCGTAGAGTTAAACGAAAAGGGTGAACCGCCGCGTGAAGCAGTCGAAGTATTGACTGAAAAAATTGAAAAAGAACTGCGAGATGTCGTTCTCAACGCGGAACATGACGAAGCCATGCAGACAATCGAACGCGCTGAAAGAGTTTTCAGTTCTGATTTTGAAAAGGACCACAGTGACGAAGTTTTGGGATTAACACGACAGTTTGAATTACGAAGGCGATTTATTGAAGGCTACGCATATCATCGCCAACATTCGCCCGAAAGGTTGAATGCACTTCTTTCGCGTATTGAGCGTTACGAATCCGAACTTGAACAAATGGGCTTAGACCCCGAAGAACTCGCACCACCGGAATCTTTAACATCAATTGCTGTTCATACCTTTTCGCAAACGCTTCTTTTCGCCTTGTTGTCACCCTTTGCAATCATCGGCATCGTCGTAAATTATCCCGCTTACGTTTTAATCAAATACATTGCTATCAAACTCTCAAACAACTACAACGATGTCGTTTCCACAATAAAAATCGTAGCGTCGGCTTTGTTTTTTCCGTTGACTTGGATTGTTCTTGCGGCTGTTTGTTATTGGCTTGCGGGTTGGAAACTTGCCTTAATTGCTCTCATCATCGCGCCGGTTTCGGGTTACGTAGCCGTTCGTTTTACAGAAGAATTTGACAGATTTTTGGCAGGTGCGTTGTCACTCGGTTTCTTCATAACACGCAAAGGTTTTTTCAAAAGATTGTTAGTTGAACGGCGAATGATAAGAGAAGAGATTCAAAAGCTTGGACGGGAAGCAATGCGTGTTAATTAGCCATGATAAAGACAAGTTCTTTTCGGTTGGTCGGAGTATTTCTCTAAAATTATCCTGAAATGTTTTTTCATTTTCATCATTAGTACGTTGGCTATTTCCAAATTTAGGAGAGAAAAATGATGAGAGATAAAGATTCAGGATTAATATCATTGCAAAATTTGAATGTTATTAAGTTATTTGATTTCGTGGCGGCACTTTTGACAGGGCTTTGGTTAGGGTTCGTATGTTTTATCATGGAAGCAGGCGAACCTGTTCATCCGGACGAAACACGGCTTGGATTATCTTCATTTTTTCTATCATCGCTTTATTTCACAATAATTTTTGGCTCCGCCGCTTTGTTGATGCTGGTGTGGAAGGGACGTTTTATAGAGTTATTCGGAGGGTTTTTGATTCCAATTTTGGGAATTTTGCTTTTAATTCCTGCGGCTAAATTTAGCCCGATTTATCTGCGAACTCCCACCGACATATCAGATTTTATCGAGTTCATATATTTCTTTTTGATATTGAGTTTTCCCTTTATGGCAACGACACATTTTCTGGCACTAGGAATCAGATGGTTGTTATTAAAAGAAAGTAATTGATTAGGTCATCAATCAGCCGTTGAAAAGGGTGTTCATATTTGTAGCTCGCAATGCTAATCGTGCGACTGATGATTCGCGGCATCGGAGTTATCGAAGATAACGACATACTTTTTCAGTTTGATTTTTATGTCGCCATTTTCAACGGCTCAAAATCTCTGTTTAATTTCCC
>Ga0187894_10003495_pt1 | contig 17560 bp, 14 predicted proteins | sample GBC1701081metaG_FD_136650 | JGI IMG/M metagenome (GOLD analysis project Ga0187894, IMG submission 136650) | White microbial mat communities from a lava cave in the Kipuka Kanohina Cave System on the Island of Hawaii, USA - GBC170108-1 metaG ...
TACACCGTCTGGGGCAAGGTCGTGACGGGCATGGAGTTCGTCGACAAGATCAAGAAGGGCGAGCCGCCGCAGAACCCCGACAAGATGCTGAAGGTCCGGGTCGCCGCCGACGTCAAGGAATAGCGCGTCGGGCGCCGGCATGGCGCCATCCGCAGACCGGCGGATACCCCTGCCGGCACTGCTGCTGGGCATCGCCAGTTTGATCCCGTGCGTCGCGGCGGCAATCGCCGCGACGTCGGCGTCGAGCCCGACGCTGCGCCTCTACGGTTACGTGGCGCTGATCAGCTACAGCGCCTGCATCATCTCATATCTCGGCGCCATCCATGGCGGTCTGGCGCTGCGCGAGACACCGCTATCTGCCGTACGACTTATTGCGGCCGCAACCGCGCCACTGCTGGCCTGGCTGGCCCTGGCGCTGGGTGAACGCAACGGGCTGCTGATGATGGCTGCGGTCCTGCTTCTCGTGCTGGCCTACGACATCACCGCAGCCCGTCGCGGCTGGATTGCACCCTGGTATCCACGCCTGCGCTGGCCGCTCACAGGCGTGATGCTGGTTTGCCTGCTGGCGACGCGCCAGTTCGGCCCGATCTAAAGCGCCTACTTCGTGGTGAAGTGGAACGCCTTGGCGATGACCTGCCAACGACCATCGATCTTCAGCAGGGTCAGGTAGTCGGTGTAGTAGCGCGGCGGCAGCTGGCACTCGACCTTGGCAATGGCCGTGGCCGGACCACTGAAGTCGATCGACACGATCCGGTCGCGCCGCTCGTCGCCCTTGGACTTGGCCGACGGACGGCTCTCCACGGCCTTGAACCAGTCAGCCCGCGGCAAGTCTGCGGCCGCGCCTTCGCTGCTCACGCTGTAGAGATGTGAGGCCGGGTGGAACGCCTCACCCAGTTTCTTGGTGTCACCTTCATACAAGCCGTCGAAATAGGTGCGTAGAGTCTTTTCGACTTCAACGATTTCCGATTGCATGTTTCCCTCCATTCAATGCCCGCGGACAATAGCGGTGGCGCGAAACTTGCTGCAAGGGGGATGGGGAGGGGGTTGGTCGGCCATGAGCATCCACGTCGCGCTTCACCACCGCACTACGTACGTCTATGACCGGCCTGTTACGTTGGGGCCGCAGATCGTGCGGCTGCGCCCGGCGCCGCATTGCCGGACGCCGATCCTCTCCTATGCCCTGAACGTCGCGCCCGGCGGACATTTCATCAACTGGCAACAAGATCCGCAGGGCAACTATCTCGCCCGCCTGGTCTTCCCCGAGCCGGCATCACGCTTCGAAGTGGCGATCGACCTGGTTGCCGACATGGCGGTGATCAACCCGTTCGACTTCTTCCTCGCGCCCGACGCCGAGATGTATCCGTTCGAGTACGATCCGACATCGTCGGCGGATCTGGCGCCGTTCCGCAAGACGACGACACCAGGGCCCCGGCTGGCAGCATGGCTGGCGCGGGTCGACACGGCGCCGCGGCGAAGCGTCGACTTCCTGGTCGAGCTGAACCGCCGCCTGCAGCAGGATATCGGCTACGTCATCCGCATGGAGCCCGGCGTCCAGACGTTCGAGGAGACGCTGGGACTGGGTAAGGGATCGTGCCGCGATACCGGCTGGCTGTTGGTCAACATCCTGCGCCATCTCGGCTTCGCTGCCCGTTTCGTGTCCGGCTACCTGATCCAGCTCAAGGCGGATGAGAAACCGTTGGACGGCCCGGAAGGTCCGGCACAGGATTTCACGGACCTCCACGCCTGGTGTGAAGTCTATCTCCCCGGCGCCGGCTGGATCGGCCTCGACCCGACCTCCGGCCTGATGGCGGGCGAAGGCCACATCCCCTTGGCCGCAACGCCGGAGCCGCAGAGCGCGGCGCCGATCGAAGGCCAGGTCGGCAAGGCTGACGTCGATTTCGCCTTCACCATGTCGGTGGCACGGATCCGCGAGACGCCGCGCACCACCAAGCCTTACGCCGAGGAGGCATGGAATCGGATCGTCGCCTTGGGCGACACCATCGATCGCGACCTTGCCAGCAGCCGCATGGGGTTGACCATGGGCGGCGAGCCGACCTTCGTGTCGGTCGACGACATGGACGGCGCTGAATGGAACACCGAAGCGCTCGGCGCCAACAAGCGCCGTATCGCCGGCAACCTGTTCCGAAGGCTGGCGCGGCGTTTCGGCACGGGATCGCTCCTGCACTACGGCCAGGGCAAATGGTACCCGGGCGAGCAGCTGCCGCGTTGGGCGCTGACCTCCTTCTGGCGCAAGGACGGCGAGCCGATCTGGCGCGACCCACGCCTGATCGCACACGAGGAAAAGCCGAACGGCGCCAATGCCGAGCTTGCCGGCCGTTTCGCGCAGGTGCTGGCGGAACGCCTGCAGATCGATCCGGGCTTCGCGCTGCCGGCCTTCGAGGACACTTGGTACTACCTCTGGCGCGAGCGGCGCCTGCCCGTGAACGTCGATCCAGCCGAGTCCAATCTCAAGGAGCCGCTGGAACGCGCCCGGCTTGCGCGCATCTTTGAACAGGGGCTGGAGAGCGTCGTCGGTCACGTGCTGCCGATCCAGCGCGATCAAGGCCGTGGCCGCCGCTGGCGCAGCGGACCCTGGTTCGTGCGCGCCCAACGGCTCTATCTCATGCCGGGCGACTCGCCGATCGGCTACCGACTGCCGCTCGACTCGTTGCCCTGGGCGGCAGCCGAGGATCAGACATATTTCTATGATCCCGATCCGCTGATGTCGCAGGCACCCTTGCCGCCGCTCGATGCGTTGCGCCGTGCCGCCGTAACGCGGCTGCAGTCACCAGGGACTGGTGGTGATCGGGTGCATACGACTCCCGCGCCCCTGCGCGGCAACGGCAGCGCGCACGAACCTGGAGCGAACGGCACGCCGGTCAAAGGACAGTCGGCCGCCTGGATCGTGCGTTCCGCCATGGCGTTCGAGCCGCGCAACGGACACCTGCACGTGTTCATGCCGCCGACGGAAGACGCCGAGGATTATCTGAACCTCGTCGCCGCCGTCGAGGATACCGCCGAGGAACTGGGTTGCCCGGTGTTCGTCGAAGGCTACCCGCCGCCGTTCGATCCGCGGCTGTCGCAGTTCTCGGTGACGCCCGATCCGGGTGTCATCGAGGTCAATATCCACCCGTCGGCGACCTGGCGTGAAATCGTCGACAAGACCGAGATCGTCTACGATGAAGCGCGCAGCGTGCGGTTGGGCGCGCAGAAATTCATGGTCGATGGCCGTCACACCGGCACCGGCGGCGGCAACCATGTGACGTTGGGCGGCGGCACACCGGCCGAATCGCCGTTGCTGCGCCGGCCCGACCTGCTGAAGAGCCTGCTGGGCTATTGGCACAACCATCCGTCGCTGAGCTACCTGTTCTCGGGCCTGTTCATCGGGCCGACCAGCCAGCATCCACGCGTCGACGAAGCGCGCAATGACGCGCTGTTCGAACTCGAGATTGCCTTCCGCCAGATCGAGAGCGGCAAGGAAACGCCGCCCTGGCTGGTCGACCGCCTGTTTCGCAACCTGCTGGTCGACGTCACCGGCAACACGCACCGCGCCGAGTTCTGTATCGACAAGCTCTACACGCCCGACAGCGCCGCCGGCCGTCGCGGCTTGCTCGAACTGCGCGCGTTCGAGATGCCGCCGCATCCGCGCATGAGTGTGGCGCAGCAGTTGTTGCTGCGCGGCCTGTTGGCGAGCTTCTGGCGCCAGCCCTACGACAAGAAGCCGACCCGCTGGGGCACGCGGCTGCACGACGATTTCATGCTGCCGCACTTCGTCTGGCAGGATTTCGCAGAGGTCATCGAGGATCTGCGTCAGGCCGGCTACGAGATCGAGCCGGCCTGGTTCCTGCCGCACTTCGAGTTCCGCTTCCCTGAGATCGGCGCCATCGCACAGCGCGGCATCGAGCTGGAGCTGCGCCATGCGCTGGAGCCCTGGCACGTGCTGGGCGAAGAAGCGGCGGCCGGCGCTACGGCGCGCTTCGTTGACTCCTCGCTCGAGCGCCTACAGGTCAGGCTGCGCGGCCTCAACGATACGCGCCATGTCGTGGCCTGTAACAGCTACGCCGTACCCCTGCGTGCAACAGGCATCCCTGGAGAGTATGTCGCCGGCATACGCTACCGCGCCTGGCAGCCACCCAACGCGTTACATCCGACGATCGGTGTACACGCGCCGCTGACCTTCGACATCTACGATTCATGGAGCGGCCGCTCGATCGGCGGCTGCACCTATCACGTGGTGCACCCCGGCGGCCGCAGCTATGACCGCTTCCCGGTGAACGCCAATGAAGCCGAGGCGCGCCGCCGTGTGCGCTTCGCGCCGATCGGCCACACGCAAGGCCCGATGGCCGCGCCCCGGCCGCTCGACAATCCGGACCACCCGCTGACCCTCGACCTGCGCCGCGCCTGAGTGGCGGCAGGCGGTGGACCGCACCGCCGGGCTGTGCGATTCTGGGGGTCCGTCCACCACCGTCCCGGCAACATGAAGGCGCTGCGTATCCCAGAGGCATCCCCCGCCAAGGGCGCCTATGACGAGTTGGTCACGGGCCAGGGGACGATCCGCTATCACTGGCAGGCCCTGCTCAGCGTGGTCCGGTCGTTGCCGGGCTCAGGCTTCGCAGAGCGCGTCGATCGGGCGCGCCTGCAGCTGGTCGAGGGCGGCGCCACCGGGATCGCAACACCTGATGGCGCGCCGCCGGTCGAAGCCTGGACCTTGGAAGGCCTACCCCTCATCGTGTCGCCATCGGACTGGCGCCTGCTCGAAGAGGGACTAACCCAGCGCGCCCGGCTGCTGAACGCGGCTCTCGCTGACCTCTACGGCCCGCAGCGCCTGCTGGCCGAGCGCGCGATCCCGCCGGGGCTGGTGCAGGCCAACCCGCAATTCCTGCGCCCGTGCCACAGTCCCGATTCACCACAACCTGCCCGCCATCTGGTGACTTATGCCGCCGATGTCGTGCATATGCCCGACGGCTCGTGGGCGGTGCTGGCCGATCACACGCAGGCGCCCGCCGGCGCCGGCTATGCGCTGCACATCCGCCGCACGCTCGCGCGCGCTCTGCCCGAGGCTTTCCGCGCCGTCGCGGTGCGCGAGATCGGCCCGTTCTACGAGCAATGGCAGGAGACGCTCGCCGAGCTCGCCACAACCAGCGGCGGCAATCCGCTGGTCGCGCTGCTGACCCCGGGACCCTATGCCCAGACCTACGTCGAGCAGGTGTTCCTGGCCCGAGCGCTGGGCATGACCCTGGTCGAGGGTGCCGACCTGACAGTGCGGACGGAAGGTGTAGCCCTCAAGACGCTCGAGGGGCTCAAGCATGTCGACGTGCTGTTGCGCCGCCTCGACAGCGCCTACTGCGATCCCCTGGAGCTGCGTGCCGATTCGACACTGGGTGTCAGCGGACTACTCGGCGCTGCGCGCAGCGGCAGCGTGACGGTGGCCAATGCGTTAGGCAGCGGCGCCGTCGAGACACCGGCGCTGGCGCCCTTCCTGCCGAGCCTGGCGCGACGCCTCCTGGGCGAAGAGTTGCGTTTGCCGGCGCTCGATGTCTGGTGGCTCGGCGAGAAGCCGGCCTTGGACCACGCGCTGGCGCATTTCGATTCGCTGGTCTTCCGCCCGGCCTTCGAGGCGGTGCACCAGGCGCGGCCGACGGCGATCGCCCCCGACAGCGACAACCGCGCGCTCTATGACCGCGTGCGTGCGCGACCACCCGCCTGGGTGGCGCAGCATCGCCTGTCGCCATCGGTGGCACCGTCGTGGACAGCGGACGGCCTGCGGCCCGATCCGCTGGTGCTGCGGCTGTTCGTCGTGGCGCGCGACGGCGACTACACTGTCATGCCCGGTGGCATCGCGCGCACGCCGGCGACCGACCCGCTGGTGCTACCCGGACGGCTGGACGGCCAGCTGCGCGACATCTGGGTGCTGGCCGAGGATGACGCCGACGTGGTGATCCCCTCGACGGCGCGCTTTCAGAGGCTGGCAATCCAGCGCGGCGTCGATCTGCAGAGCCGTATCGCCGACAATCTGTTCTGGCTCGGTCGCTATACCGAACGCCTCGACAATACCGCGCGGCTGATCCGCGCTGCGCTGTCGCGCGTGGCGCTGGGGCCGATGGGACCGCGCGATCAGACCGAGCTGCGCCAGCTCACCCGGGCATTGCGCGAAATGGGCCTGATCAGCGCCCCGGAGGCGCTGGCGCCGCCCGACAGCATGCTGCTGGCGCAGACCTTGACTCGGTTCACTGCCGACGGACGTCCGATCGCCGAGACACTGCGTGCCATCAAGCGGCTGGCGGCATCGACGCGCGACCGGCTCTCCGCCGACATGATCGCCGCGCTCGATGCGCTGCTGGGCGCCATGAACCGGCGGCTGGCCGCGGCACGCGGCGACGTCGACCGGCTGCTGGCAGCACTCGATGACCTGATCCGCTTCGTCGCCACGTTCGCCGGACTGTCGCAGGAGAACGTTACGCGCGGCGCCGGCTGGCGCTTCCTCGATATCGGCCGCCGCCTGGAGCGCAGCCACTTCACCTGTCGCGGTGCCCTGTCGCCGTTTGCCCACACGCCGCTGGTGTGGGAGTCGGCCATGCGGCTGGCGCTGGAATTGTGCGACTCGACCATCACCTACCGCACACGCTATCTCGGTGCGCTCGAGCCGGCGCCGACGCTCGACCTCGTGCTGCTCGACGACAGCAACCCGCGCGCCGTTGCGTTCCAGCTTCAGGCCATCCATCACCATCTCGGCGAGCTTGGTCGTACCACCGGCAGCGCGGTCGCGTTTCCCGTCGAGCAATACACCAGCGAGCTGCGCGATGCGGTGATGATGTTCGCGCGCGATGAACGCGCCTGGCGACACGAAGGATTGTCAGTGGCCCATCTGCGCCACGCACTCGATCGCATGGAGCAGGCGTTGGGCCAGCTCTCCGACGACCTGACCCGCAACTATTTCTCCCTGGTGCCGGCGCCTCACATGCTCGGCCTGCCAACCCCGTAAGCGGACCGATGCGCTACGCCGTCTCACACCGCACGTCATATCGCTACGCCGCGACGGTTGACCTTGCGCAGCATATCGCCCACTTACGGCCGCGCGCCTTTCCGGGGCAGGCCGTCACCGACTGCACCCTGCTGGTCGATCCACCGCCACCGTCGCACGGCGTGCACACCGATCATTTCGGCAACCATGTCGACTCGTTTCGGATCGAGCAGGCGCACACCGTCCTCATCATCGAGATGCGCTCACGGGTCGACGTCGCATTGCCGGCACCGCCAGCGCCGACCGCGACACCGACCTGGGAAAGCGTTGTTGCCGCGCTCTCGACCGCCTTCCCCGCGTCAGTGACAGCTGCCGAGTTCACGCACGCCTCGCCGCTGGTCGCGATCGGCCCCGAGGCGCTGGCCTACGCCCAGCCGTCCTTCCCGGCAGGACGGCCGGTTCTCGTCGGCGCGCTCGACCTGATCCGCCGCATCCGGACCGATTTCACCTACACACCCGGCGCCACCGACGTCTCGACACCGCTCAACGACGTCTTCGCGCGCCGGCTGGGTGTCTGTCAGGATTTCGCCCATGTCGGCATCGCCGCGCTGCGTGCACTGGGGCTCGCCGCCGGCTACGTCTCCGGCTACATCCGCACCTACCCGCGCCCAGGCGGGGCCGAACTGCGCGGTGCCGACGCCAGCCATGCCTGGATCGCCGTATGGTGCGGACCCGAGGCTGGCTGGATCCACCTCGACCCGACCAACGACCTCATCGTGCGCGACGAGCACGTGATCGTGGCCTGGGGCCGCGACTTCTCCGACGTCAGCCCGGTACGCGGCATGATCCTCGGCGGCGGCGCCCACCACTACGGCGTCAGTGTCGAGCTACGGCCGATCTCATAGTCCTGAGCGCGGTGCTCACACCATGCCGCTGGGCGCCACCAGGATCTTCCCGGCGCGCTCGCCTTCCTGCGCCCGCTTCAGGGCCGGCTTGATATCGTCGATGGCGTAGATGTGCTCGACCGGCGCCGACAAGCGCCCGTCCATCAGCTGGCGACCCAGGTCGGCATAGATGTCGCGGATCTGCGGCCGGGTGCGCTTGGCCATGAAGCGGCCGAGCATGAAGCCGGTCAACGTCAGGCCGCGATAGATCAGCTCGCCGCGCCCCACCACCGGATCCTCGCCGCTCATCGCGCCGTAATTGCAGACCACACCTTCGTCGGCAACGCACGCCGCCAAGCGCGCTGTCGCGGCACCCGATACGGCATCGAGCCCCAGCCGCACCGGCGCGCCATCGATTGCCGCCGCCACACGCTCGACAAGGGTCGGCCCGTCGACAACACAGGCATCGGCGCCCAGCGCCTTGAGCTCGGCGAACAGCGACTCGCGGCGCACAACGTTCACCGTCCTGAGCCCACGCGCCTTGGCGAGCGCGATCACCAGCCGGCCCACGGCTGAATTGGCGACATTCTGCACCACCCAGTCGCCGGGATTCAGCGCAGCCATGTCGCTCAGCATCAGCAGCGCCGTCGGCGGGTTGATGCGCAGCATCGCCGCCTGCTTGAGATCGAGGCCGGCCGGAACGGCGATGACGTCGTCCCCCTTCACCCGGCGCTTCTGGGCCCAGTTTTCGCGCTGCAGGTTGATCACCAGATCGCCGGCCTTGACGTGCGATACGCCAGCGCCGACCGCCGTCACCCGGCCGATGCACTCGGCGCCCGGCGTCGCCGGCAGCGGCGGCTTCAGCCGGTAGCTGCCCTTGCAGAACCAGACATCGGCCGGGTTGATCGGAAACAGCAGCACATCGAACACCACCTCGCCCGGCCCGGGCGCGCCGACATCGGGCACCTCGGCACAGCGCGCGACCTCCTCGGGTACGCCGTAGCTGTCGAGCAGTATGCGCTTCATGGTCTCCTCCTCGCGCCTGGCGCGTCGTTGAAGTGTCATGGCGAGGTTATTCGATTGTCACGTCGGCGCCATAGACACTCTTGCATCCCACTGCTGGAGGCCGGAGATGCTCACTCGCCGCGCCGTCACCGCGAGCACACTCGCCGCGCCGGCAGTATTGGCCAGCCTCGCGCGAGCGCAAACCGACGCCCGGCCGGTGCTGCGCATCGCGGTCCGGGCACTGCCGCCAACCCTCGAGCCGCTGGAAACGATCTCCAATGTCGGCCTGCGGCTGACCTACAACGTCTTCGACACGCTGTTGCGGCGCGACTTCCTGGCCGAGGCCCGAGATGGCGGACAGCATCTGGCGTCGCATCTGGCCACCGGGTTGGTTCAGCGCGATCCCCTGACGTGGGAGGTCACGCTGCGCCCCGGGGTGCCGCTGCATGACGACCGGGAACTGACGGCCGACGACGTGCTCTCGACTTTCTCGGCCGAGCGCATGTGGGGCCCGCAGGTGCAGAACTTCGAAGGCCGGGTCAACTTCGGCCACCTCGCCGGGGCCGAGGCGACAGGCCGCCATACCCTGTTGCTGCGCACGCGCGTGCCCGATGTCGTCATGCCGCATCGCCTGGCGGCCTATGGCGGCTGGATCCATTCGTCGCAATTCTACCAAGCCTCGGGGCTTGGCGGCATGCGCCAGCGTCCCGTGGGCAGTGGGCCTTATCGTTATGCCAGCTTCGAGCGCGATCAGCGCGTCATGCTGGAGTCGCACGATGCCTACTGGATGGGCCGTCCACCGGCACGTCAGATCGTCTTCAGCGTCGTGCCTGAAGCGTCGGCCCGCCTCGCCGGCCTGCAGGCTGGCGACTTCGACCTGGTGACCAATCTGCTGCCGCAGCAGGCCGAGGCGCTGGCGCATCACCCGAAGCTGGAAGGCATCGACGTACCGCTCGATTTCGCGCACATCCTCTACTACGACACGCGCCGGCCGGTCCTGCACGATGCCCGCGTACGGCGCGCGCTGAACCACGCGGTGGACTACGAGACGCTCGGCCGTTCGCTGTGGGGTGATGGCTTCCGGCGCATGGCCGCGCTGCAGATCCCGGCCTTTGGCGCTCTCTACGACGCCGGCCGCAAGGGCTTCGACTACGATCCCGATCGCGCCCGCCGCCTGCTGCGCGAGGCGGGCTATCGCGGCGAAGAGCTGATCATCCGCATCACGCCGGGCTACTACCTGCAGATGTCGCTGGCGGTGCAGGTGATCCAGCAGATGTGGCTGGCGGTCGGCGTCAACAGCACCCTGCAAACGCGCGAGAACCTGTCGCTGGTGACACAGCCGGGCGCCGACGTGCGGCCGACTTCGATTGCCTTCCGCTTTCCCGATCCGCTGGGTGGCGGACTGATGGCGCACCTCTCGCGCGACTATTCGCTGCAGAAGGGGCGGCTTCTGGCAGCCGGTACGATTCAACGAGATCAGCAACGCGCTGGCGGCGGCAACCGAACCGGCCGAGCGCAAGCGGCTGTGGCTGGCGCTACTGGATGAATACGAAGCGGAGGCGCCGGCGCTGATCCTCTATCCCGTGCACGAGTATTTCGCCAAACGGCGCGCCGTCCGCTGGACCCACTACCCGCTCTATTACATGGACTTCCGCAGTTACAACCTCGCCTTCGCCTAAGGAGACGCGCATGACCCGGATCCTGGTGCTATCGGACCTGCATCTGTCACCGACCCACGGCTTCTTCTGGAGCAATTGGGCCTTGGCGCGGGACACGGCGAATGCGATCGCGCCCGCCGCCGTCATCGTCACCGGCGACCTCTGCATCAACGGGCCCGAGAGCGACGCCGAGATCGCGTTCGCCGCCGCGGCGCTACGGCGCCTGGCGCCGCCCGTGCTGGCGCTGCCGGGCAACCACGATGTCGGCGACGAGCCGCCCGGACAGGATGCCGAGCAGCTCGTCGATGAGTCTCGGCTGTCGCGCTGGAACGCCGCCTTCGGTGCGGATTGCTGGTCGATTGATCTGGATGCATGGCGGTTGATCGGTGTGAACGCCCAGCTGTTCGGTTCCGGCCTGGCCGCCGAGGCGACCCAGCAGGCGTGGCTCGATGCGGCACTCGCCACCGGGGCGGCGCGGCGCATCGCGCTCTTCCTGCACAAACCAATGTTCCTCGAAACGGCGGACGAAGCCGAGCTGACCGCCAGCAGCCTGAACCCGGCGCCGCGCCAGGCGCTGTTGGACAAGCTTCGGACCGCGCGGGTTTCGTTGGTGGTCAGCGGCCACCTGCACCAGTACCGCGATCGCATCGTCGATGACGTGCGCCACGTCTGGGCGCCGTCGACCGCCTTCATGACCAACCAGCCGCTGGGCGGCGATCCGCGGCCGGGCATGCTCGCCATCGACTTCGCCGGGCCGGAGCCGATCGTCGAGCTGCTGCGGCCGCCGGGCATGGCCGAGCTGGATCTCGCCACGATCAAGGGTCACGGCCGCTACAAGTTTCTGCGCGACATGCCCGCCTGCCCGCCGCAGGCGGCGTAAGCGCTACTCCAGCTTCACGCCCAGTTCCTGCACCAGGGGGATCATGCGGGCTTTCAGCCGCTCGTAGTCGGCCGCCATCTCCTGGTGGGTGAGCGGCTTCTCGTGCAGGCCGAAGGTATCGTACATCTTGCGGCCACCCTCGGAGTCGGCGGCCTCGACCCAGAGCGCCGACATACGCTTGACGATGTCCATCGGCGTGCCGGCGGGCGCGAAGAGGCCGAGCCACCCGAACTGGCTGAAGGCGGCGTGGGTAAAGCCCTGCTCCGTCATGGTCGGCATGTCGGGGAACTTGGCATTGCGCCGCCGCGCCGGCAGGGCGATCAGCCGGATGGTGCCGTTTACCAGGAGCGGCCGCAGCGCCTGGTAGCTGCCCATTGCCGCCTGCAGCGACCCCGACCCCATGTCCTGCCACATCGGACCTTCGCCGCGATAGTGGACGATCTCCATCCGCACACCGTACAGCTCGTTGAGCTTGGCACAGAAGATGTGTGCCCCCGACCCCGGCGCCCAGGAACCGAAGCTGACCTTGTTCTTGCGCGCGTAGTCGATGAGCTCGGCGACTGTGTTCACCGGCAGCGACTTGTGCACGGCTACCGGCAGCTCGCCTGAGGACGTTGCCGAGACCGGCACGAAGTCCTTGTCGGGATCGAAGCCGAGATGGCTGTAGAGGACCCGGTTCTGCACCAGCGTTCCCGACACGGTGTGCAGGAACGTGTAGCCGTCGGGCGCGGCGCGCGCCACCAGGCCCGCCCCGATGTTGCCGCCGGCGCCCGGCTTGTTGTCGATCAGGATCTGCTGGCCCAGCTTGCGGGATGCGTACTCCCCGAACACGCGGGCGATACCATCGGTCAGGCCGCCGGGCGCGAAGTTCACGACGATGGTGATCGGCTTGGCAGGCCAGGTCCCCTGCCCCCGGACGATCGACGGCACGGCCTGGACGCCGGCGCCAGCCAGCGCCGCCGCTCCCGTGATGAATGGACGGCGGCGGATGCAGCGCATGGCATATCCCCCTGACTGGTGTCCCATCGTACCTGGACCGGCGAGCGGCACAATGGCTCTGGCCTCAATCTCACAGCCAGCATCTTCCGTCGGCAAGGAATTTGCTTGTAAGCTGTGCAGGTAGGTCGAACGAGAGCACGGGTGGAAACGGCATGGCGGCGATGGCAGCGTTCGACGAAATGCGCAGCGCAGCCGATGGCGTGCGCGCCCCCTACCGATCCGTTGCCAGCTGGCTGCAGCACACGCCCATGGAGGCCATCGAGGCCAAACGCCGCGAGGTCGATGCGTTCTACCATCGCGCCGGGATCACGTTCGGTGCCTACGGCGCCGTCGACGGGCACGAGACCACGATCCCATTCGACATCATCCCGCGGGTGATCGCCGCCGACGAATGGACGTTCCTCGAGCGCGGCCTGTCCCAGCGGGTACGGGCGCTCAACGCCTTCCTCGCCGACGCCTACGGCGCACGCGAGATCTGCCGCGCCGGCATCATCCCGGAGTCGCAGCTGCTGCTGAACGGCGAGTTCGCGCAGCTGGCCCAGGACCTGAAGCTGCCGGGCGACATCCACGTGCACATCGCCGGCATCGACTTGGTGCGGGTCGGCGAGCAGGAGTTCTACGTGCTGGAGGATAACGTCCGCACGCCGTCGGGCATTTCCTATGTGCTGGAGAACCGCGAGGTGATGATGCGGCTGGCGCCTGAGTTGTTCGCGCGCGTGGCGGTGCGGCCGGTCGCCAGCTACACCGAGGAGCTGCTGAACACCTTGCGCTCGGTATCGTTCAGTGACGACGGCGAACCCAACGTCGTGCTGCTGACGCCGGGCCACTACAACAGCGCCTATTTCGAGCACGCCTTCCTGGCCGACGAAATGGGCATCGAGCTGGTCGAGGGCACCGACCTGTTCGTCGACGAGGGCCGCGTCTTCATGCGCACCCCGCGTGGGCCGCAGCGCGTCGATGTGATCTACCGGCGCATCGATGATTCGTTCCTCGATCCGCTGGCCTTCCGGCCCGACTCCTTCCTCGGCGTGCCGGGCCTGGTGGGGGCGCTGCGCATGGGCCGGGTCAACGTCGTCAACGCCATCGGCAACGGCGTCGCCGACGACAAGTCGACGTATCTCTACGTACCCGACATGATCCGCTTCTACCTCAGCGAGGAGCCGATCCTCAGCAACGTGCCGACCTGGCGCGGCGATAAGGCCGACGACTTCAAGTACATCCTCGAGCACCTGCCCGAGATCGTCGTCAAGGAAGTCCACGGCTCGGGCGGCAAGGGCATGCTGGTGGGGCCGACCTCGACCAAGGCCGAGATCGAGGAGTTCCGGGCGCTGCTGAAGGCCAGGCCCGACGCCTATATCGCGCAGCCGACGCTGGCGCTCAGCACCTGCCCTACCTTCGTCGACAAGGGTGTGGCACCGCGTCACGTCGATCTGCGGCCCTTCATCCTGTCGCGCCGCAGCGGCGAGGTGTTCATCACCCCCGGCGGGCTCACGCGCGTGGCGCTGAAGGAAGGCTCGCTGGTGGTGAACTCGAGCCAGGGCGGCGGCACCAAGGACACCTGGGTGCTGGGTGCCCGCGGCGACGCGGCGTCGTGAGGGTAGGCGAGGGAAACGTCCATGCTGAGCAGCACGGCCAAGAACCTGTACTGGATGGGCCGCTACCTGCATCGGGCCAAGAACTCGGCGCGCGTGCTGGAGTCGACCCAGCGCATGGCGCTGCAGTCGGGCACGGCGGAAGCCGGCGTGGTCGCCGACGTCTATGCGCTGCGCACCGAATTCCTCGCCCGTCACCCGCAGGGCTCGCTCGCCGACCTCGTCGATTTCATGACGCTCGACGACAGCAATCCGTCGAGCCTGGTCAACACCGTGCGGGCGGCCCGCAACAATGCCCGCGCCGAGCGCAACAACCTCACGGTCGACGTCTGGGAGAGCCTCAACGGACTGTGGCTGGAGGTGGCGGCCCAGACGCGCCTGCCGCGCGCCATGGTCGATCGCGGCGCCTTGCTGGAACTGGTGAAGAAGCAGACCACCATGATCGCCGGCGCCACGCAGTCGACCCTGCTGCGCGATGAAGCCTACTGCTTCCTGCAGCTCGGCAGCTATCTGGAGCGGGCTGACAACACCACGCGCGTACTGGACGTGAAGTTCCATCGCCTGTGCCCGGACGGCGATCCGCGGCACGGCAGTACCGACTATTACGAATGGTCGGAGATCCTCGCCTGCGTCGGTGCCGTGCGCACCTACCGGCGCATCTATCACAGCCGCATCGAGCCGACGCGGGTCGTGGAACTGATGGTGCTGCGGCGCGACCTGCCGCGCTCGGTGCACCACTGCCTGTGGCAGGTCGACCTCAACATGCGCGAGCTGGCCGAGACCTACGGCGCCCGCGGCGAGGCTGACCGCCAGGCGGGCGCGCTGCATGCCCATGTCCGCTACGCCCGGATCGAAGATGTGTTCGCTGCCGGCCTGCGCCCCTACCTGGAAGATCTCGGCAGCCGTATGGCGCAGCTGAGCGAAGACATCAGCCGCCAGTTCCTGTTCGATTGAAGTGCAAGGACCTGCATGCGCGTCGCCGTCAGCCATGTCACACGCTTCCGCTTCGCGGAGCCCGCGAGCCACTCGATCCACGATACGCGCCTGGTGCCGCGGCCGGCATCCGGACAGCGGCTGGTGTCGTGGTCCGTGCGCGGGCCGGGACGACGCGCCGAATGGCGTGATGGCCACGGCAACACGATCACGACCTTCACGGTGGCCCAGCGTCACAGCGACGTCGCGATCGTGGTCGACGGCATCTACGAATGGGTCGGCGACGACAGCTGGCTGCACTATGCCGAGCGCGAGCCGCTGCCGGCGACCTTCTGGCTGCGCAACCACGGCTTGGCGCGGCACGACGCACGCTTCGACCCGCTGATCGCCGACCTGGCGCCGCGTGCCGTCGATCCGGCCGACCGCGTGCCGCTGCTGCACGAACTGATGCGCCGGGTGCACGATCGCATCGCCTACAAGGTCGGCGTCTCGGACGTACGGACCGATGCCATGACCGCCTTCGACCGCTGCGAAGGCGTGTGCCAGGACCTGGCGCAGATCTTCGTCGCCTGCTGCCGGCGGCTGGGCGTGCCGGCGCGCTATACCAGCGGCTATCTGCGCACCGACGACGGCAACAAGGTGGGCTCGCCCTGCCCGGCCTGGGCGGAAGCCCTGGTGACGGGGTTGGGCTGGGTCGGCTTCGACCCCGCCAACAGTGCCTCGACGACGCACGACTACCTGAAGCTGGCGGTGGGCCTGGACTACACCGAGGCCGCGCCGGTGACCGGCCGGCGCATCGGGCCCGGCGGCGATGCCGAGATGACCGTCGAAGCGACCGTGAAGCGGATCGGCTGAACGCCGGGAGCGCAGGCGTCTCGCCCGCATCTTCGGCGAAAGCTTTTGCTTTCGCCTGTGCGCGTCGCACCGAAACATGAGCGGGCCGGAGGCCCGCGGTCCCAGGTTAGCCGGGGCTCGCGGCGCAGCGGCCGGCCGCGGTCTTGGCGGCGCCATCCCAGCGGGCGCCGGCCGGTGCGTTGGCCAGGCGCCGCCAGCCGATGCGCATGGCGCCGTCCGGCTGCGGCTCGATCTGGAAAGTCGCGACCGGATCCACCGGCTGCTGCGCACGCGGCCACAGGTTGACGTAGGCCGAGCGCTTGGGCGGGGCGGATACCACGGGTGCGGTGACGAACTCGGCCCACATCGCTTTGGCCAGGCAGTTGGCGAGCACGTCATGGGCGGCCGGCGAGGTCGCGAGCCAGGCCACCTCGCCCATCTGGGCCCGGGCGACGCCCGCCGGACCCACCCAGACCGTTGCGATTGATAGCAGGGCGGCAGCACATTTCGCGTGGCTGCCCGTACGGATCTTGCCGCGCATGTCGGGTCCCCCGTTCCAGCTTTGGCGGCCTGCCGGTCTGATATGGTCCGCCAACGGCGTGTCGCTTGCAAGGGTTGCCGTGCCGCAAGACAGGAACGGGGTCCTGGGCCATAGTCCCGGCCTCGGATCGGGTGGAAAAATCGATGACGTACTGCGTCGGCATGTGCCTCAAGGACGGGCTGGTGATGCTGTCGGACTCGCGCACCAGTGCCGGCGTCGACAACATCGCCACGTTCCGCAAGATGACGGTGTGGGAGCGCACGGAGGAACGTTTCCTGGTGCTGCTGAGCGCCGGCAACCTGGGCGTTACCCAGACCATCGTGAATCACCTCGAGGCCGGCCTCGACCCCGACGCCCGCAAGCTCACCGACATGCCCTCGATGTTCCATGCCGCCCAGCTGGTCGGCGAGGCGATCCGCCTGGTCTACCGCATCCACGGCAAGGCGCTTGAGGAGATGAACGCCGCCGCGTTCAATGTCAGCTTCCTGCTGGGCGGCCAGATCAAGGGCGACGAGCACCGGCTGTTCGAGATCTATTCTGCCGGCAACTTCATCCAGGCCAGCGACCGCACGCCGTTCCTGCAGATCGGCGAGCACAAGTACGGTAAGCCGATCCTCGATCGGGCGCTGGCCTGGGAGACCGACCTGCGCGCCGCCGCCAAGCTGGCGCTGGTGTCGATGGACAGCACCCTTCGTTCCAACCTGTCGGTCGGTCTGCCGCTCGACCTAGTGGTCTATCGCCGCGACGCGTTCAGCGCTGAGATCCGGCGCACCATCGACGGCGATGATCCCTACTTCCGCACTATCCGCGACGGCTGGTCGCGCTCGCTGCGCGAGGCCCATCAGCGCTTGCCCGACGTGCCCTGGTGATTTTCCTTCCCCGCTTCGCGGGGAAGGTGGCCGAAGGCCGGATGGGGAGCCGACGTGGTCCCTGCTGCCAAGACCTCGTTGGCTCCCCTCCGCCCCTTCGGGGCACCTCCCCAACTTCGTTGGGGAGGAAAAACATGCATTGTGCCCATACAATTTTGCACAGCGGGCTGCCTTGCATCGTGCGGGGGGCATCGTTAGGTTGCGCCGCCCTTGTGGGCGCCCGTCCGGGGCAGTGCCGGACGCTTTTCCAACGGACCCGCAATCATGGCCTTCATCGCCGAACGCCTCAGCCGCATCAAGCCGTCTCCCACGAATGCCGCGCAGGGCAAATTCCTGGAGATGAAAGCGGCGGGCAAAGACGTGATCGGCCTGGCGGCGGGCGAGCCCGACTTCCCCACCCCCGA
>Ga0187894_10003496_pt1 | contig 17560 bp, 22 predicted proteins | sample GBC1701081metaG_FD_136650 | JGI IMG/M metagenome (GOLD analysis project Ga0187894, IMG submission 136650) | White microbial mat communities from a lava cave in the Kipuka Kanohina Cave System on the Island of Hawaii, USA - GBC170108-1 metaG ...
CCGTCATGTACCGGCGCAGCGTCGAGTACGACGGGACCGCGCCGAGCGTCGGGTCCTCAGCGATCAGGATGACGAGATTGTCGAAGTGGAGCTGATAGCTCCAACTCCCGTGCGCCTGATACTGCTCCTGCACGAGCCGTTGCAGGCGCGCCGAGAGCGTCCGCTGCTGGCCAGCGTCCTTGCGCCGGCGCTGGCGCAGCACCCCCACCGGATCGCGCGTCGCCGTGCGGGCGGCGTAGTACCACCGCTCGATCGTGGGGACCGCGCAGCGGATCGGCGCTCGCGTGATCGGATGACGCCACGTCTGCGCGGCCAGGCGCCCCAGCACCCCGTGCAACGCGCCGCGCTCGGGGGGCGCCGCCAGCAACGGTCCGACGATGGCGAAGCGCAAGCGCGCCCACCCATCGCGACCGGCGTCCGCGTCGGAAGCCTCGTTCATCGCTCGTCCGCTCCCTCCCGCCGGCGCGGGACGCCGGCGGGATCGTGTGCGGCCGAGCCTACGAGGCGCGTCAGCCGGGCGCCAGCCGCATCGTCTGCGGGTGGCCGGCGCCCATCACCGAGCCTGGGCGCGGGTCGTCGCGCGCGTCGTCAGGGGAGCGAGAAACGCGAGGAGACGGAGCAGTCGCGTGCGCTCGTCCCCGGTGAACCGCTCGAGCAGCGACGCCGGGAGCCTCTCCGGCGCCACCGACGGCATGAACCGGCCGCGGGCCCCGCGCCAGAACGTGCTGGCGACGAAGGTCTCGCGCCACCACACCCGCCAGCGTGCGAGCGTCCGCACGCTCACGCCCAGCCCCTGCCGCAGCCGCGCCACCCGGGCCGCGGTGAGGCCGCCGATCATGGCCGTGACCAGGACGACGACCGCGCCGAGATACACGCGGCGGCCCAGGTACCGCACCGACGGCGGCGTCATCCGCCGCCGTCACCCGTCCGCCGCGCAGCAAAAGCTCAAGCGAGTGGCGTAGTCCGATCCCAGATCCTCGGGCCCGCCCCGCGGCTTGCGGGAATAGCGCGCGCTATGCCGCACGCCGCCGCAGACCGCACATCCCGCGGCGCGAGCGTCGGCGGCAAGGTCGTGATCGAACGCGAGGAGCAGATCGTGCAGCCTGGCGTCGGCCAGTAGGGCGTGGCACACTCGGGGCCTCCTTTCGTCTTGGCAGACTAAGGAGGGGCTCCCTTCACGGGCCGGTCGTCAAGGTCGAGTTTCGTGAGGGGGTCTCGCGTTTCCCGTCAGCGAGCGTGATCAGAACTGGCCCCCTATCCCATCGATCTTCGCGCTCACGCTGAGTGCGGTTCAACGAGACTCAGTCGAGGCAGGAGTTCGCCGACGAGGATTCCACGGCTACGACGGCAGCAGGATCCGAAACGCCTCCGCAAATTGGACCCCCGCCCGCTGTCCGTTTTCCCCGTTGATCCGCGTCATCTCCCGGTCGCATTCGGGCGTCGCCCGCCCCTGGCTCTGGTGTTGCCGGATCGCCACCTGCTTCGTCGGCCACGTCTCGGTGATGTCGACGAAGACGCTGGGATTGGCGCTCATGACGAGGTACAGGCTCTCCGGCTTGTGCGGCTGGAGGCCTTCCCGCAGGTGCCCAGGATAGAAGAGCGGCCCGGGAGCGCACACGAAGGCGGACTGGAAGGTCACGAGACCGACCGTGGTGTGGTCGGGATAGATGGAGCAACTGTCCCCTCCACCGTCGCCAGGATAGGGGTCGTGGGTGATCACGGTGCGAGGCCTCACCTCCCTGATGATCCTCACGATCTCTTCGCGCAACTGCGGGACGATGAACGCGAGGTCTCCGTCGTCGTGGCGCAGAAACGTCAGGTCCTTCACCCCGACGATGTCGGACGCCGCCCGTTGCTCCCGTTCCCGCCTGGCCCCGATCTCCTGCATCGTGACATTGGGGTCGTCGGTCCCGCGGTTCCCGCTCGTGCACACGACGCAGCTCAGCCGCTTTCCCTGACCGACGAACTGCGCAAGTGTGCCGCCGCAGTGGACCTCGATGTCATCCGGGTGCGCCGCGACCACCAGAATCGGCCCCGGTATCTCGTCGCTACTCCGCAGAGCGCTACCGGCCATTCTCAATCCCTCCCTCGCGCTTCGCGCGTACGGCTGGAAAAACTCCGTTCCCCCGCCAGAGCCGCTCCCGTCTACGGACGCAGGTCCGCCTGTGCCCTGAAGTCATGTCCTTTCGACGCCCTGCCCTCGCGCGGGAGCCGCTGCGCCATCGCTTCGGCGCGTGCGCGGGCCGCCTCCGCATCGTGGCCGAGGGCGAAGAAGCGGCCGCAGCAACACGGGCCCTCGGCGAGACGCGGGTCGTGCCACGTGTAGTGAGGGTCGTCGCGGTACGCCGTCGCCGTCGGATGGCACGAGCCACAGGCGCACGTCATGGCCAGCTGAGCCTCCTCGGTCTGCCGCTCACAGAACACTTCCATCGCGCGCATGACAGCCTCCTCATCACCTCTTGGGTCTGGGGTCGGTCGCCGGGGCGTCCGCCACGGAAATCACAGATGCTTTGAAGCCCAGCTTGTCGATCGTCGCGGCGAGCTTCTCCGGCGACTGCTTGGTGTCGTCGTAGACCACTTGGGCGCATCCGGTCTCGAACTTGACCTCCGCTCGCTTCACTCCCGGCAGCCTTTCCAAGGCTGTGGCGATGTTCGCCGGTCAGAGGTTTCAGACCATCCCCTGAATCTGGAGTGTTGCGAGCTTGAAGTCCGCGTGTGCGGGCCCCGGCACGAGCCACGCGGCGAGAAACAGCAGAAGGAGCGGGAGATGATGAACTCGCATGGAGTCCTCCTTGTGCCGCGTCACATCCCAGCGGCGAGGTAGAAGTAGCCCAGGTAGAGCCCGGCCAGAATCAGCACCACACCGCTGGCGCGCTTGATCCAGACCGTCGACCGTTGGAAGACAGACAGGAGCTGTTGTTTGGCGAGGCCGACGAGCAGGGTCGTCACCAGCATCAAGATCGCCATCGCGGACGCGAAGGCGAGGAACGTGAGCAGCGCTGCGCCGGAGAATCCACTGGTCAGCGGCAGGACCGTAATGGAAACGTACAGCGGGAGCGTGCAGCCGGTCGACGCCAGCGCGTACCCGAATCCATAGAGGAACACCGCCCCGCTCACCGGAATACCGCGGTCGACGCGCACCTCGAGCGGCAGGACGAGCGAGGGCATGCGGAGATCCAGCAGCTGCACGACGCCGAGCGCGACGACAACCAGGGCGATCGCCGGCTTCGTGGCGATCAGATAGGGCGACAGCGCGCCGCCGATCACCGTGATGGCGACGCCGATCAGGGCGAAGAACAACACCGAGCCCGCGGCGCACGCGAGGCCGAGGCCCAGCGCGCGGCGGAGGGACCCCGTGTCACCCGAGGCACTCAGGTAGTAGGAGACATAACCTGGAAACAACGCGAAGGCGCAGGGCGCGAAGAACCCGCCGACGCCGGCGACGAAGCCGAGCGCAGCGAGCGTGAGGGGCGAGTCGAATTCCACCCAGCGGAGACCGACGAGGGCGCCCCGGTTCCAGGCGACCCACCCGACGATGGTGACGAGCAGGAGGCCCGCGATCGAAACCCCGGCCGTCACGCCGGGCGAGAGGCGCCAGCGCGCCGTCATTGTGCCTGGGCGACCGCGATCATGCTCATCTCGTGACTTCCTCGCGTATCGGAATCTCCACGCGTCCCGTCTGCCTGACCACGCGCACGGTCAGATCCCACCGCCCCTGCATCGTGAACAGTATCTCGCCGCGATAGACTCCCGGCGCGCTGGACGGACGCAGTGGGGCGGCGGCGCTCATGCCGTCCGCCATGCGCGCCGTCAGGGTGACGCGGGCCTCGGTCACGGGCTTGCCGGCGGAGTCGACCAGCCGGACGGTATAGACGGTCTTCCGGTCCCTCACAGGTCGTTCCGGCATGCTCTGCACTTCGACGCGGACGCCCTCGACGTCCGTCGTGAGGCTGGTCGCCGTCGCGCCGGTCACCACCGGCCCGAAGAGCGCGCCGAGGAGCGCCGCGTGCATCACCGCCCTCATGGCTTCGCCGGTTTCACCTCGATGGATTTCGCGACCTTCTCGCCCTTGTCCTCGACGTACGTGATCGCGACGAGGCGTCCCTTGGTGCCGGGCAGGAAGAGGTGACCGTCGCCCTGCTTGATCTGGGTGCCCTTCGGGACCTTGATCGTGACCTCGCCGGCGAATGCGCCTTTCCCCTCCAGGACCATGGTGCCCTCGCACGTCCCGGGCTTCATGTCACAGGCGGTCAGCTTCGTGCTCACCACGGTGCCCTCGATCTTCTGCTGCGCGAAGGTGATCGAGACGGCAGTACACAGCGTGAAGACGGCGGAAACGACGGCGATCAATGCACGACGCATCGGACGTGACCTCCTTTTAGCTTCCCGGTACAAGCTGCCCATCCTTGATGTGCACGACCCTGTCGGCCATCTGGGCCAGCGCTTCAGCGTGCGTCACGACGAGCACGGTCCGCTCTCGCGCGATCTCCTTGAGCGCCTCGTAGATCATCTGGCCTGTCTTGGAGTCGAGGTTGCCGGTGGGCTCATCCGCCAGGACCAAAGGCGGGGCGTTCGCCAGCGCCCGGGCGATCGCGACTCGCTGCTGCTCGCCGCCCGAGAGCTCTCTGGGCCGATGTCCGACCCGCTTGCCGAGCCCAACGCGTTCGAGCAGCGCGTCAGCTCGTTGGCGTCGGTCGGATGCCGACACCCCGTTGAACTCCATCGGCAGCATCACGTTCTCGAGCGCCGTGAGGTTCGGGATCAGGTTGAACGCCTGGAAGACGAACCCGACCGTCTGCCGGCGGAACCGCGTGAGCAAGCCTTCGGGAAGGCTGTTCAAGTTCTGCGCGGCGACGCGGACCTCGCCGGAGCTCGGTCGGTCCATCGCGCCGACGACGTGCAGCAGCGAGGACTTGCCGCTCCCGCTCGCTCCGACGATCGCCACCATTCCCTTCTCGGCCACATCGAGGTCGATGCCGTCGAGGGCACGGATCGTCTCGTGGCCCTTGCGGTGGAGCTTGGTGACGCCGCGAAGCGCGATGAGCACGCCTTTCTCCTCATTCATCGCGGATGGCCTCCAGTGGTGAGAGACGGACGATCTGCCGCACACTCCAGAGGCTGCCCGCGATGGCGACGGCGACGCAGACCCCGAGGAGCGCGCCGGCGGTCGCAGGCCCGAGGTCGGCGGACAGGTTGAGACTCTCGAGCAGCGTGTCCTTGTAATGCGGGGGGATGAACGGGGCGATCCCCAGGCTGAACGCGCGACGCGTGACCGGGCCGCCGACTGCGGCGAACAGCGCGGTCCCGAGCATTGCACCGACCGCGCACAGGGCGACGGCTTCGGTGAGGAAGCCGAGCACGATGCCCGCGTTGGGCGCGCCGATGGCCTTGAGCGTCCCGATCTCCCAGGATCGCTCGCGGACGATGAGGAGCATGACGAAGAACACCACGATGACCATCAAGACCGCGGCGAGGACAGTCGCGCTGGTCGTCAGCCGGACCACCGCGCGCGTCGTGAACTGCTCGAACTCAGCCGCCGCCGTCGGCGCGATGACGTCCACGGCGTCGCCGACCAGGGTGCGGAGCTTCTGCTCGATGGCGGGCAGATGCTCGGAGGAGTCCGCCGTCACGAAGAGCCAGGAGATCTTGTCGGGGACGCCGTAGACGTCGCGGAACGTGTCCAGCGGGATGAAGAGCTGCAGATCACCGAACACGTACCCGCTCGCATAGATACCGACGACGCGAATCGAGCGCGCGGGACGATCGAGCGCGAAGATCGCGGCGTGGGTGCGGCGGAGATCCAGGGTCACCGTCGCCCGATCCAGGCTCTCGGGCGTGACGCCCGCCCAGCGGGCCAGGCCCTGGCCGATCACGCCGACGTCCGTGCCGCGGTCGCCAGGCGTGAGGTCGCGGCCGGCGATGATCCGGGGGCTGCCCGCCTCGCCGTGAGACTCGAGGCGCTTGGTGTCGCCGGGCTCGAGCCCCACGATCATCGCGAAGTTGTGGCCTTCCGTCGGCGTCATCGCGAGCAGGTAGGGCTCGACCCGGCGGACGTGGTCGATCGATTTCACCGTGTTCGGGACGTCGCCGGACAAAACCTCCGAGCTTCCGATCATGTTGACGTGGCCCATGGACCCGCGGGCGCGGAGCTGCAGGGTGTTGTCGACGGTCCGCTTGAGAAGCTCCGTCTGGCGATGCACGGCGTCCCCGATCGCCTGCATCGTCAGCAACAGAAAGAACGGAACCCCGATGAGGAGCGCCACGACGCCGAGCCGCAGGCGGCTCCGGAAGAGGTTCCTGAATCCGAACTTCGCCATGCCCATCACGCGGTCCTCATCGCCTCGACGGGGCTGAGCCGGACCCCGTGAATCACGGGATAGAGGCTTCCCAGCGCCGCGAAGACGATCGATCCGACGCCGATGACTCCGAGCACTCGTCCATCGAACGCCACGGGCAGCCCGAGCGCGCGATGGAGGACCTGCGCGAAGACCGCGGCCACGATCACCGCGCCCAGGCCGCCGAGGCCGCTCAGCGTCACGGACTCGGCCAGGAACTGGATCACGACCTCACGATTCGAGGCGCCGATCGCCTTGAGCGTTCCGATCTCGCGGACCCGCTCGCGCGTGGAGAGGACCATGACGAAGACGACGAGGACCGCGCCGATCGCGAAGAGCAGGATCGAGCCGTAGGCGCTCGCCACCGCAAGGCTCCCGAGCGTCGTGCGGGTCGTCGACACGGCTTCCGGCGTCGTCACCACGTCGACCTCCGGAAACTTCGTCCGGTCTCTGACGTCTTGGACCACGCGCTCAACGTTGCCGACGGAATTTACGGTCACGAAGATCTTCGTCAGCTTCTTGCCGGGCCTGAAGGCCGCGCGGAATGCCTCGATCGGGACGAACACGTGGTTGTCGCCGAAGTCGTTCGCCGTGGTGTAGACGCCGATGACCTCGAACGCCTGTCCGCCGAGGGTGATGTGCTGACCGGCGAGCGGCCTTGTCCCGACCTCTGCCATGTCGAGCCGTTGTCGAGCGTAGACGCGCCCGACCACCGCGACGCGCGCCCGGGTATCGGCCGGCGTCAAGGCACGTCCAGCGATGATCCGAGCGTTCTCGTAGTCCACTTCGCCGATCGCGCGCAGGGCAGCCCCCGGCGGGGTGCCGATCACCATCGCGTACGCGTTGGGCCGCGTGGGATCGATCTGCGGCGTGTACACGTACTCCTCGATCTTCGCGAGGTGGCGGGCGTTCGGGATGCGGCGGAGCCGCTCGAGCGTGTCGGTCGAGAAGTCGTGCTCGCCGACGGGCTTGTCGCCGCCGAACCCTCCGGTGCCGAACGCGCCGGCCTCACGCAGCTCCACCAGTGTCCGGACGCGCGCGTCGAGGCGAGCGATCTGGGCGCGGCTCGCCAGCCCCGCCTGGACCATGAGCCCGAGGAACCCGGTGACGAGCGCGAGCAGGACCACGACGACACCGGCGCGCAGGCGGCTGCGGAAAGGATTGCGCAGCCCTCGAACGGCAGCGCCGGTCACGGCTGCTCGCGTTGGGAGACGCCGGCGCCACGCCCCACGCTCAGCACGGCGTCGAAGAACAGCGACGGTCGCCCCCACAGCGCGTTGACGAAGATGCTCGTGACGCTCGCCGCCATCGCGACCATCGCCCATACTGGATAAACCAGGCCGGTGGCGGCGGCCGGAATCCCGATGCCGTTGAAGAGGAAGGCGAGGAACACGTTCTGCCTGGTCTTCCGATAGCTCCAGCGGCTGATCTCCCGGGCCGTCACGATCGCACGCAGTCGATTGCCGACGATGACGATGTCGGCGGATTCGATTGCGATGTCCGTGCCAGCGCCCATGGCGATGCCGACGTCAGCCTGCATGAGTGCCGGGGCGTCGTTGATACCGTCGCCGACCATCGCGACACGTCCCCGCTTCTGCAGTCGACGAATGATGTCGGCCTTCTGCCCGGGCAGGACGCCGGCGTGGATCTCCTGGATGCCGACCTGAGCAGCGACGCGGCGCGCGGCGCCTTCGTTGTCGCCGGTGACCAGCACGGCGGACAGGCCCGCGTCCTTCATCGCCGCCACGGCGGCGACCGCGTCCTCGCGGAGCTCATCGCCGAACGAGATGGCGCCGAGCAGCTCCCCGTCACGACCGACGACGACCACGGTCTGGCCCGCGGCCTCCAGCTCGCTGATGCGCTGCCGAAGCCGCGACACGTCGACCCCGCGGTCCTGAAGATAGGCGGCCCGGCCCACCAACACGTGTCGATCATCGACCCGCGCGGAAACACCCCGTCCCGCGACCGCTTCGAACGCGTCGGCCGCCGGAACCTGCAGCCCGCGGTCCAGCGCCGCGTCGAGCGTCGCCCGGCCGAGCGGATGCTCGGACGACGCCTCAGCGGCCGCGGCGAGCGCGAGGAGTTCGTCAGCATCGGCGATGGCCAGCAGTTCCTTGAGGACCGGCCGCCCCACGGTCAAGGTGCCCGTCTTGTCGAGAACGATGTGCCGGACCTGACGGAACGCCTGGAACGCCTCCCCGGTGCGCATCAGGATGCCCTGATCGGCAGCCTCTCCAGCGCCACGCACGATGGACAGCGGCGCCGCGATCCCGACCGCGCACGGGTATCCCATGACCAGCACGCTCAAGGCGGCGAACACCGCGCGCTCGAGATCGGCGTGGCCAGTCAGCCACCACGCCCCGACAGTCCACCCGACGAACGACAGCGCCGACAGGATCAGGACCGCCGGGGCATAGATCGTCAAGATCCGGTCGACGAGGTGCAGGATGCCGGGTTTGAGGGCGCGCGCGTCCTCCACATGGCGGACGACCTGCTGGAGGAAACTCTCCGCGCCGACGGCGGTCACGCGGACGAGCAAGGTCCCGAGCGCGTTGATGGAGCCGCCGATGACTCCCTCCCCTTCGGTCTTCTCGACGGGCATCGGCTCGCCGGTGACGAATGACTCGTCCACCGCCGAGCGTCCAGCTACGACGCGGCCGTCCACGGGAATTCGCTCCCCTGGGCGAACGCGGACGAGGTCAGCGACGGCAACCTGGGCGATGCCGACTTCAAATTCCGCGTCACCACGAACCACGCGAGCGGTGTCAGGCTGAAGATCGAGCAGTCGCTTGACCGCCTGTGAGCTGCGCGTCTTCACGAGCAGCGAGAGCCACTCGGAGAAGAGGTGGTAGTTCACGATCAGGACGGCCACGGCGAAGAACGGCGCCGTAGGGTAGTCCCCTCGATCGAGGATGAACCCGAGGACGCCGCCGATCAGGCCGGCGAAAGCGCCGAACTCCAGGAGCACGTGCTGATTCAAGATTCCGCGGCGGAGGGACTGGAACGCCATCCGAAGGAAATGCGCGGCCAGCCCGAGGACGACGAAGACGGCAAAGCTTCCGACGATCCATGGCACCGCCGGTGTCAGGAGACCGGAGGCCTTCCCCGCCATGGCCAGGGCGATTGTCGCCGCGAGCCCTGCGGTGCCGAGCACCGCGCGGCTCCGCCCGTTACTCCTCAGGATCGAGAAGGCGAGTGTGCCGAGCGTGACGGCGACGATGCCGTCGAGCACCAGCAACGCGGCGCCACGGAGTTGCACCATCATGGCGATCGTGATGAGGCTCAACCCGATGGCGGCGAGCAGCCGCTTGCCTTCGCGGGCCAGCTCCGCCTCTTCCTCTTCGTACGGGCGGAGCTTGCGCGGGTCATAGACGGAGTAGCCGATATCCTTCAGCGTCCGGAGGATGTCCTGCGGCGCGACGAGTGTCTGGTCGAACTCAACGAGCGCCTGCTCGTGAGTGAGACTCACGGCGACCTGGTGGACACCCGGCAGCCGTCCAACAGCCTTCTCGATGGTGCCGGTGCAGAGCGAGCAGTGCAGTCCACTGATCTTGGCCAGGAACCTGGACCGGCCGGCCGGAGCACGACCTTGCTCGACCCAGTACGGCGTCGATCCGGTCCCTTCGATCGTCGCGATACTGCTCATTTCACCACCTCGTACCCGGCCTGCTTGATACGGCTCTGCACCGCCTCGGCAGACGTCCGGTTCGGGTCGAAGACGACGTTGACGCATGCGGCCCGATGATCCGCCTCACTGCGGACCACCCCCTCGATTTGCGCGAGAGCTCGCTGGATGCGTTGCTGACACCCAGTACACGTCATTCCCCTCACGTGAAGTTTCAGCTGTTCCATGTGTCTCGTCTCCCGGAATCCGCCCTTCGCGTTCGCTACCCCCGGCGTCCCCGCCCGCGACCCTCGGGCGTCTCGATGTGCGGTCAGACGGGCGCGCGCTTTTGAGGCTGCCGGCTCCACGCGGCCAGGCTCCGCCGGATGCGGTCGCGAAGATCGACGAGATCCTTGAGCTTGCGGTCGAGCTCGTCCGCCTTGGCGCGCAGGAGCTGATGGACGTGCGTGCAGGGCGGCCGGCCACCCTCGCGGATCGCGACGATGTCCCTGATCTCGGCCAGCGTCAGGCCGAGACCGGTCGCCTGCTTCACGAAGCGCAGCATCTCGACCGCGTCGTCGCCGTAGAGGCGATAGCGATTGGCGGCGCGCCTGGCCGGGGGCAGGATCCGCCTGCGCTCGTAGAACCGGATCGCCTTGGCCGTCACTCCGGCCTTGCGCGCCAGTTCCCCGATCTTGAGCCCGCCATCCATGTCGACCCGAGCTTAAACCTTTCTCCTAAGGGGAATGTCAAGCTCTAGTTGATTAGCGTAGGCCTGTGGCCACGTGGCGGCGGGGATCGACGTTGATGATCCGCGACTCCGGCGGCTCGGGTATCCGGGGACGAAGATAGGGCTTGTCGGATGCCTTGTGGCAGGCATAGCAACCCTCGATCGTGTGGCGGTAGGCGCCGGTGAACTCCTCGTCGGCGGTCGACGTCAATGCTCATCACTGTCAGTCCTCCATTGAACGCTCCCGCGGATCATGATATATCCGCTGCCGATAACACGACACGATAATGACGAACGCTGAGATGCTGCGGGAATTCTTTCTCGGCTTCATCAGGATCCACATTCTCCATCATGCGGGCGAGGAGCCCGTGTACGGGCTGGCCCTCATCTCCGAGCTCCGCCGGCACGGCTATGAGTTGAGCCCGGGGACCCTCTACCCCGTGCTCCACCAGCTCGAGAAGGCCGGCTACCTGCGCCGGCTCAACCGCGTGGTCGGCGGCAAGGTGAGGAAGTACTACCTCCTCACCGGGCGCGGCGGCGAGGCGCTGGGCGATGCTCGCGCGAAGATCGCGGAACTGGTGGAAGAGATCCTCGAGCCACGGCCAGCAAAGTCTCGGCAACCGCAACGCGGATCCAAACCGCATCGATCACACAAGGGGACACAGGAACGATGACTCCAGCCCATTCCGCCGTGGAGGTCGGGAGCGCTCGAACACGCGGCTCCGTTCTCGAAGTCCTCTGGGTCGCGACGATGCTCGGATTGACGTCGTTCGGCGGGCCGATCGCGCACCTCGGATATTTCCACGACGAGTACGTGCGCCGGCGGAAGTGGATCGACGAGCACAGCTACGCCGACCTGGTGGCGCTCTGCCAGTTCGCGCCGGGGCCGACGAGCAGCAAAGTCGGCTTTTCGCTGGGACTGCTGCGGGCAGGCTACCTGGGTGGACTGGCCGCCTGGGTAGGATTCACGCTGCCCTCGGCAGTGCTCCTCCTGCTGTTTGCTTACGGCGCCAGCGCCTTGAGCGGTCCCGTGGGCACGGGGGTGTTGCACGGGCTCAAGCTCGTGGCCGTGGCCATCGTGGCCCAGGCCGTGTGGGGCATGGCGAGAACGCTCTGTCCCGACCGCGAGCGCGCTTCCATCGCCGGCGTGGCGGCACTCATCGTGCTGCTCAGCACATCCGCGTTCTCCCAGCTGGCCGCCATCCTGTTCGGGGCCGTCATCGGCGCGTGGCTCTGCCGCCACAGCGGCGTGGTGCGTGCGGAACATGCGCCGATCAAGGTGTCGCGCCGCGTGGGCGTGGCAGCGCTGGTGGCGTTCTTCGGCCTGCTCTTCGGGCTCCCGCTGCTGCGCGGCCTCGTCCAATCCCAGGCCATCGCGACGATGGAGGCGTTCTACCGTTCGGGCGCACTGGTGTTCGGGGGCGGGCATGTGGTCCTCCCGCTGCTGCGTGAGGCGGTGGTCGTGCCCGGGTGGGTGACCGACGATGCGTTCCTGACCGGCTATGGGGCGGCGCAGGCCGTGCCCGGTCCGCTCTTCACCTTCGCGGCCTACCTGGGCGCGGTGATGGGCCCGCCGCCCAGTGGCGTGTCGGGGGCGGTCCTGGGCCTGGTGGCGATTTTCCTGCCCGGCCTCTTGCTGCACCTAGGCACGCTGCCGTTCTGGGAGACCTTCCGCCAGCGCGCGGGCACCCAGGCCGTCATGCGGGGCATCAACGCCGCGGTCGTGGGGCTGCTGGGCGCGGCGCTCTATTCGCCCATCTGGACCAGCGCGGTCCAAGGGCCGCAAGACTTCGCCGTGGCGCTGGTCGGGTTCATCCTGCTCATCGGGTGGAAGGCGCCACCGGTTGTCGTCGTCGCCGTGAGCGCGCTCGGGGGCGCCGCCTTTGCGCTGTTCTAGATCGCCGCGAAACGGAGCGACGCGCTACCGCGCTGTCCGTGTCGTGCTGTGCCTGCGGCTCCAGCGGGGCTGTGGGGTGCGGGGCTGGGGGCGTGATGGCCTGGGAACGGGGGCGCGGGGAAGGGGCGCGAGGGCGCGGAGGGCGTTGATGTCGACTATGCGCCCGTGATGGCGAGGCCGATGGCGACGAACACGAGGATCTGGCCACGCGACGGGCGCAGCAGCCAGCGCCTGGACCTCGCCATCAGCGCCACACCCCAGAAGGCGAGCAACGCGATGACCGCATCGCCCACGGTGGCGCTGCCGCACACCTGGATTGCCCGCCAATGGCCGAGCGAAGGACGCAGGAGCCACGATGGTACACGGTAGCGGTCTCGGCTCGGTGGAGAGGGGAATCGTCGTTGCCGTGCCGGCGGTCAGCCTCCCGTTCGGCGTCGCAGCTGCCGGCCACGCGGCCGACATCAGCTCGGAGTTTGCGGGCCACCACGTCAACGCCGGACCGTTACGCACGAGGTCCAGGGCGGCAAGCACGTGCTCACGATGTCGAAGGACTTCGCCGTGCCCGAGGCACCGGATCCGCGCTGGCGCGTCGTGGACTCCAAGGGCACCGTGTACCTGCGCGACCGGGTGCAACTCAAGGACGACAAGGTCAACCGGTCGATCATGTTTCCGGCCTACGTGCCCGACGTCGCCCAGGTGCGGGTCTGGTGCGAGTTCATGGAGGTCGCCGTCGGCGAGGTGTCGTTCACGAAACTGATCACGCTTCGCGGTGAGCGTTGGGCGACGTCACGGCACTTTCGCGGCGTCGCTCACTCCAACAAACCGCCGGCCCCGCCAGATCTGCTGCTCGTCTCGCAGCTTGTAACTGAGTTCCAGAACCCGTGCGCCTGAGCAGCACGGGGAGCACGCTGCGCCGGCGTCTTTGTCAGCCGCGTGGAGAGCGCCTGCTTCCACATCTGGATCACCGGGACAATGTCGTGGGCGATCTGCGTGGGCTGCTCGCCGACTCCACGGGTGAGCGCTGGTTCCCCGACCGGATCGGCCTCGACGACCTTGGTACCTGACGCCGTCTCGCGCGAGACCGCAGATGACGCCAGCCGGAAAGCAACTACAACGTTGCCAGCGGATTCCTGCGCGAGATCCGGACTCCGAGCCCGCGACCGTGCCGTGGTCAGTCGGAACCGAGGCGCTGAAGGGTCGCCATCACCGCATCGAACTGCGCCTCGATGGCCGGACTCGGCTGGCTGATGTACGCATCGATCACAATGTTCCTGAGGGCGACCACGTATTCGACACCCCAGTTCCGGGTCGGACCGACCGACTCGAATCGGGCGCGGATCGCGGGCAGACCGTTCACGGTGAGTTCGCGGCGGGCTGAGTACGTGACGCCGCGACCGGACTCCGGCTCTCCTTGCACGGAATACCGACGGTCCTGCAAGTAGCCTCCGGGAAGTCGGCCTGTGCCGCATCACCTGAATGAAGACGTCCACCTCGGGAATGCCGTGCGGCAGGGTGCTCGTGCCTTTCTGGAGTTGAACGCACCGCCCCTCTTCCGTCGTTGAATGCCAGTCAGGCGGGTAGCGCAACACGAACCCGTACCGCTCGTCTCGGCAGCTCTTCCAGGTGGACGTATCCATGGCCATCTGCACCCCACACCCCAAGAGGAGCGCCCCGAGCGCAGCCCGAAAGACCTCAAGGGACCGCAACCTCGAGGCGCTCCGAGGATCGCCTATGGGCCATCTCCGGCGACGACCTCGATGAACACCGCCGCCGTTGCCTCGCCACCGGGGCCATCCGGGGGGGAGACCGAGATCCGGTGACGGCCGGCCGACAACGTGTGAGTGACAAGCTCGTACCCAACGCCGAGGGCCCCGAGGTCAAGCTCGCGGCGATCCGACGGCACCGGTCGCAGGGACGACACACCTCGGACTACGACCGGGTCATGGAGAGGATCGCCCGGGAGAAACGGGGGGCTCGCGGGCGTGCCGATGGCGGAGGCCTTCCGCGTCCTGCTTCCGACCTGATCCAGCGGTCAGCTCGATGAGCGTCGAGGCCCAGGGGTTGAGGGCACGCGGCCTCTGTCGGGATCGGGCCAAGCCCCCCGCCAACGGTCAGCTCCTGGACGGCCGCTGGCGTCCCCCGGAGGATGCACGGTGTCCCACCACGCACCGAACGTGGCGTAGGCGCCCCGAACAGGGGACCGTCGAGCACATCCGACAGCCAGTGCGCATTCAGGATGACTCGCGCGCCACCGACCGATCCGATCAGGAGGACCAAGACGGCGAGCAGCGTCACCCGCGCGACGGGCGACGGTCGGTCGCACGAGAGCACATAGATGAGCCACACGGCGAAGGTTGCGGCGGCGGTGACGTACTCACGCGCGAAAGCCAGCCCCAGTGGAACAGGCCGTAGCAGAGTCACCATCGCCGGCGCGCGGTGAGTTGAGCACGCAAGTGGAAGCGGGACTCGAGGACGTTACCTCACCCTGGCGGGAATTGCTGCGCCGGACGAACTATGGCCAGACTTCGAGCGCAGGTGGGGAGTGCTTCTCGCGAAGCACAATCTCCCTTGCTGGCACACGAAAGATGCCATGAGCGTGCAGCCGAATAGTCGTCGGGACTTTCTAGTTGACCCGCGGATGCCATGGGGCGGGTCGACTGTCTAGTTCGTGGCCCGGCCCCTTACGCCTCCGCGCTTCCTCCACTCACGCTCCCACCTATCCACTTCTGCCTTTGGCGTCCGCACCACCTTGCGCGCCGAGGACACGAATACCTACCGGATGCCCCATGAAGCACGTGTGGCAAGTACATTGTTACTCGGCGGGGCCTCGGCGACCTACCAGAGGGCAAACACGGCTCCGCCGAGCGCCCTCACGGCGACGACGATCACCGGCGGCGCCTTCCACGCCACGAGCAGGATGAATCCGATCAGGGCCACGGCGAAATCCGCAGGTGCTTGGACCGCGCTGGTCCAGATCGGCGAGTAGAGCGCCGCGCCCAGCAGTCCGACGACGGATGCGTTGATGCCCTGCATCACGGCCTGTGTGCTCGGGCGCCGGCGGAAGCGCTCCCAGAACGGCAGCGTGCCGAGGTGCAGCAGGAGACCGGGCAGGAAGATCGACACGAGCCCGAGGGCGGCGCCGGCCACGCCGTTGGGCGCCGGTTTCATCACGGCGCCCAGGTAGGCCGCGAAGGTGAAGAGCGGACCCGGCACGGCCTGCGCCGCCCCGTAGCCCGCGAGGAAGGCATCGTCGCTCACCCAGCCGGGCGCGACCACGGCCCCCTGCAGCAGTGGCAGCACCACGTGCCACTCCCGAACACGAGCGCGCCCGATCTGTAGAAGGCCTCGATCATGGCGATCGCCTGAGAGTCGGTGAGGCCGCGTAGAATGGGCAGCCCGAACAGCAACCCGCAGAACGCGGCCAGCGCCGCAACACCCACGCGGCGCGAGACCTTGATCGGCGCGTGCTCCGCGCGGATCACGCCGGTGTGCCGGCAGAACACGGCGCCGGCAATGGCTCCGAAGAGAATCGCGGCGAGCTGCGAGAACGTCGACGTGCTGAGCAGCACGATGAGCGCCGCCACGCCGGCGATCGAGGCGCGCTGGCGGTCCGGGCAGAGGTTTCGCGCCATACCCCACACGGCCTGGGCGACGATGGCGACGGCGACGAGCTTGAGTCCGTGCAACACGCCCGTGCCGACGGGGCCGCTCAGCGCCGCGGCGCCGTAGGCGAACAGCAGTAGCGCCACCGCCGAGGGCAGCGTGAACCCGACCCAGGCGGCGAGGCCGCCGAGATAGCCGGCGCGGAGCAGCCCGAGCGAGAAGCCGACCTTGCTGCTGGTGGGCCCCGGCGCGAACTGGCAGAGAGCGACCAGGTCGGCGTAGGCGTGCTCGTCGATCCACTTCCGCCGGCGCACGTACTCGTCGTGGAAGTAGCCGAGATGCGCGATGGGTCGCCCGAACGACGTCAATCCGAGCTTGGTCGCCACCCAGATGACCTCGAGCGCGGAGCTGGCGGCTCGCGTGTGCTCGAGGTCGACGTGACAGCGGTCGGCTGGTCACTCATGGTACTCGGCCACCTCCTCGAGTGACCCCGCGGCGATCTGTAGCGCCTCGAGCGGGGTCTCGAGATGTTCGTCGTACCCGGGCCGGCGATCGACGGCGTCGAGCGGTTTGGGGACACGCTCGCTTGCTGGTGAGGTCCTTCAGCGTGTCATCGTCGCGTCGTCCGAGATGCGTCATTGCGGTCTCCCGAGCGCCCGCGCGTCGGCTCCGCGATGCCGCGGCCGAGCCTTCCGCGCCTTGGCCCCGGAGCGCGCGGCGTCCGCCCCGAGCACCTCCCCGACCAGCTCGGCGATCTTCTCGCGCACGTCGGCCAGCGCGGCGCGGCCGCGCCGGGTCAGGGTGTAGTACTTCCTGACCTTCCCGTTGACCACGCGGTCGAGCCGGCTCAGGTAGCCCGAGGCCTCGAGCTGGTGGAGCACGGGGTAGAGCGTCCCGGCGCTGAGCTCGTAGCCGTGGCGCCGGAGCTCATCGATGAGGGCGAGCCCGTACACGGGCGCCTCGCCCGCATGATGCAGGATGTGGATCTTGATGAAGCCGAGGAAGAAGTTCCGGAGCATCTCCTGGGTCATGGCGTCGCCCCTGGCGTTCGAGCAGTGCCCGAGTGGGACGACAGGCTCAGGGTGAGCGGGTGAGGCGCGGTGGCCGGCGCGTCTCGATTCATCGCGATGCTCATGGCCACACGCGAAGGATGCGATCGTCCGCCGGATCGGGCGCCCCCCGTCCATCGCGGTTGCTCGTCGCCACATACAGCGCACCCTCCGGGCCGACCACGACGTCGCGCAGCCGCCCCCAGGGGCCTTCGAGCTGGCTCCGCGTGGTGTAGCAGACGTAGAGGAAGCCGTTTCGATCGAAAGCGGGATCGAGCGCCAAGCCCATCAGCCCGGCCTCGCCGATGGCAGCGACGTTGAGTGCCGCGAGCGGGGCGGAGA
>Ga0187894_10003497_pt1 | contig 17559 bp, 18 predicted proteins | sample GBC1701081metaG_FD_136650 | JGI IMG/M metagenome (GOLD analysis project Ga0187894, IMG submission 136650) | White microbial mat communities from a lava cave in the Kipuka Kanohina Cave System on the Island of Hawaii, USA - GBC170108-1 metaG ...
CCGTAATTTCTGATATTACTGAACTTATTTGATTTAACCCGCGAAGCGGGGTGCTATCGCCCGTATTCACGGGCTAAAAACCACAATTCGTCAGTTATTTTATTCTGACAAAGTAGAATTAAACACTCATACAAATTTCGATTGAAGAATTGTTTCCCTGAAAGTGATTTTGTATCCCGAACTGACATTCTTGAAGATGTGATGAACTTCTTTTAATCATCTGGAATTATATGCAATCTGCATTGTGCAGGAGGAAAATTTGGAAAAGAGTGAAACGATTTGTCCTTTCAAACATTTGATATTTCGCTTCTGTCCCAAACCCGTTTTCCGTCGTGAAACGACTTAAACACTGCGTAAATTCAATTAGAGTATAAATGTGGGTATAATGAAACAGATTTTGTCTGAACAAATGCGTGCAATATAAACAAAGGTAATTTTCAACCCATGAAACCTATTAAGAAAATAACTATTCTTTGGATAACCGCAGGTTTGGGTTGTGATGGTGAATCGGTAGCCCTCACAGCGGCTACTCAGCCAAGCATCGAAGATATTGTAATGGGCGGATTACCCGGCATACCCCAGGTGCGTTTCCTTAATCCGTTCTATTCATATGAAAACGCCGACGAATACATTCATTATCTTGAGTTAGCCGATGGGGAAAAACCAGACCCCTTTATTCTCATTATTGAAGGTTCAATTCCTAATGAACAGATTAAAGATGAAGGTTATTGGGCTGCGTTAGGCAATGACAAAGAAACAGGACAGCCAATAACAACCTGCGAATGGATTGACCGTCTTGCGCCGAAAGCGTGGGCTGTGATGGCTGTCGGGACATGCGCGACTTACGGCGGGATTCACGCAATGGAAGGTAATCCGACAGGCGCGATGGGTTTGGCTGATTATTTAGGTTGGGATTGGAAATCAAAAGCAGATATTCCGATTGTGTGCGTTCCGGGTTGTCCGACACAGCCTGATAATCTTACAGAAAGCTTGCTCTATCTACTTTATCAATCTGCGGGGCGTGCGCCAATGATTCCATTAGACCAATCGCTACGTCCTGTTTGGCTTTTTGGCGATACCGTACATGAAGGCTGTGACAGAGGCGGTTACTACGAACAGGCACAGTTTGCCGAAGAGTATGGTTCGCGTCACTGCATAGTGAAACTGGGTTGTTGGGGTCCTGTTGTTCAATGCAACGTCGGTAAGCGAGGTTGGGTCGGCGGTGTAGGCGGTTGTCCTAATGTAGGCGGCATCTGTATAGGCTGTACCATGCCGGGTTTTCCGGACAAGTTTATGCCGTTTATGAATCAACCGCCGGGTTCGCTTCTTTCTTCGCACGCAGTAATGACATATGGCAGAGCCATTCATGCTTTGCGGCGATACACTCAGGCATCGCTCAACCAGGAACCTGCTTGGAGACAGCGCGGAAGCAAATTAACTTCGGGCTATTCCGCTAAGTACTACAAGAAAAAGAAATTATGAGAAGACGAGGTTTTGCAAACCAGACTGTTTTCAACGGCGGGCAAGGGTTTTCGCCCGATGGTGAAATTCTGCCCCCTGATTTGCTCAAAGAAGAAAATATACTGATACAACTGGCAAGCGTTTTTTTTTCGATAGACCCTGCTAAGGTAAAAGAATCCGACACAATCATCGAAAATGAATTACCCAGCGTTACGGACACATATCGTATTCTCGTTGAACAAATTCCCGCAGTTGTGTTCATAGCTTTTTTCGATAAAGGTTTCGGCGAAGCTTATGTTAGCCCTCAGATTGAGGCGACTCTGGGTTTTACTCAGGCAGAGTGGCTCAATGACCCTGTGCGGTGGTATGAACAAATTCATCCCGAAGACAAAGAGCGTTGGAGCGTTGAAGCGGCGCAAATGTTTTTGACAGGTGAACAGTTGCGTTCGGTTTATCGCGTATTGGCACGTGACGGACGCGTCGTCTGGTTTCATTGTGAAGTTAAAATGGTGCGTCATGAAGACGGTCGCCCTTGGTTTATACATGGCATAGGTTTCGACATCACCGAGCTTAAACACGCGGAAGAAGCTCTCGGTAAAAGCGAACAAATGCTACGCGGGATTTTTGAATATGCTCCTGACACAATGGTGGTGGTCGGTGATAACGGACACATTGAGCAAGTCAACATGCAGGTCGAGCGAATGTTCGGTTATCATCGGGAAGAATTGATAGGTAAGCCTGTTGAAATTCTTATACCTGAGCGTTTCAAACAATGGCACGTAGAACATCGTGCTCACTACGTAAGCGACCCTCATTTACGCCCGATGGGAGCAGGGCTCGTGTTGCACGGAAGGCGTAAGGACGGGAGCGAATTTCCCGTAGAAATTATGCTCAGCCCTGTGACGGATGTGTCACACAAGTTAGTAATCGCTGTCATACGCGACATCACCAGGCGCCAACGCAATGAAAAAGAATTACACGAAAACGCAGAGCGAATGAAAATTCTTTCGCGTCGTTTGATTGATGTGCAGGAAGCGGAACGTCGTAGCATCGCCTTAGAATTGCACGACGAGATTGGGCAAATTCTGACAGGGCTTAAACTTACGTTGGAAATGAGCGCACGCCTTCCTGAAGCGGAAACACGTGCCAGTATTGCCGGAGCGCAAGCACTCGTCAATGAATTGATGACGCGCACAAGAAAGTTGTCGCTTGACCTACGTCCGGCAACACTTGACCACCTGGGGTTATTATCAGCGTTATTGCGACACATACGCCAATATAATTTCCAAACCCAAGTGCGCGTGGATTTCAGGCATGACGGTCTTGAGGGGCGCAGATTTGTACCCGAACTTGAAATTGCTGTTTTTCGCATAGTGCAGGAAGCACTGACAAATGTTGCCAGACACTCCGAATCTGAAGAAGTGACCGTACGCATTTGGGCTGACCAACACACCTTCACGGTTCAGGTCGAAGACAATGGCAGAGGGTTTGACCCGCAGACCGTTATGGCAGTAAGTCAATCGAGCGGCTTATCAGGTATGCGTGACCGTGCGTTATTACTGGGCGGGAGTTTCACCATTGACTCTCATTTGGGTAGCGGTACTCGTCTGATAGCAGAATGGAGTCTTGAGAACAATTCGGAACTGCAAACAAACGATATACAGGCTAACTACAGACCGGAATGAGTAAAAGAGAGATTACAATCATGTTGGCTGATGACCACCGAATTGTTCGGCAAGGGCTACACGCTTTGCTGAGAGCAGAGCCTGATTTCAATGTGATTGGCGAAGCGAATGACGGACTTGAAGTGTTGGAACTTGTCAGAAAATTAAATCCTGATGTTGTTGTTTTGGATTTGATGATGCCCGGTCTTAATGGTTTAGAGGCTGCACGGCAACTCAATAAACAGATGCCGCAAACCAAAATCATAATTCTTTCAATGTACGATGATGAAGGCTTTGTGTTGGAGGCTCTTACAAACGGAGTTTCAGCTTACGTTCTCAAAGACGCAGGTTCGTCAGACCTTATTCAAGCCGTGCGCGAAGTTGTAGCAGGACATCGTTATCTCAGCCCGCCGCTTTCAGACCGCGCTATTGAAGCTTATGAGCAAATGGCGAGAGCAGGGACAATGGACAAATACGAAACCTTGACCACACGCGAGCGTGAAGTCCTGCAACTTTCAGCCGAAGGTCATACAAACAGTGAAATTGCCACCCGTTTAGGCATCAGTGTTCGCACTGCTGAAACACATCGCTCCAAACTGATGCATAAACTCGGTGTTCATACTCAAGCCGATTTAACCCGTTACGCAATTCGACGTGGAGTAATAAAGGGATGAGGGGTGAATAAGAAAACAGAACGACGTGCTTTGGTTTTATTCATCCCTCATCCTTCATCCTTTCTTATTCATCCCTCATCACTCTGTCATCAGAAACTACGTAGATTTTTTCTGAAAATTACGTAGATTTGCGAATAGACAATTGTCTCGCAAGAATCTGATAATTCAATCTCCGGAAAAGTATTAAAAACAATTAAATCATTGTCTTTACAAAACATTGAAAGGAGGCAAGGACATGGCAGAGGCGGTTCCATATGGACGGGTCACGCAAAAAGCTCCGCCGGTGAGCGATGTGCATATCGTTTGGATTACTGCGGGTTTAGGGTGTGACGGAGATTCAGTTGCCGTTACGAATGCAACTCAACCTAGTATTGAGGATGTGCTTTTGGGGGCAATACCGGGTCTTCCCCGGGTTCATTTGCACAACCCTGTGCTTGCATACGAGGTTGGCGATGAGTTCATGGAGTATTGGTATAAAGCCGAACGTGGCGAGCTCGACCCGTTTGTTTTAGTCGTAGAAGGTTCGATTCCGAATGAGAACATAAAGAGCGAGGGGTATTGGGCGGCACTTGGGACTGACCCGAAAACGGGGCAGCCGATTACAACAAACGAGTGGATTGACCGTCTTGCTCCCAAGTCTCTGGCAGTTGTTGCCATAGGAACTTGTGCCACCTACGGCGGAATTCACGCGATGGAAGGCAATCCGACAGGCGCAATGGGTTTGGCGGATTATCTCGGTTGGGGCTGGAAAACGCCTGCGGGCATTCCGATTGTTAATGTACCGGGTTGTCCTGTTCATCCGGACAATTTTATGGAGACGGTGCTTTATCTTCTTTATCAGGCATCAGGGCTTGCACCCATGATTCCGCTTGATGAAGTAGGTCGTCCCTTGTGGCTTTTTGGCAATACGGTTCACGAAGGCTGTGATCGTGCGGGTTATTACGAGCAAGGAGATTTCGCTTCTGAATACGGTTCGCCAAAGTGCATAGTCAAACTAGGTTGCTGGGGTCCCGTGGTGAATTGCAATGTGCCGAAACGCGGATGGACAGGCGGAGTTGGCGGTTGTCCCAATGTCGGCGGAATTTGTATAGGCTGCACTATGCCGGGATTCCCTGATAAGTTTATGCCGTTTATGGACGAACCGCCGGGCGCGAAGATTTCTTCGTCAGCCGTAGGAATCTATGGCAAAGGTATAAGTGCGTTACGCAGTATGACAAACAGTACGCTTAACAAAGAGCCAAAGTGGCGACATGCGCGTGCTGAATTAACAACGGGTTACCGCCCGAAAGCCTTTTGAGGAGGGAGCTAAATAACAATGGCAACAAACGCATCTGCTCCGACAACAGATAGAAAACTTGTCGAGATGAACTGGGACCCGATAACACGCATTGTCGGTAGTCTCGGCATCTACACGAAAATTGATTTCGAGAACCGTGAAGTCGTCGAATGCCACAGCACTTCGTCAATCTTTCGCGGTTACTCGATTTTTATGAAGGGCAAAGACCCGCGTGACGCGCACTTTATAACGAGCCGTATCTGCGGCATCTGCGGCGACAACCACGCGACCTGCGCCACATATGCTCAGAACATGGCTTTCGGCGTAGTGCCACCCGCCCTAGGAGAATGGATTGTTAATCTTGGTGAGGCGGCTGAATACATCTTTGACCACAATATATTTCAAGACAATCTCGTAGGCGTGGATTTCTGCGAGCAGATGGTCAAGGAAACAAATCCAAGTGTTTGGGATAAGGCGCAAAGAACAGATGCGCCGAACGCGGACAAACATGGCTACAAAAAAATCTCCGATATAATGACCGCACTTAATCCGTTTACGGGAGAGTTTTATCGTGAGGCTTTGCAAACGAGTCGTTATACGCGGGAAATGTTTTGCCTTATGGAAGGCAAGCACGTTCATCCTTCGACGCTTTATCCGGGCGGTGTCGGCACAGTTCCGACGATTCAGCTTTTCACGGATTATCTTGTGCGGTTGATGAGATACGTTGAATTTATGAAAAAGGTCGTGCCGTTACACGATGACCTTTTCGATTTCTTCTACGAGGCTTTGCCGGGTTATGAAGAGGTCGGACGGCGGCGCATTCTCTTGGGTTGTTGGGGTTCGTTCAACAACCCTGACATCTGCGATTACACATATAAGAATATGGCTGATTGGGGACGCGCAATGTATGTCACGCCTGGTGTTGTTGTTGATGGCGAACTCGTCACAACAAGCCTTGTGGACATCAATGTCAATATGCGAATCCTGCTTGGCAGTTCTTATTATGAAGGTTGGGAAAATTCCGAGATGTTCGTCAAACAAGATCCGCTTGGCAATCCGATTGACCAGAATCATCCATGGAATCAGACGACAATACCAAAACCGCAGAGGCGCGATTTTGACGGCAAATATACATGGGTGATGTCGCCGCGTTGGTACCACGAAGGCGAGAAAGGCGAAGGCTCAAAATATCTCGCGCTTGACACGGGCGGCGGAGCGATTGCGCGTCTGTGGGCTACTGCGCTGGCAGGACTTGTTGACATCGGTTATGTAAAAGCGACGGGTAACAGCGTGAAAATTTACTTGCCGAAAACTATGTCGAAACCTGAAGTCGAATTCGAGTGGAAGATTCCGAAATGGTCAAACGCCATTGAACGCGACCGCGCGCGGACATATTTTCAAGCATATGGCGCGGCTTGTGCTCTCTATTTTGTAGAGCAGGCTTTAGCCGAATTACACGCAGGACGAACAAAGACCTGGAATGAATTCAAAGTGCCTGACGAAGCAATCGGTTGTGGTTTCCATGAAGCAGTGCGCGGTGTGCTATCGCATCACGTGGTCATACGTGACGGAAAAATTGCAAACTACCATCCGTATCCGCCAACGCCGTGGAATGCTAATCCGCGTGACATCTATGGAACACCCGGACCCTACGAAGATGCTGTGCAAGGTACGCCAATCTTTGAAGAAAACGGTCCCGACAAATTCAAAGGCATAGACATTATGCGTGCCGTTCGCAGTTTTGATCCATGCTTGCCTTGTGGCGTGCATATGTACTTGGGCAACGGCAAGGTACTTGAAACACACCATTCGCCAATATTCGGTATTCATTCGTAACCTTCGGGTCAGAACCGCCTGCGTAAGCGGGCGGTATTAAAGTCGTAACCTTCGGGTCAGAAGCGGGCGGTATTAAAGTTAAACCTATTAATGTTAGCCGCTTACGCAGGCGGTTCTGACATACATTAAGTGGAGGCGGTATGTTAAACCGCCCGCTTACGCAGGCGGTTCTGACATACATTAAGTGGAGGCGGTATGTTAAACCGCCCGCTTACGCAGGCGGTTCTGACATACATTAAATTGTGGCACAGTTCGATAAAAAAGGGTTTCAGCAACAGCTTCAAAAAATTGAGCAATTGGTTCAGACGATTGAATCATCTGCCGACCCGAATGTTCGTGCAGGTGCTGTTGAATTGATGCAAACTTTGATGGAGTTGCACGGCGCAGGGCTTGAACGAATGTTGGAAATTGTCTTTGAGTCAAGCCCTGGGGGCAGTGAAATTATTGACGAACTTGCGCGTGATGAGTTGGTAGAAAGTTTGTTGTTGCTCTACGGCTTGCATCCTTTCGACATTGAAACGCGTGTGATGATGGCGTTGGACAAAGTGCGTCCGTATTTACAGTCGCATAAAGGAAACGTAGAACTTGTAGGCGTGAATGAAGGCGTTGTTCATTTGAAACTTCAAGGAAGTTGTGACGGTTGCGCGTCATCTGCCATGACTTTGAAATTGGCAATTGAAGAAGCGATTTATGAATGTGCGCCCGACATCGTTGCGTTGGAAGTAGAAGGCGTTGTCGAGCAAAAGAAACCATCAGGTCTTGTTCAGTTAGAAAGAGCTACAAACAAAAACGGAAATGGCAACGGCAGTGGATGGAAAGATGTAAGCGGGTTGAATTCGCTTGCAGACGGCGCGGTAAAATCAATCGAAGTACACGAGCGTCCGGTAGTTTTTTGTCGAATAGGCAAAGACTATTACGCATACAGCGATACTTGCCCCGAATGCGGAAACCAAATGCAAGCGGTTTCGCTCGAAGCCACGGCGTTGATTTGCCCCAATTGCCGTGGGCGTTTTGATGTAATGCGTGCGGGTCGCAGCTTGGATAAACCGAATTTGTATCTTGAGCCATTCCCTCTGTTAATGGAACAAGGGCAGGCAAAGATTGCGCTGCCGAATTTGTAGTAGGTGGTAAGTGGTAGATAGCATGAAGAAAACCTACTGCCTACTAATAAAGATAGTTGCTGTAAATAAGCGTGTGCGTTTTGTGCGTGGAATGAATGTCACAGAACAAATTCACTTTTTTAATTTCACGCACACGCTTATTTACAATGTCAATCAAGGATAGGAATCTTACTTTTTTTTCCATTAGCCCAACCGTTCACGGTTGGGAACTGATGGTCTAATCCAATTTTCAGCCCCGTTTAGGGGGCGAAAGATGGCAAAGCCTCTATCAAAAGCCCCATGAATGGGGCTGAAAAACTGATATATTTCGTTTCCCAGCCGTGAACGGCTGGGCTAGTGGAAAATTCATTGCTACCCTTGATTCGCATTTACAGTAACTAAAGATATGCAATTTTCACAACGTAACAACAATGCGTTTACAAACTTGCGTCGCTTTATTCGACAGTCGCGTGAGAATGTCGAACATTGTGAATTGTGCAGTGCCTTAGTTTCGCATGAGCATCAACATTTGATTGAACCCGCCAATCGAAAATTGGTATGTGCTTGTGACGCTTGCGTTATCCTGTTCTCAAATCAAGAAGGGAGATATAAGCGCGTTCCGCGTTCAATTCGCTATTTGAAAAATTTTCAATTGACCGACGCGCAGTGGGAGTGCCTTTTGATTCCGATAAACATGGCGTTTTTCTTTTACAGCAGTCCGGTTGGGAAAACGGTCGCGCTCTATCCGAGTCCCGCCGGTCCAACCGAATCTTCGTTGTCGCTTGAATCTTGGGAAGAGATTTTAGAAACGAATCCGATTTTGAAAAAGATGGAAGCGGACACGGAAAGTTTGCTCGTCAATCGTGTAGGCAAAGAGCGAAGGCAAAAAGAGGCAGAGTATTACATTGTGCCGATTGATAAGTGTTACGAATTGACTGGATTAATTCGCGCACACTGGCGCGGACTCGCGGGCGGCACGGAAGTGTGGGAACAGATTGACCGATTCTTTGCAGGGTTGAAAGAACGAGCAACTTTTTTATAAGGATGAAAGTAAAGGATGAAGGATGAATAAATCAAGATTAGCAAAGAGTTTTCATTCATCCCTCATCCTTCATCCTTTGAGATATTGTGCCTGATTTAAATTTTCTAGTTTTGGGAGCCGCGCCGCTACCTTTTGCGGCATCTCCGCAGTTGGGTTTCAAACTCGAAATTGTCAACGACAAAGCAGATGAAGCAATTCAAACAGTTGTGTTGCGTTGTCAGATTATGATTGAAGCCACACGCAGACATTACAACGCAGAGGAACAAGAACGCCTGCGTGATTTGTTTGATGAGCCTTCGCGTTGGAGTCAGACACTCAGAACGATGCTGTGGACACATGCGAGCGTTATTGTTTCGCCGTTCACGGGAAAGACTACGGTTGATTTGCCTGTCGAATGCACGTTTGATTTCAACATTGCGGCAACAAAGTATTTCGCAGGGCTGGAAGGTGGCGAAGTTCCCGTGTTGTTGCAATTCAGTGGAACGATTTTTTACATAAACGAGAGCGGAGCGTTACAGGTAGCGCAGATTTCATGGAGCAAGGAAACAAAATATCGTCTGCCTGTTCGCGTGTGGAAAGAGATGATGGAGATTTACTATCCAAACAGCGGGTGGTTGCAGCTAAGGCGCGATGTGTTTGACCGCTTGTATCAATACAAAGTTCGGCGCGGCATTCCGACCTTTGAACAAGCGTTGGAAAGTATCTTGCCAAAAGATGAAGAAGAATGAATCTTGAACTTGTCGAAAAAATTGCAGGTGCTGTGTTGTACGAGGGCTATATGCTCTATCCGTATCGCGCATCGGCAGTGAAGAACCGACAGCGTTTCAACTTTGGTGTACTGACTCCGAAAAGTTACAGCGAAGCACAACGCGGAACTGAAAGCTACGAGATGCAAACCGAAGTGTTGCTCATTGAAAATCAAAACACAAAGCTGGATGTGAAAGTTCGTTTTTTGCATCTCATGTTGCGTGAAGTGAAGGAGTTGAATAACGGTGAGTTTCGGGTTGTCCCATCGTTGAAAGTTGGCGAACAAATTTTTCAAACATGGCAAGAAGCAGTTGAACGCGAAGTTGTCATAAAAGAGATCAACCTGCGCGATATTCTGACGCAATCCAAGCGAGTGGAAATGTCTTTTCCCGAAACGGAAGCTAACGAACCTTTGCAAGATGCGGAAGGAAAAAATGTCGGCGTAATTGTCCGCAATCAACAATCCATAAAAGGAGAGATTGAATTGCGGGTTGAGGATTGCGGATTGAGGATTGTGGATTCCAACCACAAAGACTACAACGAACTAAGGGCTCAGGTGATAGGTAAAACTCCTCAATCCGCAATCCCCGGCCCGCTGTTATTTAAGCTGACAGTTCGTGTTTCCAATACAACCACGTTTGAAAACGCAGAGCGCAAAAGCCGCGACGAGGCATTGTTGAAATCATTAGCATCAGCACACACGATTCTCGCTCTTCACGACAGCGAGTTTATTTCTTTACTTGAACCGTCAGACGAGTTTAATGAGCAGGTCGCATCGTGCAAAAACGTCGGCACGTTTCCCGTTTTGGTCGGTGAAGAGGGTGAGCGTGATTGCGTGCTTTCATCGCCGATAATTCTTTACGACTATCCGCAAATCGCACCCGAAAGCGCGGGCGATTTATTTGACAGTGCGGAAATTGATGAAATCCTGACGCTCAGAATTATGACCATGACAGATGAAGAAAAACGCGAGATGCGAAATGTGGATGAACACGCGAGAAGAATTTTAGAACGAACTGAAAACTTGCCGTCAGAGCAATTGATGAAACTACACGGCGCAATGAAAGGCAGATAAAAACCTAAGTGAACGAATGGGAATGGCATTTGTTAGAAGATAAGACTCCGATTGAGTATGTTGATGTTAATGGAGTTTCAGTTAAAACGGGCGACCGTGTGCGGCTTCGTCCGCACGAAGGCGGAGACATCTTTGATATTGCTCTGGCAGGAAAAACTGCAACGGTTGAGGCGATTGAGCAGGATTACGAAAACAATATTCACTTCGCCGTAATTGTTGACGATGACCCGGGCAGAGACATGGGACTTTTGCGACAACCGGGACATCGTTTCTTTTTTACGCCTGAAGAAGTTGAGCCTTTATTGCCGGGCGAATTTATCGAGTAACAGAAGCAGATGGCAAATTCAAAATTCAAAATTCAAGATTCAAAATCAGGAATCGGCAGCACCTTCGGTGGGCAATTGGCAATCGGCAATGAAATAAATCCGCAATCCGCAATCCGCAATCCTCAATCGAAGAATCCGCAATCAGTCTTGGTTGCTTGTATTGGCAACATATTTTTTGGTGATGATGCTTTCGGTGTAGAGGTGGCGCGTGTGTTGTCTGAAAGAAAGTTGCCTGATGAAGTTCATCTTGTTGATTTTGGCATACGCAGTTTTGATTTGGTTTACGCGATGCTTGATAGTTACGACGTGACAATCTTTGTTGATGCAACACCGCGTGGGAAAGAACCCGGCACACTTTATGTAATTGAACCCGATTTAAGCGAACTCAATAATCAAGGCGAATCACCTTTAATGGTTGACGCACATAGCATGAATCCCATTCGGGTTTTAAGTATGGTGAAATCAATGGGAGGAGAGTTCAAACGATTGTTGATTGTCGGTTGCGAACCCGAAACGCCCGGCGGAGATGAAGGTCAAATGGGTTTGAGCGAGAGAGTTCAAGAGGCAGTCGGAAGGGCTGCGGATTTGGTTGAATCGCTTGTAAGCAAAGAACTTGCTGAACATCAATTTAACAGTGCAACTGTCTAAATTACTTTTTAGGGAAAGGAAAATATTCATGGAACACGAAAACAAAAACGGGTCTTCGGAAAACAGAGATGTACTTTATTTAATGGGTGGCTTGGCGTTGATGGTGTTGGGCGCAGGGTTGGTGATGTCACATCCGAAAGTACGCAAGGCAGTGAGCGACGGAGCAGCTTCGGTGCTTCCCGAATTGCAAGGAAAATTTGTTCCCGACATTTCTGAAGTGGGAGCAGACATTCAACGCTATATGAAACTCCGTGCTATGTAACACCAATTTTGCCGAAAGGAATTTTACTTGAAACCGATGAATGATAGCGCAACTTCAGCAGTTCGCTACAAGTTGGAGGCTGCTCAAAGCAAGTTCACTGTACAAGCTTTTGCCGCAGGTTTGCTTGCAGGCTTTGGACATAACCCGACCATATCTGTTTCCGATTTCGCGGGCGAAGCACACTTCGCGCCCGATACCTTTGCAGAAGCATCTTTGCGTCTTGTGATAAACGCCAAATCTCTTGTTGTGCTTGATGACATAAAAGAGAAAGATAAACAGGAGATAGAACGGACGATGCTTGATGATGTTCTGGAAACATCCATGTATCCTGAGATTATTTTTCAAAGCACAAGCATTACAACTACCAGAATTATCGAAGGACGTTACAAAGCAAAAATCATAGGCGATTTGACAATGCACGGTGTGACACGCAAAGGGCTTTGGATTATGTCGCAGTTCACTTTGAAGGAAGATGAACTTAATGCAAAGGGCGATTTCACTTTGAAACAGACTGACTACGACATAAAACTTGTAAAGGTCGCGGCAGGTGCGCTCAAACTCAAAGATGAATTGAAATTTGAATTTGATTTAGTCGGAAACAAAGAGCAAGGATGAAGGATGAAAGATAAAAATTAAGAAGTTTTTATTCATCCTTCATCCCTCAAGCATCATGCACGAATTATCAATTGCAATGAGCATGATTGAGATGGCAACAGAGAAAGCTGCTGATATGGGCGGCGCGAAAGTATATGCGCTTCATCTCAAATTGGGACAGCTTTCAGGTGTGGTGAAAGATGCGTTGCTTTTTTCATGGGATGCTGCCTGTGAAGGAACACCGCTCGCGGGTTCGCAACTTGTGATTGAAGATGTTCCGGTTGTTGTTCATTGTTCAGTTTGCCGTGCAGAAAGAACATTACCATCAATACAAAATTTTTTCTGTCCTGTTTGTAATGCTTCGGCAACGGAAATTGTGAAGGGGAAAGAACTTGAAGTCACAGCAATGGAGATTATCTGATGAGCGTACCGCGTCTTGTTGAAGTAAGAGAAAACGTATTGAAACAGAATGACATTTTAGCCCGCTCTTTGCGTCAGCGTTTCCGCTCGGCGGGAGTTTATGTTGTCAGTCTCGTTTCAAGTCCGGGTGCGGGCAAAACTGCTTTTCTTGAAAAGACACTTTCGATGTTGCGCTCACAGTATAGAGTCGCGGCTCTTGTAGGCGATTTGGCTACGGCAAACGACGCGGCACGGCTTGCGCGTGCTGATGTTCCCGTCAAACAAATTACGACAGGAACGATCTGTCATCTCGAAGCCGCTATGGTTGAGCATTCACTTGATGAATGGAATCTGAATGAACTCGATTATTTGTTTATAGAAAATGTGGGCAATATGGTCTGCCCTTCAAGTTACGATTTAGGCGAAGACTTGCGCTTCGTTTTGATGTCCACAACAGAAGGCGAAGACAAACCGCTGAAGTATCCTACAATCTTTAACACTGCCGATGTGGCAATCATAACGAAAATAGATTTAACCGAAGCAGTAGAGTTTGATTTGGAAGCGGCACGTAACAGCATTCAACAGGTGCGACCCGGAATGAAAATTATCAAAGTCTCTGCAAAAACAGGCGAAGGAATGAATGAGTGGTTAGAATTTTTACGCCACAAGTCAGTACCGTCTGCGGTAGCGGGCGGATCTGTCACATAATTTAAGTTACTGTAAATAAGCATGTGCGTGAAATTAAAAAAGTGAATTTGTTCTGTGACATTCATCCCACGCACGAATCATTTTCAATTATCAATTATCAATTATTTTGTAGGTAACACGACCAAAGAAAGTTCAATCATGGAAGGAAACCGAGAGCAGTTTACAAGGCGAAATAATTGATAATTTATAATTGATAATTGATAATGAATTCGCAGGTCAAACTTGTTACAACACACGAAACGCACACGCTTATTTACAGCAACTAATTTAACAATGGGTACGAGAACTCAAATTTTAGTGCGTGGTATTGTTCAGGGCGTTGGTTTTCGCCCTTTTATTTTCTCATTGGCACAACAACGCGCACTTAAAGGAAAAGTTCTTAATAATTCGACAGGCGTTTTTATTGATGTAGAGGGCGAGGCGCAGGCGATTGAGCAGTTTGTAAATGAAATTAAATTAAAACCGCCGCCGCTTTCAATTGTTGAATCAATCGAACTCAGTAATCTTCAAACACCTGCTTACTATAAAGACTTTCATATTGAAGAAAGTACGAATAACGGCGCGAAATTCGTTCCTATTCCGGCAGACATGGCTACGTGCGAAGATTGCCTTAGAGAAATGTTCGACCCTCAAGATCGCCGCTATCGTTATCCTTTTATCAACTGCACAAACTGCGGTCCGCGCTTCACAATCATTGAAGGCGTACCATATGACCGTTCACAGACAACAATGCGCGATTTCGAGATGTGCGAAGATTGTCGCTTAGAATATGAAAATCCGCTTGACCGCCGCTTTCATGCAGAACCGACATGTTGTCCGAAATGCGGACCGAAAGTGTTTTTAAGAGAAGCACAAGAAAAGTCAGCCCTGCCTGCATTAGTAGGCGGGTTAGTAGCAATAATTAGACACCCGCCCGCTGACGCAGGCGGTTCTGACATTATCCAAACACAACAACTTTTATTGAACGGCAGTATCATTGCCATAAAAGGACTCGGCGGTTTTCATCTCGCTTGCGATGCGATGAATGAAAAAGCAGTCGAACGATTACGACAGAGAAAATATCGTGAAGATAAACCATTTGCTTTAATGGCAAATTCGATTGAAGTTATTAAAAAATTCTGCATTGTTTCAAAAGCGGAAGAAGATTTGCTCTTGTCAGAGTGTCGTCCGATTGTATTGCTTGAAAGAAAATCAGACGCAAAGATTCCAAATGCAATCGCGCCAAACATGAACACGCTCGGCTTCATGTTGCCTTACACACCGCTTCATCATTTGTTGATGGAAAATCTTGACAGACCTTTAGTGATGACAAGCGGCAACATCTCAGACGAACCGATTTGTTACAAAGATGAAGAGGCAAACGAGCGATTAAACTCAATCGCTGATCATTACCTACTACATAATCGCCGCATACACATTCGCACGGATGATTCAGTTGTTCGTGTTACAAGGCACTCAACACTTATTTTACGTCGTTCACGCGGTTATGCGCCCGCGCCCGTTAAGACTTCTTTCAAGTTTGAGAAGCAAATCTTAGCCTGCGGTGCGGAGTTAAAAAACACTTTTTGTTTGACAAAAGACAATTACGCTTTTGTCAGTCATCACATTGGCGATTTGGAAAACTTAGAGACTCTAAAATCTTTTACAACAGGCATTGAACACTTCAAACAACTTTTCAATCTTGAACCGGAAATCATCGCTTACGATTTGCATCCCGAATATCTTTCGACCAAATACGCGCTTGAAACGGACGCGGAAAAAACCGGCGTACAACATCATCACGCGCACATCGCAAGTTGCATGGCTGATAATTGTGTCGAAGGCGAAGTCATAGGTATTGCGATGGATGGATTAGGATTTGGCACTGATGAAAAACTCTGGGGCGGAGAATTTTTCGTTGCCGATTTCAAAACGGCTGAACGCATAGCGCATCTCGATTATGTGCCAATGCCCGGCGGTGCGAAAGCAGTACGCGAGCCTTGGCGAATGGCTGCTGTTTATCTTCATCGCGCTTTTGGTGATGAGTTTTTAAGTTTGGATTTGCCATTTGTAAAAAACTTAAATCGCATCGAATGGAAAACTTTGCGGCGAATGATTGCGACTGAAACCAACAGCCCTAAAACATCAGGCATGGGAAGATTATTCGATGCTGTGTCGGGTCTGTTGTGCCTGCGAAACGCTGTCAACTACGAAGGTCAAGCGGCAATTGAGTTGGAAATGATAGCCGACAAAAGCACTACGAAAAGTTATGAGTTTGAAATTGTTGGTGGAATTATCAAAGCTGAAAAAGTAATTCAACAGGCTGTTGATGATTTGCTTAGCGGTTGTTCTGCAAATGAAGTCTCTGCAAAGTTTCATCTTGCGGTTGTTAATTTAATTGCTGACGTTGCGCGTCAAACAAGAGGCGAAAGACATCTCAATCGAATAGCACTTTCGGGCGGTGTTTTTCAAAATATATTTTTGTTGGAAAGAGTCTGCGGCTTGCTTGAAAAAGAAGACTTTGAAGTTTTCACACACAGTCGCGTGCCAACAAACGACGGCGGAATTTCGCTAGGACAAGCGGCAATAGCAAATGCGCGTTTAGTATCAAGGAGAATTTAATTTTATGTGTTTAGCCATACCCGGCAAGATTGTTGAAATTGTTGACGAAGAAAATCATATAGCAAAGATTGAAATCGGCGGCGTGCGGCGCGGCGTGAATATAGGAATGCTTGATGATGTCGGGATTGGCGATTATGTGCTTGTGCATGTCGGTTTCGCCATGAGCAAAATTGACGAGAAACAAGCCCAAGAAACATTGCAGATACTCCGGGAACTTGGCGCATATCAAGAAGAGTTTGAGCAATTTCAAACTGCGATAGAATAAGTTTTGAGTACCGGCTTTAGTCGGCTGCATTATGAAACGTAAGCCAACTAAAGTCGGTACTCAAAACCGTTTAGTTTTATGACAAAGAGCATTGATGATTTTTCACGTTCGTTTTATCCGTTCCTGCATGAAGAAAATAATAAACCACAGGAGCTGATGGAAGAGTTACATTTTTCGTTAATGGAAAAAGTGCGTGAAAGTGTAGAGGTCAAGCAGAGATTTTTTGAAGAGAATAAAGACGAGATTCTTGCCGCATCTTTGGCAATAGCGAAAGCGTATCATCAAGGACGAAAGTTGTTGGTTTGCGGAAACGGCGGTTCTGCTACGGATGCACAACATATCGCAGTTGAGTTTATGCACCCGATTACAGTCGGACGCAAAGCTTTATCTGCAATTTGCCTGAACAATGATATGGCAATGGTAACGGCGGTTGCGAACGACGTGACTTTTGCGGATGTTTTTGTGCGGCAAATAATCGCGCTTGGAAACGAAGGCGATGTGTTAATCGCAATTTCAACGAGCGGTAATTCTGAAAACCTTCTGCACGCTTTTCAGACCGCACGAAAAATGAAAATTACGACAATAGGTTTTGCAGGAAGCGATGGCGGCAAAACACAGCAGATGAAAGAGCAAGGCTTAATTGATTTTTGTTTTACTGTTCCAACTTCAAGCATTCACCGCATACAGGAATCGCACGTCACGCTCTATCACATTATGTGGGATATGGTTCATACGTTTTTGGAAAACAAAGCACTATTGTCAGAACCGCCTGCGTAAGCGGGCGTGAAAAGTTCAGATTATGTGGAACGAGTCAGAACCGCCTGCGTAAGCGGGCGTGAAAAGTTCAGATTATGTGGAACGAGTCAGAACCGCCTGCGTAA
>Ga0187894_10003498_pt1 | contig 17559 bp, 17 predicted proteins | sample GBC1701081metaG_FD_136650 | JGI IMG/M metagenome (GOLD analysis project Ga0187894, IMG submission 136650) | White microbial mat communities from a lava cave in the Kipuka Kanohina Cave System on the Island of Hawaii, USA - GBC170108-1 metaG ...
CTGGCGGCGAGACGCCGCGTCCGGTGTACGAGCTGCTTGCGTCGCACCCTACGTTTCGCCAGATTTTTCCCTGGAAGAGCACGCATTTCTTCTGGAGCGACGAGCGTTGCGTCCCTGCGGACGATCCGCAGAGCAATTTCCGGATGGTGCAGCAATCGCTGCTCGTGCCGATGGCTGTCCCGCCGGCCAACATCCACCGAATGGCCGGGGAGATTGTTCCTCCGGCAGCGGCCGCGGAAAAATATGAGCAGGAACTCCGCGCCTTCTTTCGTGTTGCGGAGAGAAATCATCCGCGCCTGGATCTGATCGTTCTCGGCTTGGGCGCTGATGGTCACACGGCTTCGCTCCTCCCGAACTCCCCCGCGTTGAACGAGCAGTCGAAATCGGTGATGGCTGTGCCGGGCTTCCAGGGTGGCCCGCAGCGAATCACCCTTACGCTTCCGGTCATCAATCACGCCGCTGTCGTGGTTTTTCTGGTGAATGGAGAAGGGAAGGCGGATGCCGTCAGGCGGGTGCTTCGCGCCACCGCGGATGCCGCGCCGCTCCCCGCGCAGCTCGTGCATCCGGGAAAGGGCCGCCTCATCTGGATCCTGGACCGGGCTGCCGCGAAACTGTTGTGACTCCGGGCGGGATGACTCTGGCGCGCGTTGCTTCACGTTGCCATCCGGCCGCTTCCTGGCTCCTGATGGCCTTTCACTGACCGCACCGGCAGCGCGCGAACTTCAGGGATGTGGCCCGGCCGATGGCGCTGCCTGCGCGCGCTTGCGCCAGTACCGCGCCAGCCCCAACCAGCACAGACCTGGCGTGGAAGCGGTCATGTAGCGTTCGGCTTCCTCGGCCGGCAGCCTTTGCGTGAGTTCCGCCCGAACATCCGCTGTAAATGCGCGGATCCGCTGCTCATCGCTTGCGTCGCGGATTAGCGACAGGCGGACCCGCTCGGACCACCGGGCGAGAGCCTCGGTCATCGCGTCCAGATGCTCCGGCACCGGAGAAGCGGCTGAAAAGTGGGTCAAGAAGAGCCGCTGCGGTCTTCGCGCGCGGATCAGGTCAATGCTCTGCCGCCACACCTCCAGATTAATATCGGGCGGCGGAGTGGGCGGAAACACACCGGGCTGATTGGCGATGCGAATGCCCGCCGTGTCGCCGGTAAAGGCAACTCCGGTGGAATCGTCAAAGTAGGAGACGTGATGGGACGCGTGTCCCGGGGTGTAGGCCACGCTGATTCTTCGTCCCGCCACGACGATTTCTTCGCCGCCCCCCAGGGCATGCAGATTGGCCGCGGGCGTGGGCAGGAACTCGCCCCACAGACGATCCATTTCCGCACCGTACAGCCGTCCCGCGCTTTCCAGCAGCTTTTGCGGTTCCGCCATGTGCGGCGCGCCACGCTCATGCACGTACACCTGAAGCGCCGCATTCTCCTTCACCAGCGTGCCGGTGGCTCCGGCGTGATCGAGGTGAATGTGAGTCAGCAGCAGCGCTCGCAGGTCGCCAACGCCGATGCCCCGAGCGGCCAGCTCCCGCCGGACCGCGGGCAGGGTTGAGGCCGGCCCGGGATCAAGCAGGGCCGGCCCGTCGCCGCCCTCCAGCAAAGCGCAGGCGATGGTCTGTTTGTTACCCGCGTGCAGCGTATCAATGCAGAAGGTTCCTGTGGCAATCGTGTCCATGATGGCGAAGCGATTCTACCCGGCGCCAATCTCTGGCGTCCAATGAGGAGGCACAACCGCCCGAACTGCGAACCTCGCCTGCGAATCCGCATTGACGCAGTCCATTCGCCCGTAGAGAATCAGTTGAGTAGGTTCGCTGTCTCTCCCGCGCGCCCATCCAGCCGGCGGCTCGCCGGATTGAGCGAAAGCGAGGAAGTGCTCCATGACGTCTCAGAACGTGGCTGGGCAGAATGATCGCCGCCGCGGCGCGCGCATGAACTCCCGCGTGCCCGTTCTCCTGGAATGGGAGGACTCGCCGGGTGAAAAGATGCGTGAAGATACGTACACGCGGGTAGTGAATCCCAGCGGCTGCCTGTTGTGCCTCTCGCTGGACCTGCCGCTTGAGCAGCGCGTGCGAGTCACCAACAAAGCCAACAAGGAAGTAGCCGAGGCCATCGTCGTGTGGAAGGGCAAGGAAACGGCGGAAGGGCTGGAGCACGGCCTGGAGCTGATCAATCCCAAGCTGGATTACTGGGGCTTGGACATGTAAAGCCGCTGTAAATTCCTGCTCACGGCCCGCGCCGCATCGCGTCACACCATCCATGCCGGGATTCGCTCAGTCTCGCCTGTCTCTTCGCCGCCGTCCATTCCGGATGCGGCGGCTGTTTCCGGCAGCCGTTGCCTTGAGCTTGGCCGGCGCGCTGTTCGCCGCTTTTGCGGCGGGCCAGCAGGACGGCGCCGCGCGCGATGCCTGGCAGCGTCCGGCGGAGGTGATGGACGCGCTCGGCATTCATGAAGGCAGCGCGGTGGCCGACGTCGGTTGCGGAGACGGATACTTTGTCGAGCGCATTTCCCGTCGCGTGGGAACCAGCGGGCTGGTTTACGGCGTGGACGTGGATGATGAGGCCCTGCGTGATTTGCGCCGCCGCGTCGAGCGGGAAAAGCTCTCCAATGTCCGCGTGGTCCGCGGGAAGGAGAGCGATCCCCTGTTGCCGCCGGAGTCGCTGGACGCCGTGCTGATCGTCAATGCCTACCACGAAATGCGCGAATTTGCCGCGATGCTCCGCGCCATTCATGCCTCACTGCGGCACGGCGGCCGGCTGGCGGTGATTGATGCCGTGGCCGACGACGACGCGAGCCGCGCCTCGCAGACCAGCTCCCACACGATTGCCGAATCCCTGGTGCGCAAGGAGGCGGAAGAGGGCGGCTTTCGTTTCCGCAGCAAAGAGCGCGGATTTGAGCGGCCGGAGTCCAGCCGCAAGCACTGGTATTTTCTGATTTTTGAAAAGTAGCCGAGCCGCCTTGATCCGGGCCGCGGCCTCAGCCGAACGGCAATTTGTCGAGGTCCAGGTTTCCCCCGGAAAGAATGATTCCCACTCGCTTTCCTTCCGCGCCAATCTGCCGCAGCAGGGCCGGTGAAGCGGTCACGGCGGCGGACGGCTCGACCACAATTTTGAGCCGCTCCCAGAGAATCCTCATGGCCGCGACGATCTCCTCTTCGGTCACGGTGGCAATCTGATCCACGCATTCCCGCAGGACGGCAAACGTCCTTTCGGCAAGTGTGGCCCGCAGGCCGTCGGCGATGGTCACCGCCTGCGCCGCCGGCTGGATGGAACCGGCCGCCAGCGAGCGATGCGCATCGTCCGCGTTCTTCGGCTCGCAACCCACCACGCGGATTCCCGGACGGACCCCCTTGGCGGCGATGGCCGTGCCGCTCAGCAGGCCGCCGCCGCTGACCGGGGCTAGAATGAAATCGAGGTCGGGGACCTGTTCGAGGAATTCCAGAGCCGCCGTGCCTTGCCCGGCGATGACCCGGTCATCGTCATAGGGGTGAACCATCACCGCGCCGGTTTCCGCCATGATGCGCCGGGCGGTCTCCTCGCGAGCCTGCAACGTCGGCTCACACAGGGTGATGATGCCGCCGTACGCTTCCACGGCCCGGCGCTTGATCATGGGCGAATTGGAGGGCATCACGATCCAGGCTTTTGCGCCGCGTTGCCGCGCCGCCAGAGAGAGAGCAGCCGCGTGGTTGCCGCTGGAATGGGTCACCACGCCGCGCCGGAGCTCCGCGTCGCTCAACAACGCCACGGCATTCGAGGCGCCGCGGATCTTGAACGCCCCGCCTTTCTGGAAGTTCTCGCATTTGAAGAAGAGCATGGCACCGGCGATTTCATCCAGGGAGTGGCTGGTCAGCACGGGCGTGCGATGAATCAGGTCCTTGATGCGGGCGTGGGCGGCGCGAATCTGCGATACATCCGGTCGGTGGCTCAAGGTGCAGCGGCTCCTCGGTCTATGGCAACGGCATCTTCCTTGCGCCTGCCGAAAGTGGCATAATCTGGCCCGCTTTGCTGCTCGAACCGCGAGCGCGCCCGAACTCCGCCGGGCCTCCAGGGAGAAACTCATGGCAGACGAAGATCGGCGCAGGTCCCCGCGCATTCCGGCCAAGACTACGGTAAAGCTCCGGCCCACGGAGGGTACCACGCCTTACATGCTCAGCGCGGATTCCATCAACATCTCCGAGCACGGCCTGTTCTTCGTGATGGCCGGGCCGGTCAAAGCCGGAACACGGATTGAGCTTTCCTTCACCATGCCCGCGGAGGTGACCGGAACCGTGGCCATGAAGATCCGCTGTATCGGGCGGGTTATCCGCGTGGAAGATAAAGCGGCTGGCGATGGAAAGACCGGCGTGGCGGCGCACATCGAGCGATTCGAAACCATTCTGGCCGAAAGCTGAACCGCCTACTTCTTCTTTATCGCCGGGAACATGAACGTTGATTTGGCGCTCGCCGAGTTTTCAAACTGATCGAAAACGCGCACGGCCAGGGTGTGCTCGCCCGCGGGCAGATCCCGCAGCGCAATCACGTAGGACTCCTGGGGCGCATCGGTGACCCGCCCCGCCGGAAATGTCAGCCGCCACTCGCCGCCATCCAGGCTGTATTCCGCGCGGGAGATGGCACTGTAGGAGTCGTGCGCCTCGAACAGGACCTTCACTTCCGGGTTTCCTTCCTCGGCTCGCAGACCTTCGATGCGCGGCGGAGTGTTGTCCACCTCAAAGCGGTCGCTCTCCCGCTCGCCGCTGAGGGCCTGATCCTGCGGGTTGGAGGGCGAATCGGATGCCACGATTTTCAGAACGTAGGCGCCGTCCGGCATGGTGCTGGATTCCCACGTCAGGTACTTCTGTTCGACCTTCTCCTTCAGCAGCTTCCAGTTCTTCTCGCCTTCGCCGCGGTAGTAGACGGTGTACACCAGCTCGTCGTCATTCTCGTCGCGCGCGCTCCACAGCACGCTCTGATAGCCGCGCTGGATGAATCCCTGCGGCGGCGGATCAAAGCGGGCCGGCGACTGCTGCTGGGGCGAGCCGCCGAACACGCCCAGCCCGGGGAAGCCGAACACCGGCGGCATCCGCAATTGCGCGGATTGCTGCGGCTGTCCCTGCGCCACAAATCCCTGCACGCGAACATTCGGATTCTGCACCACGATGGCATCCACCGTTGGCGGCAGGTTCTTCGGCAAGTACGCCAGGCTCACCCACGAAATGTTGGTGGCCGGAGCCCCCGAAGGGCCGGCCGCCGGGTTCTTGAAGACGACCTTCCACTGCGCAAACCGCGCCGGTGGGCAGCCCGCTGTTTCGCCGGCCGCGTTGGCGTAGGGCCCGGCCCAGGAGCTCCAGTTGCGCTCCGGCCCCGATGTGTTCCCGGAGCGAACGTAGAACGCCAGGTTGCCGTTGGTCGCGCCGTCTTCGCCCCACCAGCTCAGGCGGCCCCACTGCGAGAAGATTTTGGCGTCGAAGGTTTGCGACTCGAACGAGCCTTCCGGCTCAAACTCGGGCCCCAGCGCGAACACCTTGCCCGGGTTCGCCGTGGCCACGAAGACCTTCCCGCTGGAGGCCCTGGCCATTCCCGTCACCTGTGCCGCAGCGGTCTTCGGGTAGGTCGAGTAGATGCGGTTGCCGTCGAGCTGGATCACCAGCCCGCGGTTGCCGGTTCCAATCAGCAGTTTCTCCGCCGGGCTCAACGCCAGCGAATAGGCCAGGTCTTCGCGCGAGCTCCACAACTCCTCGGGCGCGCCATCGGTGGCGATGCGATAGACCACGCTGCCGCCGGTGAGCTGCGGGAACGGGGTGAAGGGGGTAGGTTGCTGCACCGGCATGGGCACGCTGGTGGTGATGGTTTGTCCGGTGGAGGTGACCGTGGCTTGCGGCACCAGCGTCTGCTGCGTGGAAAGGGTGCCCACGCCGCGCGGCTTTTCGCCAATGGAAGCCACGAAGAGATTGCCCTTGCTGTCGGGCAGCAGGGAGGTCACTTCCTTGCGGTCGGTTTCAAACAGCACGAAGCCCTCGCGGACTTCCGTCTTGTCTTTTTCGGCTGCCGCAGCCGGGATCTTGGGAGCGAGCTTGTCCACTCGAATCACGCGGCCGTTGGGCTCGGTGCCCAGGATCAGATTTCCCCTGGTGTCGAGGGTCAGGGAACGAATGTGAGTTTCCGACGACCGGAAGTAAACCTCACCCTTGCCGTCCGGCGAGACGGCGTACACTTCGCCTTTGTCGCCCGTGGCCACGAACACCGTGCCCGCCGCATCCACCACCAGGTCCCAGATGTACTTGGTCTTCGGCTCGAAGAAGACCGACTTCTGGCCGCCCGGCGCGACGCGATACACCTTGCCGTCAGGAGATGTGCCGACGTAGAGATTGTCCCTGGCGTCGAAGGCCAGCGCCTGCACCGTCAGTTCGGGCGAGTCAAAAATCGGAGCGGCGGCGCCCTTCTCATCGAAGCGGACCACCTTGGCGTTCGTTCCGCCCCCGGCGTACAGCACACCTTTGGAGTCAATGCGCAGCACCCACAAGTACGCGGCATTGGGGTCCGCGAACTGCGCGAATCGCGGCGCGAGCACCAGCCGCCCGTCACTGCGCAGCGCCACGCCCTTTGGCGTGCCTTTCTCAAACTCCTCATAAGTGGACTGGCGCCAGAAGCGGGTGCGCTCCGCCTGCACACGCTGCTGGCACAGCACCACAACTGCGGCCAGCACGGCCACGGCGGCAACGGTGCGAGTCAATCGCGACATGAAACCCCTTTCACGAGTTACGCGTGGGCTATTCTGCGGAGCGCTCTTCATTTCACAACGATCGTCAGGATTTGCTGGCCGCTGATGACCTGGTTCATGGGCAGGGACCACTCGCCGTTGTTCGACTCGCGCAGCAGGAACGAACTGGTGCCGGTTCTGCGCTGGTCGAGCACGTTGCTCTGCGAAAGCGGAACGTTCGGCAGCTCCTTTTCTTCCAGGAGCAACGTCGGGCTGGGCTGAATCAGGCTGACGTACAGGCGGTTGTTGCGTCGCTCGCGGTTGAGCACGGTAATGAGCTGTTCGAGCCCCTGCAACCGGCTGAGCGGACCCGCGGTCAGGAAGCGCGACGTGCGATTCAACGTGTCCGCATCGCTGACCAGCACGCGCACCAGGCCCTTGGTGGTCTGTTCCGGAATCCGGATGGGAACGTCACGAATGAACGGCGCCCCGCGATAGGGCCGCAGCAGCACTTTCACATTCAGGTTTTCACCGGGACTCACTTCGCTCTTCTCCAGCCAGGCGCTCTCGATGGTGGCCCACTTGCGTTCCGGAATACTCTCCACGCGAAGCTCTATCCTGGAAACCCTGGCGCGCTCGTACTGATTGGTGTAAATCCGCGTGAAGACGCCCTGCACGTTGATCGCGACGAAGAAGCCATCCGGCACACCGGCATCGGTTGGCGCAAACATGTTTTCCAGCACCACCGGCGAGTGCCCCTCCAGGTCCATCCGGCCGGTCAATCGGAATGTGGTGCCTTCGCTGTAAGCGGTGTTGGAGACCAGCCCGTTGAAAGTCGAAATGGCCACCAGCAGCGGCGTGAGTTTCGGGTGTTCAATGATTTGAAACGAAAGCTTCTTCTCCTGCCCGTCGGAGGCGATGGTCAAGTCCACCGGAATCAGCTTGGGGCCGCTCCCGAGTTTCCCCGCCACCGCGGTGAGCCGGTCCTGGGTGAACGTGCCGATGGTGCCGCCGGCGTTCACGATCTTGAAGGAGTTGAAGGACGAGGCCAGCGTGGTCACCACGCGCCCGCGGGCCATGGGCATTTCCACGTCGCCATAACCAAAGACCGGATGACCGCAGACGTAAACCTGATCTCCGATGATGGCCGTCACCGTGCACGATGCATTCAGCGAGAGCGCGCCGCTGACCAGCACCACGCTGGTCATGTCGCCCGGCTTGAGCTGAGCGTCGTCAGGCCGCTCTTCCGCCGTGCCTCCTTGCGTTGCCACCATGCCCAGCGCCGAAATCTGCTCTCCGAAGCGGCTCAGCGTAGCCGGGTGGAATCCGGAGAAGACCAAAGGCGTTTCAATCGGCACCAGGAATCCGCCGCCTCCCGTCTGCCGGGCCAGTTCTGCGGATATGGGATATTGCGGACGCATCGCTGCTGCTTCGCCGGCCTCCGCGGCCCTGTAGGATCCGGCCATCTGTTGCTTTTGCGGGCGCGTCACTTCAATCATGTTCTGAATGGGAGTGATACCGCCGATGGGGTCCTTGGAGAATTGCCCAAAGCGAAGCGAAAGCGCGCCCACCAGTTTGCCGTTGATGTACGCCGGACTGCCGCTCATGCCGGCGACTATGCCGGTGTAGTAGGGCTTTTCGCCTTTGAGCTGCACAAGAATGATGTCCTGGCCGGGGCCCAGCGTGTTCGGCATCACGCCAAGCACTTCGAACTCCATAGGCTCGATCTGATCCCCGGCGAAGATCGTATACGCCGTGCCCTTCATGCCGGCCTTCACCTCGGCGACGGGCATGAGTTCCAGCTTCTGCTGCTGGGTGGCAACCGGCAGCGCCAGGAACAGCACGGCGACGACGGCAACAAGTGGCTTCCAACGGGCGTGGCTGGTACGCATCAATTCCCATCATACTCGCGCAAAAAGTGCGAAGCAAACATCCGGTTCCATACGCGCACGGACGGCGACAATCCCGGCGCACCCTTGGATAGACGTTGCCCGCGAAGGAATGGCTGCCTCCGCCCGCGCCTGCCGGACTCACTCCGGACGCGTGCTAGAATCGGCGCGTGTCCCATCGAATTGTTGTCCCGGCACGCCACGTGTCCGGAACACTCTCGGTCCCCGGCGATAAGTCCATTTCCCATCGGTATGCCATCCTGGCGGCTCTGGGAGAAGGTGCCAGCGAAATTGCCAGCTATTCGCCGGCAGCCGATTGTCGCAGCACACTGGATTGCCTGGAACGGCTGGGAATCGAGTGGCGCGAGGAAGCTGGCCGGGTCACGGTCATGGGACGCGGGCTGCGGGGGTGGAAGCCGTCGTGGCGCAAGCTCGATGCCGGGAATTCCGGCACCACCATCCGGCTTCTTGCCGGCGCGCTGGCTGGGCAGCGATTCAACTCCACAATCAGCGGGGACCAGTCGCTGCGCCGCCGTCCCATGCGCCGGGTCATCGAGCCGCTCTCTTGGATGGGCGCGCACATCGAGGCGCGCCAAGGCAACTTCCCGCCGCTGGAGATTCACGGCCGGCAGCTCAAGGCGATTGATTACGCGATGCCGGTGCCCAGCGCGCAGGTGAAGTCAGCGTTGCTTCTGGCCGGGTTGCTGGCAGAGGGTGAGACCAGCATTTCCGAGCCGGTGCCCACCCGCGACCACACCGAGCTGGCGCTGGCCGAATTTGGGGTCGAAGTGCGCCGCTCCGGGCAGACCATCCGTCTGCAGCCGCCGGCGCGCCTTGCTCCGCAGAAGCTCAGCGTGCCGGGCGACCTGTCATCCGCCGTGTTCTTCGTTGCGGCCGCGTTGATTCTTCCCGGCTCGAACATCACGTTGCGTGGCGTGGGGCTGAATCCCACGCGCGCTGCTGTTCTCGACGTGCTCTCCGCGATGGGAGCAAACCTGCGCACCGCGAACCTTACGGTGAATGCCGGGGAACTCTCCGGAGACATCATGGTGCAGCATGGCGCATTGCAGGGTGCGGTAATCCGCGGCTCGCAGCCGGCAACGCTGATTGACGAGCTGCCCATGCTGGCGGCGCTCGCGCCCTTTACCGAGCACGGGATCGAGATTGGCGATGCCCAAGAGCTGCGGGTGAAGGAGAGCGACCGCATCGCTGCACTGGCGCAAAACCTGCGAGCGATGGGAGCAACCGTCGAGGAATTTCCCGACGGCCTTCGCGTGGCGGGCCGGGGCGCCGGGCAGTTGCGCGGCGCTGAAATCGAGCCGCACGGTGACCACCGCATCGCCATGGCGTTTGCGGTAGCTGCCCTGGGCGCCCAAGGCGAAACGCGCGTTCGTGACGCTGGGTGCGTTTCCGTTTCGTTCCCCGGCTTTTTTGAGGTACTGGATCAGGTCGCGCAGCGGTGAAAACACCAATGGCGCAGGCTGCGTTTGCCTGCGCCATCGGGCATTCGATTCTCGATTCGCCGGAACTCCGGCTTCGCCTTTTCCCTTACGTCGTCTTGCGCAGGCTCACCGTCCCGTAGGTGGTCTTGACGCGAATCTGCGGTCCCTTTGTCCCGACTTTTCCTTCGAGACGAGCGCTCTCCTTCTCGTCGGACTTCTTGAGGCCCGGACCTTCGAACTCCGATTCGACTTCGCCCTTGTCGGAGCTGGCGGAAATCTCAAAGGTGGCAGCCGAAGGCAGGGTGACTTCGATGTTGCCGGATTCATTGACCACGTCGAGCTCATCCTTGGGCGGAGTCTTGTAGCGCAGCTCGATGTTGCCCCGGCGGTTCTGGATGCGCACGCGCCCGGCGATGTTCTCCAGGCGAATGTCCTTTTCCCTTGTCGTGATGTCCACGCTGCCGGCGGAGTCAACAATCTGCAAGTCGCCGCTGTCGAGTTCCAGCCGGCCCGGCAGGGGGCCGAAGGAGAGGTCGGAGCGCTGCGACTGAAAGCGCCCGCCCTTGGCGATGTTCGTCAGGCGAATCGGCCCGGTGAATTCGACGGCGGTGAGCGCCGCTTCGCCGCCAACGTCGCCGATTTCCAGCTCGCTGCCGCTACCGGTCAGCCGCACGTTGCCTTTCACCTTGGAGATGCGGATGCTGCCGCGGTCCAGACGGATATCCACGTCCTTCTGGATGTCGCGCACTTCCACCTCGCTGCGCTGCCCGTCCACGGTGACGTTGCCGGCGAATCCGCCGAGCGTGAGGTTGCCGCGCTGCACCTTGGCTTCGATGGCCGCCTGGCGGGGAATGTGAATCTCCAGATCCAGACTGACGCGGCCCCGGTTGCCGGCGATGCCGGTGTCCACGCGGCGGATTTCGTATCCGCCGGTCACTTCGCGGATTTCGATTCGCACCTGGGCGGCGCGCTCACGCCCGTCCGCTTCATTCCCGAACACCAGAACGTCCTTCTGCGTGACCACTCGAATCTCGCTGGTATCCCAGGGCACCACGTTGACGTCGCCGCGGGCATTCTGAATATTGATCAGCACATCCGGCTTGGCGACTTTCAGCGATGTTTCTTCGCGATAGGTATAGTGGCTGAAGAGACCCGGCGGCCAATCGCCTTGAAATGGCCCGACGTCTCCGCGGTTGAACCAGTCGCGCACGCCGGCTACGCCGACACCCAGAACGATCAGGAAGAACAGCAGGAAAAACTCGCCGGCGGTGAATGCCGGAGGCTGTGGATTGCCTGAGCGCTGCGAGGCAAAGTAGTCGAAGAGCTTGGCCAGTCCCCACAGGATCAAAATCGCCGGCCAGAAGCGCGCAAAAAACGACCAGAAGCGAATCTCCGGATAGAAGCTTCCCGCCAGCAGGATGCTGCCGACCAGCACGAACAGCAATCCGCCGAAGATGGAGCGCCGCGGCTTATCGTTGCTCACCGCTGCCTCCTGTGATGGAGCCGGCGTCGCTGCCGGGCGCGGGCGTGCTGCCCGGCGGCGCGCTGCCGCTCCCGCTGCTTCCCGAACTCAGCGACTCATAAATCTTCACCAGTCCAATCACGATGAGGATGACCGGCCACAGATCGCGGAATCCGCGGCCGAACCCCATCTGGCCGGCCAGAAAAATCACGCCGACGGTAATCAGGATCACCGGCCCCATCAACCCGCGGGGGCGCTGGGGCCCCGCGACATTCGAACCATTACTCATCAACCTGTCTCCTTCAAACGCCGGTTCATTGCTGCGACCGCTTGCGCAGCAGGTGTACGCCGATCAGAATCAGAACGATCGGCCAGAAAATATTGGTAATGGCCTGCAGCCGGAGCAAACCGAAACGGTCCAGCAGCAGCAACACGCCCAGGGCAATCAGAATCAGCGGGCCTACCGGCAGGCTGGTCTGATGCTCGCTGAAGAGCGAAGGGGCGGTCTGCCCCAGGGCCCTGGCCTTCGCGGAACGATACGCCTCAATGGGCATGTAAATGAGGAAGGCGATCAGCAGCGGCACGAAGAGCTCTTCGGCATTGGAGCGCGCCAGCAGCGCAATGATCGAGCCGAACACCAGCACGTGCAACAGCGCCTTGAAATACTCGCCGTTGTAGATTGCGCCCAATCCCGGAACCACACCCAGCAGGCCGGCCAGCGCCGGGCTGGTTGGCCCGGCGGCAGTCGGCAGTGGCGCGGCGGCCACCCGCTCGGCCAGGCAATCCTCGCAGTAATACACCCCGCGAACCACGCGCCGCGTCTCCTCCGTGAGCGTCTTGCCACACTGCGCGCAGAACCCCCGCGGTTCGGCCGGAATGGGGGTTTCAGAAGTCATCGAATGCTCCTTCCTGGAAGTATCGCGGCCAGCGAACACAAGTCGCAGGGCTGTACGTTGAGCTGATTGCTTTCCCGTTTACGCCGCTCGTTGTTGTCCGGCTCTTTCTTCTCTTTCGAATCGGAATCGGCGCCCTCGCGTTCGCTGTTCGATTGCAGCCGCGTTTGAATCTCGTACACCACGCGCAGGTCGTTCACGAATTTCACGCTGCGCGCATAGGCCAGGTGGGCCTGGCGCGTCACGTTCCGGGGGCTCAGGTCCTTCCACCCCAGCTCCACTCCGGCCGCCTGCAAGGTGATGAATGTTCCGAAAATCACTGTGGCCAGTCCCATCGCAAATCGCGGTTGAAACACCGGCTGCACCAGGCCCAGCCATCCGGGCCAGCGCTTCTGCCGCCTGCGGTTCGGCCCGAGCGTGGAATCCAGAATCTTCGCTTCGAGTTCGGCAGGCAGCGGCAGCGGTTCCATGCGCTGCACGGCGGCCAGCATGCCGCTCACCCCGGCGATCAGCGCAGCGCAGCGGGCGCAGTCCGCGGAATGCAGGGTAAACTCCCGCAGCTCCGAGGCGCTCAGCGCGCCGTCAATGTGGTCAATCAATCTTTCTTCGATCAGTTCACAGGTCCATTTCATGGCTAACCCACCTACTGCGGCCGGACTCCCATTTCGCCCAGCATCCGCGCCAGCTCAATGCGGCCACGATTGATGCGCGACTTCACGGTTCCTTCGGGAACTCCCAGCACGTCTTGAATCTCCCGGTAATCCAGGCCCTGCAAATCGCGCAGGATCACGGCCTCCCGCAAATCCGGCGAGAGCTTCTGCAGCGCGGACTGTACCTGCCCGCTCAGCTCGCTGGCCACGGCCAGTTGATCCGGCCTTCTTCCCGGCGCCGGTCGCTCTTCCACGTGCGACATTTCATCATCCAGCGAACTGGTGGCCCGGTCTTTCTTGGTTCGACGGTAGTGATCAATCAACAGGTTTCGCGTCACGCTGGTCATCCACGTGGCAAAACCGCCGTGCGCCGAACGATAGCTGGCCAGTGTGCGATACACGCGGAGAAAAACCTCCTGGGTCAGGTCTTCCGCTTCGTGCGAGCGCCCGGTGAACCGGTAACAGAGGTTGTACACGCGGCGCGTATGCCGCTGTACAAGGTCCTCCCAGGCCAGGCCGTCTCCCTGGAGGCACCGCTGAACCAATTGAGCGTCTTGCTCCAATTCCGCATTCGCCTCGTTGCGCGGTGCACTTCTTGGCCTCACCTCTATTAACGCAATTTGAGGCCCAAAAGTTCCCTTGCATGCTGCCCGCTAGCCGTCCACGCTGGACCGCCGCCCTCTTCCTGTCCGGCGCGCGATTCTATCAGCAATTCCGCCTGGCGCAGGCCCTCCGGCCCGCACCCCGGCCTGCGAACGCTGCCGCGAGTCCCGGCGGATCGGTCAATCCGCCCGAGGTGGGGCGTGGCCATTCCGTCCGCTTCATGCCACCGGACGCATCGGCCGGGCCGCTCACTGCCCGCGCGCGGCGTGGCTTGACACTTCTTGACGCAAGCTGCTACGTTGCGTGGCGCATGAAGGGAATCTCCCGCAGAACAGTTTTCGTCCTCATTGCCCTGGCGGTTGTTGGATTTCTTCTATATCGCTCACGCGGTGTCATTCAACTGCAGGAATTCAGTTGGTCGCACTTGAAGGCGACGATCCTGGGCGTCAACGGCTGGTACGTGCTGCTGGCGGTGATGGGAATCTACGGCGCGTACGCCATTCGCGCGGTGCGCTGGGCGCGTTTCTCGCAGCATCTGGGGCCGCAGTCCTTCATCCGCCTGTTCAAGGCGACGCTGATTGGTTTCGCGTCTCTCTTCCTGCTGGGCCGCGCCGGGGAGCCGGTGCGGCCGATTCTGATTGCGCGCAGGGAAGGCGTTCCGATTTCCTCGGAGTTCGGGATTTACGTGCTGGAACGCATCTGCGACCTGTGCAGCACGTTCGTGATTATGGGATTGAGCCTGCTGACGTTTCCCAACCTGTTCGAGAGCCGCGGCGGCTCGAGCCGTGCCTTGCTCACCGCCATGCGCGTGACCGGCAGCGGCATGCTGGTTGCGCTTCCGGTGATCATCGGATTTCTCATCTACTTCCGGTTGCACGGAGCAGGGAAGCTGCAGACGCGGATGGATGAGTGGCGCGCCGCCGGAAAGCTCTCCGGCTGGCGCGGCAAAATCGCCGGCCTGTTGCAGGGATTCGGCCAGGGCTTGCAGGCCATCCAATCGTTCTCCGACCTGGCGCTTGCCGTCGGATACACGGCGCTGCATTGGGGTCTGATCGTGGTGATCTACTGGCTGGTGTCCGCGAGCTTCGGCGGGCGGCTGGCCGAGATTGGAATCTCCGGCGCCATGCTGACGCTGGCTTTCGGCATGGTGGGCTCGACGCTGCAACTCCCCGGCGTGGGCGGAGGCTCGCAGGCGGCCTGCTTCGTTGCGCTGAGCGCGGTGCTTGGAGTAGAAAAGGAGCCGGCCGCGGCCGCCGCCATCCTCATCTGGCTGGTGACGTTCGCGGCGTGCAGCCTGGCGGGCATTCCGCTGATGTTTCTCGAGGGATTTTCCGTGGGTGAGCTGAAGCAGATGGCCAAGGCGAAAGCGCAGGAACCGGCGCGATGAAGTGTCCCTTCTGTTCGCACATGGAGGACAAAGTAGTGGACTCGCGCGAGGGCCGCGCCGGCGACCTGATTCGCCGCCGCCGCGAATGCCTGAAGTGCGAGCGCCGCTTCACCACCTACGAACGCATTGACGAAATTCCTTACATGGTGGTGAAGAAAGACGGGCGGCGCGAGCGCTTCGACCGCCAGAAAATACTGCAGGGACTGCTCAAGGCCTGCGAGAAGCGCCCGGTTCCCACCACCAAGCTGGAATCCGTGGTGGACGAAGTCGAGAGGTTCGTCCTGGAATCCAGCAACCGCGAGCGCTCCACGACGGAAATCGGCGCGCTGGTGATGGGCCGCCTGAAGAAGCTGGATAAGGTGGCCTACGTGCGCTTTGCCTCCATCTACTCGGATTTCAAGGATGTGAAGGAATTCATGGCCGAGCTGAAGGGCCTGCTCAAGGAACGCGTCAAAAAATAGCGCGGGCCGCCTGCCCATTTCAATCTGAGTTTCCATTCTGCGCGTCCCATACGGCCGCGGTGAAGGTCCGCAGCGTGTGGAATCCCATGCGCTGGTACAGGCGGACGGCGTTCTCGTTGCGTGCGGTGACGGTGAGCGAGAGCGCGTGGTAACGCCGCGAGCGCAGCGCCTGCATGGATGCTTCCATCAAGCGCAGTCCCAGTCCTTCCCCGCGGAATTCCGGCACGATGCACACCTGGGTGACATGCCCGACCCCCAGGGAAACGGTTGAGGCCAGAATGACCGCGACCAGCGGATCGCTCGAGCGCGCGCCCTCCCGCCGCACCACGAACGAAGCATACGGCTGGAACTCGCCGCAGCCGGGAAGGATCACGATGTTCTTCAGGAACTTGAGCGCGCCGGCTTCGCTGCGGTACTGGTCGTTGATGTCGGAATCAATGTGGCCCTCGTAGGCGGAATGAATCAGCCTGGCCGTCAGGTCAAAGTAGCGGTCGTCCCATCGCTCGATGCGCAGGCCGGGCGGAATCGGAGCGGCCACCGAAGAAGCCTCGCGCAGCGGCAGCAGCATGAAATGGCGGTCAAAGAGGGCAAAGCCCAGATCGCGCAGCAGCCCGTTGAGCGACGAATCGAAACACATGAGCTGCGTTTCGACGCGCTGCACATTTTCGTTCCGGTGAATACACTGCACCACGCCTTCCAGCAGCGTTGCGGCGCGCGGGGTTTGCTCGTGCGCCGGGGAGACGAACAGGCCGCCGATTAATCCCTTGGCCTGCTCCACCACGTAAAAGCCGTAGCCGGTGGCCACGTCGTCTTCGATGGTGGCGCACCCGGTGAGCGAGCGGCCCTCCACGAACTTGCGAATGAGCTGCGTGGAAGGGCGATAGTCCCAGTGCAATTCGTCCAGCCAGTATTTCTGTTCCTCAACGAGCAGCGGCTCGATTTGCCGGGCGGAGACTTTACGCAGGTCAACAGTCTGCATTGGCTGGATCCATACGCGGGCACATTATATCGCCGCGTCCAATCGCGATGAAACGGGGAAGCGCCGCTGGCGGCGGTTGCCCCTTTTGCCAATCGGGCCGCGTCCACTTCCACTGAGCTGGCTGGGTCTGTGTTAAGATGCGCGCGCTCAAGGCCTTGAGCGGATTCAGGGGAACCTAACCGGGAGATGGGTTTTTTTTCCGACCTGCGGGATTCGGGAAGACTGGCGCAGATACTCACGGCGGCGGGACTCATTGTGCTTTTCGCTCTGCTGGCGTTGCTGGCCATCGCCGGACTGCAGGTTTACAACGTGGTCAGCCCCTCCACATCCGGCGGAGCGCTGCGGCCGGAGGACCTTTTGGGGCGGCCGGTGGTGATGTCATTCGCGGTTCCCAATGGCACGGCAGAAGGATGGTTTTTTCCGGGTTTGCGCACCGCGCCCACCGTGCTGGTGTGCCACGGCTATCAATCGAACCGGGAAGAAGTGCTGACCATCGTCACGGCATTTCAGGAACATCAATACAACGTGTTCGTCTTTGACTTCTCCGGCCATGGCCGCAGCAAGCGCTTCAGCACCCTGGGCTTCCAGGAAACGCGGGAAGTGCTTGCGGCCATCCGGGCGCTCTCCGACCGCACCGACATTGACAAGACGAGGTTCGGAATCTGGGGTAACAGCCTGGGCGCATACGCCGCCCTCTCCGCCGCCGCGCAGGACCGCCGGGTCCGCGCCGTGGCTGTGGACTCTGCCTACGAGCGGCCGCTGGATTTCTACAACCTGCAGATTTCCAACTCCTCGCTGAAGTCGTTTCCGCTGGCCGGTATGCTCAGCCGCTGGGGCTTCCGCCTGTTCACGTTCTCCTATCGCAAGGATCCCACGCTTTCCGAGCAGGCGGCCAAACTGGGCGGCGTTCCCAAGCTATACATCCAGGCAAACGACAATCGCGCCCTGGCGGAATCCACCCTGCAACTGTTCTTGAAATCGCCGGAACCGCGCGAGCAACTGATCGTACAGAAGTCGCGGTATTCGGAAATGCTCGATGAGGAAAAGCGGAATTACGAAAACCAGTTGGTCCGCTTTTTTCTGGTGAACCTGCCGGTCACGGTTGTGGCGGGACGCTAGGCGCGCTGCCGA
>Ga0187894_10003499_pt1 | contig 17553 bp, 18 predicted proteins | sample GBC1701081metaG_FD_136650 | JGI IMG/M metagenome (GOLD analysis project Ga0187894, IMG submission 136650) | White microbial mat communities from a lava cave in the Kipuka Kanohina Cave System on the Island of Hawaii, USA - GBC170108-1 metaG ...
CAATCGGCAATCGGCAATAGCTCACCTGACGCCGGTTTCGACCGGTCTGTCCGGGGTCTCAGTGATATCGATCTTCTTAAACTCGCCCGTAGTCGCGGAACTGCGCACACGTTGCCGCGCGCGCTTCGCACGAACCGTCGTGCGCCGCGTGGTTGCAGCCGTCCAGCTCGTCATTCGCTTGAACGGCCGCAACGAGAACTCGTGTTTCGGCAACACTTCTCCCGTCGCTTCACGCAGACGCAGTGTGCCGATTGCAAAAATAAAGATCGCCGCATTGAACACGACGCCCACGACAAACACGATCCAGCCGGGAACAACGCCGACTGTCGCGCGCTCGATGAACGCATCGAAGTCGCGGGCCGGTAACGGCGACAAATAAACTTTCAAATTCCAGCTCAACGCCAGCAGCGCAAAGATCCAGAGATAGTTTCGCCGCAAACGGCGGCCGATCGCTTCCCACTCCGTGATCGTGAAATGTGGCGTCGTCAGGTCGCCGGCCAGATGTTCCGCCCACGCCTCGTCGGCGGGCTGGTTTTCGGGTGCAAGCAGGTGTGCGAAGTAGCCGGTTTCGAGAATGCGCACGCGGCTGGACCAGATCTCGTAATACCGATAGCGCCGCGCTTCCATCAACAGGAAGATCGCCACGAGAATCGAGTTGATGGGAATAACGAAGTGGGGATTGTTTGGCGAACTAAAAACAAAAGAAAGCGTCGCGCCGGCCGTGATGACTGCCCAGTTCGTGGTGGTGTCGAGACGATTGCGCCAGGTGTTCGAGCGCTGCACCTCGCCGCGATAGAAATGGATCATCGCGGTGTTGAACTCGCTGGATGTCATGCGCCGCATCAACGCGGCTGGCGATTGCGCGGTCGTGTCCTGAAGCGACTCGGGGGCGGGTGACGGCCTCAGCCTGCCGGTGCTTCTTTCTGTCGATAATGGACCACTACCTCTTTGGCTTACTTCGGTGGACATTGGGACCTGAGTCACGTGGAGCGCGCCGCCAGGCTGCGGCGCAGAAACTCCGGGAAACCGATAATAGCATTTCCGATTGCCAATTGCCGATTGCAAATTTGCGCTGGTCTGAGCAGGCCGTGGGGTTCGAAAAAAAATCGGCAATCGGCAATTGGCAATTGGCAATGCCTTGCTCTATAGTGGCCGTTCGGCTGTTTGAAGGAATCAAAGTTAGTGAAGACTGCCGCGGAAACCGAGGACGAACACTGGATGCGGCAGGCGCTGGCCGCGGCCCAGGAGGCGCTGAACTGCGGTGAGGTGCCCGTCGGGACATGTATTGTCCACGACAACCGACTCATCGCCGTCTCCGGCAATCGCACCCGCACCGACTGCGACCCAACTGCCCACGCCGAAATCGTCGCCTTGCGCGAGGCCGCCCGTAAGCTCGGGAATTACCGGCTCACGGGCGTTGACGTTTATTCGACGATTGAACCGTGCGCGATGTGCGCGGGCGCGCTGATTCAAGCGCGTATCAGGCGTTTGGTTTACGGCGCCCCGGACGAGCGCGCCGGCGCGGTACACAGTCGATTTCGCATCTGCGATACGGATTTTTTAAATCACCGCATCGAAGTGCGGGCCGGCGTGCTGGAAGAGGAATGCCGCACGCTGATGCAGGACTTTTTCCGCAGCCGGCGAACCGAATAGAGAAACTCGGAGAGGTCGCATAGTGGATTAGTGCACCGGTCTCGAAAACCGGAGTGGGTTAACGCCCACCGTGGGTTCGAATCCCACCCTCTCCGCCATTATTGATTGGAGAGGTGCAGGAGTGGTTGAACTGGCAGCACTGGAAATGCTGTGAACGGGAAACCGTTCCGTGGGTTCGAATCCCACCCTCTCCGCCAGGTTATTGCCGATTGCCAATTTTCGATTGCTGATTGAGCTGAGCTTCGAAAGCCAGCCCTCAATCGGCAATTGGCAATCGAAAATTGACAATTTATCAGATCCCGGGCTCCGCACAACGCTAGCCTTGTGAACCCCGCCAGGCCGGGAACGGAGCAACGGTAGCAACGGCGGCGTGTGTTGCGGGAAAGTCCGGGGTCTGGCCAGAGGAGGTATTACCCGATGAAAAAACTCACAGTGATCACAGGGGTTCTGGTCACCTTCCTGCTCTCCTCTTTGACGATTCTCGCTCAAACTCAGTCGCGTGAAGATCTGCTGAAAGAAATCAATGCGAAACGCGCAGAGCTGACTGAGCTGGAAAAAAGTTATCTCACCCCTTCCGATGAAGATCGGATGCTCTACGCAGACTTCCTGCACGCGCCGAATACCGGTTTGATCCGTCTCCTGCCGCGACAGAAGTTCGACAGCGACGTATACAAGGAAAACAACAAAAGTATCGTGCTGCGCGGCGGTGGCGCGTTTTACTCTTTCAGCAGGCTCACGCACGAGTACGGAGCCGGCAGCGATCTGGCACTCGATCAAGGCCATTTTGGGGTTGGATTTGCCGGAGCAGACTACGGCTTCCTGACGAATCTCGGCGACATTCCACTCGAAAATGTTGGGTTCGAAACTCCGGCTGTCGCGCTTCTCGGCGCCTATAAAGCCGCCCGCGAAGAACCACTGGCGCGAAAGGAATTCAGGCGGCTTGCCGCCGGCACAGAAATCGAGGGCGTGCCGGTCAAAAATCGCGCGCCGGTGCGGTTAAACTCGACCTACTTGCTGCGTTCAATAAACTATCTGCGGTCTGATGTGCTGGTCGCTTTCAGAGTCGTGCGGCTCGACGCCGACGGCAGTGCGATCATCCTTTGGAAGCTGTTGAAGAAATACGAAAATCCAAAATTCAATCCGTCTGAACCAATTGTCGTAGGGTAAAGACGCGCACACTCAATGCTCAACATGGCCTATCAAGTAATCGCCCGGAAGTGGCGTCCGCAAACGTTTGACGAAGTAACAGGCCAGGAGCCGATCACACGAACCCTTCGCAATGCTATCGAGCATCAGCGCCTGCACCACGCGTATCTTTTCTCCGGGGCGCGCGGCGTCGGCAAAACAACCAGCGCCCGCCTGCTCGCGAAAGCGCTGAACTGTCACAAAGCCTCGCAACCCACACCAACGCCGTGCCGTTCTGACGATCCCGATCAGTGTGCTTCGTGCCGCGAGATCACGGAAAGCCGTTCGATCGACGTGCAGGAGATCGACGCCGCGTCAAACACCGGCGTGGACAACGTGCGCGAAGCGATCATCGCCAGTGTGGGCATCGCGCCCGCGCGCGATCGTTACAAGATCTTCATCATCGACGAAGTTCACATGCTTTCGGGCGCGGCTTTCAACGCGTTGTTGAAGACGCTCGAAGAGCCGCCACCGCGCGTCGTCTTCATCATGGCGACGACCGAGCGCCACAAAGTTCCGGAAACAATCCTGTCGCGTTGTCAGCAGTTTGAGTTTCGCACGATCGCCACGGCGAAGATTCTCGAACGGCTGAAGCTGATTGCGAAGTCGGAACAGATTTCGATTGCCGACGACGCGTTGCGCGAGATCGCGCGCAGCGGCGAAGGCTCGATGCGCGATGCGCAGTCGGCGCTCGACCAGGTGATCAGTTTTGCGGGCAACAAGATCAAGAAAGAAGACGTGGAGACGGCGCTCGGGATTGCCGGCGCCGACATTCTCACGCGCATCATCGCCAGCATCGCGGCCAACAAACCGGCGGACGCGATCGCGGTGGTTGACGACATCGTCATGCGCGGACACGACTTGAGAAACTTTTGCCGCGATCTGCTCGCGCACTTTCGCGATCTGCTTGTGAGCAAGGTTTCGGGAAGCGTTGAACTGCTGGAATCCGCGGTTTGCGAGCCGGAGGATTTGAAACGACAGGCGGCGTTGTTTACTGAAGCCGATCTCGTGCGTTTCTTTCATTCGCTCTCGGAGACGGAAACAAAACTGCGCGCCGCGACGCAGCCGCGGTATCAGTTGGAAGTCGGGATAGTGAAGTTAATGGAGTTGCGCGGCGTGGAGAGTATCAATGAAATCCTGAATCGGCTTAACTCACTAGAGAGCGGTTCTGGAGGTAGCGCTGCGACTCCTTCGAAGTCTGAGTCACCCACCCGCAGTTCGCAGTCGGCATCCGTTTCATCAGTGTCAACTGTGTCCTCAACTTCTTTCACTGCCGCCGCAACAGCACCGGCTCCAATTGTATCGGCGGATGCTTCTCCGTTCGAACGGGTCAAAGCTGTTTTGGAAGGCCAGCGCAAGATGTTGCTGGTCACCGCGCTCGATCACGCGCTAAAGACCACCCTCGAAAGCGGCGAACTCTTCGTCGAGTTTGCGCCTGAGTCGCGTCACTTTCGCGACACGCTCTCAAAACCCGAGAACGTGAAGTTTGTGCGTGCCGCCTGCCGCGAAGTCACCGGACAGGAAACCGGCTTCCGCATCGCCGTGAAGGATCCGCAAGCGGAAGGCGAACCACTCAGCCCCGAAGACGAAGCCCGCCTCGAAAAACAGCGCCTGCGCGAGATGGCCGAAAGCAGCCCGGTCGTGCAACAGATGCTGAAAACATTTCGCGGTGAGATCGTCGACGTCCGCCGCCCCGACAACAAGGAATAGCCAACTCACACGAACAAAACGCAGATCGCCTTCGTACAGGATTCCATTGCGGAGGTAGCTGTGAAGATGCGTGATCCAGTTCTGGCAGGTATTTTGAGCTTAATTGTTCCGGGAGTCGGCCAACTCTACAACGGCCGGATACTGGCAGGGATTCTCTGGTTGGTTTTCACGCCGGGTTTTTGGCTGGGCACCGGCGGCACGCTCGGCTGGATCTGCCACCTCGTCTCCGCCTACTGCGCCTACTCCTACGCCAAAGAACACCCCGTCCGCGTCTGAACTTCTTCTCCGTTTTCCTCTGATGTGTCTTTGTGGTTCAATAAACAACCACAGAGACACGGAGACACAGAGGCTAAGGTTTCTCAGGTTTCTTCGGTGGCGTCGCGCGGGGAATGTCGTAAAGATCGAGAGGTTCCTCCAACTTCGGTGGTCCACCTTTCAACATTGGCGGCAGCTTTGAAACCGGAATACTCACCGTAGCCACCGGTTCGACCCGCCTGAGAATCGCGCCACCACGCCCTGCGATCCAAACGTTGTTGCCGCCGCGGTAAGCAATTGAGAACAACGCAGTGCTCGTTATAGACGGCTGAATCTCCCACGTCGCACCGGCGTCTTTGCTGTGAATGATGTTTCCCTGTTCCCCGACGACAAGCACGTCGTTTCGCCCAGCAACGTCGACTCCAAACAGATTTCCATTAACGCCGCTCTCCAGATCCTTCCACGTCACGCCACCGTCGTCCGTACGCAAGACAAGACCGCGCGCGCCGACGATGTAACCGCGCTGCGCATCGGCAAACGTCAACGCGTACAACCACTCTTTCAGATTGCGATCGACGCGAATCCAGTGCTCGCCGCCATCTTCAGTGCGCAGGATCGTCCCGCCGGAACCAACCGCCACGCCGTGCAAAGGATCGACAAACTTCACGTCCTCGAGCCAACTGAAAGTGTTCGTATGTTGAAACTGCCACGAAACGCCCTCGTCTTTCGTGCGCCAGATAGCGCCGCGCGCGCCGACCACCCAACCTTCATTTGGAGACACGAACACCACGCCAAACAAGTCTTCTTTAACGGGACTGGCGATCGGTTCCCAAGTTACGCCGCCATTCACCGAATGCAGAATCGTGCCTTTGTCACCGACAACCCAACCCGAAACTTCGTTCGCGAAACTGATCGCGTTCAGATTTGCCGTTGAGCCTGACGGACGTGCAATCCAACTTTTACCGCCGGAACTCGTGTACAGGATTCGGCCGCGTTCGCCCACCGCCCAACCATGCGAATTGTCGACGAAGAAAATGTTCGCGAGGTCGTCGCGTCCGCCTTCAGTCAACCGGTGCCACGACAATCCGCCGTCGTCAGTGCGCAGCACCAGGCCATCAGCGCCTGCTGCCCAGCCGAGCGATTCGTCGGCAAAATGAACCGTTGCGAGACGTGGATTCGTGCGCACGTTAACCGGCAGCCAGATGTTGCCTCCGTCCGCGGTCGTGAGCACGACACCGCTCTCACCCGCGGCCCAACCGTGTGTCTCATCGGTAAAGAAAACAGAATAAAGATCGGTTGTAACGAGAGGGTTTTGCGCGGACCAGGTTTCACCGCTGTCACGGGTTTGCAGAATAGTGCCGCGGTAACCGACGACAACGGCGTGTTCTTCGGAAATGAACGTGACGCCGGTCAGGGCGGAATCAGTCACGCCTTTTACCGGCTTCCAATCGGCGCCACCGTTTGAGGTGTAGAGAATCGTGCCGCGAGCGCCAACCGCAATACCACTTTTCGTGTTGGCAAAGCTGACCGAAAAAAGATGCGCTGACGTTTTGCTTTCCTGCTGTTTCCAGGTCTTGCCGCCGTCAAGTGTAACGATGATCGAACCAAACGTGCCGACAGCCCAACCGTGCAACGGATTCTGTGGCGCAAATGTAACGGCGAAGAGATGATCGCGAACGCCGGTTGGACGCAACGTCCACTTCTTGCCCGCGTTGCTGGTCGTGAGAATCACTCCACGCGCGCCGCTGATTACCGCCCGCGATCGGTCCTTCACGTAGAGGCCATAGAGAGTCGTATTAGCCGGGCTCTCCTGCTCTTCCCACTCGAAACCGCCGTTGTTTGTGGTTAGGACGACGCCATTGGCGCCGACGGCCCAACCACGTTCCTTGTCGACAGCGAAACGGATCGAGTTAATCGAGTTTCCCTGTGGCAGGGGGTTTTGCCACTGCCAGCCACGAAAAGGATCCTGCGCGTTTGCGACGGCAATGAATGCGAATACCAAAGACAACGCGACCGACAGTGCGGCTGGGCGCGAAGAAAGGTCGGGAAACAGGGTCTTCTTTCTGGCCAAAGTGGGAGCCACTCACAAAACACCGCGGAGATTCAGACCAAGGGGAGGCGCGATTATGGCTCAACCGTGCCTACGGAGTCCACCGCATCGCGCAGGATCGACTCGTCGACATGTCCCGCCGCAGCGATGCGCCGGGCCGCGCCGTCGGCGGCTTCCTGAAGCAAGTGGCCCACGTGCCCGCGCGTCCATTCCCAGTGGACCTGATGTCTGCTTGCCGCTCGATCCAGACGTTCCCACCACTGAAGATTCGTTTTACGGCGAAAGCGGCCGCTCATCGTTTCCACCACATAACGCGAATCAGTAAACAACTTCACGTCGCAGGGTTCGCGCAACGCTTCGAGCCCGACAGCCGCAGCCACGATCTCCGCCTGCTGATTGGTCGCACGGCCCAGGTATTCACCAACCGCGCGCCAGAATCCTTTGTATCCCAACAACGCCACTGCGGCCGCGCGGCTCGATTGCTGTCCGTTGCCCAGACTCGATCCGTCACAAAAGATTGATACTTGCTTGAGAGCTGCCACGGCTACAGATTACCCTTAGTCCGTGCAATCTGTGTAATCTGTGGAAGAAGGAAACGAGAACCATGGCTGAAGTAGACCGAATTAGCGATCAGTTTCGCCGTGCTTTCGACGGCGAGGCCTGGCATGGACCATCGGTGATGGCGCTGTTAAATGGAGTCACGGCCGAACAGGCTGCGGCGCGTCCGATTCCCGGCGCTCACACGATCTGGGAGTTGACGCAGCACATTCGCGCGTGGGAAGGCGCGTGCTTGCGCCGGCTGAACGGCGATCCCGCGCAGTTGCCGGATAGTGAAGACTGGGTGGCGCTGAACGATTTCAGCGAAGCGGCTTGGGAGCAAACGAAACAAGCTCTCACGGACACGCACCAGCAATTGTTGGAAGCGATCTCGGCGCTTGACGATTCGAGGTTGGACCAACCAATCATGAACCATCCGCAGATTCCGTTTTCCAGCACGTACGTGACGCTTCACGGCGGCGTGCAGCACGATCTTTATCATGCGGGACAGATCGCAATTCTGAAGAAGGCGTTGGGAATATGAGTGAGCTATCAAGTAAACAATGTGTGCCGTGCCGCGGCGGCGTGCCTCCGCTGCAGAACGAGGAGATTGAACGGCTGCTGGTTCAACTCACCGGTTGGGAAGTTGTTCTGGAGCACCATCTCAAAAAGAACTACGGCTTCTCAAACTTTGCCGAGGCGCTCGAGTTTGTGAATCGCGTCGGCGAACTGGCGGAAGAGCAGGGCCATCATCCGGACATCTGTTTTGGCTGGGGCAAAGTTGAGATCACGATCTGGACGCACAAGATTGATGGATTGACGGAAAGTGATTTCATTCTTGCGGCGAAGATCGACAAGCTTTGAGCCCGCCACGAGAGGCCCAAAGAGCATAAAGGATTTTTGCTCATACACTTTTGTGTCTCTTGAGCTTCTTTGTGGCGAAGTTCAGGCCGTGTAGATCGCTTCGATCTCGTCGACCATGCGGCGCAGGCTGAACTTCGCGGCAACAGCTTCTCTTGCCTGGGCGGCGATCTCTTTTCGTCGTTCTTCGTGAGCGAGTAGCGTGGCGATTGCTTCAGCAATGCGCTCGACGTTGCCAATCGGGACCAGCAACCCGGTCTTTTGATCTTCGATTATTTCCTGCGCGCCCTCTGTTGCGGTCGCCACCACGCTGGTTCCCGCCGCCATCGCCTCGGCGATCGCCAACCCAAACGACTCCGTTTCGGAAGCCGAAACAAACACGTCCATCGCCGCGAGCAACTCTTCCGCGTCGTCGAGCCAGCCGAGAAAATGAAATCGATCGTTAAATTCTAACTCAGCCACGAGTAGCTGAAGTTGCTTTTGCACTTCGCCTGCGCTGGAAGTGTCGACGCCCGCAAGTACAAACTGAGCTTTCGGAAATCGCTTTGCGATCGCCGCAACGGCACGAATGAAGTCGTCGTGACGTTTTAAGGTCCGCAGCTCGCCGATGCTGCCGACGAGCAAACAGTCAGCCGGCAGTCCTTTGCCTCGTAAGAATTCCGCTCGATCGAAACCCGCGAGCACGCGTGCGAAACGATCCACGTCAATGCCGTTGTGCACTACGGCGATCCGATCGTCACTCGTCAATTGCGCGGCTCGCAGCTCTCTCGCGACTGCATTCGACACCGCAATCACGCGATGCGCGCGTTCGAGCGTTTGCCGGTGTAGCCGGCTCATCGGAAAGAGAACGTGACGCGTGATGACGAACTTCGTGTTGCGATTACGACGTGACGCGTAAGCCGCGAGCGAATAGTCGCGGGCCATGTGTGCGTGAACAACTTCGATCTCGTGCTGGCGCACGATACGAGCCAGTCCATGCGCGCTCGGCACGTCAAGCGCATTTCGCAGCGGCAACGTTTTGATCTTCTGCTGTGGCAAGCGCACTTGCTCGATCAGCGGCGAAGCGGGACGCACCGCGATGTAAAGATCGTGACCGCGTTCGTGAAGCCTGTTGGTCAGGTCGGCCACGTAACGTTCGCCGCCACCGAAGGATGCTGCTGAACTAATCTGAAGGATTCGCAACGAGTAATGTCCGAAAGCCAAACACTCAAAGCCCTCGGTGCTTTTCAATTTATAAGGCAATTTGACGGCTTCGCCCCGGTTTTACATCGCCGCGCTGTCGGCACAACGCTTGCCGTCATGTGCCTGAAGCGAACTTTGCGTTGGGGAGGATTGTATGGCTGATAAGGAAAAAGCGAAATTGGTAACGGGACTTTTTAAGAGCAAGGTGGCTGCCGAGGCTGCGGTGGACGCCCTTTTGAAACGCGGATTTACTCGTGACAACATCAGCGTGCTCATGTCAGATGAGACGCGCTCGAAGCATTTCGCGGTGCAGTCGCGCACCCACGCGGCAGACGGATTCGGTATTGGCGGCGCAGTCGGTGGCACAGTTGGCGCAGTGCTCGCGGCGATTACGGCTGTCGGCACAACGTTGTTTCTGCCCGGTTTGAATCTCGTTATCGCTGGTCCAATTGCGGCTGCGCTGGCCGGACTCGGCGCCGGCGGTGCGGCGGGTGGATTGATCGGCGCGCTGATTGGCGCCGGCATTCCTGAGTATCGCGCGAAAGTGTACGAAGCGGGAATTAAGGGCGGCGGCATTCTGATCGGAGTTGAAGCTCGTTCGGATGAGGACGTGGAGCGAGTTGAAGAGTTGCTTGAAGAACTTGGTGCTGAGCACGTGCGCGCCGAATAAAGAAAGCAATCCACAGATTACACGGATGCGATTCTGTGTAATCTGTGGATGGATTCAATTCAAGCGCGGTTGAAACGATTTCATCAGTTCGATCAGTTTCTCGGGCGTTGTGAAGCCTGCTTCGGTGCGCCACTGATCGATGCGTTGGTTGATGTTGTCAGCGGTGTATGGTTTCGTCACGTTGAATAGACGCGAACCGGGAATAATCGCAATTAGTACTTTCGTGTTCTCAATCGAGAGCCGAAAGGTTTCCTGTTTGTTAGTTGGCGGTGTGGTGGCGCCTAGGAGTTTCATGTTTAGTGAAACTGAACCCTCGCCGAGATTGTCGGCTGGTCCAGTGTCGCCGATGATCGCCGACGTGAAGAGTTGTGTGCGCGGGTTGTAAGCGATCAAGAGATCGCCGACCGCGGCGCCAAAGACTTTCACCGGGTTTTGTCCGCCGGCGAGAACGAGTGCGGGCACAGTCATCGGATTCACCTGATCGTTGACTTCACACTCGCCTCTATTCGTTGTCAGATCGTTTCTCAGTGCGGTGAGCGAGCCGAAGTAACCTTTGAACTCTCCTGACTTGAAGACGCAGGGAACATCTTTTCCGTTTTCACGCACGGTTGCGAGAACGTTTTTCCACGTGATGCGAAAGCCCTGCGGGACGGTTTGAAAGTCGGAATCACGAAACTTTTCAAAGACGCGAATCGCCTCGCCGAAAGCGGTGAAGCAGAGGTTGGCATTCGAGCCTACGCGCCTCACGGCGATCCCATTGCAAATATTGTTGAGCGCCTTGGTCCGGCCGCGCGGATCCTGCGGATGATACGAAAGCGGCGAGCCATCAGTGTTCACGCGCAAGTTTGTTTGAAACAGAATGATCTTCCTCTGCCCGCTGGCGTCCTTCAGCAGCAAGATCTTCTTGTTCTGCGGCGTAAAAACCTTCGACTGCGCCACCGTGAACTCCTGCGCTCGGGTAACGAATACACACAGTGGCAACACGAGGAGCGTTGGAAGGAAGTGTTTGAGACTCATTTGTTAGCTCCGTGTTTTTTAACGGCTCAATCGCCGCAGCACGACCACGGCCCAGATGGCAAGGACGGCGGAGAGAAGCGTGAGGAATAAATAGACCGGCTCAGTCAACACGTGAGGCTCCACTACCATTCGCACGACGTGGGAGATCGTGATCAAGGCGAAGATGATGCCCGTGGTGATGACGTATACCTTCATTGCATCTTCTGAATAATCGCGTCGGCGAACTCGGCGGTTTTGGCGGTGCCGCCAATGTCGCGGGTGCGGACTTTGCCTTCTTTGAAGACGGCGAGCATCGCGTTCTCAACGCGTTCCGCGGCGTCGCGCTCGCCGATGTAACGCAACATCAGGATTCCTGATTGTAAGAGCGCGGTCGGGTTGGCGATGCCCTGCCCTGCAATGTCAGGCGCCGAGCCGTGCACCGCTTCAAACACCGCACCTTTCTCGCCAATATTTGCGCCGGGCACCAGCCCAAGTCCGCCGACCAGACCAGCACAAAGGTCCGAAACGATGTCGCCGTAAAGATTCTCGAGCAGCATCACGTCAAACTGCTCGGGCCGCATCACGAGTTGCATACACGCGTTGTCGACGATCTTGTCGTCCGCCTCAATCTGCGGATATTCCTGCGCGACGCGGCGGAAGCAGTCGAGAAACAGGCCATCCGACAGCTTCATGATGTTTGCCTTGTGCACTGCGGTCACTTTCCTGCGCCCTTCGCGCTGCGCGTACTCGAAAGCGAAGCGCGCGATGCGCGTCGAGGCCTTCTCGGTGATGATTTTCAAACTTTCAACCACCCCAGGCACGACGACGTGCTCCAGCCCCGCGTACAAACTCTCCGTGTTCTCACGCACCACGACGAGGTCAAGTTCCGGATAACGACACTGCACATTCGGCAACGCGCGCACCGGCCGCAAGTTCGCGTACAAATCCAGCGTCTTGCGCAAACCGACATTGACCGAAGTGAAACCTTTGCCGACCGGCGTGGTGATCGGTCCCTTCAAGGCGACCTTGTTGCGAATGATCGAGTCGAGCAGCTCCTGCGGCAGCGTATTGCCGAATTTTTCGAGCGCCTGCGCACCCGCGTAGTGCGTCTCCCATTGAATGTCAACGCCGGAAGCTTCGATGATGCGGACTACGTTGGAAGCGACTTCGGGGCCGATGCCGTCGCCAGGAATCAGTGTGATAGCATGCATGTTGGTTAAGAATAAATCTTTGGACCGTGACTGACAAATATCAAAGTGCTGACGTTGTAATTATTGGCGGCGGCGTAATCGGACTCACGATCGCGCGCGCGCTCGCACAGGGCGGCGTGCGCGATGTTTGCCTCGTGGAGCGCTCCTCGCTGGGCACTGAGGCATCGTTTGCGGCGGGCGGCATTCTCGCGCCACAAGCCGAGGCAAATGCCCGCGACGATTTCTTTGAGCTCGCGTGTCGGAGTCGAGATCTCTACCCGGACTTTGCGGCGGCGCTGCGCGAAGAGGCCGGCGTCGACGTCGAACTGGATACAACGGGGACGCTCTATGTTGCGCTTAAAGAGGATGATTTAAGAGAGATCGAGAAGCGTTACGAGTGGCAATCAAAAGCGGGATTGGTTGTGGAAAAGTTGACCTCGACGCAAGCGCGAGAGCTGGAACCGTGCATTGCTGAGTCTGTTCGCGGCGCGCTGCGTTTCCCGCGTGATATTCAGGTGGAGAACCGCCGGCTGTTGAACGCGCTCGTCAACGGTGTCAACCGGATGGGCGCCAACATCGCGGCCGAAACAAACGTCGAGTCGGTCTCAATCAAACGCGGACGGATACATGGCGTCGTGACATCTCGCGGCTTCGTGAGTTGCCAAACGGTCATCGTCGCTGCGGGCACCTGGTCGAGCACAATCAAACACGCTCGCACACCAAAGATCGAACCGGTCCGCGGCCAAATGATCTGTTTCGACGCGAAACCCCAACTCGCGCGCCACGTGATCTACAGCCCGCGCGGCTATCTCGTGCCCCGCCACGACGGCCGTTTACTTGCCGGTTCAACCAGCGAAAACGCCGGTTTCGCAAAACAAGTCACCGCCGGCGGCATCAGCCACATCCTCACCAACGCCTGCGAAATTTCCCCAGGAATTTCCACCCTGCCGATCCTCGACACCTGGTCGGGACTGCGCCCGCGCGCTGCTGACGGTTTGCCTGTGCTGGGGCCTTGTGATGAAATTGACGGGCTCTTTTATGCAACGGGACATTACCGGAACGGAATCCTACTCGCGCCCGTCACCGGAGAGTTGATTACCGAAGCTGTCGTAGCCGGCCGCATTTCGCCGCTGCTGGCTGCTTTTAGTCCCAATCGTTTCGATCTGGTGCACGTAAGCTAAACCACAAATGCAATTCGCCAGGCTTTTTCTGCTGTTACTACTGCTACCCGCGTCTTTAATGGCGCAACAGGCTCTCGACGCCAAGTTGGATGAACCAGCCAAGCCTGACGCGCGCACAGCGCAGGCTTTGTACGAAGACGCAAACGGTTATCTCGGCAGACGCTACCAGGAGTTCAACCAAAAGAAGCTGCCCTACGATCCAAAGCTCGAAGCGCAAACGAAAAAGGAACAACAGGAACTCGCGGTAAAGAACGCCGGCATACTGAAAGCGCGTTCATCGCTCTCAAACGACGATCTCTACTACCTCGGTATGCTGCATCATCTCGCCGGTGACGGCGACGCAGCACTCACCACGATGCGCCTGATGCTGAAGAGCGATCCAGACGGGGCCCCGGCGCAATCCGCGCGAAATGTCGTCGTGTTGTATGCGGTCAAGAAAGGTTTGGTCGACGAAGCCAATGCCGCGGTCGAGGCGTACGCGCGTCATCAACCACAAAACTCCGACGATCGCTATCGCATGGAACTCTTGATCACCGACGCTTATTTACGCGCCAAAGACTACCCGTCGATGGCCGCGCACGCGCAGCAAATGCTCGCAGCGTCGAAAGAGTTCAGCAAAACAAACAAGAACGAGGTCTTTCGGCGCGACGACATGCTGCTTAAATCCGGCTTCCTCCTGGCAGACGCGCAGGTGAGGACCAATCAAAAGGCCAAGGCCATCGAGACACTCGAAGACCTGCGCCGCCTGTCGATCGAACTGCCATCGGGAAATCTCTACAAACTGGTGACGTTCCGTTTGTTCACGCTCGATCCCTCGTTCGAGATAACTGAGATCTTCGATGAAGGTTTGAAAGCGTCGCCGCCGGAAATTATCGGCAGCCAGTGGATCGATCAAAGCCCGGTGAAACTTTCAGACCTGCGCGGCAAGATCGTCCTGCTAGACTTCTGGGCACATTGGTGTGGACCGTGCCAGGTCACGCTGCCGCAACTCTCGCGCTGGCATCAAAAGTACAAAGAAAAGGGACTCGTGATTCTCGGGCTCACGAAGTATTACGGCCATGGCGGTCAACAGCGGATGACTCCGGGCGAAGAGCTCATCTATTTGCGCGACTTCAAAAAGCGCAACCGGCTGCCGTACGGGATCGTGGTCGGCGAGAAGGACGTCAATGAATTAAACTATGGGGTGAATTCCATCCCGATGTCGTTTCTCATCGACCGCAAAGGAGTGTTACGTTACATCTCTCCCGGCGCCAGTGAGGATGAGATCGAGTCGTTGGGCAGAATGATTCAGAAGCTTGTGGACGAGTAGGACAGACATTCTTGTCTGTCTCGTGTACGTTATGGAGCCGACAGGTAAGTTATGGGCCGACAGGCAAGAATGCCTGTCCTACTGACATGGAAGACCAGGGCATTACCTTATTTCGCATTGCTATCTCATTTGCAGCGGGCATTCTCTCGTTTCTCTCGCCGTGCGTGTTGCCGCTCGTGCCGGGATACATCTCGCTGATCTCCGGCGTGAGCATCGACCGGCTGAAAGAAGGAACGAGCAGCCGCCGCGCGGTGATTCTCAACTCGCTCGCCTTCAATGCCGGGCTGTCCGTAATTTTTCTGGTGCTCGGCACAACTGCGGGACTCGTCGGCGCCGCCATCACCAGTAACCCGTGGGTACGAATCATCGGCGGTCTCGTCATCATCGCTTTTGGTCTGCAACTTATTGGACTACTCAAGATCTCCGCGCTTTACAAAGACACGCGTTTCTTCTCTGACGAGAAACCGCGCGGTGTTTTGGGCTCAGCAGCGCTCGGCGTGGCGTTCGCCGCCGGTTGGACGCCGTGCATCGGTCCGATTCTCGGCGGCATCATCGGTCTGGCAGCGACGAGCGGCGGTTGGCGCAGTGGACTTGTCTTGTCGGCCTTTTATTCAGCAGGTCTCGCGGTGCCGTTTCTGCTGACCGGCTTGGGCATCAATCAATTCCTGAGTTTCTACAAAAACTTCCGCAAGCACCTGCACAAAGTAGAAGTTGTTTCCGGTGTCGTGTTGATTCTTGTCGGCGTGCTGGTGATGAGCGGTCAATCGACGCTGCTTGCCAGTTCGAGATTCATTGCCTGGATTCCGAATCTGGAAGGCCTGGTAAAGCTGGACCCGCCGGCGTCAAAACCGCCAGATCCGCCGCGGGTAAACACGAGCTTCGAGCCATTGCCGGACGTAGAATTTCGGACGCTCGCCAACGAGCCGTATAGTTTGAAAGCGCTCCAGGGCCAGGTGGTGATGCTCAACTTTTGGGCCACTTACTGCATTCCATGCCGCGAAGAGATCCCCGCGCTCAACGCTTTGCAGCACGAACTCGAATCGCAGGGCCTGCGCATCGTCGGCGCTTCGCTCGACGATAGCATTGAGGGCGTCAATCAATATCAACAGGAAGTCGTGAAGTTTGATTACCAGGTCTTGATTGGTGGCAGTGATGCCAAAGTAAAATTCGCGCAGTCAGTCTTGCCGACGACTTACCTGATCGATCGCCAGGGACGCATTCGGCAAAAGATTATCGGAGCCCGAGACAAGGCCGGCTGGGAAGCAGCAGTCAAACCGCTACTCGCGGAAGCTCCTACAACCGCCAGCGCCGCTAACTGAAGAGTTGTTATTCTCTGGGAGTTAACACCATGAAGAAGCTCTTGTTCATTTCCATTCTCGCTCTGGTACTCTCACCATTCGCCGCGCGGGCGCAAAGCCATGAGTACTCGCCGCTGGTCGAGAAGACGGTGAACTACAAAAACTGGAAGCTGCCGAATTTCAAGACTGCCGTCGACGAAGATTTGCGCTCCTTAATGGCTGGTAAGAAACTCGTGATGATTGTCTATTTTGCGCCGTGGTGCGGAAACTGGCGCAACGAAGCACCGATCGCGGCCAGGTTGTACGAAAAGTATAAGAGCCAGGGATTTCTGGTGATCGGCGTCAGCGAGTATGCGAACCTTGACGAAACGCAAAACTTTTTTGGTGAGGCTGGCCCGCCGTATCCGGTCGTAGCCGAATCGAACTCGCGCGAAGAAAAACTAAAGACGGAGCATTACGCATACCGGCAACTAACGGGCGACACGCGCAACTGGGGTTCGCCCTGGAACATTTTTCTCGAACCAGCCAAGGTAAACCCGACCGGAGACGTGCTGACTGAGAAGGCGTGGGTCGTTAACGGCGAGTTGATCGAAGACGAAGTGGACAAGTTCATTGCTGCGAAACTCGTACCTCCCAGCACCTCGGCGGGCATAATCGAGCCCTGCAAGAATTGTCAGTGAAACTTCGTATTCTTTACCACGGCCACTGCTTCGACGGCGTCGCTTCGGCGGCCACTTTCACTCGCTTCTACAAAGAACGCATTCATCCGGAGGCCGAAGTCAACTACACGGGCTTGCTGCATCGTCCCGGCAACCTGTTTGACCTCACAATGTTTGATTCCGACGAGAATGCGATTGTCGATTTCAAGTATGCCGCTTCAGACAGATTGACGTGGTGGTTCGATCATCACGAGTCGGCGTTTCTCACGCCCGAAGACGAGGCGCACTTCCGCGCCGACAAGTCCGGCAAGAAGTTTTTGGACGCCACCCGGAAGTCGTGTACTGAGTTCATCGCGGATATTGCGCACGAGCGTTTCGGGTTCAATCCGGAACCGATCAAATCGCTGGTCCATTGGGCGCACATCATCGATGGCGCGCTTTATGAATCGCCCGCGCAGTGCGTCGAGCTGAAAGAGCCGGCGTTGCAGTTGATGCAGGTAATTGAATCCGACCCGGACGATTCTTTCATCGAACAGATCATTCGCGACCTGACGACGCATTCGTTGGAGGAAGTAGCCACCAGCGCGGAAGTGCAGCGCCGTTTTCAGCCGATACTGCAACAGCATTTGGACACGCTGGAAGCAGTCAAAAGAAAAGCGATCTTTGCGGACGGCGTGGTGCAGTTTGATCTGGTCGATGAGGGCTACGAAGGTTTCAATAAGTTCATTCCGTATTACCTGTACCCGCAGACTACCTACTCCGTCGCGCTCACGCGCGGACCGCAACGGACCAAGATTTCCGTTGGCTCGAATCCGTG
>Ga0187894_10003500_pt1 | contig 17549 bp, 22 predicted proteins | sample GBC1701081metaG_FD_136650 | JGI IMG/M metagenome (GOLD analysis project Ga0187894, IMG submission 136650) | White microbial mat communities from a lava cave in the Kipuka Kanohina Cave System on the Island of Hawaii, USA - GBC170108-1 metaG ...
CACGACAGCATCCGGCAGACGGGGGCGACGATCGCCGGGCGCAAGTATGAGATCGAGTTCTGGACAAAGAACAGCGCCGCCGGCGGCGACAGCCTGCGCGTGTACTGGGAGGGGCAGCCGGTCATGGATCAGACGCCGGCGACGGTGCCCACCGACGGGAACTGGTACAAGGTCGTCGCCATCGTGACGACCACGCTCAACGGGTCGCAGTTGCGACTCGACGCGTACGACGCTCCGGCGGCGATCTATGTCGATGACGTCGGTGTGTATCAGGTGATCACGCCCGGCTACTGCGACGGCGATTCCGACGGCAACCGCGCCGTCAATTTCGCCGACATCATCAACACGCTGGCGAACTACGGCGCGACGTGCCCGTGAGCCAGGAGCGCGGCGGCGCCTGCGCGCGACCATCAGTTCGGCGCTGCTTTGGTGAAGTTCGCCGTGTAGGCCCAGCGCTGGCCCCAGCATTCGGCCCCTTGCAAGCCCGCGGCCGATGCCATGCGATTGAGGTCCGCGCGTGGGATGAAGTCGGGATCGGCGCGACGCTCGGTGACCGAGAGGATCCCCCCCGGCTTGAGCACGCGAACGACCTCGCGCAGGCACGCCGCGCGATCTCCCACCTCGCCCAGCACGTGGACCATCACGGCGACGTCGAACGACGCATCGGGGAGCGGCGTTGCGCTCGCATCGGCGGCGATGCAAGCGACCCTGTGGAACCCGGCCTTCTCGAGGCGTCGCCGGGCCCGCTCGAGGAACTCGGGCTGGATGTCCAGCAGCGTGAGCCGGCCTTCAGTGATGCGTCGCGCGATCGCCACGCTGAAGAACCCCGAACCCGGCCCGATCTCCAGCACGCGCGAATCCGGTGAGAGGCCGAGCCTCCCGGACAGCACCTCCGGCGATTGAAGCCAGCGGCGGCCGGGAAACTCCAGCAGCCACCAGAGTTCGTGCGGGAACGCGCCGCCGCCTCCGAGGACTTTGCGCAGAATCAGAAGCCAGCGGGCCATGTCGTACGCCGCTCCATGCTTGTGTGCGGAGCCACAAGCATGCCACACACCCGGCGGGATTCTCGCCCGGGGGCTTGACATGCAACCATTGGGTTGCATAATACATGCGTGCCCGGCGACATGGATGTCGTGTTCAAGGCCCTGGCCGATCGCAGCCGCAGGAGGCTGCTCGACCGGCTGCGCATGGACAGCGGGCAGACGCTGGGAGAACTGTGCCGGAGGATGGGAATGAGCCGCCAGGCCGTGAGCAAGCACCTGAGCCTGCTGGAGCGGGCGAACCTCGTCGCCACGTTCTGGCGCGGGCGCGAGAAGCTGCACTACCTCAACCCGGTGCCCATCAACGACATCGCCGAACGCTGGATCGGGCAGTACGAGCGGGGGCGGCTGCGGCTGCTGGGTGACTTCAAGCGGAACCTGGAAGGAGCAAGCGATGGCTGAGTCACGTTTCGTCTACGTCACCTACATCCGCACGACGCCGGCGAAACTGTGGAAGGCGCTGACGGACCCCGAGTTCACTCGGCAGTACTGGGTGGGGACCCACCAGGAGTGCCAGTGGAAGAAAGGCGCGGCGTGGAAACTGATGATCCCGGACGGGCGCGTGGCCGACAGCGGCGAGGTGCTCGAGATCAAGCCGCCCAAGCGGCTCGTGCTCTCGTGGCGCAACGAGTTCACGGGGCTGCGAGCGGAAGGGTTCTCGCGCTGCACCTATGAGATCGAGAAGCAGGGAAAAAACGTCAAGCTCACGATCACTCACGAGATGGACAAGCCCAACTCGATGTTCATCGGCGCGGTGTCGAACGGCTGGCCGATGGTGCTCTCGAGCCTCAAGAGCCTTCTGGAGACGGGTGAGTCGCTCGATGGGACGCGGAAGTGGCCCAAGAACCTCTAAGAGCCCCTCTCAACCTCGGCCGCCGCGCCGAAGATTCATCCGGATGGACTTTGGGCGGTCACCACTGTGCGGACCGGAGGTCGCAGCCACCACGCGGTGCAGAGCGCCGCGATGAATGCGACCGGGACCAGCGATCGCGGCACTTCGTTGTTGGTCAGGTGGGTGTAGATCGCGCCGAGCATGATGATGAGGAGGCCGATGACGGCCAGGCGCGTGGTGCGAGGGATGAGCAGGCCGACGGCGCCGGCGAGTTCCGCCGCGCCGATGACGTAAGCGAACCAGGGCGCGTAGCCCCAATTCGAAAACTGCGCTCCGGCCCCGCCGGTGAGCTTGCCGATCCCCCCGAGGGCGAACGCGATCGCCAGCAGTGACACGACGACCCAACCGGCGATGAGGCGAACCCTTGCCTTGTTTATCGAGGGATCTCCGGGATTGTGCGCTGCGGATGCGGCGCGCGACGCTCCGGTGGTTCGGCGATGGTCCCCCAAGGGTAGGCGCGGGGCGGCGGGGCGGGCGGCTCGCACCTGAGCGCGCCGGATCATCGAACCGTCATGTTTCCCATCGCGAGGCGACGCGCAGGGTGCGTCATCGACTCGCCACGGCGTCATGCAGCCGTCATTCATCGCGGCCATTCGCGCGTACTTTCAGCGTGGAGGGTTCGAAGCCCGAACATGAAAGGAGCGCACGATGAAGATTCGAACGATTCTGCTGGCGGCAATCGCCATTCCGCTGGCCGCGGTGCTCGTGGGCGCGGGCGGCACCAAGGGCGCATCACGGGGCGGCGACGACGATCTGGAGTTTGCTCGCTCGCGGCTGTACATCGAGTACAACGCGACGGATGAAGACGTGGGCGTGCAGGTCTCGCTCGACGGCGAGCCGTGGCGGCTGCTGTGCGTCTATGACCCGCGGGGACGGAAGATCATGACGATCAGCAACAGCGGAAGCCTGCGCAAGCAGGGACTGACGGAGCTCTTCTGGGAGAGCAGCGAGCCGCCGCTGGAGGACCTTCCCCTTGATGTGTTCTTCAAGCGATTCCCTGCGGGCGAGTACGAGTTCGAGGGCATCACGATCGACGGGGAGGAGATCGAAGGATCGGCCATCTTCACGCACATCATTCCCGACCCTGTGGAGATCCTTTGGCCGGCATCGGATGTGCTCCAGAACCCCAACGACATCGACGTCTTCTGGAACGCGCCCGCCGATCCGCCGGGCAGCGCGATCGTCGCTTACCAGGTCGTGGTCACGCATATCGAGTCAGGCCGGTCGTTCAGCGTGCACGTGCCGGCGGGAGTGACGAGCGTTTCCGTGCCGCCGGAGTTCATGCAGTTCGGCGCGGACTACGAGTTCGAAGTGCTGGCGATCGAGGCAGGCGGGAACCAGACGATCGCCTCATCCGAGTTCAGCACGATGGAGTGAAGCGCCGGCAGGCCGCCTTCCCGCGGCTCCATCTTTGTTGCGTGCGCCGCGCCGCTTCCGGCGCGGACGCGCTTTGCGGGATCGGGTGGACTGAGCTCGCCTCTACTTCCGTGGGGCTACGATCGATCCGTGCGCATCGTGCTGCTCTCCACGGGCGTCGCGATCTGGACCGCGATGGCGGTTTATTGGATCTTTGCAACGCGCCGCGCCAAGGGCGGCGCATTGGGAGAGTCGAACCGGTCCCGGCTGCTGCACCTGAGTCTGTTCTGGTTTTCGGTGCTGCTGGCGCTGGCGCCGGGCATCGGGCCGCTGGGCGAGCGTTGGCTGCCGGAATCGGTGGGCTTCGACGCCGCAGGGCTTACGGTTCAGATGGGCGGCGTAGCGCTTTACTTCTGGGCCAGGGCGCACATGGGGCGCTTCTGGAGCGGCATCATCTCGAGCCTGCCGGATCACCGGCTGGTGCGCGGTGGGCCCTACCGCCTGCTGCGGCACCCGATGTACGCAGGCATCCTCGCGATGTTTCTCGGCACGGCGATTCTCGTCGGCGAGTGGCGGGCGCTGATCGCGCTGGGGATTGTGATCGGCGCGTACTCGCGCAAGATCCGGATGGAGGAGCGGCACCTCCGACGCATCTTCGGCGAGGAATACGCGGCGTTCGCGCGCGAATGCCGGGCCGTCATTCCCTGGATGATCTGATGGCGCCCCCGGGCCGGTGAAGGCGTGACTCCGCGCGCCGCGAAGCCGCTATCTGTGTTCGTGCGGCTGTAGTTGAAAGACCTCATCCAGCGGCACGGCGAATGCCGCCGCGATGCGGAACGCCAGTTCCAGAGTCGGGGAGTATCGGCTCGCTTCGATGGCGATGACTGTCTGGCGAGTCACGCCAATGCGCTCGGCCAGTTCCTGCTGGGTCATTTCGCCGCGCTCGAAGCGCAGACGGCGGATGTTGTTGACGATCTGAATCGGCGGTATGCGGCGGGCGGCCATCTATGCACTCATCCGGTAGAGCAGCACCTGCGCGCCCTCTTTCGCGACTTCGGCGAGCACAGCGCACAGCACCAGCACGTGGGCCGCGAGCAGCGGACGCCCCATGCCGACTTCGGCGGGCACCGGGCTCAGGACGAGCAAACCTGTGAACGTCATCATCACGCCGGCGAGCAGCACGTAGTAGCCGATGCGGCAAGCGCGGCACTCGATCAGGATGTCGCGTTCGTCCTTCGGTTCCTCGCGTGTGTTGGCGGCGAGAACGATCTGGATCGCGGCGAGCGCGATCGCGTGCAGCACGACGGCGCTGACGAGCAGGCCCACGACCTGGCCCCACGACCGTTCGCCCCACATGAAGAACGTAGCGGCGAGATAGCCGCCCCAGATCAGCGCGGTGGTGATGAGCGAGGCCCAGATGTGCTGCTCCCGCAGCGGCATGGTTGAGTTGAGATTGGGCATCGGGGGCTCCAGAACGAGAATTCCATCGAAGAGCACATGTCTGCTCCAACAGACATTGGGTAAAGGATTCTTGACATTTCAAGGTCAACGGCGGCGGGGCCGGCGGTACGCTCACGTCATGCAGAGCAAGGCCAAGACAGTCAAGCAGTATCTGGAGTCGCTGCCCGAGGATCGGCGGGCGGCGATCGAGATCGTGCGCAAGGTGATCCTCAAGAATCTCGACAAGAAGTATGAGGAGGGGATGCAGTACGGCATGATCGGGTACTACGTGCCGCACAGCGTCTACCCGCCCGGCTACCACTGCGACCCGAAACAGCCGCTGCCGTTTGCGGGCCTGGCATCGCAGAAGCAATACATGTCGGTGTACCTCGGGGGCGTCTACGCCACGCCCGACTTCGCGAAGTGGTTTCAGACGGCATGGTCGAAGTCTGGCAAAAAACTCGACATGGGCAAGTGTTGCATCCGGTTCAAGAAAATCGAGGACCTGGCGCTCGACGTGATTGGCGAGGCGATCAAGCGCGTGCCCGCGAAAAAGTACGTCGAGCATTACGAGAACGTGATGAAGACGATGGGCAAACGAAAGCCCGCGAAGGCCAAGTAGCGGGCGGCGACGCGGATGCCGGCGATTCGACTGCCTGGCGTTGCTCAGGCGATGCGAAGCGGTTGAGGACGGCGCGGCACGAAGAGGAACAGCGCGCCCACCGCCGCGAGCGCCAGCAAAGCATCGGTGCCGAAGGCCCAGGCCGCACCTGCCTTGGTCCAGATCAAGGCGGCGAGGGCTGTCGCTGGAAGCGTGAGAACGCCTTTGACGAAATGAAGCATCCCATAGGCGGTTCCCCGTCGGCCCTGCTCGGGCTGGAGATCCGCGATGAGGGCGCGTTCGGGAGCTTCCTTGAGCGCCGCGACCAGGCCGTAGGCCGCAAACAACAAGAGGCTCCATGCGGGATGTCCGCCGGTCGCGAAGAGCGCGGCTCCCGCGTAGACGCCGGCGCACATGAGCCATGCGGACGCCAGAAGCGGGAGGCGACCAACGCGATCGCTGAGCCGACCTCCGAGCGGCGCGCCGAGCGCCCGAACGATGTGCAGCACAGCCCATAGAAACGGCAGCGCGCCCATTGCGGCCGCATCGCTCATACCCGAATCGCGGAACCGCTCGAAGCAGAGCGCCAGGAGAAGGATGTCGCTGGCGCTGGCGAGGGCAAAGACCGCCGCGGCGAACAGGTAGCGCCGCAGGGCCGGGTCGCTCTCGCGCCACGCGCGGGAAAGAGAGAATCTGGGCTTCGTGGCGAGGAGCGAGGCTGCCTCCCTGGGTTCGCGAACGAAAAAGATGATGATGACCACCGAGATCGCGCCGGGGATCGCGGCAAGCAGGAACATGTCCTCGGCGGCCGCGAGACCGGCCGCGAGAAGCGCGGCGGCCAGGAGCCCGCCCAGCAGAGCGCCCGCGTGGTCCATGCCGCGCTGCACGCCGAAGGCCCGCCCGCGCTCTCGCGGATCGAGCACGCCGGCGACGAGCGCATCGCGGGGTGCGCCGCGGATTCCCTTTCCGAATCGATCGCCCGCGCGGAGCGCGCCGAGCGCCCATGGAGAGGCGGCAAGGACCATCAGGGGCTTGGCCGCGGCGCTGAGGCCGTACCCGACGACCATCCAGGTCTTTCGAGAGCCGGTGCGATCGGAGAAGTACCCGCTGAATAGTTTGGTCAGCGAGACGATGGTCTCGGCGACTCCCTCGATCATTCCGAGCGCGAGAACGCTGAGCGACAACGTGCCGAGGTAGTACGCGGGCAACAGGCCGTAGATCATCTCGGTCGACACGTCGGCGAAGAAACTCACCCAGGCGACTGCCCATACGGTTCGCGGGAGCGCCTTTGGACGATTGACCACCACCGCCGTCTCACGATCGTTCACGCTTGATAGGAGAATACGTTCAGGGGCTGGCGCGCCGCGGGTTACCATGGTGGAGCCCGTTGAGGAGCACTTCGATGACAGCACGCTCGGCCCGCGGCCATGGTGTCGCTGCAACGGTTCTGACGGTCGTCACAGGAATCGCGCTCGCCCGCGGCGCGGATTCAGAGCCCACGGCGGGGTCGTCGGCGCCCACGATGAAGGCTGTGCGCATCCATGAGTTCGGCAAGCCGGGAGTGCTTGTGTATGAGGATGCGCCGAGGCCGCAAGCGGGACCGGGCGAGGTGCTCGTGAGCATCCACGCCGCCGGCGTGAACCCCGTGGATTGGAAGATCCGAAGCGGCATGTTCCGAGGCATGAATGCGCCGATGCCGATGATCCTGGGCTTTGACATCTCCGGCGTTGTCGAATCGGTGGGCGCGGATGTGCAGCAGTTCAGGCAGGGCGATGAAGTCTTTGCGTACATGTCGTTGCGCCGCGGCGGCGGGTACGCGGAATTCGTGGCTGTGCCTGAGGGCGAACTGGCGATCAAGCCAAAGTCGATCGATCACGTGCATGCCGCAGGAGTGCCGCTGGCGGGACTGACGGCGTGGCAAGCGCTTTTCGACACGGCAGGATTGAAGGAAGGCCAGACGGTGCTGATCCATGGCGGGGCGGGCGGCGTGGGGCACTTCGCGGTGCAAATGGCCAGGGCGCGCGGGGCGAAAGTGATCGCGACGGCATCAGCGCCGAACCACGAGTTCCTCAAGAGCATCGGCGCGGACCAGTGCATCGACTACCGCACGCAGAAGTTCGAGGAGCACGTCAAAGACGTCGATGTCGTCCTCGACACGATCGGCGGCGACACTCAGGCACGCTCGTTTCAGGTGCTCAAACCGGGCGGGTATCTCGTTTCGATTGTCCAGCCGCCGGACCCGGAACTGCTTGCGCAGCATGAGATCAAAGGGCGAGTGATCCTGGTGCAGCCCAACGGGAAGCAATTGGCGGAGATCGCCGCTCTCGTCGATCAGGGCAAGGTCAAGCCGCACGTGAGCGAGACCGTTCCGCTTCGGGACGCCGCCCACGCCCACATTCAGAGCCAGGGCGGGCACACCCGGGGGAAGATCGTGCTGAAGGTGCGATAGACGGCGTGGCATTCATGACATTCCCGAGCGTCCAGCAGGTCAAACTGACGACTGTTGATCGGCGATCTGCGATCAGAATGGGAATCGGCGCGACGCTATCGCTTCTTGCTTCAAGGGTTGATCGTTGTCTTGCGGCCGACGCACAGGAACCGGCCGAGAACACGATGCACGCTGTTCGCATCCACGCTTATGGCGGGCGGAATGTGCAGCGTTACGAACGCGTGCCACGAGTCGAACCTGCGCCGTTAGACGTTTTGGTCCGAGTGCATGCTGCGGGATTCGGACGCGTGGACTGCAACATGCGCGAAGGTCGATTCAGCACTCTCGGCCAACGATTGCCATTGACGCTCGGCGTCGAGATTTCCGGCGTTGTAGAACGTGTTGGAGAAGGCGTATCCGAATGGGAGCCGGACGACGAAGTGATTGCGTGCCTCTCGCCGTTCGGCGGAGGAGGATTTGCGGAGTACTCTTTAGTCGCAGAACACGGGCTGGCAAGAAAGCCTCGGGCAATGGATCACACCCATGCCGCGGCGTTGCCGTACGGCGCCTTGGCGGCCCTTCAAGCGCTAGTCAACTTCGGCCGAGTCCGTGCCGGACAAACCGTTCTCGTGCACGATGGCGCCGGAGACATCGGTCAGTTTGCAGTTCAAATCGCTCGCGTACTCGATGCGCATGTGATTGCGACGACGGCGGAGGCAGATCTTGAATGGGTGCGAGAGATAGGGGCACACGAATCGGTGAATCGGGCGGACAGAGCCTGGGAACAGGTTCCCAGGAATCTCGACTTCGTTTTCGATCCGCTCGGCGGAGAATCGCTCGAACGTTCGTACGACCTGGTTCGACCGGGTGGGTGGCTCGTCTCTCTCGCGCGGGAACCGGATCTCAAGCGAGTCTTGGGGCGCCGTATTCGAGGGTCCCGCCTGATCGTTCTACCCCAAGGCGATCAATTGAAGGACGTGGTCCGCCTCGTAGAGAACGGGAAGCTCAAGTGTCGAGTTCTGCGAACGCACACCCTGCAAGAGGCTGCGAACACTGTGGACCCGTGCGATCCGCCAGTTACTCGGGGCAAGATCGTGTTGAAGGTGCGATAGCAAAGCAACCGTTATCGCGCCTGAGCCGCGGGACCCTGATCCGGGGATCACGACCAAAGCCTCGTTTGCGAGTCGCGGATTGGGGTCGCGGTTGTCCAGGGGCGGGCGCTCGCCCGGCGGAAGGGACTCGGCTATTCTCTTCCCGTCCGTATGCCGCCCCGGTCATAGGGCGGCGAGTGCCGAACCCGATCTTGCCCGAGTCGAGCACGGTTCTGGATCCAGTTTCTCGGGCCAAGGTCGAAGGACAATGAAGAAGATTTATGTCGGTAACCTCCCATTCAGCATGGGCGAGGACGCCCTGCGCCAACTGTTCTCCGCTCACGGAGAGGTCGTTTCGGCGACTATCGTGACGGACCGCGAGACCGGCCGCCCCCGCGGCTTCGGGTTCGTGGAGATGGAGAACGGCCCCGCCCAGGCTGCGATCGGCGCTCTCAACGGGTTTTCCGTTGAGGGCCGGGCCCTGACCGTCAATGAAGCCCGTCCCCGCGAGGAGCGGCCTCGTGGCGGCGGCGGCGGCGGTGGGCGCGGCGGCTACGGCGGCGGAGGCGGCTATGGCGGTGGTGGAGGCGGCGGCCGCGGCGGCCGCGGCGGCTGGTAAGCCGAGCCTGCTCAAGCAAGATTGCATCGAGAACACGCGGCCCCGGACGGAAGTCCGGGGCCGCTTTCGTTTAGGGCAGGAGATGGGTCGCTGCTCAGCGCGAGCCGTCGCCAGGAGGCTCGGCAAAAAGGCAAGCCGCCGGGCTGTTCGCCCGGCGGTCTTGTGGATTCTTGGGAGAAACTGGTCGAGTCAGCGCTTCACGCCCGACGGCGGCGAAGGCCCATGATTCCAGCAGCACCGAGGAGAAGCACGCCCGCGCCGGGGGTCGGGATGACGACCCACACGCTCGTGCCCGCCGCGGAGTCGAACGCCGACAGAGTGAACCAGAACACGGCGCTCATGCTGGAAACCGGAGGACCGATCGGCGCGAAGCCGACAGCCGGGAAATCCTCGCTATCGGTGTCTGTGCTAAAGAACCCGGCAGCAAGCGGTCCGACCAAATCGGCGAAGGGTGTGCCGACCAGCGGCGGTCCGTTGAATTCGGCCTCATAGGACTTCACGCCCGGGAACATGCCGGTCGCAGTCACGCCGTCGCCATTGAGATCGGTGGCGGTCATGCCGGCGCTGGCGCGACCGATGGCTGGGAAAATCGGCGCGAAGCCGAGGGGGCCGCTGGCGATGAGGAAGATCGTCGGAGCGGCACCGGCAACGACGTTGAAGCTGAGGGCGACGACCGGGTCCGCTTCATAGCGCACACCGGTCGCGCTCGATGCGCCGCCTTCGAGCGTTCCGAGCAACGTATTCGTGTTCGGATCGCGCAGTTCGATGTCCGCGGCCAGTTTCCAGTGGTACGTCGTCTCGTTGACGAAGTCCTCGGGCGCCAGCGTCCGCGTCCACGTGTACGACTCGTTCGTGTCGGTACGCAGCGCGGTGATTGAGAACACCTGCGCCGGGAATTCCGCGGCCTGCGAAGCACCCGCGGCCACAACCACAGCGAGCGCCGCAGCGCTTCCCCTCAACGCAAAGCAATAAGTCCGCATGACGTGTCTCTCCCGAATCCCACGGAGCCGTCTCGGGCTGCCACACTTCCCCTAGCAGCCCACTTTCCCTCACCTTGAAGATAGCACCGACTATTGACCCTCCAAACGGGACTTTCCCCGATTCTGGGACTTTCGGTTGGAATTCCGATAGATATTCGTTCGGGTAGCGGCGCCGCGCCATGTTGACCGGAGTCTGCAAGTGCAGATGGCTCAGGGGTTTGGCCGCTTTTTGGGAATTCTGCCGATTCGGCGGAGCGACTCGGCAGGCACCCAGACCTAGCTTGGCAAGAAGGCATGCGGGCGTGATTTGTTCGCGAGTCGGACTGGGCGGCCGCGCGGTGCTTCCGGGCCGCGCTTGCGGGTCCGGCGCGCATGGAGCAGGATCGGGTGATCTGAATGCCCAAAGCCTTAATCTCGCTGGAGTCTGCCGATGCCCAAAGCAGTGCAGTTCACGGTCGCCCTCGACAACACCGCCGGCACCCTTGCCCGGCTCTGCGCCCGTCTGCGAAAAGCAGGGGTCAATCTGCAGGCCATTTCGGTGAGCGACAACACCGATTGCGGTTGGGTCCGGTTGCTGGCCGCCCCGAGCGACAAGGCGCGCCGGACTCTGGAGCGGGGCGGGTACACCGTGTGCGCACAGCAAGTTCTCACCGTTGCGGCGCCCAACCGACCGGGCGAATTGGAACGATTGGCCAATCGTCTCGCGAAGGCCGGGATCAATGTGAATTACGTGTACGGAAGCACGCCGCGAGGCGCCGATTCCGTGCTCGTATTCGGGGTCGACGACGTTTCCCGAGCCGCCCGAGCCATCGGCGATTCGTGAGGGCCGGCAATCTGGCTCCGGCGGACGCTATCTAGAATGGCCCAGGGTGCGACTTACGGCAGAGCCGGGATCGCTCCCCGGGGAGAACCAAGCCATGAAAGCAGCAAAGCGTCTCGTGATCGCCCTTGTCGCGCTGGTGGTGCTCCTGCTCGCCGCGGTGGGGATCGCGGCGGCTTCGATCGACATGCTGGCGCGTCGAGGCGTGGAGGCCGGCGGGACTTGGGCGTTGGGAGTGCCGACCACGCTCAGCAGCGCTGATGTCGGGATACTCGCGGGGACTTTCGAGATGTCGGGGCTCCGCGTCGCAAACCCTCAGGGGTTCCCCGCGCCGCACTTTCTCACTCTGGGCGAGGGCGGCATGGCGGTGTCCCTGGGCACACTGACCAAGAGCCCTGTCGTGCTTCCGGCTGTCTCGCTGGAGACGCTCGACGTTCGGCTTGACCGCAAGGGATCGGAGTCCAACTACAAGGCCATCCTGGACCACTATTCGAAAGTTTCGGGGGGAGGAAGCCAAGTAAAGCCCGCCGCGGAAGGCAAGAAGTATGTGATCAACGAACTGACCATGAAGGACATCAACGTAGAACTTCACCTACTCGGCCCGGGCGGCACTGTCGGAGCGGTTCTCGGCGAAGCGTCCAAGATCAAGGTCCCGATTGATGAGATCAAGCTCAAAAACGTCGGGCGGACCGGGAGCGGTGTGAGCGGCACAGGAGTCACGATGGGTGAACTGGCCGGGCTCATCGTCCAGGCGGTGCTGGCGGCGACCGTCGAGCGGGGCGGCGGGCTCATCCCGTCCGATGTTCTCGGCGACTTGCAGGGGCAGTTGTCTTCGATCGGCGGATTGAAAGACGTCGGAATGGACGTGGTTGCCAATGCCAAGGGCACAGTCGAGCAGCTGGGCAAGCAGGCAGAAGAGGCGCTCAAGCAGGGCACGGACGCGGCGGACAAGGCGAAGGAAGCCGCTGAGGGCTTGACCAAGGGCGTCAAGGACCTGCTCCCGAAGAAATAAGCGTTCGACCACGCCGTGCCGGGCGAGGTCATGGGCGAGAGGGCGGAACGGGAGAAACCGGGAATGGATCGCGACATCGGTGTGTGGATCGACCACCGCCAGGCGGTGATTGTGACGATCAACGGAGTCGGGCCCCCCGAAGCGCAGATCATCGAGTCCGGCGCTGAGTCGAAACACAAGTCAACCGGCCACGTTCGAGCGAGCAGCGGCCTGCACCGGACAACCGGAGGTCACAAGCACGAAGAGAACAAGCGCCGGCAGGTGCTGGCGAAGTACTACGACCGTGTGATCTCGAGGCTCGCCGCGGCGGAGCGTCTGCTGATCGTGGGCCCGAACGGCGCCAGGCTGGAGCTCGAAGCCCGTATGAGTCGCCGGCCCGCCCTCGCGAAGAGGATTCTTGGACGCGCTCAATCGGGCCGCGTGACGCAGCGCCAGCTGGTGGCAAACGTGCGGCGCTACTTCGAGGGCAAGCCGCGTCCCAGGCGCGCCGCTGCCGTCCGGGGCGAGTGACAGCGGTATCCTGCGGATGATGGTCGAGCAGGCGAGCGACGGCACGCCGGGGACGCCGGGCGGTCCCTTGGCACACATCCCGCTCTTCGAGCGCCTCGATCCAGTCGAGCAGACCGCGCTCTTTCACCTGATGCAGCGCGAGGCCGCCGCGGCCAACAAGACGATCTGCTGGCATGGCGATCGGGGCGAGAGCCTCTATGTCATCAGCCGCGGTCGAGTGGCGGTGGTCGTGCCGAGTGTTCAGGGCGATCAACTGATGGTGGACACGCTGGGGCCGGGGGGCTTTTTCGGAGAGATCAGCCTGCTCGACGGCGGGCCGAGAACGGCGACCGTGCGCGCGCTAGAGGACACCGAATTGCTCGTCCTGGGGCAGGATGACTTTCAAGCGTTTCTGCGCCAACGACCCGACGCCGCGATCGACATTCTCGCGGAGATGGGCCACCGCCATCGGAAGACCACGGATGCTCTGCGCGGGATGACCAACCCGAACGTCGCGTTCGAGATGACGCGCGCCGGTTGGTGGCAGCGCATCAGCGATGTGATTGCGATGGTGGCGGCGAGCCGATGGTTCACGCTCTTCCACATCGTGTGGTTCGGCGGCTGGATGCTCGTCAATTCCGCGGCGCGGCAGGGGGTGCTCCCGGCCGCGTGGGCTGTGGATCCTTATCCGTTCCAGCTGCTGACGATGATCGTGAGCCTCGAGGCGATCTTCCTCTCGATCTTCGTTCTCGTAAGCCAGAATCGTCAGTCGGAAAAAGACAGGATCAGCATCGACCTAGACCACCAGGTCAACGTCAAGGCCCAAACGGAGATCGCCGAGATCGCACGGCGGCTTGACCGCATCGAGGGCATGCTGGCGCCGCCTCCCAAGTCCTGAACGAGGTTTGGCGATCGCCAGCAAGGCTAACGGTCCCCGATCGGATCGAGCGCGGCGTTGACTTTGGTGGAACCGCGATGCGCTATGGATGCTATAGTTAGTCCGTCTGATCCGCCCGCCGCAGCCTTGTTACGCGGCGGCTCGCAGGGTGGATCAGGCGATCGCCGCGGCACGACCCCGAGGATCGGCTGACTCGTCACCGAACCCCGCGGCCAATCACCACTCACTTCGAGGCCTGCACGCAGTTCCCGAACCGCACCGGCATGACCGGTCGCGGCGGGGTGCCGCTGCATGCTCCCAAGCGCCGCCCGCGCCGGGGTTCTGGTGATGCACGCCGTGCTCACGTCTTGTCCGCCGGGAATCGCCACCTCCGCCGAGGCCCAAAGCCGATGACCACCGCTTCGTTCAAATCCATTGCGCTTCTCGAACCGGCGCTGCTCGCGCCGTTGAGACCGCCCGAGCGGGTCGTGCCGCCCGCGTCGCGTTCTGCAACCACACCCGCCGACGCGCCGGTGAGGCACTCGAGGCCACGGCGCAAGACCGGACTGAGCGTGCTCATCCCGGCCTACAACGAGGCTTCGTTTATCGGGGACACGATCCGCTCGATCCGCGAGCAGACCATCCAGCCCGACCAGATTCTCGTTGTGGATGACTGCTCGACCGATGGGACGGGCGATGTGGCACGATCGTTCGGCGTGGAGGTGGTGCGGACGCCCAAGAACTCCGGCTGCAAGGCGAGCGCGCTCAACTTCGGCCTGACACAAGTCACCGGTCGGTTCACGCTGGCGATCGACGCGGACACCACGCTGGCGCCGGATGCGCTGGAGAAACTGATGCCGGCGCTGGACGATCCGCTCGTGGTGGGCGCGTGCGGGTTTGTGCTGCCCCGGCATGTGCGCACGATCTGGGAGCGCGGGCGCTACATCGAATATCTCTTCGCGTTCGGGCTGTACAAGCCGATCCAGGACTACTACGAGCGCCCGCTTCTCGCGTCGGGCTGCTTCGCCGTGTATCGCACGGAGCCGTTGCGCGAGGTGGGCGGCTGGCCGCGGCGCACCGTGGCCGAGGACATGGATCTGACGTGGGTGATGTACATCAACGGGTGGCGCGTGCGCTTCGTGCCCGAGGCGGTGTGCTATCCGGTCGAGCCGCACAACCTGGCCTTTCTGAGCAAGCAGCTCCGTCGCTGGTCCTGCGGCTTCTTTCAGACTCTCAAGGTTCACTGGCGCGAGGTGACGCACATCCCGTTCCTGCGCACGGTCGTGGCGATCGGCGCATGGGACGCCTCGATCGCGGCGGTCGCGCTGCTGATCGTTCTGCCGCTGCTGGCGCTGCTCGTGTCACCGCTCTTCCTGATCGCGTACTTCATCGATCTGCCGGCGGTGCTCGTGCCGGTGCTTTACCGGGCACGGCAGCGCGGCGAGGTGAAACGGGCGCTGGCGAGTCTTCCGGGCTTCTTTGTGCTGCGATTTGTCAACGCCTGGTTCGTGCTGGTCGCGTTGTGGCGCGAAGTGCTGTGGGGCAAGCGTCTCAAGGGGTTCCAGAAGGGCCATTGATGGATCGCGCGTGCGACACCGAGACTTCAGGACCGAAGAAAGGAACGATTCGATGATCGTCGGGCTTCCCGGAACGGGAATTGGAGGACTCTTCTATCTGGGCATGGCGCTGTTCATGCCAGTGTGGGAACTGCTGCAAGTGCTCCGCGGCAGAAGCACACTCGCGCGTTGGCGCTTCATCGGGCTGAATCTCTTGCTCGTTGCCGGCGTCCTCGCTTGTCTGTGGCTCTTCATGTGGGGCGTGAAGTCGCTGCTGGTTTTCACCGGCCTGGATCTCTCCAGCGGCCTGCTGGGCGCCTCGCGAAACGGCGCGGCGATCGCGCGCGACACCACAGCGTTCTTCGCCGGCGCCGCATGGGCGTCGGCGATGAGCCTCGCGGCGCTGGTCGTGCTCGTGCACGTGCTGCGGTTGACCGTGGCGCGCCGCGCGATCGTTCGAACGATCCCGGGATCGCTGCCGCCGCCGCGGAAGCGGGCCGACGATCAGCGGTCGTAATGCGAGCGGGGGGAGCCGGGCTCATCGATCTTGACTTCGACGTCGAGAGGCTGCCCAGAGCGGATCACGCGGAGGGCAAGAGTCCCGTTCCAACCCTTGTCGCGGATGGCTCGCCGGAGATCGGAGGGCGACGCGGAATCGCGCCCGTCGATCTGCGTGATCACATCCCAGCGCTGAAGTCCGGCGCGGGCCGCCGGGGAATTCGAGTAGACACTTTCGATGAGCGTCGCGCGGTGCCGGTCGATGCCGAGTTGCTCGGCGAGTGCGGGGCCGACGTTGTCAATCTCTACTCCGATGCGCGGGCGCCGAGACTCGCCGCGGTAATCGGACGAATCGTGCCATTCGCCCGTGTCGTCCACGACGATGACGCAGCCGCCGGTGGTCGCCAAGCCGATCGACAGTGCCGCGAGGCAAAGCGTCCTGAAGCATGGCCGTCCGCGCGTGACGCCATTGGAATGGCGGTTCATGAGAGTCCTCCGGTTCGAGTTTGGGCGCGGAACGGGCCGCCGCGGCACGCCGCGCCCCTGTGCTACGCCGGAGAAGCCCGGGCGTTTCAGGGCTGTGAAGGGGCTGCGGGGCCTGGCTGGCCGGCGTCGTCAGACTTTTTCTGGAAGTCCAAGGACGCGGAGTTGATGCAGTAACGGAGCCCGGTCGGCGCCGGCCCGTCGTCGAAGACGTGCCCGAGATGGGCCCCGCAACGACGGCAGGTAACTTCGGTCCGCGTCATGCCGAACGAGAGATCCTGGTGTTCCTCGATCTTCGCATCGGGAAGGGGCTGGAAGAACGAGGGCCAGCCGCAGCCGGAGTCGTATTTGGTCTCCGAACTAAAAAGGGGGGCCCCGCAGGAGCCGCACCGATAGAGCCCGTCTTCCTTGTAGTTCCAGAATCTGCCAGTGAACGCACGCTCCGTGCCCTTTTCACGCATCACATGAAACTGTTCAGGCGTGAGGAGCGCGCGCCACTCTTCCTCGCTTCGCACGATTCGATCCTCCGATTGTGAATGACGATCTGGCTGGCGGTTTGCCGGGCTCGCCGACTGCTGCGCCGGGGTGGCATGCGTCGCTTGCGGTGCGCGCTCGCCGGGCGATCCACTACCCACCGAACCGGATGCCGCGCGATCGCCGCAACCGGCTAGAACGAGCATCAGGGCGAAGCCTGCGGCGGCCCACATCAGGGGAATCCGGCGAAGGCTCTCATCGAGAACGGACCATGTGCTCATCCAAACACATCCCGGACAGGTGTCCATAGCGGTGCGGGATGTAACCATCCAGAAAGCGTTTCGGATGCTAGCCGCGCGTTCCGGTTTCGACTCGCCTGCGGGCATTGGCGCGGATCGGCCTGATCTGTCGAAGTGTTAGCGTTGATGCTCAGTGGCTGGTACGGTGGCACTCCGGTCCGAATTGCGGGCTGGTGCGGACCAGCCCGACGCCGGAGGATTCGGCCTGCGGTTATTCCTTTCAAGGAGCTGAACTCGATGGGGCGCGCGAAGGGATCACGAACGGCACTCTTGGATCGCACCGCTGGCTCGGTGTGCCGGATCGAGGCGCTGGAGCCTCGGCTGCTGCTGGCCGACGAGCTGTTCATCGGCCTCGGCGATGTGAGTTTCCGGAATCCGCAGCTGCCCGATGACAAGATCGAGGTGCCGGTCACCTTTCAGAACCTCTCGCCGTCGCAGGTATCCGGCAAGGTCCGGATCCAGATCTGGGCCTCGACCGACGATGTCCTGGACGATCCAGGCGACTACCTCTGCTTCGAGGGCAATATCAGCATCAACCCGCGCGCCAACGAGATTCAAACGAAAACGGTCAAAGCGCGCCTGCCGCTGGACATC
>Ga0187894_10003501_pt1 | contig 17548 bp, 18 predicted proteins | sample GBC1701081metaG_FD_136650 | JGI IMG/M metagenome (GOLD analysis project Ga0187894, IMG submission 136650) | White microbial mat communities from a lava cave in the Kipuka Kanohina Cave System on the Island of Hawaii, USA - GBC170108-1 metaG ...
ACGATGCCGCGAATGAGTTCTTTGAGTTGCTCCTGGGAGAGTAGGGAGAGGTCCATGAAGACAAAGGATACGGAGGAGAGCGCCTAAAATGCAACTAACGTGAAGGGTGCCTACTGAGGGCCGGTTTTGAGCTGGAGCCGTTGGATCAGCCCTTGAATCATGCGGTCTAGCCGGTTTTGATGAGAGGGAGCCACCGTCAGAAACTCTAGGCCGATGCCGGCGGACCCAGACCAACGGACTGTGGCATTCTCGATCAAGATGGACTGAGACTCACCTGGAATATGCAGGTGGATGGTGAGTTGCATGCCGGTAAAGGGGCTGATGATACTGTCTACGCAGCATCCCTTTGCTGAAAGGTCCCGGACTGATCCGGCATGACGAAAGCGATTCTGGTGCACCAAGGTGCTGGAGAGCGACACGGGAAATCTGGGATGCTTTCTGGTGACCATAGCGGTATAGTGAGCAGTTCCTATGGGACGATATTCACTTGGGTTGCGAGGAACTGCTCCAGACGGACTCGTTCCAGCTCCTGCATCTCAAGAAATTCCACGCCAAACTCGAGTTCAAGTATCCATCGAACTGTGGCGGCTCGAATGGTGATGGCAAGAGTCTGTTCCGGAATCTGGAGGTGCACGGCGAGGAGCGCGCCACTCTTTACCGCAAGATCGCTCACGACCTTGCAGCCACCCAACCCGAGATTGTAGACGATCCCGATCCCAGCATGGTCGCCTTCGAACGTAGCAGGGAATTCGACCTGATAGCGGACGTGCTGTCTCTGTTCCGTCACATTGATGTCTTCAGCAGGCATTCGTTTCAACGGTTGCTTCTGCGATAAGGTTCCCTGACTGTGCCGTTACCTCATGTGAGGCTAATCGGTGAATGGGTGGTTGTCAAAGAAATTGGAATTTCAAGTCATACGAACAATGAGGGAAGACATACTGGAACCTGAGGGAGGTCGCTCTATGAGCGATGCCGATGAAGATTGCGCAGAAGAGAGGGAAGATCGAGCGATTTGGACTCACATGACGATGACTGTCGGGCTCGTGGCAACTCTTGGTACATCGGCCATAGCATGTGTCTGGCTGGTTGCGATTTGATTTTCAGAGGACACACTTCTAGAATGCGGCCATTGGATTGATATGGCGATGCCTTCCACCTCTGGCTCACGAACACCCGCTCAGCGCAAAAAGAAGCGATCGAAAAATCCCCCAGGCCTTGATGCATCACTGAAGCGCCGTTTTCAGTCTCGGTTGTTGAAGTGGTACGAAAAGCATGGCCGCGATCTGCCTTGGCGAAAAACATCCGATCCCTATCATATTCTGGTTTCTGAAGTGATGTTGCAACAGACTCAGGTCGATCGGGTGATTCCGAAGTATCATGAGTTTCTAGAACGCTATCCAAGCTTTGAAGAATTGGCTGATGCGCCGGTCTCTGATGTGAAGAAGACGTGGTACCCGCTGGGTTACAACATTCGGCCAGAGCGGCTACATAGTATCGCATGTGAAACAGTAGAGCGGTATGGGGGCCATTTGCCGAGCGATGCGGAGGAATTGCTGTCGTTCAAGGGAATTGGACGGTACACGGCCGGCGCCATTCGGTCGTTCGCATTCAATGAAGATGCGCCAATTCTGGATACGAACGTGATTCGGGTCCTCCATCGGGTTTTTATCGCAAGGGGAGACCCTAAGGCGCAAAAGACGAAGCTCTGGCAATTGTCAGAAACCCTGATCCCAAGCGGGAAGGGCTATGATTTCAACCAGGCGATCATGGACTTTGGGGCTACCTGCTGCACGGCAAGAAGTCCCTCCTGTCGGCGATGTCCGATGAAGTCTTTTTGCAAAGCCTATCCTTTCGATCAGAAGTCTCGAACCGCGACGGTACGGCATGAAAGTCGTTAAAGTCGCAGCCGGTCTTATTTGTCATGAGGGCCGCTACTTGATCGCCCGGCGGAATCCTGGCGTGCACTTGGCGGGTTTCTGGGAGTTTCCAGGTGGAAAGTGCGAGTCAGGTGAGACATTAGAAGAATGTCTGCGGCGGGAGTTGTTCGAAGAGCTGGGCATTCGTATCGATGTGCCGATCCCGTTTCAAGCGGTTCGGCACGAGTATGCGGAGAAAATTGTAGAGCTGCATTTCTTTCATTGTCGAATCGAAGTCGGGCATGCCGAAGCCATCGATTGCGCGGAAATTCGATGGGTTTGGCCGCATGAGCTGGGAGACTTTGAGTTTCCTCCAGCGGACCGTCCGATCATCGAAGCCTTACAGAGACAGGGCATAGGACAGGCGTTATGAAGATTGTCCTGGATATTGAGACGATTCAAGCGCCTCGGGAAGAATGGGCGAGGCTGGTGGGGAAGCTTCCGTCAAGCCGGGAATTTGAGCCGGCAGGCGAAGGCTACGATTTGTTTACGGCGGGAGCTGTCGAAGCTGAACAGCGTGTCGAGGATGAGCAATATGCGAAGTCGGCCTTTGACGGCACATTTAGTCAGATCGTCTGTATCGGCCTACTGGAGTTCTCCGACCAGCTCGAGCCGCGTGGGTCGGTGGCCTGGTATGGCCGAGATGAGCGGGAGTTGCTGCGGCAATTCTGGAGCCGTTTGGCTCAGAATCGTCCATCTCTCTTCATCACCCATAACGGCCTGGGCTTCGACATTCCGTTCATTAAGAAGCGATCGATCATTCACCAGGTCAAGCCTAGTCTGGACATCAACCTTGCCAAGTTCCGCGCGGAACCGGTCTACGACACGATGGCAATATGGAGCAACTGGGATACACGTGGATGGGTAAAACTCGATGTGTTGGCGCGAGCGCTGAACGTCGAAACGAAATCCGGCAGCGGGGCTCAGGTGGCTGAGATGTGGGGGAAAGGGCAGGGACAAGAGCTGGCTCGGTATTGCCTGCAAGATACCTATGTCACGTATGCCTGTTATTGCCGGATGAACTTCCGGCAGCCTCTGTCCAGTGAGGTTGTCTTGCTCCAGCCGGAATTATTGAATGTCGATTGAGGGAGCTTAGCGGGTCTGTATCGCGTGTGCCGACTTCTTCTTAGGCGCCGGTTTAGCGGACACCTTGGTCAATCTGAGCGCTTTCATTTCCTCGTCGCGATTCCGCAGTTCTCGTTTCATCCATTCTGCTTCTTTGCGAAGCACCATGATCTCGGAGTCCTTCTTGACAAGCGTCTCTTTTGCTACTCTCAAGTCAAAGAGCTTCTGAGCCATTAGCTCGTCCTGTCCCGCCACCTGTCCTGCACTGGCAGAGACCGCCTGAGTTTTTGCCGGAGCGACCACTATCGAAGGCACAGTGGGTGCGATCGGCGCGGTTTTTGCCACCGGCATGGCGGCAGGCATCGGCGCACTAGCCAGCGCATGATAGTCGATAATCATCGTCATGGCGCCTGGCGTACCGCCAGCGATGTAGGCCGGAGTCGGTTCGATGCGCGCAGCAGACTCAGGCATAAAACCGATCGATTCATTGCCTCTCTGGACGGTCACGTAGATAGATCCATTCTGCACGTAAATACTGCCCGTGGTGGGTTCAGAGCCTGACCCTGCCGATGAGGATACGCGAAACCCAACAAGCTGGTCTGGTTTCGCCTTGGACAAGCCTTGTGCGAGCAGGGGGGAGAGAAACTCTGCATCCTCATCGCTGAAAATTCTCATCGGCTTGCTGCCACCAGCGGACATTCTTGAAGATCCGCTCATGTCGTCGTTGCGATGCAATCCTTTCACGATTTTTGTGATGGTCAGTTGGTCGATCACAGCGGGATGGCTGGCTTCATACGACCAATTGCTCACTTCTTCCAAGTAGACGCTGCCGGTTGAGTTCTGGGCGAGTTTTGTCCCGCCTGCACAACCGCTAATGACAAAGGCACAGGCAGCGATTCCAAGAACGCTTTGCATGATCGGATGCTGCACATTCGTTAGAGAGAGGTAGCTTTTCATCGCGCCGCTCCTTCTTTGGGAAGGTTGTGTGTACTTATCATGGCTAGATGCGGTGTCCGGGTGGCAGGGGAATTACCAGATTCCCAAGCCCATGAGCGCAAAGCTCAGTGCAATCCATCCGAAGAGTCCCATCGCAATGAGAGTTTCTAAGTTTATGGAGGTATCTGTTTTTTCTTTCACATTGCGGTCTTGATTCTCAGTCATCCTTTGTCTCCAACGTGTGAGCCAGTCGAGTACGTAGTGGGCGATTCATTGCAAAGCAAAGACTATGCCTTCAGTAAAATAAAGTAGATTCAGCGATGTGCGAAGGCAATGGCCGGAGAAGGGGGTAGGGCTATGGAACGGACTGCCTAAATCACGATAAAGGGAACTAGAACGAAGAGTGAGTGTAAGCCTATGACAATATAGAAGTAAGTCAAAATACTGTGCCGACGTGTTTCATGGGTTCTGAGAAGAAAGACTCCTATCCCACTTTGGACTGTCGGTGGATGGCAACCGTACATTATTTTTTGAGAGTTTTGAGGGATGGAGGAACCTAGTTACAGATCTTGTTCGGAAGTGTTCGTTTTGGGAGCATAATCTACAACGATGAAGTGATTGCAGGGAGATAGGGTGGTGCCGACGATTCAATTCTCCGGCGGACGTTCGGCATACAACGTCGTGGACGAGGCATCGTAGATGGCCAGAGGAACCATGTCTCCGGGTCGAGAGGATATCGTGAGTTTGTTCCAGATCACGGTGATGTTGCCATCTGATTTCCCCATGCCTTGTGTGGCAGATCGTTTGGCATCCCCCTCCACCAGGACGGGAATCGTCGTCTTCAGATATTCACGGTTGCGTTCGTAGGAAATATTTCGTTGGAGGTCGAAGAGTCGTTTCACCCGTTCGGTCTTTACCCTCTCGGAGACATCGTCCGAATACTTGCGCGCGGCAATGGTGTTCTTCCGTTCGGAGTATTTGAAGATAAATGCCGAGTGAAATCGTGTCTCCTCGACAAGCCGGTATGTCTCGTCAAAGTCCACGTCGCTTTCTCCGGAGTAACCACAAATGACATCCGTGCTGAGGACAATATCCGACCGCAGGGCGCGGACGCGGTCGACCAATGCGCGATATTCTTTGTTGGTATAGGTGCGATTCATCAAGCCGAGGATACGATCGCTGCCGGATTGGAGCGGCAAGTGAATTTGTTTGCAGATGTGGGGGTGGGAGGCGACGGCTTCTAGCAATGAAAGAGGAAAGTCTTTTGGGTGCGGGGAGGTGAACCTCACGCGGTGAATTCCTGGCACGTCCGCGACGGCTGTAATCAATCGTGCAAAGTCCCAATCGCCGAACCGGTACGAATTGACGTTTTGCCCGAGGAGCGTGATCTGCTTGAACCCTTGCTCGGCGATCCGCTGCGCCTCCTGAACTATTCCTTCTGGATCACGGGAGCGTTCGCGGCCACGCGTGTAGGGGACCACACAAAAGCTGCAAAAGTTGTCACAGCCGCGCATGACGGCAATCCAGGCATTCACTCCATCATTTCGGTCCGGTACGACATCGTGATAGGTTTCATATTCCGAAAGATCTACCGAGAGTCCCTTTTGATTCAACCCCTCTTCTTGCGAGATCATCGCATTGCGGATCAACATCGGCAATTGGCGATAGGCATCAGGCCCGGCGAGGACATCGACCAGCGGTTGAATATCCGTCAACTCCTCTTTCAGGTTTTGCGCCATACAACCTAAGACCCCTATGACCAACGGGCGCTGTTGTTTGATTTTTTTAAGCTCAGATAAGTGCTTATAGACTTTATTGTGGGCATTCTCGCGGATTGCGCAGGTGTTCATGAGAATCACGTCCGCACGTTCACGCTCGTCGGTAAACACAAATCCATCTTGTTTCATGAGCGAGCGCACGAGCTCCGAGTCGTACTCGTTCATTTGACAGCCGAAGGTTTCCAGATGCACATGGGTCGGAGCGGATGTCGCTTTCATAGGACCGGCACCTCTCGGATGGGCTGATGTTCTGCTGACAGCTGACCGACTGCCCAGCTGTCCGCTGCTCCGATGATACGCACCTCTTTCAGGGCATTGGTCAGGTCCGCGCTAGAGGGGACACCCACCTTCAAAAAGTTTGCCGTCGTTCCGAGCCTAAAGCCATCGGTCGATCCTGACTCGAAGAGGACGGGCAAGGTGGATCCGATATACCGCTCCGCAAAGGTCAGGCGTTTGAAGCGTGACAGCTCAGCAAGCTTCTTTGCCCGTTGCCGAGCCATTGCGATTGGAACTTGGTCGGGCAGCTTTGTCGCAGCAGTGCCGGGCCGTGGCGAATAGGTAAAGACATGGAAGTAAAAGAAGGGAAGCTCGCGCACTATGGCCAGAGTATGCTCGAATGCTTCCTCAGTTTCTCCTGGAAACCCGACCATTAAGTCAGTGCCCAGCCCAAGGTGAGGTATTGACGCCGTGGCTTGGTGGATCAGCCGTGTAAACGCTTCTACGTTATACGGGCGATTCATGGACGACAGGATGGTGTCGTCTCCGCTCTGCAGGGGGATATGGAGATAGGGACATAGCTTCGAAGAGGAAGCCATCCACTCTAACAGGGCGTTCGTGATCGTCGTCGGTTCAATAGAGGAAATTCTAATTCGATCGAGTCCTTGGATCTTCTCCAATTGTGCGATCAGCCCGACTAGATTGAGATCGCCCTGGCGATACTGCCCGACATTCACGCCGGTCAGCACAATCTCCCGGTAGCCTCCTGCGGCGAGTATCTCGGCTTCTCGGATCACGTCATCCCGGAGGCGGCTCCGCTCATGCCCGCGCGCGAAGGGGATGAGACAGAAGCTGCACATCACATTGCATCCGTCCTGGATCTTGAGTAGCGCTCTGGTCGAGTCCGGTTCGCCATACTCCGGCAGGGAGAAATCCTCCCGGCCGATGGTGCGAGTATGGAGTACTTCCGGCGCCGGCTGCTTTTTCAGGGTATGGGGTGCTGGAAGAAATGAGGGCAAGTCCCACTTGAACTGATTGCCTACGATGAGATCGATTCCTGGAATGGCGCGCAACTCGTGAACGCCGGTCTGGGCGTAACAGCCGGTGACCGCCACAAAGGCATCGGGGGAATGTCTCAACGTCTTGCGGATGACGTATCGGCAGGTCCGTTCCGCATCGTCTGTCACGGAACAGGTATTGACGATGAACAAGTCAGTCGGCTCACCGAATTCGACCACGCGGTAGCCATCGCGCCGCAAGCGAGCTTCGAGCACCGCCGTCTCTGCTTGGTTCAGTCGGCAGCCGAGTGTATGGAGAGAGGCGCGTTTCATGATAGGTGGGCCATTATAGGGAGGTCCTTGCGATGGGAGCAAGGATCTCCCGCCAGTTCTTTCCTGTGTGCGCTATCATTGCTTGAAGGCCTTGGTAACCCATGGTAGAGTCCGCTGGCTCCGTGGCTGCCCGATTACCGTGAGTCTGTTGTGACACCTTCGCAGCTGGCGGTTTCCATATTCACGGTATCTCTTCTCCTTCTCCCTGGGTCTGGAGGGTGGGCGAAGGATCTTCTTCCTATTGAACCTGACCTGGCGACAAGAATCGATGAGCACTACGATCACGAAGCGCGACTCTTTCTCACGCTCTATTCATTGCGCGGAAATGGTCAAGTCGACTATGTCACTGGTCGTCTCGTTCAGGAGTATTCCAGGAGCACGTACGGTAATCCTGTCTACAGGACGGAAGCCTATCCCTTATTCTATTGGTGGAACCACACGATGTATAACGATCCGGAGCAGGATGGCGTGAACGGGAATGAACGGGTGTACCAAGAAAACATAGAGTTCGATATTTTGCGATACAAGCCCTGTACCTTCAACGGGCAACTCTGCTGATATTTGATTCGCTGCTGCAAGGGGCGGTTCTTCGATGTCTCTTAGACCTAGCCCGCATTATTCATGAGCGCTTCTGCTGCAATCGCCGATCCGCTGTTGCGACAAGCCTTCGGCCTGCGGCCTCGCCCCTCGGCTCCTCACCGTACTGCACGAGTACGCCTCGGGTCCTCACGGCTCCGCGCACAGGTCTTACGACGCGGCTCAGCGATTTCACGACGAACCGTTATGAATAATGCGGGCTAGCCCTCCTTCCTCTCGATTGATTGAATTTCGAGAATGTCCTGAGCCGCTCCTCATTCCGGTGATATGCTACTCCTTCATGTCTACGGACAGGGCTTGATGAAAACACCATCGTTCATACAGATTCTTGCGAACAGGCGGATTGCCATCATGTTGCCTCTGGGCTTTGCATCGGGGTTGCCATTGGCCCTCACCGCCGGGACGCTGCAGGCCTGGCTGACGGTCGTCGGGCTTGATCTGAAAACCATCGGCATTTTTACTCTTGTCGGTCTCCCTTACACGCTGAAATTCTTGTGGGCCCCCTTGATGGATCGCCTGGTCCCTCCCTGGCTGGGACGCCGATGCGGGTGGATGCTGCTGATGCAGGGCAGTGTCGCGTTCGGCTTGGCGGCTATGGCGGTGACTGGGCCAGGCCAGCGCCCGGAAATACTCGGCGTCTTGGCTCTTGTGGTGGCCTTTCTCTCTGCCTCACTCGACATTGTCTTCGACGCCTATCGGACCGACGTGCTTTTGCGCCAGGAGCGGGGCTTCGGTGCAGCTGTGTGGGTAAATGGGTATCGATGTGCGCTGTTACTGGCGAGCGCCGGCGCACTCCTGTTGGCGGATCGCATTGGATGGCAAAACACCTACTTGCTGCTTGCCGCGTTGATGTTGGCAGGAATTGTCACGATCCTTGTCAGTCCGGAACCGACAGAGCCAAGCGCGACACCGGCGAGTCTGGCCGAAGCGGTTGGAGGACCGCTGAAAGAATTCTTTACGCGCCCAGGGGTCGTCGGGCTTCTCGCCCTCATCGTTTTCTATAAAGTCGGAGACGCGGTCGCAGCTTCGCTTCAAACGGCATTTCTTATTGGAGGGATGGGCTTCTCCGTCAGCGAGGTCGGGTATGTAAAGGGTCTTGGTATTGGCGCCACGCTCATCGGCGCATTAGCCGGGGGTGTCGCAATGGCCAAGCTCGGGATGGTTCGGTCATTATTGTTTTTTGGTCTGTTGCAAGCGGTCTCAAACTTGGGATTCATGTGGCTTGCCTGGATGGGCAAGAGTTACACGGCGCTCACAGCGTCGATTCTTGTCGAGAATGTGACCGGCGGCATGGGCACTGTGGCGTTTGTCGCATTGATTATGTCGCTATGCGACCATCGCTATACCGCAACCCAGTTCGCGTTGCTCTCATCTCTGGAAGCGCTCGGGCGAGTGTTCTCCGGTCGTCCCTCTGCTGAACTGGTTGAACTGGTCGGCTGGGCACAGTTTTTCTTCTGGTCATTTCTGGTCGCGCTGCCAGGTATCTGGCTGGTGTGGGTTCTCCGGGCGCAGTTAGATCGAGAAGTCGATCGTGATGCGCAAGCCAGAGCCGGTGTAGCCGATCTATGACGGCCGTATACGGCGCTGGAGGAACAAGACAAACAGCATCAAAGTGGGGAGGGGTACCAAGACGAAGGGGATCAGCCAAATCCAGACGTTCTTCCCACGCATGCGGGCTTGATCGATCATCCAAACAAAGACCCAGACAATCAAGCCGAGGTAGTTGATAGCCACCCAGCCCGTTACATACGTCGTGAGGCCACTCATGTTGTCCGGCGCTGTATTGAAGAAAAAGACTCCCAATGTAAGCACAAATAGGCCTAATAAGGCTGCGACAAGACGTTTGCTCCAGACAAACATGAGGATCCTCCTGATGGACGCAATGTGAGCAGCATGGTTGCCGCCACAAACCCAAAGAACGTAGGCTAGTCATCCGGCTGTTGATTGTCAAAGGGGAGCTGTGCGCCTCCGGTTCAGCAATAACGAAGGGTCTGTATGAGCCTCCTGCGGTTAAGCCTGGTTGTGGCAGTATTGGCTGTGAGTGTCATACTGGCGCTCACGAATCCCACCACGGATCAATATCTGGCTTTCGTGCAATCCGAACTCACCAAGGCGATGGATCGAATGGATCAGTCCACGCCTGAACGGGAAGGAACGGTCGTCAAGAATATCTTTCGCAGGCATAGCCAGGAATTGCTCAATAGCATGGTGCGTCCTCACACCATACGTCAAAATTGGGGAGTCCTCAGCCGGTTTGAAACTATGGTGTTGGGTCATCGGGTGGTGGTGATCGGTATCGGCAACCAGTTCATCCCTATTGAAGGAGTCGATGAAGCCATTCTGGCACTCGGTCGCCGTGTATTTTAGTTTTTATGTCGACGGGTTTTCCCCTATGGATATCAAAATATGGTCTATTTTTGATCACAATTCTGTGAATAAGTCGGTCTAAACTCTCGAAAGCTGGTGTTTCCCAGCCGTTTGCGGTTATCCACAGAATTTCCTCAGTTTCCCCAGCCAACCCACTACATTTGGTATTGACAATTATTCTAGATCGCTATATGTAGATGGCGTGCTTGATTTAGTAGGGTGCGCAAGTTCATCGTCATATAGATATTGAAGACAGACTGTTCCATTTGGGATTGAACGCAAGACTCTATAAAATTACGCAGACTGGGGAGGAGAAATCGTGAGAATAGAACGCCGATTTACACGCCGAGGGCAAAGTCCCTATGAAAACCTGCCGTTCGTGAAACGTTCGTCGGAAATTCGCAATCCAGACGGATCGACCGTGTTTAAATTGGAAAACATCGATATTCCAGAGCCCTGGTCTCAGCTGGCGATCGATATTCTCGCCCAGAAATATTTTCGGAAAGCCGGAGTGCCGCGGCGAGATGAGCAGGGAAATCCGATCGTCGAGCCTGATGGCAAGCCGCAGTTGGGGGGAGAGCGTGACTCTCGACAGGTGTTTGAACGGCTCGCCGGTTGTTGGACTTTCTGGGGGAAGAACTTCGGCTATTTTAAGACCCCGGAAGATTCCGACGCTTTTCACGATGAGATCTGTTACATGCTCGCGCATCAGATGGCCGCGCCCAATTCTCCTCAGTGGTTTAACACGGGGCTTCATTATGCTTACGGACTCTCAGGGCCTGCGCAAGGACATTTTTACGTTGACCCGACCACGCGCGAAGTCGTCAAAGCCACCAATGCGTTTGAGCATCCGCAACCGCACGCCTGTTTTATCCAATCCGTCGACGACGATTTAGTCAGCGACGGCGGTATCATGGATCTCTGGGTGCGAGAGGCGCGCCTGTTCAAATACGGATCGGGAACCGGCACCAACTTTTCCAGGCTTCGCGGTGATGCCGAACCGTTGTCCGGCGGTGGACGCTCATCAGGGTTGATGTCTTTCCTTCGCATCGGCGACCGTGCGGCAGGTGCCATTAAGTCTGGTGGGACGACCAGACGGGCTGCCAAAATGGTCTGCCTGGATTTGGATCATCCGGACATTGAAGAATTTATCAATTGGAAGGTGGTGGAAGAGCAAAAAGTCGCCGCCATGGTGACCGGTTCGAAAATCTGCGCACAGCGTCTCAACGCCACCCTCAAGGCGTGCCACGTTGTCGATGAAACCGGTCAGATGAAAATCGAGATAGACGCCAAGCAGAATCCTATCCTCAGGGAAGCCCTGGCCGCCGCCCGGCGGGATGCGGTTCCAGAGGCTTACGTTCAACGGATGTTTTCATACGCGCAGCAAGGGTTCACACATTTTGTATTTCACGAGTACGACACAAATTGGGACGGCAAGGCCTACCAAACGGTGTCCGGTCAGAACTCAAACAACAGTGTCCGCATTCCCAACGATTTTTTTGCGATGTTGGAGGCGGATGGCGATTGGCAACTCAAGCGGCGGGTCGATGGAAAAGTCTCGAAGACCATCAAGGCGCGGGATCTCTGGGATCAAATTGCTTGGGCCGCCTGGATTTGTGCTGACCCAGGCACGCAATACGACACGACCATCAACGAATGGCATACCTGTCCGGAGGATGGCCGTATCAATGCCTCTAATCCTTGTTCCGAATACATGTTTCTCGACGATACTGCGTGCAATCTGGCGTCGCTCAACCTCGCTCAATTCTTCTCGACGGACGCCGAATTCGAACTGGAGAATTTCCGCCACGCCGTGCGTCTCTGGACGATCGTGTTGGAGATCAGCGTCCTCATGGCGTCGTTTCCCAGCCGTTCCATCGCCGAGAAGAGCTATCAGTTCCGAACGTTGGGGCTTGGCTATGCCAACTTAGGCACGGTACTGATGCGGCAGGGTATTCCTTACGATTCTCCCAAAGCGCTGGCCATTTGCGGTGCGTTGACTGCCATCATGACGGGCGAGGCCTATGGCACATCAGCTGAAATGGCCGCAGAACAGTGGCCTTTTCCAGGCTATGCTAAAAACCGCGAGGCCATGTTGCGCGTCATTCGTAATCACCGGCGCGCTTCGTACAATGCCGCTCCAGAAGAATATGAAGGTTTGACGATTGCGCCGATAGGGATTCAACCGGAGCATTGCCCTCCAGACTTACTCGTGGCGGCGCGTCGTGCATGGGACCGTGCCCTCGAATTGGGAACGGCTTACGGATATCGCAATGCGCAAGTCACCGTGATCGCTCCTACCGGTACGATTGGACTCGTGATGGATTGCGATACAACGGGCATTGAGCCGGATTTCGCGCTTGTCAAATTTAAGAAACTGGCCGGTGGAGGCTATTTCAAGATCATCAATCAAAGCATCCCTGCTGCCCTCAGAGCATTAGGCTATACCGAATCGCAGATTCAAGACATCGTGAACTATTGTGTCGGACGGCAAACCTTGCAGACTGCGCCATTCATTAACCATGAGACCCTGAGACAAAAGGGATTCGACGATGCTGCGCTTGCGCGAATGGAAGGCGGTTTAGCCCAGGCGTTCGAAATTCAATTTGCTTTCAATAAGTATGCGCTGGGTGATGATTTTTGCCGGGAGAAATTGGGATTGACCGACGCGCAATTGAAGGAGTCTAACTTCAGTATGCTGAAAGCACTGGGGTTTACACAAGAAGAAATCGCTGCCGCCAATGATTATTGCTGCGGCACCATGACGGTAGAAGGCTCTCCGCATCTTAAAGTCGAGCACCTTCCGATCTTCGATTGCGCCAACCGGTGCGGTCGGATCGGCCAGCGATATATCGCCGTCGACGCGCATATTCGCATGATGGCTGCGGCCCAGCCGTTCATCAGCGGCGCCATCAGCAAAACGATCAACATGCCGGCCGATGCGACGCTGGAAGGGGTGAAGTCGGCGTATTTGTTTGCCTGGAAGAGCATGGTCAAGGCGGTGGCTCTGTATCGCGATGGTTCGAAGCTGAGCCAGCCATTATCAGCGTCAACGGATAGCGGCAAGGCCGTCGAGGCCTCGCCTGAAATCATGTCGATTGCGGAAAAGGTCACAGAGCGAGTGTTGGTGCGATATCTGGCAAAACGCCGGCCGCTTCCCGCCAGACGCAATGGATACACGCAGAAAGCCGTCGTCGGGGGACACAAGCTCTATTTACGCACGGGTGAGTATGAGGACGGCACATGCGGCGAAATCTTCCTCGATATGCACAAAGAAGGGGCTGCATTCCGCAGCCTCATGAACTGTTTTGCCATTGCCATTTCGCTGGGTCTCCAACATGGCGTTCCGCTGGAGGAGTTCGTCGAAGCGTTCGTGTTTACCCGTTTCGAACCGAATGGTCCGGTCAAACTGAATGATCGTATCAAAATGTCAACATCGATCATAGACTATATCTTCCGGGAGCTTGCGGTGACCTATCTTGACCGCTATGACTTGGCACAGGTCCAGGAAGAGGATCTTCGAATGGATTCCGTCAAGATGGACGAGCAAGATCCTGAGTGTGTCGAGGAGGAGGCCACGCCCGAAACGTTGGCTTCAGCCTCAATCAGCACGGAATTGTTTCCTGCACGACGCGGAGCGATACCGCGTCATAGAGGCAACGGCCTCGGAAATGGAAACGGGAATGTCGCCCATACCGTCGAACTCAAGCGAGAAACGGTGACCTTGACTGCCATCCAAGTGGCGCGTCAAAAGGGCTATGAGGGAGATCCCTGCTCTGAGTGCAAGCAGTTCACCATGGTGCGAAACGGGACCTGTCTCAAGTGTGACACGTGCGGTACCACCAGTGGTTGCTCGTAAACGGGGAAGCTCTCAATGAGTCCGATGCTTCGCGCGCAAGGGATTGTCACCACCCACGATCAGGTCGTCAGTCTGGTCGCGCAGCGATGGGCGAAGGCGTTTCATTGCAAGGTTACGATTTACACAGGTCTTGAGGAGAATCCCTGGGCGGGCCCTCAGCAACAGTGCGATATCGTCGGGTGGCAGGTGAGTTCAGCTGGTAACAAGATGGAATGGATGGCTGAGGTGGAAACCGATGATTCGATCAGGGATGTCGTGACCGTTTCAGAATGGAAAGAGACGGTTGTACAGGGCATCCCATTCTATTTGCTTGTGCCTCGTGGCCTCAAGGAGTCGGCACAGAAGCTTGCAGCGGATGCTTCTGTCCCTGTCAGCGGTATTTACGAGTATACGTTTGTGAATGGTTTATGCCAGGTGCGCTAACTGGCATCTGTTCAACACAGCTGGCTCATCATTCGTTGATTTAGGACGTGGTTTCGATAAAAACAGCCTCCTCAGGCTCTAAAAGGAGGGTTTTGATCTTTGAAGACCTGTAAGAAGATCGTCATCCTCATATGCTCTATGCCACGGAGTAACTCCTATGCCCACAACGACTCAATTGGTCATTAGCGGAAAAAGCAAGCCAGGCGCTTTGGCTCAAGTGGCCCAGGTTCTCGGTGAGGCGGAGGTCAACATTAAGGCCTTTTCTGCTCCAGAAGTCGCTGGAACAGGGAAGCTGAGACTGTTGGTCGGGGATCTAGAAGGGGCTCGCGTAGCCCTGAAAGGGGCAAAGATCAAGTTTGTTGAGGAAACCGCCTTGCTATTGAGCCTTGAAAACAAGCCGGGGGCATTGAAGGAAGTGGCGGATCTCTTGACCAAGGCTCGCATCAATATTACATGCGGTTACTGCACCCCATCCCGCGAGGGGAAGCGTGCGATCGTGGTCCTGACAGTCTCAAACACAGCGAGAGCACTTACAATCTTACGAGACCAGTCGCTCGACGAGTTCTAGCGATGTCTCGTGGACCTCAATTCTGTTGGTCCCGCTGGCCGGTTCTTTTCCTTATACCTCTCTTTCTCGGCACCTTAGCAGCCTGCAGCGGCGCACCCAAACCTGTCTATTTCCCCGGCTATCCTGTCGGGTTCGTCGAGCGTGGTGTTGCTTCATGGTATGGTCCGGGGTTTCATGGAAATAAGACGGCAAACGGCGAACGATATGACATGCATCAATTGACTGCCGCTCATCGAACATTGCCTCTCGGTTCGGTCGCTGTCGTTCGATCGATGAGCACTGGCCGACAGGTCACTGTCCGGATTAACGATCGTGGTCCTTTCGCCAGGGGGAGGGTGCTTGACCTCTCACTCGCCGGGGCACAGGCTCTGATGATGACCGGAACAGGAACCAGTGAGGTTGAGTTACGGGTGATTGGGTATCAAGGTCGAACTGCTGAGATGGGGGTCCTACGAGTGCAAGTCGGGTCTTTTTCCGACTATCAGAATGCGCGCAACCTTTTGGAGCGCGCGAAAGGTTTCTACTCAGGCGGTAGAATTCAAACGATCGATTTGCCAGAAGGAAAGCGGTATCGAGTTCAGATCGGTCAATTTCCCGGGGAAGCTCAGGCGGAAGCTGCCGCCTCCCGCCTCGAGTCTTCTCTTGATCTCCAGGCCTTTGTATTTCGAGACGATTCATAATAATACGATGTTCACGTCGTACCCCCATTCAAATCTTCAGACTTTCCGCAGACATACAACGCAACTGCTTGATATCGTGGCGTGTTTTCAGCATATGCTTGCCCACTACTCTATTCGTATGGTACATGTACAGTCCAATGGATACAGGTCCGATAGGTCCCCATCAAGGTATTCTGTTCCAGCAAATCTTGCATTGCCAGTGTAAGGCAATAGGGGGCAGCCTCCGGACTCTCCTGTGTTCCAGGCCGATCGGCATAGTCGGGCGTCTCTAATACGTCACAATCCATGGACATTCTAATCCTCTTGGGTCTTATTGTTCTTTCAGCTGTGATATCTACGGCTGAAATCGGTTTTTTTGCGGTCAATGAAACAAAGCTAAAGGCACTCGCCCAAACTGGAAATAAACGCGCGAAGCTGGCCCTGCATCTCCGTAGTGACCCTCAAAAGCTCCTTTCGACTATTTTGGTCGGTGACCGTTTGGTCGGTGTGGCGACACCGATGTATGCCACCTTTCTCACCTTGAGTATTTATGGAGGTCAAACCATTTTTGACGAGGCGATTGCCGTCATGGTCGGTTTACTGACATTTGTCAGTTTAGTGGCTGTCGATGTCATTCCTAAAACATTAGCAGCCAAATTTTCGGTTCCGGTGACTCTGAACATGGCTTATCCCGTCTACGTGGTTGAGCTACTTCTAAAGCCATTATTGTTTGTGATCGTACCAATGATCTACAAACTGACTGGAGGAAAAGGTCTGACTCTTCCCCTTGTCACCGAGGAAGAGTTGAAGATCATGCTGGATGAGGGTGGGAAGACGGGCACGATTGAATCCGAACAGGTGAAGATGATCAAGAACGTCTTCCAGCTCAAAGGCATCGTGGCCGAAGATGCGATGACTCCTCGTCTCTATGTCTTTTCATTAGATGGCAATCTATGCCTGAAAGAGGCGCAGGAGCTTCTCTATAACTCGAAATATTCGCGGATCCCCGTATACGACGAGACACTCGATAACATCACGGGCATTCTCTATAAGACGAGGGCATTGACCGAACTCGCGAAGGGTCAGACTGAAGCGAAGCTCAAGGATATCGCCTATCCGCCATTGTTCGTCCCTTCAGGCAAGACCGCGGACGACCTCATGAAGCAGTTTCAGCAGGAGAAACGGCATATGGCAGTCGTGGTCAACGAATTCGGCGGTGTGATGGGAATTGTCACGCTCGAAGATCTTCTTGAAGAAGTCGTCGGGGAGATTATGGACGAAACCGATATCACGGAAGAACTGATCAAACGGTTAGGAAAGAACCATATCCTCGTTCACGGTCGAACCGAAGTGCGCAAAGTCAACGATTTCCTGAAGGTCGATCTCGGCGATGAAGCCGTGACCATCGGCGGTCTTATTCAACAAGAGCTTGGCAGAATTCCCAAGGTTGGAGAAGAAGTGCGGATCGCCAACTGCCGGATTGTCATCCATGAAGCCGAGCCACGATCGATACGCAGCGTCCAAATCTTTCGTGAAGAGAAGACGCCGGCTCACGTCGAAACTCCGAACCTCGACCTTGTCAGCTGATCCCGCTTTCATTCTTCCCAATCAGGGAAGCGAACTCCTGTTCCGTCAGTATCGTCACTCCCAGAGTACGGGCTTGGTCAAGTTTTGATCCAGGGTCCCGTCCCACCACCAGATAGGCAGTCTTCTTACTTACACTTGAAGACACACGTCCTCCCACATTCTCCACGGCCTGTTGTGCGTTGTCTCGCGTGAAGTGATCGAGCCCCCCGGTGAATACGAATGTCTTCCCTGCGAGTTGAGATTTTC
>Ga0187894_10003502_pt1 | contig 17546 bp, 17 predicted proteins | sample GBC1701081metaG_FD_136650 | JGI IMG/M metagenome (GOLD analysis project Ga0187894, IMG submission 136650) | White microbial mat communities from a lava cave in the Kipuka Kanohina Cave System on the Island of Hawaii, USA - GBC170108-1 metaG ...
ACCAGTCGCTTTGGTTTTACATCAAAGACATAGGTATTTAATTCGTCAATCTTCTCTTTGCCAATATAGTCAACCTGATACTTTGGTAAATCTTCTGTCGTGAGTCCAAAGGGCTGAACATTGGCAAGATCATATTCATCCTCTCTAGTTAAATCAACTTGCAATGTAGAAGGCGGGAAAAAAGTGATTTTCTCAATACGATTACCGCGGTCATCAAGAACGATCTCGGAAATTTTGTGACGTCTGCCGGTAATCGAACCGGCTTCACCAAGCGTCATTGCATCAAAATCCTGTGTAAAAGCGTAATTGGTTCGTGCCAGCTTGTTTTCGCTTTCCGAAGCCGCAAAGCGGCGAATTACTTCATCAATCGGCAAGTCTTTGGCTTTTTGTGAAGCGGTACTCTGTCCGGCAAGGCTTGCCAGACAAAGCAGAAACATCCCGAAAATTGGAGTCAAAATTCTATGTCGCATCTTAATCATTCTCCTGAGCAATCTCCATTTTTATTGTAATGTGCCATCGGATTAGACGACAAGCCGCCGCGTTGCCGTTGTATCAGTCGGCGTAAAAAGGAAATTTTGGCGATTTTTTCTTTGAATACCCGTTGTCTCTTTGTGATTCCGGCAAACCTTGACTATGATTGTAGCGGCAATCGTCCGGCTGCTCACTCGATGAAGAGATTGAAAGAGCCTTGTATAAAATGAAAATTCTGCTCTGTAGCGACGGCTCGGAACAAGCAAATCAGGCAATCCAGTTTGGCGGACTTATCGCTGCCGCCTGTGGCGCAGAGACTACTCTACTCGGTATCTGCGAAAAACCGGATGAAGAAGATGCTGTCTTTGAGGCAATTAAGAGCGGCGTACAATCCCTCAAACAATTTCAAATTAACGCCGAAATGATTATCAAAGCGGGCGAACCGATTGAAGAGATTGTCCGCCGCACCCAAGAAACGAAATATGATCTGGTCGTCATTGGCGCAGTGCGAAAAGGCACACGCGGACCGTTTCTGATGTCGGCGAAAGCCTACAAAATTATTAAAGCCGTTGAGCCTCCGGTGCTTGTCGTCATCGGTAAATCGGTTGAGTTGAATCGCATTCTCATCTGTAGCGGTGGCGAACGCTACATTGATACGGCGGTGCGCTTTACCGGCGAGATTGCCAAAGATGTAGAGGCTTCGATTACCCTCTTTCATGTGATGTCGGAACCGCCGCCAGTCTATGCTGACCTGATTAAGATGGAAGAGGATATTAACCTGTTGTTGCACTCTAATTTAGGACTAGGGCAGAACCTTCGCAAAGAGAAAGAGATGCTCGACGGCTTGGGCGTGGATAGCGACGTGCGCCTGAGTCACGGCATGGTTATCAGTGAGGTTTTCAAAGAGATAAAGCGCGGCAAATATGACTTGGTGGTAACCGGTTCCTCACCAACCGGCGGGACGCTCAGAACCTACATTATGGGCAACATCACTCGTGAAATCGTCAATCGTGCGGAATGTCCGGTCTTAGTGGTTCGCAGCCCGGAAGTTCCGGCTGGGCTGGGCAGCAGTCTGAAAGGCTTTTTCTCAGAGGTCTTCGGACAATCGAAAGAGTGAAGTGACGAACTATGTGACGCCTTTGAAGAATTCCACCACGGCACAGGAAAACCCGGGCAGCAAAGGCGTTTCAATTATATCTTTAGAACCTAAGGTGACGGCTAACTGTAATTCATCGGCATCGCGGCGGTAAATTTCAATCTCTTTCGCCATCCAGTTGATAATCCAATACTCCGTCACATCTTTGCGCGAGTAGAGCTTTAATTTCGCCTCACGGTCGCGGCGTTCATTGTTGCCGGTAAAAGACAGCACTTCGATTGCTAAATCGGGCGCAGCGTGAAGTTTGCCATCGCTTTCGAGAGCCGTTAAAAGCCGTTCATTGCTTATCCAGACAACATCAGGCGCAACATCATCGTCGTTGTTAAAGATAACGCCGGGAGCAAGATTAGCTTGTCCTTCTCCTGTTTCATCACACCATTGTTGAATAATTCTATATGCCTGTCCGCAAACTTTTTGATGATGCCAGTGAGGTTGTTTTGCCACGTAGAGTTCTCCATCAATGACTTCGTATCGCTTGCCATCATCCGGCAGTAATTCAAGGTCTGCTGAAGTCCAGCGCATTGATTTTTTCGGTGTCATCGTCGCCATAGTTCAATCCTCTTTGATTCCTACTATAACACATCTTCCTTTTTCTGCCTCAAGAGTTATCGAGAAGAGCGTTGCCGCATCGCTTCAAAAAGCGCCACGCCAACGGCAACCGAAACATTTAACGAAGAAACCTTGCCGCGCATCGGTATTGACACAATCGTATCGCAGCGTTCCCGTACCAGACGATGCAATCCCGCGCCTTCACTGCCAAAGACCAGCGCCGTCGCGCCCGAATAATCATAGGTGTCATACATCATCGCGCCCTGCATATCCACGCCGACAACCCAGACGTTACGCCGTTTCAACTGCTCTATAAACGATGCGAGATTAGTGACACGGGCGATGGGCAGATATTCGATTGCGCCTGCCGAAGTCTTGGCTACGGTTTCCGAGAGATGCGCCGAACGCCGTTCGGGAATGACGACGGCGGTTGCTCCGGCGCATTCAGCAGTACGGATAACCGCGCCGAGATTGTGCGGGTCTTCCACGCCATCGAGCAGAATCAGTAAGGTTTCAGGCGTGATGGAATCGAGCAGCGTTTCGGCGTCTTGATATTTCGCTGCACCAACAATGGCAATAACGCCCTGATGATTGGCATTATTGCTAAGTCGGTCAAGAGAAGCACGCGGCTCTCTTCTGATAGGAATGTGCGCCTGTCGCGCCGCTTCGATGACTTCACGCAGACGAGAATGGCGCACTGAATCAGCAATAATGATGCGTTCAATCGGGCGCGTGGCAGCACGTAAGGCTTCCAATACCGGCAACACTCCATAAATTTGTGACATAGCTTGTTTTTCCCGTAAAGTTCGTGCAAAACTCAAAACGGTTATTACTATAGTTGCCCAGTTACAGGCAACAAAAATGGAGAAAGCAAGCGAGGTAATTATGAGCAGAGCCACAAATGAGAAAGCAAAATCTATAAAGACAACTCCACGCGCACAGGGAAGCAAGGTGCGCCAAAATGGTTCTTTACCCAGCAATTTTAAAGTTGACCGCAGCAAAGCGGCGAAATCGCTTTCAAAAGCGTATGCCCTGACTCAGAAGCGACTGCACGGAGAGAAATAATCGGTGGCGAAGTACATCTTTGATACCAATCCCATTATTAGTGGCAAGTATGCCCTGGATCGCTTGCCGGAAGTTACCTATATTTCATCTATTGTGCATTTTGAACTGATAACCGCTTGCAATGATCTACGCGAGCGCCGCGCTTATGAATCATCTTGGCGCAACTTTGAGAAAGTCGGACGCCTTATTGTACCAAAGCCGGAAGACTGGCTCAAAGCAAGTCAGATTTCTTTCGCATTGGCACAGGAACGCAAACAACAAGCAGGCGGAAAAGCGCCGAAATTATCAGCAAAGATAAAACAGGAAATCGCTATGGACTGTCTACTTGCTGTGAGTGCAGCACGAGAGGATATAATTGTTCTTACGCTCAATCTCACTGATTTTGATTACATCAAACGTCATTGTCCGAAATTAAAGGTGCAGACCTACCCAATGGTTTAGCGACGTACAGAAATGAAGAAATCGTAATAGCCAGTTTATCTGCAATCCGGCTCGTTTCTTTTCCCCTACTTGACACGCCTTAAAGTGATCGCTACATTCTCGCACTTGCAAATTTCAAAGTTGTATCGCAAGAATAGAAGAGGGAGTACAAAGGGTGTTAGTGAGTTATGGCAAAATCATTAGTAATTGTTGAATCACCATCAAAAGCAAAAATTATCAATAAATATCTCGGCGCGAACTATAAGGTGCTGGCATCGGTCGGTCACATTAAAGACTTGCCAAAGAAGGGCATTGGCATTGATTTCGAGAATAATTTTGAGCCGACTTATGAAGTTATTCCCGGCAAATCGAAAGTCATTAAAGAATTAAAAGAAGCGGCAAAGAGCGCCGAAACCATCTACGTCGCCACCGACCCGGACCGCGAAGGCGAAGCCATCGGCTGGCATATCAAAGAAGAACTTGAAGGGCGCGGCAAGAATAAAAAGACGGTCAAGCGCGTTCTCTTTAATGAAATTACTAAAAACGCTATTCAGGATTCCTTCAACCATCCCACAGACATTGACCAACATCTGGTTGATTCGCAGCAGGCGCGGCGTTTGCTCGATAGAATCGTCGGCTATCAGGTCAGCCCGCTGCTCTGGGACAAGGTGCGGCGCGGGTTATCGGCGGGGCGTGTGCAATCGGTGGCGTTGCGGTTGGTGGTTGAGCGCGAACGCGAAATTCTCGCTTTTGTGCCGACAGAGTATTGGACAATTACGGCGAATTTGGGCGCGAAGTTGCCCCCCGCTTTCGATGCACGATTGCTGCGCATTGAAGAAAAGACCGTCAAGACTACCGACTTCAATCCGACATCAATTGAAGGCGTGATTGCCGATTATGGGGTGAAGAAGAATGAAATTCACATCCGCGAAGAGCAACACGCCAAAGACCTTGTTAGTGACATTAAGAAGCAGAAGTTCATCGTTTCATCGGTAGCGACGAAAGAGAAGAAACGCAATCCGGTGCCGCCTTTTATCACTTCAAAATTGCAACAGGAAGCCTCGCGCAAATTGCGCTTCAATGTGAAAAAGACCATGCAGGTGGCGCAAAAGCTTTATGAAGGCATCGAAATCGGCGACGAGGGCTTGGTCGGTTTGATTACCTATATGCGAACCGACTCAACGCGGGTTTCGGACGGGGCGCTTGCCGAAGTGCGCGACTATATTAACACGCAGTATGGCGACAAGTATCTGCCGGAAAAGCCAATCTATTATCGCTCAAAGAAAGACGCGCAGGATGCTCACGAAGCCATCCGCCCGACATCGGTTCTGAGAACGCCCGAAGCAATGGCAAGGTTTTTAGGCAAGGATGAACTGGCGCTCTATAAACTGATCTGGCAACGCTTCGTTGCTTCGCAGATGACCGCCGCCATCTTTGACCAAACCACCATAGACATTAAAGCGGGCGAGCGTTACCTGTTCCGTGCTACCGGCTCAGTCTTGAAGTTCAACGGTTTTCTGGCGGTCTATGAAGAAGGCAAAGACGAAAAGACCGACGAGGACGACGAAGAGGCGTTGAAGTTGCCGCGAGTTGAACAAGGCGAAGAGTTGAAGTTGAATAAATTATTGCCCGATCAGCATTTTACCGAACCGCCGCCGCGTTATACGGAAGCGACCTTGGTAAAGGCTTTGGAAGAGCAAGGCATCGGCAGACCCTCAACCTATGCGGCGATTATGACGGTGATTACCGACCGTGAATACGCCGCCAAGAAAGATTCGCGTTTTGTGCCGACCGAACTGGGCATGATTGTCAATGATTTACTGGTGGAAAACTTCGATGACCTTTTCAATGTGCAGTATACGGCGCGGATGGAAGAGGAATTAGACGAAATCGAAGAAGGCAAGATGCACTGGACAGATGCGCTGGCAGAGTTTTACGGCAAATTTACCAAAGACCTCGAAACCGCCAAACAGAATATGCGCGATGTCAAACGGCAGGAAATCATCACCGACATCAAATGCGAAAATTGCGGCTCATTTATGGCAAAGAAATTCGGGCGCTACGGCGAGTTTTTGGCTTGCACGAACTATCCCGAATGCAAGACGACCCGCGATATAGCAAAGATTCATGATGAGCATGACGAAGAGAAGCAGGCGGAAAGCGGTGAAGAGACCTGCGAAAATTGCGGTCGTCCGATGATCTTGAAACGCGGCAGATTCGGACAGTTCTATGCCTGTACGGGTTATCCCGAATGCAAGACGACGCGCAAAATTCAGAAGGGCGGCGCGGTGGCGGCTCCTGCCGTTCAACTCGAAGAAGAGTGTCCGCAATGCGGCAAAAATCTGGTGATTAAACAAGGACGTTTCGGAGCCTTTACAGCTTGCTCCAATTACCCGACTTGTCAATACATCAAGCGCGAAACGACGGGTGTGGCGTGTCCGAAATGTGGTGGCGATGTTGTAGCAAAACGTGGTAAGAAGAAATCTTTTTACGGCTGCGCCAATTACCCAAAATGCGATTATGTCAGTTGGGATAAACCGGTGGCGAAAGACTGCCCGGAGTGCGGCGCACGCTTTATGGTCGAGAAGTGGAAGAAGGATGGCAGCCGCGAATTGCATTGCGTAGCCGAAGATTGCGGACATAAAGAGGTCGCGCCGGAAACGCTTGAAGCGAGCGCGTAAAGTTCGTAGATGAATTTTGCAACTTAATCGGTGGTGAGCCGTTTCACGCTGAGTGAACAGACAGACAATCAAACGGTTGGTTATCGGTGACCTCTCCGTCAAACGGCTTTTACGTTCTATGCTGTTGATTCCCTTGCTTGTCTATGTGCTGCTCTTGCTGTTCGCGTTCTTCTTTTCCGATAAACTGATTTTTCAGCCGCCGGCGGCGGGCTACCGGGATACGAAAGAAATCATTAAACTGCCGTCAAAGAATGGCAAACAAATCGCGGCACTCTATCTGCTGAATCCGAAAGCCACCTATACTATCCTCTACAGTCACGGCAACGCCGCCGACATCGGCTATCTGCGCCCGTTGTTGGAGATGCTGCGCGATACGGGCTTTAGCGTGTTTGCTTACGATTATCAGGGCTATGGCACAAGCGAAGGCGAACCATCGGAAAAGAATGTCTATGAAGATGTCGAGGCGGCTTACGAGTATTTGACTATGAAGCTGAACGTACCGGCAGAGCGGATTATCTGCTACGGACAATCACTTGGCGCGGCGATGGCAATTGATTTAGCGGCGAAAAAGCCGGTGGCGGCGTTGGTGGTTGAAAGCGGGTTTACCACGGCATTCCGCGTCGTGACACGCATTCCGATTTTCCCATTTGATAAATTCCGTAATCTCGGAAAGCTGCAAAAGGTGCAATGCCCAGTCTTATTTCTGCATGGTAAGCAGGATAAAGTAATTGGCGTTGAACACGGGCAACGGTTGTTTGATGCAGCGTCAGAACCGAAGCGATTAATCCTTATCGAGCGAGCCGGACACGACGACGCATTGGTGTTAGCCGGAAAGCGGTTTCTCGTCGGCTTGCGTGAACTTGGGCTGGCAATCAACTGAGTGGGTGTAAAATTCTCAAACAACCCAAAACGGCAAACTGGCATCGAAAGCCGCGACACTTTACAACGGTTTTGCCGTGCGGTAGGCTAATTCAGGTTTTTCGAGAATACTTTATCTCAAGATTGTATCATCCAAGTTGCAGAGGTCTTCATTATGGCAATTACTCAGGCTTTCCGAAATCGTTTGGCGTTTCAGCCGAACTGGTTTCAAAACTTTTTCCGTCGCTATACCTTTCTGGCATTGCTGATTCTCTCGATTCTCGCCGGGGTCATGTTTGGCGCAACCGTCGCTTATCAGGCGAGCATGACGCAGGAGGCGAAAGAGGTGGCGGGGCTTTCCACCTATCGCCCGAATCTGGTCACCCGCGTCATTGCTGACGATGGCAAAACGGTTATCGGCGAGTTTTCCATTGAGCGGCGCATACCTGTCACCTATGACCAGATTCCCGACACTTTGAAGAAAGCCATCTGGGCGATTGAAGATGACCGTTTCTTTCAGCATATCGGCTTTGACCCGATTCGCGTGGTGACGGCGGCGGTCAATAATGTCGTCAAGGGGCGACGGGCGGAAGGCGGTTCGACTTTGACGCAACAGGTGGCGCGTGACTACTTCTTAACGCCGGAGAAGAGCTATACCAGAAAAATCCGCGAAATTCTGACGGCGATGCAAATTGAACGCTACTACACTAAAGAACAGATTATGGAGATGTATTGCAACCAGATATTTTTAGGCGGCGGTTCGTATGGTTTTGAAGCCGCCTCGCAATACTATTTCTCGAAAACCCTGAAAGATTTGTCATTGGAAGAGGGCGCTTTGCTTGCCGGATTACCGCAAGCGCCAAGTCAATACGCCCCGACCCGCGATTTGAAAGCCGCTAAAGACCGTCGCAATATCGTGTTGTATCGAATGCATGAAGTCGGCTACATCAACGATGCCGATTATGAACGGGCGAAAAACAGCGACATTAAATTGAACCTCAGCCCGCAACAGCAGAATAACAATTCGATTTACGGCTATTTTGTCGAGGCGGTGCGGCAGGAATCGGACGAAAATTTCGGCTCTGACCAAACCTTTACCGGCGGCATGAATATCTACACGACGCTCGACGCCAAGGCGCAGCGTGATGCGGTGCGGGCGGTGCGGCGCGGACTGCACGCCTACGAGGCGCGGCATGGGAAACGCTGGCGTGGCAATTTAATGAATATTCTTGACCGCAAAATTGCTACTGATCTCAATCATTTCACGCATCCCGACTGGCTCGGCAATTACCTTGTCGGCGAATATGTATTCGGGCTAGTGACAAAGATTAGCGGCGCGAATGCCGAGATTAAATTCGGCGATTATACGGCGACCTTGACCGATGCGGGCAGCAAATGGGCGGGCGGAACCCCGGCGCGATTATTCAAAGTTGGCGATCTGGCGGTCTTCAAAGTGGGCAAGGTAGACGAGGCGGCAAAGCGACTCGAGGTGACCTTAGACCAGATGCCGGCAGTTGACGGGGCGTTGCTGTGCATAGATTCAAAGACCGGCGATATTAAAGCGATGGTCGGCGGCTATGACTTCTTCTCGCGCAAATTCAACAATGCCACGCAAGCCGAGCGGCAGACCGGCTCAACCTTCAAACCGTTCATCTATGCGGCGGCAGTAGAAAACTGCGTCAAAGAGACCGATATTGTCAGCGCCGCACCGTTCACCGATCCGGCAACCGGCTGGTCGCCCGTCAACTATGATGGTGGCTCAGGCGGCGGTTCGCTGTCGCTGAAAGATGCGCTGAAAAAATCAATCAATATCGTTGCCGTGCGTCTGCTCTCGATGGTCGGCTTGGATAAAGGCGCGGAAATGGTCAAACGCTTCGGACTGTCCAATCCGATGAAGCGGGTGCTGCCGTCGGCGCTGGGCGCAACCGAAGAGCCGTTGCTCGATATGGTCAGCGCCTATTCGGTCTTTCCGAATAATGGTACAAGAATGAAGCCGCATTTAATTAAACAGGTGACGGACGCCGATGGTAATTTGCTGCCGGACGGCGAATGGAAAGCGGAGAGTTACAAGGTTATCTCGCCTTATGTCGCCGGAACCATGCGCGATATGATGACCGCCGTTGTCAAGGAAGGCACGGCGACGGCAATTGGTGGCAGCAAGGAACTGGCGAACCGCCGCATTGCCGGAAAGACCGGAACCGTCAACGATTTTACTGATGCGTGGTTTATCGGTTACACGCCAACCTATACGACCGGCGTGTGGATTGGCTATCCGGGGCAGAAGAAGACGTTAGGGAAAGGCGAAGCCGGCGGCGTGGCGGCATTGCCGATGTGGATTTCCTTTATGGAGAAATTCATGGTTGGCAAGCCGAACGATAAATTCCCTAATTCACCCGATAAACCGGATAACTCGGTGCTGGCTCGCTGTGATGAGATGGAAGAGAAGATGGAAAGAGCAGCGGGAGCAAGCAGTGGCGGCGGCACGTCAACCGCGATTGTTGATGATACCTCGAATGCCGCCAAGAGCGCCGTAAAGGAAACGGAAATGCCTACAACGCTGCCGTCACCGGAGCCGCGCCGTGTACCGAAGATGGAACAGACCGAAGCGGATGAGCGCCCACGCCGCATTGAAGACCGTCCGAAGCCGGTGGTCAAGCCGCCTGAGCCGCCAAAGATGGAAGAACCGGAAAAGAAGAAGCGCGGCAAGAATGGCAGATAAGGTTGTGGCGGAGACGGTTTACCGATTTGTAAGTGAAAGGAAAGATGAAGGTATAATTGTAGAGTTGAGCAATCCAGCGATAAAACTTTGACGCTCTAAAAACTCTTTCCGGCAGCATAGCGGGGTTTTCTAATGTACCTGCCGTTGCCTTTGTTTCTGCCTTTATAGGTCTTGGTTTGAGCGTGACAGTTGGGGCAAATCAATTGCAGATTATTCAATTCATTATTGAGCGGATGGCCATCTTTGTGGTCAAGTTCAATAGGCGCGGCTTGTCCCATCCATTCCCTAATGCCGCAGACTTCACAGGCATAACCCCGACAATCAATCAGATAGTTTTTTCGTAGCCGAATGCCAGCTTTATCCGGCTCATTCTCTATTTGCCTGCGCCGCCAAAACTGAAACATACAAGTCTGCGAGCAATAGACATTGGGGTTTTCTTTGACCGGATTTCCGCAATTCTTACAAGGCGATTTGGGCTTTCTTTTCATTCGAGAAGATAATCCTTTAGTTTTTAATCCATACCTTTTAATCCAATATCTGGTAGCCGTATAAGAAAGTCCTGTAGCTCTTGAGATGCTGCGAATACTTGGATGCTCTTCAATCAATCGCTCCACTTCATCTTTTTCCATCAGTAGAACCTCACAAAATTAGATTGAAAAGCAAGAAAACTGTGTGACTGAAAATAGAAAAATGGAAGGTCGTTTGCGTAGCGACCTTCCATTTTAGTTGATAATGCCGGTGGAGGGAGTCGAACCCCCGGCATCCAGTTTACAAAACTGGCGCTATACCGCTTAGCTACACCGGCTTATAGATGCAATTTCTGCCTCAGCGCAGATTGATAATAATACGGTTCGGCTATTCATTCGACAAGTGAAAAAATCAATTCGCTATCCTCGCGTTTGCCAGATGGCTTTGCTATGATTCGCCCCTTATGCGGGACATTGCTCTGGTTATCGCCCGAAGATTGTTGATTATTTTGCCGGTCATGTGGGCAGTGGTGACGCTGGTTTTTCTGCTCATTCATATCGTTCCGGGCGACCCGGTGCGCCAGCTTGTCGGCGAAAATGCGACGGAAGAACAGTATCAGGCGGTGAAAGCGGAACTCGGTCTGGACAAGCCGTTGTTGACACAGTACGGCGATTACTGGAAAGGACTGTTTCGCGGCGATTGGGGAACCAATCCGATTACCAAAGAGCCGGTTTTGAAACGCATCGCCTCGCGCTATCCGGCAACCATCAAGCTGGCAATCGCCGCCATGATTATTGCTATTTCGATTTCCATTCCGCTTGGCGTGACGGCTGCTACACATCGCGGCAGCGCCATTGACAGCGCCTCAACTTTCTTCGCTCTACTGGGAATTTCATTGCCGGGTTTTGCTCTCGGACCGCTCTTTATGTTGGTCTTTGCCGTAGAACTCGGACTGACTCCGGTTTCCGGCGCGGGCAGTCTGGGGCATATCATCCTTCCGGCTCTGACGATGGGCGCGGCGATGTCGGCTATCCTGACGCGCATTGTGCGGTCAAGCGTACTGGAAGAACTCGGCGAAGATTATGTCCGCACGGCGCGGGCAAAAGGCTTGCCGGAAAGAGTGGTGATTTATAAGCACGTTTTGAAGAACGGGCTGATTCCGGTAGTTACGGTCATCGGTTTGCAATTCGGCGTCTTGCTGGCGGGCGCAATTATCACGGAGCGCGTCTTTTCGTGGCCCGGTGTCGGCAGCCTGTTGATTGATAGCATCAACGAACGAGATTACAAATTGACGCAAGGCTGTATCCTGGTGATTGCGGCAACTTATGTTGTCGTCAATACAGCAACCGATATTCTTTATCGTTTCTTAGACCCGCGAATCAAAGTGGAATAGTCCGTAATGTTTGGTCTGTAGTTGTGTCTGGTTTGTCGGGTTGGATAAGAAATTCTCATATTCTTCTCCATCATGATAAAATGCGAGTGGGGGTAAGATGAAATGACGCCAGCAGAAGTTTTGCGCGAAATTCAAAAAATGCCGCTTACAGAAAAACGTCAGGTTTTTCGTGAGTTAGCCGAACAGATCAATCAAGCTCAACAAACCGACTTGACCACTAACGAAAAAAAGTTTGTCAACGCTTTGCGGCAGAAAGGCTTGGTGACCGAAATCCCGCTTCGTCTGCCCGATGATGAAGTGCGCCGAAATTTTAAGCGCATCCAAGTTAAAGGCGAACCGCTTTCCGAAACGATTATCAGGGAGCGCAGCTAGTGGAGGCTTATTTTTGTGACAGCAGCGCCATCGTCAAACGATATGTGAATGAAACCGGCTCAGATTTCGTTGACAAGCTGGCTGATTTGCAAAGCGGCAATGTCATTTTGTTAGCTCGCATCACACGAGTTGAAGTAGCATCGGCAATTGCCCGAAGATTGAAAGGCGCAAGTATTACGCAATCTGACGCGCAAAATGCACTTGCCGCTTTTCAGCACGATTTGTCGAACAATTATTTTACGGTTGAGATTACGCCTGTTCTTTTGTCAACAGCAATGAGTTTAGCGACGAAACACGCTTTGCGCGGCTATGATGTCGTGCAACTAGCGGCGGCATTGGAAGCCAACGATGAAAGAAATGCAAACGGGCTTCCTCCATTGACATTGGTTTCAGCAGACACAGATTTGAATACGGCAGCACAAGCTGAAGGATTGAATGTCGAAAATCCAAATGACTATCCGTAAAACAATGCGCCACCCAATAAGTCATTGGACGCGAGCGCAAAACAGCGACTCTGCTTTTCCGTTTGCGAGAGAAATTCTATGTTGCGAATTGGTGTTGCTAGTGAAGCGTTAGGCAGGATAAGCCCGTATGGAGAAAGCAAGATGTTCAAGCTGTCAAAGGAAGAAATACAGGCACTCAAAGGTGTAGATAAAATCAGAGTAAAGATGGCTTGCATGATTTGTATGTCTTTCCCTGAAGTTATTCTCCTCAATACATCGGAATGGGAGCAATCCGCGAACCCTGTTCCATCAAACCGTATGTGTTTTCACCTCAAACACAAACTCAACTGTCCCAATTGCAAGTATGAGCTAGCAACAGTGCAAGAAGTAAGAGAGACCTACTTCACGGAAAGCTCATTTAAAGAATCCATATTGAAAAGAGATGATTTTACTTGTCAGGCTTGTGGATATAAACAAACTAGGAAGCCTTCTACAATTGGTCGCAGAAAAAAGAATGAGAGCGAAGCGGAATATCTGCACAGGCGTTTCGTTTCTAGTCTTGCTCGTTCTAATGAGGATAAGTCATTAGCGGTTGCACACTACGCTAAGAGATATAAAAAAGAAAGCTACGAAAATCGGCACAAAATAGAGAATGCGCGGACACTTTGTATTGATTGCCATAACATGGAAACCGCAAAACACCAGACGGAAGCATGGCTTAGTTTGATGGAAACCTGTTCTTGGTTGAAAAACCTTGAATAAATTTGGGTCTTACCTAACATCACATTTTCGCCAAGCGTGAAGGCGCAGTTTTTATTGTTCCACCATTGCCGTTCCATTGCTGGCTCAAATGTATGTTAGTAATCCATTCTTTACTACAGAAAAAGCATTACAATTACGGACTAAATCATGAATAAAGTCGCTCAAGGCGCAATGAATAGCTCGCCGTTTCTATCGCCTGAATATAGAGAATTATATCTCGCTAACCCTGAAAGAGATTCTTGATAAGGAAAATAATGAGGCTTATTATCAGGCTATGAACTATCAGGACTATATCACCATTGAACCCGGTAAACGCAGCGGTAAGCCGTGCATCCGAGGGCTTCGCATCACTGTTTATGATGTGCTTGATTATTTAGCATCGGGCATGAGCGAAGATGAAATCCTCGATGATTTCCCGGATTTGACCCGCGAAGACATTCGCGCTTGTCTGGCGTTCGCGGCTGACGGGGATCGGGCGTTCAGGACAATCCCGGCGTGAAACGATGAAAACATTTCACCCAAGCTGGTTCGCCGATTAGCGGACTTATACCCTGCTTCTGTTCACCCGCGAGACATCGGTTTGAAAACCAGCGATGACCGTTTGATTTGGGAGTATGCAAAGAACCATGATTTTGTGATTGTCTCGAAAGATTCTGATTTTTATCACAAAAGCCTGTTGTTCAAGCAGCCGCCGAAAGTGATTTGGATAAGGCGTGGCAATTGTGCGACGAAAACGGTTGAATCAATCTTGCGAAGTCATTACGACGACATCGAAAAGTTTTGCAATAACCCCTATGAAGCGTGTCTCATTCTGTTGTAAATGAATTGCAAAACCATACAAGGTCAGAGCAATACCCAAAGCGCGAAAACTACGGACTAAGCACTACGGACTACGGACTCAAGAATGAATAAAGTCGCACAATTTGGATTGGTCATTGTGATTCTTTTTGTCTTAATGGCGGCGCTGTCGCCGTTGCTGGCTTCGTGGGAGAAGGTGCAGAGTCAAGACCTAACGGAACGGCTGGAATCGCCTGACAGGAAACATCTGATGGGGCGCGACCAGCTTGGGCGCGATGTGATGACGCGCATTATTTATGGCGCGAGAGTTTCGATGCTGGTCGGAATTTCGGTGGTCAGTGTCTCTTCGATTATCGGCGTTATCATTGGCTCGTTTGCCGGGTACAAAGGCGGCTGGGTTGACCGCATCATTTCCAGTTTTCTCTTCAATGTCTTTCTGTCGTTTCCCGGTATTCTGCTGGCAATCGCTATGGTCGCTTTCTTAGGTCCTAGTGTTCGCAATCTGATTTTGGCGTTATCGGTAATCGGCTGGGTCGGCTATGCCAGACTGATGCGAGCGCAGGTCTTGAAAGTGCGCGAATACGATTATGTGACGGCGGCGCGGGCGCTCGGGGCAGGCGATTTCAGAATTCTATTTCGTCATATTCTGCCCAATTCGATTCAACCTTTAATTGTACAGGCTTCACTCGGTATGGCGGGGGCGATTCTTTCGGAAGCAGGAATGAGTTTTCTTGGGCTGGGCGTACCGGAACCGATTCCGTCGTGGGGCAAGATGATTGATGATTCGCGGGAGTTCTGGTTTACCGCGCCACATCTCTTCGTCTTTCCCGGACTGATGATCGCTCTTGCGGTGCTGGCGTTTAACTTTTTAGGCGATGGGTTGCGCGAACGCCTCGACCCGCGCCAGCGTCCGCGTTGAGGATTACCCTTTCCCAACCGGATTTTCGTTATGGTACGATTTAACGAAACGGTAAGCGGTCAGTTGCATATCACTTACCTGGTACGTTAGTGGCGCACACTCATAATGTCCCGGCGGCAACGCTTCATAAGCGGCGGCGGTGAGAAGAATTTCGCTGGAAATGGCTAAATCCTCGCCAAGTTTCGATGCCAGATTGACCTCACAACCGAAAATATCCTCGTCGCCAATCAACAGCGTATCACCGTAACCGATGCCGATGCAGCCGTAGATGTCGCGCTCATCCGGCAACACCGTATTGACCGCTTCAAAGTCGTTGAGAATATCGCTTGCCGCTTCCAGCGCGTGCGTCGGACTGGGAAAGACCACAAAGAGATTATCGGCTTCTTGTTTGATAATCCGCCCGTCGTTCGCCTCTACAGCAGGTCTGGCAGCCTCTTCCATCTGCACAATCATCGCCAGATAATGAATCACACCATACTTAATCGCCAGCCGCGAAAAGCCGCACATATCGAGAATCAAGACCGCCATTTTCTGTTCAAACAGCGAACGAATCTCAGCATCGAATTGGGAGGTCTGAGCATTCGTTTGATTGCGTTGGCGAAGAATCGCTTTCAAGGTTTCACGATTATTATCTGTACGGTTGGTTGTCATAAAAACTCCTGATGAAAGATAGGCTTGGTTTGCGGCAGACAGTATATGACTTTTTTGCCGTTTTCCATAGCAGTCAATAGCTCATTACTGGCAAATGAATTGCGCTTTCTGGTTCCGCAAAACTTCTGATCGTCTCCCTTTTTTTCTTCTCTTTGTTGAGCAACCATTCCTTGATTCGCTAATCTAAGGCTTCTGTAAACACCATCACCTAGAGAAAGGTTATTTGTTTGGCAAAAAAAATTACTGTCGGCGTTATCTTTGGCGGCAGATCGGGCGAACATGAGGTATCGCTGCGGTCTGCCGAATCGGTTATCAATGCTCTCGATAAAGCGAAATATGAAATCGTCCCCATTGGCATCACGCCCACTGGCAAATGGCTGATTGCCGGAGATGCAAAGCAACTCTTACCGCAAGCTGTACTGTCGTCCGCGAACAAACAACAGGTGGCAATCGTCGCCGACCCGACCAGAAAAGGCTTGCTGAATCTCGATGCCGCCAGCCTGAAAAACAAAAAACTCGATGTGGTTATTCCCGTCCTGCACGGCACCTTTGGCGAAGACGGCACAATTCAAGGGCTTTTGGAAATGGCGGCGGTGCCGTATGTTGGTTGCGGTGTGCTGGCTTCGGCAACCGGCATGGATAAAATTGTTATGAAGCAACTCTTCACCCAGTCGGGTTTAACGGTCTGCAAATACGAGTGGTTTTTGCGTTCGCAGTGGGAAGCAACGCCCGACAAAATTATCAACCATCTGGCGAAATCATTAGGCTTTCCGTGTTTTGTCAAACCGGCAAATCTGGGGTCATCGGTGGGGGTTTCAAAAGCCGATGAGCGCAACGAATTGCGCGAGGCGATTCACGATGCGGCGCGGTATGACCGCCGCATTCTAGTTGAAGAAGCGGTAAACGGGCGCGAAATCGAAGTCTCGGTACTCGGCAATGATAATCCGGTTGCCAGCCTGCCCGGTGAAATCATCAGCGGGCATGAATTCTACGATTATGAGGATAAATATATTGATAACAAATCGCGGACCGATATTCCTGCCAAACTATCGAAGAAGGTCACAAAGCAGATTCAGGAAAATGCGGTGCGGGCTTTTCGGGCGATAGATGGCTCTGGCTTATCGCGGGTAGATTTCTTCGTCGAACGCGGCACCAATCGCGTCATTATCAACGAGATTAATACGATGCCCGGTTTTACCTCAATCAGTATGTACGCCAAGATGTGGCAGGCAAGCGGCATCAGTTACAGTGAATTGATTGATCGGCTGATTGAACTGGCGTTTGAAAGACACGCAGACCGGGCGCGAAATCTGACCAGCTATCAGCCCAGAGCCTGATTATCTAAGGCATTCATTGTGAGAAGAATTATGCTGCTCCATCTATCAGTAATTGAATGAATTACCCAACAATAGGCGGCAAGGCACAACACCTCAGCGTACCTCTTTCTTGTTTATGTGTCAGATTCCGTTAAAATGACGAAATCTGGCATCCTCTTCTAACATACATTGCCTGTTACCAAGCAAAATCACCCGACGACTGTTTTCATAAACCACGTTAATTCCTTTCTTTTTAGAATTTGATGGCTTTCCCCTGTTTTGCCCTTGCTGTGGCATCCGTATTGCCCTTATGTCTGTCGCAGTTTGATCCTTGCCCCAGTACGCAAGATTCTTCTGTAAATAATTATAATTCAGGGAGAATGTAAGAATGAAGAACCAAAAAGGCTTTTCGCTCATCGAGTTGCTGATCGTCGTGGCGATCATCGGCATCATCGCCGCCATCGCTATTCCCAATCTGTTGAAATCCCGACAGGCTGCCAACGAA
>Ga0187894_10003503_pt1 | contig 17542 bp, 12 predicted proteins | sample GBC1701081metaG_FD_136650 | JGI IMG/M metagenome (GOLD analysis project Ga0187894, IMG submission 136650) | White microbial mat communities from a lava cave in the Kipuka Kanohina Cave System on the Island of Hawaii, USA - GBC170108-1 metaG ...
CGCTGGCGAAACGGGCTGTATCGTGGTTCGTGCCAACGCTGACCCAGCCTTGATTTTGCGTCAGATCATAGACGCCGTAAGGAATGGCTTTGCCAAGCTCTTTGTCCGGGAAGTCGTGGACACTTTTCAAATGATCGTTTCTCGTTGTAAAATTATCCGAAATGTGGGCGCAATCCAGAACCGGAAATTCACCACAAAAAGCGCAAAAAGAAGCAGGATGAAGAAATGGGTGATCCGCTAGTCTGCCGGATCACGTCGCATAGACTTAACATCCCGTCATTGTTCGTCAGCTTTCTGCCAGCCATAGTTAAACTGCACACCACACGATTCTGTCGTTATACGTTCTTACTAGCGCGACGAAGAAATCGTAGCAGTTCGTTCGTCTACCGAATGTGTTCAGAAATCAGAGATCAAGGATCGGACCTTGATGGTTATATTGCGGTATGAAAAACAATTCCGATTGTATTTATGAATTCGGGCCATTCTCTTTGGTAATGGAGGAGCGACAACTATTAGTTGACGGCAGACAGGTGTCTTTGACGCCCAAAGCTATTGATATCCTGATAATTCTGGTCCAAAACAGCGGGCGTGTGCTCGAAAAAAAGGAGATCATGGATCAGATATGGCCCGATACCTTTGTCGAGGAAGCGACTCTTGCGCAAAACATTTTCACCATCAGAAAAGCGCTCGGCGAAAACATAACAGGGACTCAATATATAGAAACAATTCCCAAGCGAGGCTATCGTTTTGTACCAAGTGTCAAGACATCATACCGAGAAAGTTCCAGACCAGAGGCATCTAGCAAACCTGTTTTGCCTTCAATCGCGATACTTCCCTTCGATTCACTACATACCGGAAGTAATGATGGATATCTCGGTCTCGGCTTAGCGGATGCGCTTATCACCAGGCTCAGCAATATTAAGCAGATGATAGTTCGCCCAACCAGGGCAGTCCGCAAGTACAACGAACTCCATGTGGATCCGGTCGCCGCGGGGAAAGAGCTGGCTGTTGATCTGGTTCTAACCGGCAGTATTCATCAGATTGGAAATAGAATCCGCGTTACAGTACAGCTTGTTTCCGCGAATGATTCAACCACGTCTTGGTCGGAAAAGTTCGACGAAACGTTTGAGGACATATTCGCTGTTCAGGACTCCATTTCCGAGAAAATCATCAACACGCTTACTCTCAAATTAACTATCCAAGAAGAGGAGCATGTAACAAAGAGCTATACAAATGATTCAGAGGCCTATTTAAGCTACCTTAAAGGGCGCTTTTACTGGGGAAAATGGACCCGCGAAGGCTTCGAAAAGGGAATCACATTTTTTCGGCAAGCGACCCAAAGAGATCCTGGCTTCGCTTTGGCGCAGGCCGCCATTGCGGAAGCTTATAACACGTTATCTTTCTATGGGCACATCGACCCTAAACTAGCTTTTCAGATAGTTAACCGGGCGGCGTTACAGGCTATCCAGCTTGACCCGATGCTGGCTGAAGCGCATGCCGCCCTGGCAATCAACAACTTCGCCTATACTTGGGACTGGGCGACAGCCGAACAGGAGTTTTTGCGGGCTATTGAAATTAATTCCGGTAACCCGATAATCTATCACTCGTACGCGTCTTTCCTGATCGCGATGAGCCGCTTCCACGAAGCCAGCGCTCATATGAAAATCGCCCAGAAGCTTGACCCACTATCGCCTCTCGTCAACGCCTCATTAGCTTATCCGTTTTATTTTTCACGCCAATATGATCAAGCTATAAGTGAGCTACTTGCAGCGATAGAGATAGATTTCTATTTCCCGCTGTCACACAAGCTTCTCGGTGACACTTATGTTGAAAAGGGTAAGTATGCGGACGCCATTACAGAATACCAGAAAACTATAGATCTTCTGGGCCGGCATCCTGTTCAATTGGCTTACCTTGGTCGCGCATATGCCTTATCCGGTAAGAAGGGTGAGGCTGTCAAATTGATTCGCGAGCTGGAAAAGCTTTCTAAAGACAATTATGTTTCCCCTACGTCTACCGCAATAGTTTATATGGGGTTGGGCGAAGAAGATCGCGTGTTTGAGCTACTCGAAGAAGCCTACCGCGAGCGATGCAACAACCTTGTCTTTATCAACGTTCATCCGGCGTTTGACAAGCTGCGGTCTGATGCGCGTTTCATCAACCTAATTCAGAGAATGGGTTTTGTGCGCTAATTATGGGAGCCTTTTCTCACTTCCCTCATGGTTATACCTTACCTCTCGTACTGGATTGAGGGTCTTCCTGACGGCTTTGCTTCCCAGACTCTGGCTCCGAATCCTTTTTTATCTGGCCTGTGGCGGATTCAGACGGACTGATTTGCTGAGGCGTGAAATCTATTCCTCTTTTCCTGAGCAATAGCCACAATAATTTCAGCCTGTCGGGTGAGAAACGATATTCTGTCTTCGTTTCATTCATGATACCTTCTTTTCACCTCGGTCTCGCTACGGGTGGTGTCGATTCACCCCTTCTTAATCGGGTTTCTCCAAAGCCGCCTGACCTGCGGAAAACTCGTTCGTTAGTTGTGATCGCACTTCATCATCAGAAAGCAGTTCGATCTGGAGAAATGTCCAAGCTATCTCTTCGACAATCTCGCGCCCTCCCCAAAGCTCCGAAAGAAGATTGACCAGATTGTCTATTGTGGCGCATAGGAGTAGTTGTTTCACCGGCACATCTATATGGAAAATCTGTTGCAACCATTGGTTCAGCCGAGCCGCCATCTGCGGAGTAAAGCCTAAAGCTTGCAGGTCGTCATAAACCCCCAAAGTCGACACCTTCAAATTGGAGGCGTACATTCCTGCAATGAGATCTTCCACCGGTGTGCGTGGAGCTACATACTCTCTCTGTTCAACAGTCGGATTTTTCTCCGTGGCCTGATCGGATGCGGAATCCGGCTTTTCCCTCTTCATAGGTCTCCATTCTTGGTTTTGGGCAGGCAGGTTATAGTGGCATGCCACGGTAATTTTTGATTAGTCCGGCAATCGTCGGCTGGTGATATAGATTCGCTATTTTGGGGCGAAATCCCATTTCTCGTTCCAAATGATTGACAATGGTAACCAGGTCTAAAGAATCCGCTCCCAACTCGAGAAGATTTTGATCCGGTTCAACGCGCTCCATCCCGAGCGCGCCGGCGACAATCCGCGCTATACACGTTTCAATCTCGCTGCCGGATCCCTCCTCGAGGTGTGAGTCAGCGTGTTGAATGTAGTTCGATTCGGTGAGGCTTTTGCGGTCCACTTTGCCGTTGGACGTCAGTGGCAGCGAATCGGCGAAGACAAAGGCGGCGGGCAGCATGTAATCCGGTAATCTCTCTTTCAAGAAATCCCGTAATTCGCCCGGCGATGGCGCAAATCCGGTTTGAGGAACGATGTAAGCGACGAGCCGTCTGCCCCCACGCGCCACATCAATAGCGACAAGCGCTGCGGCGCATACATTCGGATGCTGCGCGAGCGCCGTTTCAATCTCACCCAACTCGACACGATAGCCACGAATCTTGACTTGCGTATCCTCTCTGCCCAGAAATTCGATGTCGCCGTTCGGCAAGTAGCGCCCAAAATCACCAGTTTTATAGAGTCGGTCTCCGGTCTGAGGATGGACAATAAAGCTCGCCCTCGTCTTTTCCTCATCGCGCCAGTAGCCCAGGGCTAAGCCTATGCCTCCGATGTAGAGTTGTCCCGGCGTCCAGGTCGGGCGCGGGTTGAGAGATTCGTCCAGCGCATGGAAGCTTTGATTGGTGAGCGGTCTCCCGTAGGGAATGCTCCTCCTGTCAGCGTCCGCCGATTCCACCAAATGAACGATTGACCAGATCGAGGCTTCTGTGGCGCCGCCGAGGCTCACGACTTTTACTTTTTTCGACAGACGCTCAATTCTTCCAGGCAAAGTCACAGGAATCCAGTCTCCACTCAACATTACCAGGCGCAATGACTCAGGCAGATTTCCGCCGCGCGCTTCTTCGTACCCAACCACCATTTCCATCAGCGCGGGAACTGAATTCCAGATAGTCACTCGCTCATCACGGATGATCTTTGAGAGCAGGGCCGGATCACGAATCGCCATCGGCTCCGGAATCACAACGGTCGCCCCGGCGGCCAGGGGGCCGAAGAGGTCATAAACCGACAGATCAAAGCTCAGCGAGGACAGCGCGAGCGCTCTATCCATAGGTCGCGCGTCAAACCGGCGATTGATGTCGAGGATGGTGTTGACTACGCCGCGATGGCTGATCATCACGCCCTTAGGTTTGCCTGTCGACCCGGAGGTATAAATGACGTAGGCCAAATCATCGGCGCTTTGCGCTCTCGGCAGGGGCGGCTCGTCCGCGGGTTGGGCGTCTTCCAGATCAACCGCGATACGCGCGACTGATTCGGGCCATTCGATCTTTTGGTCACACCACGACTGGGTCAGCGCCAATCGTACCTGGGCGTCCTCAAGCAAATCCCAGAGTCGCGTTTTGGGGGACTCCGCGGGAATTGGAAGGTAGGCCGCCCCTGATCGCATGACAGCGAGCGTCGCCACGACTTGTTCCCATCCCTTCTCCATCACAACCGCGACAAGTTGATTGGGCTGCGCGCCCAGTTGATGGAGTTTGCGCGCGAGACCGCTCACTCGGTTGTTCAACTCCTCGTAACTCAAGACACGATTCTCGGACACCACAGCGGGCTGATTTGGACGTTGGAGGCATTGCCTCAAGAACAATTCGTGCAGCAACACGTCCGGCGTCGGCGCGGTAACGCCGTTGATGGCGGCTCTGCGTTCGAGCTGCGCCACAGGGGTCAGGCAGAGCCGGGGTTGTCGCCAGATGGCGTCGTCCTCGCTCAGCCGGTGGAGTAGCGCGATGTAGGCGCCAAACATTTCATTCAAGAGCCCCTCAGGGAAAAGCTCCTCGACCGCATCCCAATGAAGGACCAGCGCGCCGTCCTCTTCGATAACCTGATGATCGAGCCAAACCTGCGGCGTCTGACTGATTCCGTAAATGACATTTCCCATCCAAAACTTATCGGCGTGATGGTCGCGCCGTTGGCCCTGGCCGAGCAGGCTGGTGAAGACGACCGGAAAACAAGAGCCTGATTGGGCGCCCCTGGCGCGCATCAACTCGCGCCCCACCTGCACGCCGTTGAAGCAACGATGCTCCATATCCTCACACAACCGCGCCTGTAGAGTTCCGGCGTGAAGTTCGAATGAATCCGCGGCCGAATGTTCAATCGCCAACGGGATAAACGATGTGAAATCGCCGATCACTCCATTGACCTGCGGATGCGACGGCAGGCGATTGACCAAAGTGACATTGAGCGCAAACCGCGGGCTTTTACTCCACGTCGCGATGATTTGCGAATAGGCCGTCAACAAGATGACCGATGGCGTAAGGCCGTAGAGAGAGGCTCGCTCCTTGAGACTTTGCCATATCGGAGCCTCTAGCCGCGCGCTCCGGCGAGTGAAGCGGGTGGAGACCAGAGAGCGCGGATTGACGGCGAGCGGCAATTCAGGAGCCGGCGGAATTTTTGACAATCGTCCGAGCCAGTAAGCGCGCGCGCGCCGATAGCTCGATGAATCACGGCGCTCGGTTTCAGCCAGGACATAGTCGCGGAATGAATATTCCAGCGGGGCCAATTGAGCCTGCGGATCGTGATAGAGTTGGCGCCACTCCTGAAAGAGCATCCGCATGCTCATCGCGTCCATAATCAAAAGATCGAAGCTGAAATGCAGCCGCAGGCGATGGTCGTCCAACCGAGTGGCGCGAATCTCGAACAATGGCCAGCGATCGGCCGGCGCCACCTGATGCGACATGCGCTGTCGCACGGCCCGCAGTCGCGCCGTTACGGTCTCTGCGCTCTGCCCGCGCAAATCGAGGACTTCGATTTGGTAAGAGGGCGCGCGCCGGAGAATCCGCTGCCGCACATTCGGCCCATCCGAGAGGATGACGGATCGTAGCATGTCGTGCCGTTCGATCAGTTGACGCCAGGCGCGGTTGAACCGCGCTAAATCTAGATCGTCAGTCTCGACTTCGTAGTAGGTGTGGCACGAGACGTTCCCCAATTCAAAATCGCCGCTACGGCCAACGTAATAAGCCTGTTGAATATCGGTCAGCGGGAACGGCTCGTATCGGTCCTGTCCCTGCGCCGTTGAGCCTGATTGATGCGGAATTGGCGCGTCGCCGGCTAGGGATGATTCGTTTGCGCGCAGCCGGGCTATCAACGTGGCCTTGCGCTCCGCTAGATGCGCGCGCAGTGTTGGCGTCAATACCCCTTTGGGAGCGCGAATGCGCAAATGCTCGCCGTCGACCCAAACCCGGACGCCTTGCCGCGATAGCTCAGCGAGCAGGTCTGTTACTTGCGTAGTTTGTGTGAGCGTCATAACTCTACCTCTTCCCATTCCGGGCTATTCACAGTCAGGTTGCGGGCCAAGAAGTCAGTCTCAAACTCACAGTCAGAGTCTTCCCTTTCACTGTCCCCTGCGTTCGGGCGCAAATCGGTGTATTCATTGACCTCGAATGACTCCATCGGATCGGCTTGCGCGCTAGACAGTTGGTCAACCGCCAGTTTGGTCAACTCGGCCAAGGTCGAACCAGCTAATAGAGTGGAGATTGGCACGGTGACGCCGAGGCTCTTCTCGATCAAATTCTTGATTTCCAGAGCCATGAGTGAATCCATGCCGAGCCGGTTGAGCGGTTGATTGGCGTTCAATTTGGCGGCCTTGCCCCTGGCGATGCCCAAAACTTTCGCGATTTGCTGGCCGAGGTAAGCCTGCGTCAATGATTCGCGCTCGTGTTGTGGCGCGACAAGTATGTTTCTGATCGCATACGCCTCCGGATCGTCAACGTCGTCCTGTCGCGAGGAGTCCTTCTGGCGTGGCAAGCAAGCGTATAGAGAAGCGGTCGCGGCTGACGGGTAGAATCGTTCCCATTGCGCGCAGTCAAACGGCATCACTGCGAACTGGCCGGAACCTTGGCCGAGCAAAAGTTCCATTGCCGCGATCCCCTGCTCCGGTCTGATTCCCTCCACGCCGCGCAAGGCAAGCCGCTCTCCTCGATCAGGCCGCGCAGCCATTCCGACTTCCGTCCAAGGCCCCCAATTGACGCTCAGCGCTGGCAATCCTTGTCTCCGGCGGTAATGCGCCAATCCGTCCAGAAACGCGTTTCCAGCGGAATAGTTCGCTTGTCCCGGCGAACCGATCAAAGCCGCGGCGGATGAAAAGAGCGCAAAGAAATCCAGATCCGCGCCCAAGGTCTGCATGTGCAAATTCCACGCGCCTGCGACCTTCGGCTCCATCACTGATCTGAATTGATGCGGGGTCAATTGCCGCAAGACGCCGTCATCGAGGACGCCGGCCGCGTGAATGACGCCTTTCAGCGGCGGCATCGTTCGTTCAATCTCCGCCAGAACGCGCGCGAGCTGTTCCGGTCGGCTGACATCCGCTTTCGCGACGACGATCTCAGCGCCCGCTTGCCGCATGCGCTCGATCGCCTTCTGCGCGGAGTCCGAAGCGCCGTTTCTGCCCATCAACACCAGACGCCGCGCGCCGCGCTCCACTAACCAGTTCGCCGCCAGCAAACCAAGGGCGCCCAATCCACCGGTGATCAGGTAGGCGCCGTCCGCGCGCGCGGCGTTGCGCCGTTCCTCCAATGGCGTGACCCGAATGTTCGCGTCACGTAATGAAAGCGCGATCTTGCCGATGTGTTTGGCCTGAGCCATATTCCGGAAAGCGGCTGCGCTTTCGGAAATCGGGAACGCATTGACTGGCAATGGGGCGAATGAACCGCCCTCAAGAGAGCGCATCAACTCACGAAACAGTTCCGGGCGCTGTCGCAACACTGCGTCCAGGTGGATGGCCGAGAATGAGACGTTGCGGCGGAAGGGCAATAATCCCAATTGCGTGTTTTGATAGATGTCTTGCTTCCCGATCTCCAGGAAGCGCCCTCCTTCTCGCAGCAATTCCAGGCTGGCCTGAATCGCGTCTCCGGCCAACGAGTTCAAAACGATGTCCACCCCCTCGCCATTGGTCAGCTTCATCACTTCGTCGGCGAATGAAAGCGAGCGCGAATTGAAGACGTGTTTGACGCCGAGCGCGCGCAGGAAATCCCGCTTCTCGGGGCTGCCCGCGGTGGCGTAAATCTCCGCGCCAGCCTTCTGACAAATTTGCACAGCGGCGAGCCCGACCCCTCCAGCCGCCGCATGGATCAGCGCTCTTTCGCCTCGAGCGAGCCGCCCCTGATAATGAAGCGCATAATAAGCTGTCAGGAAGGCGATCGGCGTCGTCGCCGCCTCCTCAAAACTCATTGCTTCCGGCTTGGCGGCGACGAATGACGCGGGGACAGTCACGTAAGCGCTGAAGGCGTCCAACGACGGAACAACGGCCATGACTTCGTCGCCGGCCCGCCATTCAATGACGCCTTCGCCTACCGCTGTGATCTTGCCGGCGCATTCGATTCCGAACGACAATCCATCATTGGCTTGTCCGGGATAAACGCCCATCGCTTTCATGACGTCTATAAAATTGAGTCCCGCGGCCAGAACCTCGATCTCGACTTCACCGCGCGCAGGCGGTCGCCGCTCGTCCTCGCGGAGCGTCAGATTGTCCAAAACCCCTGGCGCCGGCGTCACCAAGTGGAATTGCCGGCCCGCCGAGAGCGGAACCGTTCTTTCCTCGAACGAACGTTCCCGTGAAGCGATTTCGAGCGATTCCACTGAGCGCGGAATCATTCTGGCGGCGTAGCGACGACTGTCTCGCAGCGCGATCTGATCCTCATCGCTATTGGCCCGGATCTCCTGGAAGAGCTGTCCCAGTTCGCCGGAGGCGCCCGCAGGACTTAAGTCAAGCATCGCGCAACGAAGCTCCGGGTGTTCGAGCATGATCACCCTGCCCAATCCCCAGAGAGTCGCTTGCGCGGGTGAAGTCATCGCCATCTCGTCTCCGACGGCCTGAGCGCCACGAGTGATCAGCCATAACCGCGGCGCCTTGTCCATACGAACCTCTGTTAGAGCTTGAATCAGATGCGTCACGCTCTCACAACCGAGCGGTTGCGCTGATTCCCAGGCGGAAAGGGAAAATTCCGCGCCGCCGGGAAGCTCCATCCCCCAGAGATGGACGACGCCTTTACAGGGCGGATTGCCCGGGGCGAGAGCCTCATGGATGATCGCCTTCAATGCCGCGGGATCGGCAGGATCGGCCCAATAATGATTTCGCTTAGGCTGTTTGGAATTCGCAGCGCGTCCGGTTTTCTGACCAGCCTTCTCAGGAAAAACCACCAGGCAAGTCTCTCCCTGCTCCTCCAGGTAAGTCGCTAATCCTTTGCCCAACCCACCGGCGTCAGCGAAGATCAACCAGGCGCCCGGCTCATCTTTTTTGCCGGCAGACGCCGTTTCGCCCGGCCGAGACTCCTCTTTGGCCTGCCATTGAACTTCGTAAAACCACTCGCCGAGTCCCTCTTCCGCGTTCTGTTCAGCGCGTGACTCCACGCGTTTGACTCTCAACCCACTCGCCTCCAACACAGGTTGGCCATCTTCATTCAAGACGAGCAGATCGCCTTCAAGCAGGTCCGCGTCAAGCTGCGCGGTCTGGCGCAAGACCGCCTGGCTCCAAAGCTCGGTGAATGGCCGGCGGTAAATGCGCAAACTTTCGAGGCCCACGGGTAAATAACAATCGGGCCGGCCAAAGCCGTCATCGCGTTCGGGCAGCGCAGCTTCGAGCGCCTGGAAGCAAGCGTCCAGGAGAGGCGCATTGATCGGCCCAAGAACGCCCGTATCTTCCGGCGGTCGCACCCGAGCCATCGCCTCACCATCGCGTCGCCAAAGTTCTTCCACGCCTTGATAGATCGGGCCGTAATCCAGCCCTCGTTCTTGCATCGCCTCATAGTGTTCCGCCCCATCCCTGTATTCTTCGCATCTCGCCTTGATCCGACCGATCAGATTGTCAGCGGCGAAATAACCGATCTCTTCTTCCTCGCCGATTTGAATCGTTCCGCTCGCGTGGAGCGTAGCCTGGCCTCCTTTTGCGTCGAGACTGTAGAACTTGAATAACGCCGACCCTGGCCTGTCAGGCGAAATGACGAGTTGCCCCGTCAAAGTGTCGTTGTCGGGAACTATCAACGCCTCTTTGAAAGTTACCTGTTCCAGGGCGCGCGCTCGATCTCCGAAAATCTCTTTGGCGGCCGTGAGGGTTATTTGCAGGTATGCCGCCGTAGGCAGCACAGCCATGCCTTTCACACGGTGGTCTCCCAGATCGGGGAGATCCTCAAGACTGAGCTTCATTTGCCACAGATGGGTTCCGGGTTGCGTGGCGGAACGGAGATGATAACCGGGCCAGGCGCTGTCCCCATTCAGACCATTGGCGGCGCGCTTACGGCTTTGGCCTTCATTCGCCCGCTGCGAGTCGAACCAGTGACGCTCACGGAGCCAAACGTAGCGCGGCGCCTCGACAACCTTCCCTCGATCGGCGTAGAGACGGCTGAAATCCACCGGATAGCCCAGCGTGTAAAGCTCTCCGAGGGCTTGCGGCATCGAGGCTTTTTCATCATCTTCCCGTCGCAAGGACGCGATAACGCTTCCTTCCTTCCCCAAATGTTCGAGCAGTTTCTGAATCGACTTCGACAAAACCGGGTGAGGGCTGACCTCGATAAAGACTCGATACCCGCTTTCGCAGAGATGTTGGGCCGCCGCGGAGAACTTGACCGGTTCACGCAAATTGCGCCTCCAGTAACCGCCGTCAAAACGCATTCCATGATCGAACTCGGCGGTCACGGTGGAGCAGACGGGGGTCGTTGCCGGTAGTGGTTGGATGTCTCTCAAGTCTTGTTCCAATTCGTCGCACAGGGGTTCCATCTGCGGGCTATGCGAAGCGACGTCCACGTTCACCGGGCGACAGAAGACGCCTCGACATTCCAACGCGCTCAAGACCTCTTCCAACGCCGGAGGGTCGCCCGACAAGACAGTCGAAGTCGGCCCATTGTTGGCGGCGACAGACAGTCGATCCTCATAACCTGTTATTGCTTGCAGCGCTTCTTCGTGAGAAAGCTCAACCAAAGCCATCATTCCCTGACCGCTCGTCTTTTTCATCAACTGACTTCGACGGCAAATAACTCGAGCGGCGTCTTCCAAGTTCAGCGCGCCTGCGATGTGAGCGGCGGCGACCTCACCCATGCTATGTCCAACAACAGCGTCCGGCGTTACTCCCCAGGAGCGCCAGAGTTCCGCCAGCGCGACTTGAATGGCGAACAAGGCTGGTTGAGTAACATCTATTTCGTTCAGCCTTGAACTCTCTTCTTCCGCGAAAAGCTCTTTAAGCAAAGACCAGTCGGCAAACTTACCGATGGCTTCGTCACAACGGGTGAGCGCGTCATGGAAGACCGGCTCTTGCTCGAACAGGAGGCGCCCCATGCCCAGGTATTGCGAGCCTTGCCCTGAAAAGACGAATACGAGTTTCGGCTGCGCTTCTGGAATGTGAGTGTTTGCGGTCACGCCGGGACTCACATCGCCTCCCAGATACGCCTCCAACTTTTCGGCCATCTCTCGCGCTGTGCGACCTACGCATGCCAAACGGTAGCCGTGGTGATCGCGTCTCACACTAGCCGTATAACAAAGATCGCGCAGGGCGGGCGCTGTCCGCTCGCCGTCGCGAAGAAACTCCAGGTAGCTTTCCGTTAGCTTATTCAACGATTCAAGTCGATGAGCGGACAGCGTCAATAGGCGGGGCATTGAGGAAGATTGAGTCTGGTAAGAAGAATGAGATGAGCGGGGCGCTTCCTCGAGTATAACGTGGGCGTTTGTCCCCGAGAGGCCGAACGCGCTCACCCCCGCCAGCGCGGGACCGGAGGACAATGGCCACGCCGTCGTATCGACGGGCACGCTCAAGGACAGCTCCTGCCAGGGAATGTTGGGATTCGGCGCTTGAAAATGCAGGTTCGGCGGAATGACTCCCTTCTTGAGACAGAGCGCTGTTTTGATCAGCCCAGCCATCCCCGCCGCCGCCTCGGTATGCCCGATGTTGGCTTTCGCCGATCCGATCAAGCAACGACTCCCAGCGGGGCGACCTTCGCTCAAGACTTCACCGAGCGCCTGCGCCTCGACGGGGTCGCCAACGCTGGTGCCTGTGCCGTGAGCTTCGACATATTGGATTTGTCCCGGCGAAACCCCGGCGTTGCGACAAGCCGTTCTGATCACGGCCTTCTGTCCCTCGCTTCCGGGGGTCATGAGAAAACCGCTGGAGCGACCATCGTTGTTAATGGCGCTGCCGCGGATGACGGCGTAGATTGAGTCGCCGTCCATTTGCGCCTGCGCTAATGGCTTCAGAAGGACGACTCCAATCCCCTCGCTCCGCACAAATCCGTTGGCGCGCGCGTCAAAGACTTTACAACGTCCATCCGGCGCCAGCATTTTCGCTTGAGAAAAGCCAATGCTTGACTCAGGTTGAAGAATCAGGTTGACGGCTCCGGCGATTGCGAGTGACGTCTCGCCATGACGCAGGCTTTGGCAGGCCAAATGCACCGCCACCAGAGACGATGAGCAGGCGGTGTCGATCACTATACTCGGCCCCTCCAATCCCAACGCGTATGACAAGCGTCCCGAAGCGGCGCTCCGCGCGCCTCCCGCATTCACATAGACATCAATGCCGCGGTGATCTTGAAACTCCAAATCCTCATAGTCGTTGTAGCACATCCCTATGAAAACACCCGTGCGACTCCCGTTCAATTGACTGGGCCGTTGCCCGGCGTCTTCTATCGCTTCCCAGGCGACTTCTAACAACAATCGCTGCTGCGGATCCATGCGTGACGCCTCACGCGGCGCCAGGCCGAAGAAGTTGGCGTCGAAATGATCTACTTGATCGAGGAACCCGCCCCAGCGCGTCGCTATCTTTCCCGGCGCGCCGGGACGTGGATCATAGAAGGCGTTGATGTCGAAGCGGTCTGGAGGAATTTCGGTAATTGCATCCACGCCATTGCATAACAGTTCCCAAAAAGCGCTCGGCCCATGAGCTCCGGGAAAACGACATCCGATCCCAATGATGGCGATCGGCTCCGCGCTTCCCTCTTTCCTCTCATCTTTTTTCAACTCTGATCGGGTCGGATCTATTGATTGTTTGTTATTCTGGATTGGTCGGGTAAACATGCTCACTTCTTCCTCCTTACGGATTCGTAGTGGAGGGGCTGCCTGATATTTCAACCACGTAGACAGGCTACCGCCATTGCGTTTGAAATTTCCCTCCGCCCTCAGCTTTCGGGTAGGCTACCGCCATTGCAGTTTCTGCCTATCCCTTCCAGACTTTTTGACGATGATGGTGAGCGAGCAACGATTGAGTGAGAGAATGAACGCGCAAGGCGCATGCGACACATTTCTCTCAGATCGGTTTCTTTACCTGATAAAACTCAGGCTAGCGCATCTTGTCATTTAAACTTATGCGACTCGCGCTAATGTTCTGACGTGATTCCTCTCAACTTCCGCGTGAGCTTGAAAAGCTACAGAGTCCAACAATATTTTGATTCGGTTAGCGGCGCTCGCTTCCTGTTCAAAAATTCCTGTGAACCCTTTGAACGGACCTGCTTGAATCAATACCTTGGCGCCAGGCTCGAGATCGGCTCCAACTTTTACAAAACCTGCTCCGTCAATTTGGGCAGCGATGATTTCGATCACCCTGTCATCAACCGGCGCAGGAGCGGTACCTACACACACAACGCTATGGACTCCTCTGGTGAAACGCACTTTATGAAGTAGACTGACTAGCGCAAACCTTGCGAAGAGATACCCTGGAAACAAAGGCTTGATAAAATAGGATGGTTCAGCTGTGAATTCATTGAAACGGCAGTCCCTGATCCTGGGAAAAAATGTTTCCACGTTCCAAGCCTTTAAGTTACCCTCGGCGCGATTCTCCTGCTTAGGATGCGTGTGAATTGCGTACCAACAAGGAATGTCAGTTAATGTTGCGCAGTTCATCTGTGATACCTCCAAACTTCACGGCAGAAATATCCGTGTGCGATCTCTCACCACAGTTAATAAATCCTATACCGAAAATTGAGAGCCGATGAATTAACTTAAGTCGTCACTTTTGACTGCCATTTCCCGGAAATGAACCCCGGGGTTTTTCGAATTATTCAAGAGCCTCCTGAGCATTGACCACATCCCTTTTCGCGAAAGCGCCTGGTTTTCAGGGATTTTTGAATATTTCAGGCAATTTGAGGTAAATGCTTGTTGTTACCCAAATTCCTTGTCGACAGAAGCAACGTCAGAAAGTGCTATCGACGCTGAACGAAAACAGCATCCAAGCAGGCGGGTCAGTGCAGCTAAATCTTGAAAACGAAGTACTTAATCATGGTGCGTAATTCACAGAACTGCTTCTCAATTTCCGGGAAATGGCAGTTTTGAGTGATTAGATAATGCGATCTTGCTTTACGTGGTGGACAATAGCAGGGATGCGTTTGGGGTGTCTTTAAACCGCCTTCAAAGTTTTTCCAAATCTGTTTTAAACGTTTTAAAACTTTGTGCGCCAGCTACGAACATGATGGACACCAGTGGATAAATTTCGGGTTCTGAGGCGCTTTTGGTGAAGTGGCCTTAAAAGCCCACATCTCACCCGTCACGGCCACTTCCAAAGTTCTTTTGTCGCGGTTTTTATCGATCGTCGGTGGCAGGTATCATTCGGATCAGATCGAATGCTTCTGAAATGAGTCCCGCCCAGCAACCAGAATCAGATGACCGCCGATAATGCCATCAACATCTCACGTAACTAGCGAATTCTCTGCTTCATCCAGATCTGTGAAGGACTCTCGCTTTCAACATGGCAAAGCCCGCACGACCAAACATCATGCGCTTGATCATTTTGAGCCGGTTCACATTCCCCTCGACCTGCCCGCTGCTCCAGTCATAGATCATCGCGGCTCGGACTGCCTGTGCTTCGCCAAAACTCCGTCCGGCCTGTATTTTCAATAACTTCATCAAGCTGCTCGCCGCTCGTAGCGGTGATGTAGTCCGCCGACTTCCGCGATCTCGATTACCGCTCCCAAATCCGGCGGCTGCTTCGCTCTCGGCTCCGGCGCATCCTTACACAAAGATAAATGTGTTCTGGAACGGTGATAGTAATGACAATGCAGAAACCCCGCTCCAAGTAGACAAACTTGTGCTCGTACATCGCTCCCTCCGAATTCGGCGTCGGAATCCACGCGAATCCATAATCGAGAACGGCGCGCCGTTCCCGGCCACTTCCCAGGCGATATTGCTCACCCGATTTCGCTTCTCGCGCACGCCGGCATTGGGCGCCGCTCCAGGCGCATGATGTCGTCCCCCGCGGCGCGCGGCGTTTATGTATAGCGCTAAAAAAACCAGCCAGTGGCTGGGCCTGTGGAGTGGCTATTGATTGTTGTCAGCTTTATTTTCTCAGCCACTGGCCGAGGCGGTTGAAGGGCTGGCTTTCATGCTCCTTACAACGCGGGGATGTGGCCGCGGGATAAACAGAAAGGCGCGTCGAAATCAAACGAGCTGTATTTTATCGACAAAGACGAAGGCTGGGTCGAGATGATCGAAGTCGTCATCCGTCGTGACGAGCCGCGCGCCTGAAGTGTAGGCCGCCGAGGCGATCCATATGTCATTCTTGCTCATCCTGATCCCCTGTGACTTCGAGAAGAAATCCATCGCGGCGTAGGCTTCCATCACGTCTTTCGGTTCGATCGGAACACGCCCGAAGTAATCGAGGGCGAAATTCATTTTGTTCATCTTCTGCGGCCCCCAAGAGAACTGGAGGGAAAGAGAGCGCAACTCCCCATCGGTAACGGCGCAAATAAGAGGTTTAGGATCTTTTGTGTAGGGCGTGTACCTGGCTTTGATTTCCTCTCCCGTGCGATCTCCCCGAACGAGATGCACGAGAATGTTCGTGTCTAAAAGATAGAGATCAGGCATCAGCTCAACTCTTTGAGGGCTTGTACGACTTCTTCATCCGTTTCATTCCCTCTTATTACCGGCATCACTTCAAGGGGGGAAACGTCCGGGGGTAATTCTCTTTTTGGCTGAAAGTCTTTTATCGCCCTTTCCTGAGCGGCCCTTATCTGTTCAGGCGTGCGATTGATCAACGCCGCGACCGCGCGCAGCCCCGCTTCCGGATCATAGTCATCGTCATGGCCGACTTCGTTTGCGAGCGCGAGATCATTTTGATCGCCCAATTCTTTTGCGACGAGAGACGCGACGAAGGACGCCGGATCAACCTTCTTTTGCGCCGCTAAAGCAATTATCTTTTTCTCTAAATCAGGAGGAAACGTTACCACCATCTTAATCACCCCCGCAAAAACAAATCTGAAAGAGCTTCATTATCCGCCTTGCGCATTGATCGTACCAGATTCCCACAAGTTGGGCGACTCCCCGCGGCGGCCAGCCCGCCGGGTCCCTATGACGAGAACCTCGACATTGACATCTCGCTCATTTTGCCAGGCGAATCTATTCCCCTCCGACCGGACTTTCACCGATTTAATCAGCCGATCGGGAAAGCGTGTTCTCAAACCTCGCCGAAGAACGCCTTCAGTCCGATTTTCAAACGCGCGACGGAAGAGCGCAAAACAACACATACCGAGCGACTGAACCTGCTCATCTCTCCTTCAACCCAAATCCGAGCGTCACATATTGCCCGCTCGTCGACACCTGGTACTGCTCGCCTTTGCGGGCCTGGAGATTCGCCGCGCCCTTCTTGATCTCCGGCAACAACTCCGACTTCGGGTCATACACCTTCAGTTCAAGCGTCGAAAAGGACAGGTGCGCGATATTCTTATAATTATAATCGCCGCCCGCTTTCCTGTGTCTATCGCAATAGCCGATTCCCGTCGCGGCCACATAACTGAACAGCCTCGCTTCTTCCTCCCACCAGTGCGTGATCGCCACCTGACCACGCCACTCAACGGACTCCACGCGCCGCTGAACTTCGCCTTGTCGCTGTTCGGGTCTATGACCCTGGCCTTCGGCTTCGGTTGGTCATCCGGGGTGTAGGCTCCATGCACATATACATCAACACCAGCCTCCGGCATCCTATCGTCTACGCTGATCCAGGGCATCGCTCCTCGCTTTCTCGTCTTATGAAATTCTTCGTCCTTCCGTCTCATGCGTCCAGATAGTCGGTTAAAAAGCTGGTTATCTCCCGCGCCAGGTCCTTATCGAAGAGCTTGATCGAGAGCACACCGAAATAGATTGATGGCTCGCCCCGCTTCTTCCCGTACGTGACGACTCCCACTTCTACTTTTTCACCCTCGTTCTTGCTCTGATGGGGCCAGACCGCCACATCATCGAACCTCGGGATCTCCGTGTCCTCCTCCATCCAGGCCGCAGGGGAAATCCACTCGATCCCGTCGTGATAGCCGACCTCCTTCAATTTCTCGGCGACCGCTTGGATCACCTCTCGCCTTCTCCTGTTCCTCTCCCATTTGAGATACCCCGGCTTTTCCCTATTCCGGGTTCGAGAACGATTCGCCTAAAAATTCTCCACTTCTCTAATCTTGAAGACATCCACGGTGAATCTTGCCAGGACTGACGTAGCCCGAATCCCTATAATCCGCTCTCCACTTCGTCATCAA
>Ga0187894_10003504_pt1 | contig 17537 bp, 16 predicted proteins | sample GBC1701081metaG_FD_136650 | JGI IMG/M metagenome (GOLD analysis project Ga0187894, IMG submission 136650) | White microbial mat communities from a lava cave in the Kipuka Kanohina Cave System on the Island of Hawaii, USA - GBC170108-1 metaG ...
ATGCAGAAGCCTGACCGTGAGGAAGGGCTTGGTCTGAATGCAGAAGCCTGACCGTGAGGAAGGGCTTGGTCTGAATGCAGAAGCCTGACCGTGAGGAAGGGCTTGGTCTGAATGCAGAAGCCTAACCGTGAGGAAGGGCTTGGTCTGAATGCAGAAGCCTAACCGTGAGGAAGGGCTTGGTCTGAATGCAGAAGCCTGACCGTGAGGGAGGGCATTCTTTTTCTAAAAGATGCGAAGTTTTATATTTACGCGGACGAAAGCCGCCGTATTCGGCTGGCTTTTCGTCCTTTTTTTAGCCGCGCACTCACATGCGCAGACCACTGCGGAATCGAAGGCAACAAAAATTTCCGCTCCACCGTCGGTGAAAGTCCCTTTGGTCGATGAGGCCATGCTCCGCAAGCTGATGGTTCCGAACGGCAAGCCGCTGCTCGTAAATTTCTGGGCAACCTGGTGCGACCCGTGCCGCGAAGAATTTCCTGATCTTGTAAAGCTCGATCAGGAATTCAAAGGCAAGATTGACTTTATAACAATTTCGCTTGACGATCCGGCTGATATCGCGACCACCGTTTCGCGGTTTCTCGCTTCGATGAAAGCCGAAATGCCCGCATTTTTGCTCAAAACGGCCGACGAGGGCGCCTTGATCACTTCCGTTTCAAAAGAATGGAATGGCGGAATGCCGTTCACGATCCTTTACGACGCGAAAGGCACCGCGGTTTATGAGCGTGAGGGAAAGGTTCACTTTGACATCGTTCGGCGCGAGATCGAAAAGCTTGTCAAGACTCCTCCTAAACCATCCGCCATTGATTGACAATTACCCGATAGAGGCTGGCGATGGCCTGAAATTTCACCAGATTAGAACACGGAGAGCACAAACGATCTTTCTGTGCTCTCCGTGCCCTAATCTGGTGAAACAAATTTCCGAAATCGACAACTCAAATTCAAAACGATAGAATGGCTGTTTTGTTTTTAGCTGGGGAAGTTTGCCTAAGATGAACGAAACAGTTATCACGCCGGAAATTGTCGAGCAGCACAACCTCACGTCGGAAGAATACGAAAAAATAACGCAGATAATGGGTCGAGAACCTAACCTGACGGAACTCGGCGTATTCAGCGTGATGTGGTCGGAACATTGCTCTTACAAATCTTCGCGGGTGCATCTGAAACGTCTTCCGACTACCGGAGAGCGCGTGATCGTGCCGCCGGGCGAGAACGCAGGCGTCGTGGACATAGGCGACGGCTGGTGTGTTGCGTTCAAGGTCGAATCGCATAATCATCCGTCGTTTATCGAGCCGTTTCAGGGGGCGGCGACCGGTGTCGGCGGAATACTTCGTGATGTTTTCACGATGGGCGCACGGCCGATAGCGGCGATGAATTCGTTGAGATTCGGACCGTTGTCGGAACCGGGACCGGTAGCGACCGGGGATTTCGGCTGCGACGAAGAAGAGACCCCGGTCGCTATCGCTCCAGGTTCCGACGTGCATAATCGTAACAAAGCAATACTGAAAGGCTGCGTCGAAGGAATCGGTCATTACGGCAACTGCTTCGGCGTGCCGACGGTCGGCGGCGAGGTCGTCTTCGACGAATCTTACAGCTTGAATCCGCTGGTGAATGCCTTTGCTCTCGGCATCGTCCGCAAGGATCAGATCTTTTTCGGCAAGGCTGAGGGTATCGGCAACCCTGTGCTTTATGCCGGCGCCAAAACCGGTCGCGACGGCATCCACGGCGCGACAATGGCCTCGGCTGAGTTTGATGATGCCGCGCTCGAAAAACGTCCGACCGTCCAGGTCGGCGATCCGTTCCTGGAAAAACTTCTTCTCGAAGCGTGTCTCGAAGCGATGCGTTCTGGAGCTATTGCCGGCATTCAGGACATGGGTGCTGCGGGTCTTACTTCATCGTCCGTCGAGATGGCCGCGCGCGCGGGAACCGGTTTGGAACTTGATCTAACGCTCGTGCCGCAACGCGAAACCGGTATGACGGCATACGAGATGATGCTGTCCGAATCGCAGGAGCGGATGCTGATAGTCGCCCGCGCCGGCCGCGAAAAAGAGCTCGTCGAGATTTTTAACAAATGGGAACTCGACGCCGTCGTGATCGGCAAGGTCGTCGAAGGCGACCGTCTCCGCATAATGCACAACGGCCGCCTCGAAGCCGACCTGCCGGTGCAGGCACTGACCGACGAAGCACCGAAATACGATCGGCCAATGGCGGCTAGGTCAAGGTTCAATGTTCAAAGTTCAAAGTTGTCTCCGGAAAAAATAAACTTTGAACATGGAACCTTGAACCTTGAACAGCAGCTTTTCAAGCTGCTTTCTTCGCCTAACATCTGTTCTAAACGCTGGGTTTATGAGCAGTATGATTCGATGGTGCGGACGAATACGGCGGTTCTGCCGGGTGCGGATGCTGCAGTTATTCGCGTGAAGGAAACGCGGCGGGCGATAGCGATGTGCCTCGACGGGCCGGGCCGTTATGTTGCCGTGAATGCGAAGGAAGGCGCGAAACTCGCAGTCGCCGAGGCCGCGCGAAATGTGGTGTGCGTGGGCGCAAAACCGATCGCCGTGACGAACTGTCTGAACTTCGCATCGCCCGAACGCCCCGAAGTTATGCAGTCATTTTCCGACGTGATCGACGGGATGAAGAAAGCGTGCGAGGTTTTCGAGACGCCCGTCGTCTCCGGCAACGTTTCGTTTTACAACGAAACCGAAGGCCGCGGCATCCTGCCGACGCCGACCATCGGCATGGTCGGCCTCGTCGAAGACACGCACCGCATCGTCACGCACGGTTTTAAATCAGAAGGTGACCTCATCGCGCTGCTTGGCGTCACGCGTGACGATCTTTCGGTGAGCGAATACGCGCAGACGATTCTCGGACACTCGACCGATGAACTGATCGCATCGGGCCGTGTTCCGCGGCTCGATTTGAACTCGGAAAAACACGTTCAGGACACGTGCTTAGCGCTAGCCGAAGCCGGCTTACTGCAGTCAGCTCACGACTGCTCCGACGGCGGCCTCGCTATCGCCATCGCCGAATGCTGCTTCTCATCACTCGGCCGCGAAGCCATCGGCACCCGTATCGAGCTTTCGTCAAACGGCCTTTCAAACGAATCCCTGCTCTTCGGCGAATCGCCATCGCGGATCGTTATCAGTTTCGCGCCCGGGAACCTCGAAAAGGTCAAATCCCTAATCGATTGTTCGTTCACCACGATAGGAATTGTTTCATATGGCGAACTACGAATCTCTATTGACGGAGCGGTATTAATGGCGACGGACGTTCTAAAAATAGAAGAAGAGTGGAAAACCTCTTTAGAGCGGCACCTGTGAAAAAATCACCAAGCCGGGTTCGGTCAATGCTTGTGGCGAATAGATCGGTAAAATTTGCACCCGGCAAGACGAGAAAGTATTTCTGTTTTCTCCATTTTGTTGCCGCTGTATTTGTCGAAAATCGTCCAAGCTTTCTTTTCCGCCCCGACATGCAGCAAGTCAGCGACGTAACTTAGCGTCATGCGCACCAATTCCAGTTTGATTCCTAAATCGCCAGTTTTCTGGAATTCAGCTGATTTGTCGCCAATCAGTTTCTCTATGCGGTTCATCTCCTCTTTCACAAAATCCTGTTGGATTCCGGCCGTCGGTACATATTCACGACGAATGCGATCATATTTGAAATGTACACGCGGTTCCGGCGAACATGAACCGCAGTCGTCCAAGAAATAACGCATGCAGGCATCAAACTGAACAAGCTCGTAAACGCCGTCTTGATCCGCATCGAAAATCTCCATTGGCCCTCGGAACGAGCCAAAATCTTCGCTGTGGTAAATAGTCGTTGGTATCTCGCCCGACACGGCAATAATCGAGTAGTTTGTGCAGCACACACCACCCGGCCCTGAAACAACGGTATAGATTTCGGTGCGGTCGGCACCCGTCAGATGTGAAACGCCGACGAGCGTTGCCCAATAACCTTCGCGCTCTCGCCGCGGTTTGAAGGTGAATACAATTGTTTTATTTTTCTGGAGCGCCCGAGGAACATACTCCTTGATCTTTACAGTGTAGCCAGCCGCATCGGCACTCATTTCAGCTTCTGGCCCGCTATCGTCGATACTTGAAAAATGTTCTTTGATCGGGAAGACCTGATCAATCGTAAGGCCGGGATATTTCGCTTCCTCCGGTGTAGACGAAGGTAACGGTTGCAGGATTGGTGTTGTTGTGCCAGTGTCGCTTTCGGCAGGTAATTGCGCACTTTCGGTCACGCATGAACTAGCAAGAAGCACAATGGTGAGCAATACTGTGAATCGCATACAAACGCATCGAGACATTCAATTGTAAGGCTCTCCCTTGTCGAAGGCAATACATTTTCTTTTCCACGATGATAAATTGAAAGGTGATGTCTGCCGGAGTTTATTTGCACATTCCTTACTGCAAATCGCGCTGTTCGTACTGTGATTTTGCGACGGATGTTTGGCGCAGTGAAGAATCGGTCGAGCGGTACGTGAACGCGCTATGTCTAGAGATCGAGGGCGGGAACGCGATCGGTAGCGAGGGTGCCTCTCGGCAGCGACTGCAGGGCACACTCCCTACCGGTCGTGTTTCCGCCTGTGTCGATACGATCTATTTTGGCGGCGGGACGCCTTCGTTATTAGAAGCAAAGCAGGTCGAGCGAATTCTGGAAGCCGTTTATCGAAAGTTTTCGGTCATTGACGGTTCTGAGATCACGATGGAGATGAATCCGGCGACGGTTACGGCGGAGACGCTTCGCGAATACAGATCGCTCGGCGTAAATCGTGCGAGCTTCGGCGTGCAGACGTTCAACGACCGCGATTTAAAATTGCTCGCACGCGGTCACGATGCCGACGACGCTCGGCAAACATTCAAACTTCTCCGCGACGCTGGTTTCGAAAACATCAGCTTCGATCTGATCGCCGGATTGCCCGAGCAAACTCTCGAAGATTGGAAACGAAATCTTGACGAAGCCGTCGCGATGGAGCCGGAGCATCTTTCGCTTTATCTGCTTGAAATTCACGAAGGCACGCCGCTCGCCGATCAAGTTCGCTCCGGCAGAAGGCCGCTGCCGGATGAGCAGCTTGCTGCCGAGATGTACGAGCAGATGATCGACCGTCTCGCTACCGCAGGCTATAGTCAATACGAAATTTCAAATTTCTGCAAACCCGGTTTCGAGTCGCGGCACAACACAAAATACTGGCGGCTCGAACCGGTTTACGGCTTCGGTGTCTCGGCCCATTCATTCGACGGCTATCACCGTTACGCGAATGAACGCAACACTGCGAAATACGTGTCGATGGTTGAAAACATCGGATCGGCCGAAGTATTCTGGGAAGACATCCACCCCGCATCGGAATTTATTTTTCTCGGCCTTCGTTTGAATCGCGGTGTCGATTTTGAGGAATACAAACAAAAATTCGGCCACGATCTGACCGAACGCTACGCGAGTGAACTTCACCCACTGAAAGCAAAAGAGCTTATCGAAAACAGTGGCGGAGTCCTACGGCTTACGCGGAAGGGAATGTTGTTTTCGAATGAGGTTTTTGAAATGTTCGTTTAAGTTTCTCGAATTTTTCGTAAGCGGTGTTTAAGCCGTCCGCTGGCGTAGGTGATACTGACTCGCTCAGTTGATTCGCGCAATTCGCCCTTCGACTTTCGGCGAGATCGTCGCGTTCGGAGAGGCTTTTATCGCCTGCTCGAAAACCCCGGAATCTTTCTGAGCTTGCTCGGCGGGAATCAAAATTTTTGCATCCTTAAACATCGTATAGCCGTCGCCGCCGCGCGAGACCAGGAAATCGGATGTGGCGAGCGTGTATTTCGCATCGTCCTTCACGGGCTTGCCGCCGACAGTTGCTTCTGTTACACGCTGGCCGGGCAGCTTGCTGGCGTCGAACGTAAACTTCAAACCCGACACCTGCGGAAACCGGCCGGGTTCGTTGTCTTCGCGGCTGCGGGCTACGCCGTGTTCGAGAATTTCCATCAGTGTTTTGCCGGTTATTTCGACTTTCACGATCGGATTGTTGAACGGCAGGATCGAGAGCACGTCACGTTTCGTGAGCACGCCGGGATTGTAAACGAGATCGGCGCGTATGGAGCCGCCGTTCACGAGGCCGATATCGGCGTTCGTAACTTTCCGGTAGGCATCGGCGACAAAGTTGCCAACGTTCGTTTCCTTCGTGCGGCTTGAATAGGAAAGAGCGTCGAGCGTGACGCTCGTTGAGCCGACCGGAACTGCGAGCTGTTTTAGAAGGTCGGAATATTTTGCGACGACTGGAGCGAACTCGGGCGCGTCGGGAATAGTATCGTTGACCGGAATTATTTTCCAATCCATGCTCGCGAGCCTGCCGGTTTTCTTGTCGATATAAAGATCGAACTTTCCGACCTCGCGCGCGTCGGCCGTCATCTTGAAGATCGGCGTGCCATTGGCGGACGACTGCAAAAGCGTGTGCTCATGGCCGCCGAGGATCAGATCGAAGTCCGCGCAGGCCGCAAGCCGTTTGTCCTGTGACATAAAAAGATGCGTCAGGCCTATAACGGTGTTTGCGCCGGCGGCACGCATTTTCGGAATCAGGTCTTGTGCAACAGCGCAGTAGTCAGTAACCTTCAGGTGCGCTTCCATCGACGATGTCTCTTTTGTTTCCGGAAGCAGCAACCCGATGAAGCCGATCTTCACGCCGCCGATCTCGCGAATAATGAACGGTGGTGTGTCGGCAAAGAGCTTCCCGGTTTTTGTATCGACAACATTTGCGCCGAGCCACGTGAATTTCGATTCCTTCATTCGCTGTAAAAGCTCGGCGCTTTTAAGGTCGAATTCGTGATTCCCGAAAACTGCCAGATCAAGCCCGACGGCGTTCCATGCATCTATCATCTGAGCGCCGCGATACGTGCGCGTTTCGACCGAAGGCGAAAGCGTGTCGCCGCCGAGCGTAAAAAGCGTGTTCGGATTTTCTTGCAGCGCTTCTTTTCGTATCGTCAGCACGCGCGCGAGACCGCCCAATTTGCCGCCTTCGACCGGCGTGAACTGATAGGTGTCGTTGACGTGCAGGATCGTTACATGAACGGTCTGAGCCTTAGCCGCGAACGATGAAATCAGGAAAAAAAGAACCAGGGCAAGACAGTTTTTGATCAACATAACATTCATTTCACGGGCGGAAACGCGAGCGTGAACGAGCGTGCATAGACTCGGTGGTTCGTGCACGCTCGCTCACGCTCGCGTTTCCGCTATCAAACCGTTAGATGCGTTCGTGCTTCCCATAGCTCCGGGAAAAATTTCTTGTTCAGCGTTGTCATCAGGTAGCCGACGCCTTCCGAGCCGCCTGTGCCGCGTTTCATTCCGAGCATTCTCTCGACCATCTGAATGTGGTTGTACCGCCACGCGATGATCAGCTCATCGTGCTCGACCAGAAGGTCCTGCATGTTGTATAGCTCGGCGTATTTTTCAGGATGAGTGAGAATTTCGACCGTCGCTTGAACTCGTTCTTCTTTCGTGCCGACAGCGAGACCGCTCCGTCCAACAAGAGCCCAATAAGCATCGGCCAGCGAAGGCGACTCGAAACGCTTGGTCAAGCGATTGAGCGCAAATTCATCGTCCTTAAACGTTCTCAGAATCTTTTCGTCCTTCGCACCTGAGAGAAATTCGATTTCACGAAACTGCATCGATTGAAAGCCGCTCGCGGGATTCAGCTTGTCGCGAAATTCGAGAAAGCCGATAGGCGCCATCGATTCCAGGATGTGTATTTGTGTTACGAGAATTCTTTCGATGGAAACAACGGCCCGCAGGCTGTGATTTGCGCGAAACATGCGGCCTTCGTTCATCCAGCCGATCGTTGCGTCGAGCTCGTGCAGGATCTGCTTGAACCAAAGCTCGTATGTTTGATGAATAATTATGAACAGAAGCTCGTCGTGGCTCGGCGGTTCAGAGAGCGTCTCCTGAAGCTCTATCAGCTCGCGCACCTTTAGATATTTGTTATAAGAAAGCGGGGCACCTTTGCCGTATTCCTGGGCCATAACGGGTCAAAATTCGGATGCGAAACTTGCTCAATATTCGACTATCGGCCAATTTAAGTCAATTTGCGCGAATTTTTCCAGAAAAGATTGAAAAAGTCCTTGACAGAGAGGTTAAATGACTGTAAATTCTCTTTTCGTCATCCACAAAAACACGCGAAAAAAGCGGATCATCTTGCAGTTTAAGATTTGTTATTTGTCTGGAAATGGACAGTCCGAATAAAAGCTTTGCTGCCCGCACACGATGTCTTATCCGGGTCAGACGTGCGCTTGAGCTTTTTGTTTGAGTGTCGGTTGAACCAACAGCCGATATCTCGCGGAGTTTTAAGGTTTTGAAGTCAGTTAGGAGGAATTACGCAAAATGTCAAAAACGGTAGGAATGGTCAAGTGGTTCAACAACGCGAAAGGCTATGGCTTTATCGAGCAGCCCGGTGAGCAGGATATTTTTGTTCACTACAGCGCCATCTCTGGTGACGGTTACAAAACGCTCATCCAGGGACAGGAGGTTGAATTTGAGGTAACTAACGGGCCGAAAGGTCCGCAAGCCGAGAACGTGACGAAAGTGCTCGTCTGACCAGGGGTTTATCTGACCGTAATTCCTACTCCGACAGGAGCGGCAGAAGTAAAAAAGCGAAAATGCGAACCAGTTTTCGGTTCGCATTTTTGCATTCCGCCTGTAATTTTTATATCAGTTCTTCGCCGCGGGCTTTCAGATTTCGCCGCCAAAGCTCGCGGTACGACGTGAATTTCGCCAGCAGCGAGTTTAACTGATACCTCTGTGCGTAGGAAAGACTCCGGTTGTCCGAGATACGCTTGATGTTCGATTCGAGACGCGCCCGGGCCTCGAGCGGCGGCCGTTTCACGGCGCCGTTGAAATAAATGTCGAAGTCGATTTTCAGTTTTCGGATCGCATCCTCCAGCCGGACGATCTCTTGTTCGATCGACGCTGCCTCTTCGGCACGCGACGAGGACGTTTCACGGTAAAGTCTGTTTCCTATCGGACGCATTTCAGATTCTTCAAAACGGGCGGGCGCAGGATCGTCTGCTATTTAAAATAAATAGCCAACGCCGCGACAATTCCCGAAAAAAGCGCATAGAATTTAGACATGTCAACAAAGCCTGAGATGAAGAATCTGAGCCTAGTTCCGTCGGTCGATTCGATACTTCAGACCGAGGGAGCGGCCGCGCTTATCGGCGAGCTTGGTCGTAAACGCGCCTTAGCTCACGTGCAGAAGGTGACGCGGGAAATCCGTAGTGAGATGTCATCTCGCAGCGGCAATACATCTCGCTCCGACATCGAGAAAGAGATTGTCGCTCGGTTGACTCGTGAATTAGAAAGCGCAAACCAACAGCGAATGAAGCGCGTGCTCAATGCGACGGGAATCATCGTTCACACCAATCTCGGACGATCGCCTTTGTCAGCTGAGGCGGCGGACGCCATTGTCGCGGCTGCTTCAGGTTACTGCAATCTTGAATACTATCTCGAAACAGGCGAGCGCGGCCGGCGGGGCGAATCGGCAGAGCGTTTTTTGGCGGAGACCGTCGGCGCGGAAGATGCGGTAGTGGTGAATAACTGTGCCGCCGCCGCCCTTCTCGTGCTCTCCGAATTTGCAAAGGGCGGCGAGGTAATAGTTTCACGCGGCGAGTTGGTCGAGATCGGCGGCGATTTTCGTATTCCCGATGTTCTTGAACAATCCGGGGCGACGCTCCGCGAGGTTGGCACGACAAATCGCACCAAACTCGTTGATTACGAACGTGCGATAGGTGAAAACACGAAGCTTATCCTTCGCGTTCATCCGTCAAATTACCGCGTTATCGGATTTACCGAGAAGCCCGATCTTTCGGAATTGGCCGAGCTTGCGCACCGGAACAACTTGATCTTGTTCGAAGATGCAGGTTCGGGTGCGCTGATCGATCTTACTAAATTCGGGCTTGATGAACCGACCATTCAATCGTCGATCTCGGCAGGCGCAGACATCGTTGCTTTCAGCGGTGACAAACTGATGGGCGGCGTTCAGGCGGGGATGATAGTCGGGCGAAAAAATATGATTAACCAGCTGCGAAAAAATCCGCTGTATCGCGCCCTGAGGCCGGACAAGCTAACATACGTGGCCGTCGAAGCGACGCTCACCGCATTTGCGAAGGGAATCGCGTTTAAGAAAATTCCGGTTTTGAGAATGCTCGCAACGCCGTTCGAAGAACTCGAAGCGCGAGCCAAAGCCATGGTCAAACGCCTGCGGAAAAACGCTGGAGATGTCGTACCGGAGATCATTTCCGGAAGTTCGGCCATCGGCGGCGGCGCGGCGCCTGGAATTAATTTGCCGACTTGCCTGATTTCGATAAGACATGCCGAGATGTCGGCAGATGAATTTCTTGCGAAATTAAGGTTTTGCGATCCGCCGGTGATCGCCCGAATCGCCGATAACAGATGTCTTATTGACCTTCGAACTGTTTTGCCGAACGATGATGAATTATTAATAAAAGCGTTAGCGAATGTCGCATGAGCTATCTATTTCGCGATGCGAAATCGGACATAAATTCAACCAGCCGCTCGACGCCTTCTTTCGGAAACGCATTGTAGATCGAAGCGCGAATGCCGCCGACCGATCGGTGGCCGCGCAATCCGCTCATTTCGTTTTTTTCGGCTTCGGCGCAAAACTGTTCGTCGAGTTCGGGCGTCGGAAGACGAAATGTGAGGTTCATAAGCGAACGGCACGAACGCTCGGCGTGGCCGGCGTAAAATCCATCGCTGGAATCGATAGCGTCGTAAATCAGCTTCGCTTTTTCGGCGTTTATCACGGCGATTTTTTCGACGCCGCCCATTTCCTTCAGCCAGTTGCAGACAAGACTGACTAGATAAATTCCCCAGGTGTTCGGCGTGTTAGGCATCGAGTCGTAACCGGCGAAAATACGATAGTCCAGCAGTGCCGGCAGACCTTTGGGAACGCGTTCGAGCAATTCTTTTTTGACTATAACTACGGTCACGCCGCTCGGCCCGATATTTTTTTGAGCACCGGCGTAGATCAGATCGTATTTCCGGATGTCGATCGGTTTCGAAAGAATATTTGACGATGCATCACAGACAACGGGCACGCCATGGCCGTCGAGATCATATTTGAATTCAACGCCGTCGATGGTTTCGTTCGACGTGTAATGAATATACGAGGCGTGCGGAGTAAACATCAGCGCATCCTGCCTCGGCACGTTTCGGTATCCGCCGGGCTTGTCGTCGTACACGACATTCACGTTTCCGAATTTCTTCGTTTCGTTAACCGCTTTCTCGCCCCAGGCGCCGGTGATGACGTAATCCGCGGAATCGCCGTTTCTCAATAAATTCATCGGCACCATCGAAAACTGCATCGTGGCTCCGCCTTGCAGAAAAAGCACCGTGTAGGATTTGGTAAGTGCAAGCAGATCGCAGATGCCTTTCCGCGCAGAATCGAGTATCTCGCCAAATTTATCCGAGCGATGACTCATCTCCATCACGCTCATGCCCGCACCGTCCAGCGATAACAGTTCGTCACGCGCACGCTCGAGCACCGGCAGCGGCAGCGTTCCCGGCCCGGAGCTGAAATTAAAGACTCGCCGAAACCTTTTTTCCGCTATATTCATCTTACAATCTTATTTTATTCGTCCTGTGCGGTCTAGATAATCCTGCCATCCCATTCTGGCCCCTTTTCCAGCCGGTGCAGACATTCGTAGTACCGGCCTTTTTGGTGTAAGATTCAATTAAAATATTATGAACTCCGGGCACGAACTCTGCATCGAATCAACGCGAAATTGTTCGAGATTTTTTGCTCCGAGGGGAGATGTTCTTATGTCAAAAAAGTTCCTTTTATTTGTTTGTTTCACTGTGGCGTTAGCCTTCGTTACATCGATTAGCGTGTTTTCGCAGACGGCGCCCGTTCGCGGCCAGGTAAAACTTCAGCAAGCCGACGGCACGCACGTCCCGGTGGCTGATGCACTCGTCGAGCCGTACCGAATCGATATTGACCAGGGAAAATTGCCTTCGGCCAAGACAAATAAGAACGGCGAATTTACGTTTATCGGATTTTCACCGGCCAACCAGTACGTCCTCGCCGTGAGCGGCGCCAGTCTGACACCTACAATCTCGAACACGGTTCGCGGCGGGATGGAAAGCGTCGCGATCCTGGTTTATCCGGGAGACGGCCGGCAACTGACTGAAACCGAGGTCCGAGCGCTCGCGAAACAAGGGACTAAGGCCGGGTCAGCTTCTGAAGCGGATAGAAAAAAAGCTCAGGAAGAATATGACAAGCAGCTCGCAAAATACAACGAAGAGAAATCTAAAACGGAGAATATCACAAAGATAGTGAACGCTGCACTGAAAGACGGCGACGCCGCTTACAAGGCGAAGGATTATGGAACGGCGATCGCGAAATTTGACGAAGGCATCAATGCAGATCCGAACTTCGAAGGAAGTGCTCCGGTTCTGCTGAATTACAAAGGTGTTGCTCTTAAATCTCGAGCGTTTGAAGCGTATCAGAGATCGACCAAGGCGGACGCGGATGCGAAGGCGGCTGAATTAATGAAAGCAAAGGCCGATTTTCTCGCCTCGATCGAAGCATATGATCGCGGCCTGAAAATAATTACCAACGCAAAACCCGAAGATGCGTCAGCGCAGGCAAGCGCCGACAAAAACAAATTGAATTTGCTCACCAACAGTGTCGAAACATACAGGCTCACCGTGAAAACCAATGCGGATGTCGCGAAAGCAAAGGACGCACCTCCGGTCTTCGAGCAATATTTTGCTCTGGAAAACGATTCAGCGAAGAAACTTTCCGCCCGTTTGATACTGGCCGACATTCTTCGCGAGGCCGGCGAATCCGAGCCGGCAATAGTTGCGTACCGCACGGTGCTGGAAAGTGAGCCCAACAACGCGGATGCGTTGGCCGGAATCGGCCTTTCATTATTCAATGTCGGCGTCGTGGAAGACGACAAGGTAAAAATGCAGGAAGGCCTGAACTACATGCAGAAGTTCGCGGACACCGCGCCGGACACGCACCCTTTAAAGGTCAGCGTGAGAGAGGCGGTTGACTATTTAAAAACCGAGCAAAAGTTGGCCCCGCAAAAAGTGGCACCGACGAAAAAACGTCCCTGAATTTAGATCAGTATTTCATGAATGTGCGTACCGCCCAAGGGAGGTTACGCACTTTTTCTTATGGACTTCAAGATCAAACCAATAAACGAAAAAGACGTTCCAACGATCATCAGATTAATGGCGGACTTCGCAGAATACGAAAGGTTGTCGGCGTTTCTTGTGATCACCGAGGAGCGCCTCCGCAAAGCGATGTTCGGCGAGGATGCATTTGTCGAGGGTCTGATCGTATTTCAAAGCGACAAACCGGTAGGGTACGCGATCTTTTACCCGTGCTTTTCCACGTTTCGCGGACAGCGAGGAATGTTTTTGGAAGACCTCTACGTTACGGCAGATTGTCGCGGCCTTGGGCTTGGCGAGCGGATGCTGCGCGAAGTTGCGAGCGTTGCTGCAGCACGCGGTTTCGAGCGGATAGATTTTCACGTGCTTAAATGGAACAAATCGGCAATCGGCTTTTACGAAAAGCTCGGTGCTGTTTGCAGTCCCGAAGAGGCCTACTTTAAATTTACTGACAAAGCGTTCAGACAGCTCGCTGCCGGGCAGAAACGCGACCGTTAGGAAGCTGCACACCCAATGCAAAATTGAAAATTGAAAATGCAAAATAGGAAGTTCTTAATTTTCCATTTTACATTGCTCGCGCACCGCGTTTTCCGCCTTTGACACAAATTCGGCTTGATCGGTGTTTCCCTTTCAGCTACGGCAAAGGTCCAAACAAAATTTGCTGATGCGTGGAGGCTATTTGATGCAAAGAAAGATTTTACAAATACTGAGCGGCGGAGCGGCCGCAATTATGATGTTCATCGTCGGCACGATGCTGGTCGGTGCTCAGTCGGCACTGACGGGTGAATGGACGGCGAGCATCAAGGAAAAATCGCCCGACAAGATCCACATTTGGTTTGAGCGGCGAACCGCAAACGGCGGCTGCAACCAAAACGGTACGAGCTACGCGTTTAGCGAGCTGCAGGGGTTGACGCGAGATAATGTGCAGAACGGACGCGTGAGTTTCAAGCTCGTCCGCGATGCGGGAACCATCGAATGCGAAGGCACATTCACGAACGGTAGAGGTTCCGGCACATTCACGTTCGTTCCGAATCGCGAATTTGTCGATGCGATGCGGAGCCGCGGTTTCGATTTTGAAAAGCAGGCGAAGGATCACGCGGAAAGTCTCGATGAACGACTGATGACGGCAGCGATGCTCAACGTTACGGTCGCTTTGGCCGACGACCTTCGCTCGGCAAATTTTCCCAATCTGGACGTCGGCGATCTTTTCAAGGCGGCGATCTTTAAGGTTGACGGAAAGTTCATGGCTGAGATGAAAGCCACCGGCTTTCCCAATCTTGGAATGGAAGAGCTTGTTAAGGCGCGCATCTTCAAGATCGACGCCGAATTCGTCCGCAAGATCAAGGACATGGGTTTCGGCACGAACGATTTTGAGAATCTGGTTCAATACAGCATCTTCAAGGTCACGCCCGAATTCCTGGCCGACATGAAGGCCGAAGGCATGACCAACCTGACCGCGGAACAGGTCGTTCAGCTTCGCATATTCAAGATCGACGCTGACTTTATCCGCCGTGCAAGAGCCGAAGAGCCTGATATCACGATTGAAAAACTGGTGGAAATGAAGATCGGAGTTAGAAGAAAGACTTTTTGATTCATTCTTGATCGATTTAAAACGGGCTGCCCGGAAAACTTGCTTTCGGCCAGCCTTTTTTTTGCGCGCCGACGCGAATGGCGCCTCCCTGGATTGTTTTATAAATGCGTTGTTTTATTTTGTGGGCGGCGTGACGCGAACTATGCTAGATCGAAAGTTTCAAATCTGTTTTAGCATCTGACGAAGCCCACCCTTCGAAACACCCGCCGAATATGCTTCGTTTCAGAAAGTTTCTTTTAATAAATTCGTTGTTTATTGTTCTTTCGACGGCCGTTTCCGCAGCGGTTCACAAGTTAATTCTTTGTCGAACAGAAACTGATCAGTCGAATTGTTTTTTAAATTCGTCTAATGTCGCGCGAAGCGATGCGACTTCCGCACGCAAACTCTCCACCTCGTTTTCGAGTGCATGAATACGATCTTTGCTTTCTTTTGCCGAAGGTTGGTTTGCCGGAGCCGGAAGCGCCGTTGTATCAGGTTTGCCGGACAATAGGTGCGCGTAACGAGCTTCTTTTTGGCCCGGCATGCGCTCGAGTTTTACAACGAGCGGGTCGTCGCGACGTGCGAGGGAGTCGAGCGTTTCCTGCACTTCGTTGAGATCGGAAAATTCGTACAGCCTGTCTGAGCGCCCGCGAAGCTCGCCGATCGTCTGCGGCCCGCGAAGCAGCAACAGAGTAATGACGGCAACGCCCGAAGCCTCGAGCTCAAACACGCCGTTCAGCATGTGTTTGTATTTCACCGTGCGACTGCCCGAGCCGTAAAAAAGATAAACAAGATTTTTGTCGCGAAGATTGTCGATCGCCGCCAGGATCGCCGTTTCATCGAGCGACATCACCGGATCGCGATTACTTTTTTGGTTACACGCCGCGGTCAGCGCGTTTAAGGTCAGCGGATAATATTCCGGCGTCGTCAACTGCTTTTCGGCAAGACTGCCGAGCACGCGGGCTTCGGTTTCGTTCAAAATGATGGACATCTCGTATCCAGAAAAGTGCAAATCTTTTTCGAAATCAATTATTAATTATTCAATTACTAATTAGTAATTAAGAAAACAGAAAACTATCTTTCCGGACTTTTGAGATGCAGCATTTCTTGCAACCCGTCCGCTAAACTACAATCAGTCACGTGAAAGCGGTTGTCGCCAGAAGCATCGAAGATATACGGCAAGCAGCCGCGCGTTTTTCGAGATGCGATGCTTTGGGCTGCGATACGGAAACTTCGGGCCTCAGCGCAAAATACGGGAAGCTTTTCTCGATTCAGTTTTCGGACGGCGAATTCAATGTGCTGGTGCCTCTGAGCGAAGGCGTTGAGATCGGAGAGTTTTCCGATCTGCTCGCGGATGAACGCGTCGTCAAAATATTTCACAATGCGAAGTTCGATCTCGAATTTCTTCGCGAAAACGGTGTCGCCGTGCGAAATGTCTTCGACACGATGATCGCCGAAAAAGTTCTGACGCGTGGAGCAAACCAATCCGCTTCTCTTGCTGAAACGCTGTATCGCTACTTTGCGGTCGATCTCGAAAAATCGCATCGCACGAAATTTACGCGCAGGTGGAACGGTATCTGGACGGAGGATCTCGTCCACTACGCTCTTTCGGACGTTGTTCATCTTCCGCGATTGATGTACGAGCAACAAGCCTGGATCGAGAAGATCGGGCTCGCGGCGGAGTTCGATGCGCAAATGTCAAAAGTCTTGATTTAGGACGTGGTCTATAACCGCACGACTGCGACGGTCGAAGACCGTCTGGCTAAACGATGTCAACACCTACCATCTGTGATACGCAGGATGCCCTTCCTTAACGGCGACAAAAGTTCCGCGGCATGTATCGCAAACCTCGCCGTTTGCGATCAGCTCGGCTTCAACGGTCGCCCGGTTATCAGTTGAATCGACCACACGCGCCTTTAGTGTGATGGTGCCGTCAACAGGCGTCGGGCGCAGCAGCTTTACGTGAAAATCCGCCGTGACGGTGCACGGCGTGTGATCAAGCCCGCGTTTTTTCATAAGATGATAAGCCGCAGCCCAATTCGAATGGCAATCAAGCAGTGCGCCGATAATACCGCCGTTCAGCACGCCCGGAAACGCCTGATGATGCGGCTCAGCCCGCCATTCGGCAACAAACTCATCACCACTGGCAAACGAACGAATCCGTAGCCCCTTTTCGTTTGCCGGCCCACAGCCGAAGCAAATGCCGTTTGGCGAGTATTCTTCCTGAAGCGACTTTCTTGATTCCATAAAATGAATTTAACAGTAATCTCATTTTGGTTTAAATTCTAGCTGACAGATGTGAGCCGACGGCTGTCAGCTATTTTCAAAACGTTGCCTATTTGCTCGCTTTCAACAAAGTGTCGTAAATTAACTTCACCTCAAGCTATAACGAAAAATCATGCTTACACTTCTTGCCATTCTTTTTCTCATCTGGCTCGTCTTCGGCTATTTCGCCTATGGCCGATGGGTGTCGCGACAGTTCAAGCTGGACGACGACCGCGCGACGCCTGCGGTTTCGGTGAACGACGGCGAGGATTTTGTGCCGACGCGGCCGTTCTATTTGTTCGGCCAGCATTTTTCGGCGATCGCAGCGGCGGGGCCGATCGCGGGGCCGATCATCGCATGCGTCGCATTCGGCTGGCTGCCGTGTCTGCTTTGGATCGCGCTCGGCGTCGTGTTGATCGGGGCGGTGCATGATTTTTCGGCGCTGGCTTCATCCGTCAGGCACGGAGCGCAGTCGGTGGCCGAGATCGCAAAAGAAAAACTCGGCAGCGGAGCGGGCCGTGCGATGATGGCG
>Ga0187894_10003505_pt1 | contig 17529 bp, 9 predicted proteins | sample GBC1701081metaG_FD_136650 | JGI IMG/M metagenome (GOLD analysis project Ga0187894, IMG submission 136650) | White microbial mat communities from a lava cave in the Kipuka Kanohina Cave System on the Island of Hawaii, USA - GBC170108-1 metaG ...
CCGCTCGAACCACCTGCTCGTCAAGAGTCATATACTAATAAGGGGTTACTTTGTTATGGCATCTTCAACAATCATTGCGGGGCTGTCTTCAACGCCCTGGCTTGCCGGTGTGAAGCCCAACGTGAGAGCCAACCTAAGGCTTTTTTGTTTCCCATATGCCGGCGGTGGAGCGACGATCTTTCGAACGTGGCAGTCTGAGCTTCCTCAGGAAGTTGAGGTTTGTCCGGTTCAACTCCCTGGTCGAGGCAGACGACTCAAAGAGGCGGCCTTTACCAACGTGCATACTCTGGTCGTGGAACTGGCCCAGGGGCTATTTCCTTTTCTCGGCAAGCCGTTCGCCTTCTTCGGCCATAGCATGGGGGCGGCGATTAGCTTCGAGTTGGCACGCTATCTCCGCAGAGAACATCACTTAATGCCCCGGCGTCTCTTCGTCTCGGGGCGTCGTGCGCCGCACCTGCCCGCCATGCACGACCCTACTTACAATCTGCCCGATCCTGAATTCCTCGTCGCCTTGCGCGACCTCAATGGCACGCCGCATGAGGCACTCGAACAACCTGATTTAATGGAGTTGATGCTGCCCCTACTGCGCGCCGATTTTGAGTTGTCTGAGACTTACACCTACTTGAAGGGTCCTCGGCTGGATTGCCCGATGAGCATCTACGGCGGGGAAGAAGATGTTGAGGTGCCGCGCGAACATCTCGATGCCTGGGGAGAAATGACCACGGGGTCGGTCTCGCTAAAAATATTTCCGGGCGACCACTTTTTCGTGAATACTGCGCAAACCGCTCTGCTTAGAACACTGTCGCAGGAACTTAAACAGATGAGCCTCATCTGAAAAAGTCCTTGGCGTTGCGCAGAGGTTGCACAGAGAATCAAGACGCGAGTACTTTTGTGCAAGCCCCTTTCTCCATTATTAATGAACCGCAAAACGGGGTAAGATCAGGTTCCCGGTCTGAACAAAAAAGGTGTGTCCCTCCCTCCACACTTTCGTCAATAAACTTGCTCAGCTTGCAAAGGATAAAGATGTCGTTAAGAAGAAATCACAATTCAACCAACGGCAAAGTGTGTGCCAGTTTGGCCGCATTCATTTTGGCGTTGACCTGCACGCCTGGATTCACAATCCAGGCCCGCAGTCTCATTACAAGGAGTCCTTCGGATCACATGTCAAAACAATCTGGTGGAGAACGTACTGCTTCATGGAAAGACGATCATGGCAGCGGCACCCTCAAGGCGAAAAACGTCGAGTTAACTACTGACTCCAAAGATGTCAAGGCCATCGGCAAAGGCGGATATCTCGTGATAGACGAAACTCGCGACGGAGTTCGCCGGCAGTTAAGAATTGAGCCGGCTGGTGACGGCAAGCTCAAACGTACCTTCTCGGTTGACGGCGTCACGCAGGAGATGGATGAAACAGGCAAAGCGTGGTTGGCTCGAATACTGCACGACTCTCTTACCGCGGTGAAAGTAATGCAGTAGTGAAACTGTCTTTGCAACCTCTGTATCTCTGTGTCTCTGTGGTTGTTTTGCTAAGTATTTTTGAAACCACAGAGGCACAGAGAGACAGAGAAGAGTTCAAAAAGGGCTTATGACTCAAACTAACTACAAGTCATCTTCTTCAAATGGCCTGAGGAGCTGGCTCTGTGCCTCTCTTTTTCTGGGCTTAGTCATTGCGTGCCAGACGACCGCGCACGCTCAATCAACCGCGCTTCGCGCCGCCCGCATGCTGGATGTAGTGAGCGGCAAGATCGTCACTGATGCAGTGGTGCTGATTGAGAACGGCAGGATCTCAAAGGTGGGCTCGCAGCTCCCGATTCCGCCAGGCGTGGAAGTGATTGATCTTGGCAATGTAACGTTGCTGCCGGGACTCATCGATTGCCATACCCATCTGCTAATGGATTTCGACGTCGATACGGGCGATGAGGCGATCAACACGCTTCTTGTAGTGAGCCGCATGAGCACTGCCAAACGCGCCTTACATGGTGTGATGATGGGACGCGAGATGCTCGAGGCAGGATTCACGACCGTGCGTGATGTTGGCAACTCGGGCATGAATGGCGACCGCGCCCTGCGTGATGCCATCGCAGAGGGATGGGTGGTTGGACCGCGCATGATTGTCACCACGCGTCCACTGGCTCCGATAGGGGCGCAATTCGGACCCTTAACACCAGAGACCCAGAAGATCATTGACCAGGAATACGCCGTTGTTTCCGGAGTCGACGAGGCCCGTCGGGCCGTCAGGCAGGCCGTCTATGACGGTGCGTCCTGGATCAAGATCATCGTTGATCAGAGTGGCCGTACGCTCTCGCCTGAAGAAATGAAGACCATCGTCGAAGAGGCGCATCGAATGAACCGCCGTGTCGCCGCACACGCGATGGAGGATGCGGCGGTGCGTATGGCAGTAGAGGCGGGTGTCGATTCAGTCGAGCATGCCTACGATGTGAGCGATGAAGTGCTCAAACTGATGGCCCAAAAGCACATCGTCCTGGTGCCGACAGATGGACCGTTAGAATCCTACAACATGTCAGACAAGGGCACGCCGGAGCAACGCGAACAGCGGAAAAAGACGCTCATGTCACAAGTCGAGAAAAACCGGGACCGGCTTAGCCGCGCTCTCAAGGCCGGTGTGCAGGTGGCTTTCGGTTCGGATGTGTATTATCACTTCCCCGGAATGACCCGAGGTCAGATCTGTCTTCTTACTTTTCGCGCCTATGTCGATTCCGGTATGTCTCCCTTGGAGAGTATTCGCGCGGCGACTATCAATGCCGCCGAGCTGCTCCGCTTCCCTCAGCTTATCGGCGCGATCAAGCCGGGAGCATACGCCGACATTATCGCCGTCCCTGGCGATCCTCTGAGTGACATCAAGGCGCTCGACAATACAGTCTTCGTCATGAGAGGCGGTAAGGTCATCAAGCAGGTTCTCCCAAAACAGACAAGCCGCAATAGCAACACGAAGTAGAATCTATAGACTGCAACTCACCCCACCCGACACTACACGGCCTTGCTCGAAAAGTCGTCATAGATGCTCTTCTCTATGCAAACCTCCGTGTTCTTTGTGCCTCGGTGGTTGACGATTGTTTAGAAAAACAACCACAGAGACACAGAGAACACCGAGGTGAGACTGTCTGCCTCGAAGCGAGTCTTCAAAAAACTATCGCACTGGTCCATGACGTTAACGAGGATATAGAAGTACTGAACATCTCAGAGTTTCTTAAAGCGGAGGGCGGGCTCTCATGCTTGAGTCTGCTCTTTCAAAGTCCCACCTGATGCGCGATGTCTGAGGCAGGGAGTTCAGTAGATGACCTGCTCGACTTTGGTGCAAGGCTACGCGTAAACCCCTTTAATCCAAGTGACCTCAGGAAAAATTATGGAAAGTCAATTTACGAATGATGCAATAGTGTGCCAGGAAGATCTTTCGTCAAGGAGCGACTTCAATCGACAAACAGGCTCTATCAAAACAGGCTATGGCGTAGCGCTGGCCCACCACGGGGAGCTCCTGCAAGGAGTGTTTGAGGGAGAGGATGGTCGTCTGAAGCGGGTGCTGGTCTCAATTCCGTGTGGAATCTTCAAGTCGGAAGTCAGATTCATTCCCAATGGAAGCGATGTAGTGGAAGTCGAGCCGAAGTGGAAGATCAAATCGTGCCGGGCCGTGGATTTGGCATTGAGGAGTTTAGGAAAACACAAATTTGGTGGGCGAGTGCAGATACGCAGCAACATTCCTGTCGGCTGGGGACTCGGTTCATCCACCAGCGATGTGACAGCCGCGATTCGTGCCACGGCCGATGCCCTGAACGAGCGCCTGACTCCTACTAAGATTGCCGCTCTGGCTGTACGTGCCGAAACTGCTTGTGACGCCACGATGTTCGGTAAACGATTGGTGCTCTTCGCACAGCGCGAAGGGATCGTTGTTGAAGACTTTAGGAGCTCGCTTCCCAAGCTTGAGGTCCTGGGGTTTAACACCAGTTCGAATGGAAACGGGATAGATACAGTCGGTTTCCCCCCGGCACGCTACTCGTGGTGGGAGATTGAAGCCTTTCGTCCGATGGTCGGACTCTTGCGACGAGCCGTCTCTCTGCGCAGCCCTCAACTGCTCGGCCAGGTGGCCTCGGCCAGCGCCACAATCAATCAGCAATATTTACCGAAACCGTATTTCCAGGATTTAAGAGAAATCTCAGCAGAGGTAGGTGCCGTAGGTCTTCAAGTAGCGCACACTGGAACTATTGCCGGATTGCTTTTCGATCCCGCCGATCCGTTGAAAGAGGAACGAATCGAACAGGCTCAGACTCTACTCGAGACAATAGGAATCAAGCACAGGTGGGTTTTTCAAACCAGCGGGAATGGTTTGGTTCAGACAAAGAAAGTTGGGAACGGAAATGGGAATTAATGAAATAGCTCCAACAGTAGTCGAGTCAGTGGTGTTACCGAAATTGATTCGACTGGACAGCAATTTATACGGTGCAGCATTTTTCCTGATGAAACTTCTCCCGGCGCGTTTCATTCTCGATCGCGCCCGCGATGCAGGTTTGCTCCACGATGGAAGCGTAATCATCGAGACGACATCCGGGACATTCGGTTTGGCGCTCGCGATGTTGTGCAAACTTCGAAACTACAAACTGATTCTCGTCAGCGATCCGGCCATTGACCTTCCGCTCCAACGGCGGCTCGAGGATTTGGGCACGACCGTCGAAATCGTACGCGAACCCTCACCGACTGGTGGGTTCCAGCAAGCGCGACTCGATCGCATGGCCGAGATGCAGGCGGCACATCCGGAACACTTCTGGCCGGCGCAATACAGCAATCCGCATAATCCCGGATCGTATGCGCCGTTCGCCGAGTTGCTCACGGAAACGATCGGCAGGATCGATTGCCTCGTGGGAACAGTTGGCTCCGGAGGATCAATGTGCGGAACAAGCCAGTACCTGCGCCTTCTCTTTCCGCAGCTCAGGGTGATCGGAGTTGACACTCACGGAAGTGTGATCTTCGGACAACCTGACCAAAAGCGAATGCTCCGCGGACTCGGCAATAGTCTCATGCCACCAAACGTTGACCACTCCGCGTTCGACGAGCTCCACTGGGTCGACGCCGCCGCAGGTTTGACGGCGACGCGTGTCCTTCACAAGAAACACGCACTGTACATGGGACCGACTAGTGGCACCGCATATTTGGTGGCGCAATGGTGGGCCAGGCGCAATCCTGAAGCTACGGTTGTCGTGGTTCTGCCGGATGAAGGTTATCGGTATCAGGATACCGTGTACAACGACAGGTGGTTGCACGAGCAAAATCTCTGGCTCGACAACCTACCCGAATCGCCGGTGCGCGTCGATCATCCACTCGAGGCCCGCAGCGAATGGACGTGCATGGATTGGAACCGGCAAACTTACGAAGACGTAATGGGCGCTCCTTTTTCTGTTGTGAAGAATGATGAACCAGTGGCTAGCATTCGTTGAGAGCAACACGAGCGGAACCGGACGGCTCTTCGCTCAGGCCGCGTCGCAACAGGGATTTCGGCCCATCTTGTTGAGTGACAATCCTGCTCGTTACGGTTACGTCTCTCAGGATGGGCTGGACACTCTTCAGGTCGACACGCGGACCGAATTGGCATTGCTTGATGCTTGCCGGCTCCTTGCACCAGAGGCTGGACTAGCCGGAGTGACCTCGAGTTCTGAGTATTTCATTTCCACTGCTGCGAGCATTGCTCGCCGGCTCCGTTTAGCTGGACCATCGCCGGTCGCAGTTCGCGCCTGCCGTGACAAATTCAGACAAAGACGACTACTGGAAAAAGCGGGCGTGCCGATGCCCGCGTTCCGCCGGGCCACCTCCATCAAGAGTGCGGTCGGCGCGGCACAAGCTTTAGGCTTACCGGCCATCGTCAAACCTGTGAGCGGCTCAGGGAGTGTCGGAGTCAAGCTTTGTTTAAGTCTTGACGAAGTGGGTGCTCACGCCGCGCGACTGCTCAACCAACGGCACAATGAGCGCGGCTTTCCGGTGGCGCGCCGCATTTTGGTGGAGTCAGCCGCCTCAGGTCCAGAATACTCTGTCGAGACCTTTGGCCTACAGGTCATCGGCATCACGCAGAAGCATCTCGGCCCGTTACCGAATTTCGTCGAGATTGGGCATGATTATCCGGCTCAACTTTCACTCACTACAAAGCACGCGATCGAAAGCATTGCAGAACAGTCTCTGACAGCACTCGGATTGGGCTGGGGCCCGGCACATATTGAATTGCGCCTGACCGAGAGTGGCCCGCAAATTATTGAGGTGAACCCTCGCTTGGCCGGCGGATACATTCCCGAACTGGTGCGTCTCTCTTGCGGGATAGACCTTATCTCCGCAACGATCATGCTGGTGGTGGGAGAGCAGCCGCAACTAAAAAGCTCTTGCCACGAGCACACCTCGATACGGTTCATCCTTTCGCCCGGAGACGGCACGCTGGCCCGAGTTGAAGGGGTGAAGCAGGCACAAAGTATCCCCGGCGTAACGGAAGTGAAACTCTACTCGCCGCCAGGCGCTGAGATACGGCGCTATGGAGATTTTCGCGACAGGGTTGGGCACGTCATCGCTCGCCGGTCAACTCATGAGCAAGCAGTTCAGGCAGCGGAGGCTGCACACAGAGCTATCAATCTCTGTGTCTCTGGGCCTCTGTGGTTCCAAAATACTTAGCAAAACAACCACAGAGGCACAGAAACACAAAGGTTCACAAGGAACAACCAATTGGAGAACACCGGACGAATCTCGCATACAGTGTCGCCCTCCGCACGTCGCATTCTGTTTGGACAAACGAGTGGAGAAAGCGTTGCGGCTGAGTTGAGCTACATCGCGCAGGTGGATCGTGCGCACGTCATCATGCTGTGCGAGTGCAAGATTATCAGTGAGGCGGCGGCTTGTCGTTTGTTGTGTGAGATCGGTGAACTCGAAGCCAACGAATTTGCACCACTGGCAGGTGTAAACGCGCCGCGCGGGCTATATCTGGCCTATGAAGATTTTCTGATGAAGAGATTGGGGGAAGAGATCGGAGGCGTGCTTCATACCGCTCGCTCGCGCAACGATCTTAACGCAACCACTTTGCGACTACGGCTGCGTGCTCGTTACTTACACTTACTTCGTGAAGCCTTGAGATTGCAGGCTGTGCTCATTCGCCGAGCCGGCCGTTACGGCGGCATCGTCATGCCCGCCTATACACATTATCAAGCGGCAGTACCCATCAGCTACGGCCATTACCTGGCGGGTATCGCCTCGGCGTTGGAGCGAGATATCAAAGGCGTCATAGCGGCATTCGCAGGCGTGGATGATTGTCCGTTGGGAGCGGGCAGCGTTGGTGGAACCTCACTGCCTATTGATCCGCAACTAACGACAACGCTGCTCGGCTTTGAGCGCACGGTATCGCATTCCGTCGATGCAGTGGCCTCCCGCGATCTAATCCTACGCATCCTTGCAGCCGCCTCTGTTCTGGGTGTCACGCTGAGTCGGCTCGCATCTGATCTCTTACTGTGGACGACGGCAGAGTTCGGTTTTCTGTCATTACCGGATCGACTGATCGGCTCGAGTTCGATGATGCCGCAGAAGCGCAACCCGTTTCTTCTCGAGCATGTGCAGGGGCGAAGTGCGATGGCTTTGGGCGCCTTCGTCAGCTCCGCTACGGCGATGCATGCCAAGCCGTTCACGAATTCAATCAGCGTCGGGACAGAGGCCGTCAGCCCTGTCTGGAATGCTTTGCAGAGCCTCACCGAAGCATTGATTCTGGCGCGACTTGTCGTCGCCGGAGCAGAACCGCAACCAGCGACGATGCTTCAGAGAGCGACCGACGGAAATACGCCGGCCACAGAGTTTGCCAACCGGCTGGTGACCGAAACCAGCATGCCTTTCCGAGGCGCTCATCACCTCGTCGGGTCGCTGATAAATGATGCCATCCAGCATGAAGAGCCGTTTGAGCACCGTGTCGCTCGCTGGCGAGAAGAGAAGAACATATCCGTCTCCCTCGATGGCCTCGACCCGGAAGCGGTTGTAAAAGCGACTAACTATGGGGGTGGACCAGGGCCGGCCTCACTCGCATTGTGCCTCAAGAGTTTACGTGCTGAGTGGCGCAATTCCATGAATCAGAAACGAGCGCAGACACGAAAGTGGGACGCCGCCGCCAGGGCTTTGAATGAGGCTGGAGTCAAACTCTGCACGACACCCATCGGTGATTAGCAATGAATCTGAACAACGTCAAAGATATATATCCGCTCTCTCCCATCCAACAAGGGATACTCTTTCACACCTTGTATTCCCCTCAGGCCGGCGAATACATCATGCAGATGGTTTGTACGCTGCGGGGAAACCTCAATGCTTCGGCTTTCGAACGCGCCTGGCAACGCGTAGTCGACCGCCACGAGGTTTTGCGTACTGCCTTTGTCTGGGTAGGGTTTGACGAGCCGTTGCAGGTCGTGCGCGGGACAGTGAGATTGCCGTGGGAACAGAGAGACTGGCGGGAAAACTCTGCGATGCAGCAGGACGGGATGCTGCAACTCTTTCTCAAAGCCGATAGACAGAGAGGCTTCGAGTTAACCGATGCACCGTTAATGCGCTGCACCCTGATTCGCACAGCCGCCGATGCATATATCATCGTCTGGAGCTTCCATCACCTGCTCCTTGATGGTTGGTGCTTTCCTTTGATCATGAAAGAGGTGGCGCTCTGCTATGAAGCCATTAGCCGTGGAGAAGAGTTGAACCTTGAGCTGTCCCGCCCCTTTCGCGACTACATCGCGTGGTTACAAAGGCGTGATCTAGCGAAAGCGGAATCCTTCTGGCGGCATCGGCTCAAAGGCTACACCGCGCCGGTTCAACTTCCGGCCGAAGTCTTTCCTCAGTCTATAACCCGAGAGGGCGGGCACCAGCGTGACCTGGAGCTTTCGGTAACGGCCACGAAGGCTTTGCAAACACTGGCACGCCAGCAACGGCTAACCCTCTATACGCTCTTGCAGAGTGCCTGGGCACTGCTCTTGAGCCGTTATAGCGGATCGGACGACGTGGTTTTCGGCGTCACCGTCTCCGGCCGGCCGACAGAATTGACTGGTGTCGAGTCGATGATCGGACTCTTTATCAACACTCTTCCGGTGAGAGTGACTATCTCTCCCGAAACGCCGCTGCTCAGTTGGTTGAAAAACCTACAGCGTGCGCAATTGGAAGCACAACAATATGAATACAGCCCGCTGAATCGGGTGCAAAAGTGGAGCGACCTGCCTGCCGGCGTGCCTTTGTTCGAAAGCATTTTGGTATTTGAGAATTACATGGTGGAAGACTTGACGGGGCAGCTAATAGGCGGAGTGTCGATCGCCGATTCGTATGCAGTCGAGAGAACTAACTATCCCCTGACCGTCACGATCAGGCCGGGAGCCAAACTGGCTTTGCGCATCCTCTACGATGAGAAACGCTTCAGTGCTGCCACCATCGATCGGATCCTCATTCATCTGCGCAACCTACTCGAGAGCTTTGCGGAGAAACCGGATCAATCTTTATCGAGCGTCAACATGTTGTCTGCGGCGGAGCGAGAACAACAATTGATCGAATGGAACCGCAGCCGCGCATCTTTCCCTCGTCATCTCGATTACGCATGCCTCTTCGAACAGCAGGTGGCCCGTACGCCTGACAACATTGCCGTCGTTGACGAGCATGAGCATCTCACCTATCAGGATTTGAACCGCCGCGCAAACCAACTTGCACATCTTTTGCGTCAGTGTGGCGTCGGCCCTGAGTCGCTGGTCGGCATCTGTCTCGAACGCTCAGCCGGTATGGTCGTCGCACTACTTGCTGTACTCAAAGCAGGCGGCGCGTATGTCCCACTCGATCCGCAGTATCCGCGCCAGCGCCTCTCGTTCATGCTTGAAGACTCCGGATTGCGCATCATCGTCACACAGCAACACCTCGTGGAGTCAATCCCACAAAACGATGCTTTCCTTATTTGTATTGATTCTGATCGTGGAGCCATTGCGAGCCGGAGCACAACTAACCCGGAGGTCAACATCGAGCCCGAGAATCTGGCTTACGTTATCTACACTTCCGGATCGACGGGCCAGCCCAAAGGTGTGCAGATTTGCCACCGTGCGCTGGTCAACTTCCTGCATAGCATGCGAACTCTGCCCGGCATCGACGAAAACGATGTTCTGCTCTCCGTGACGACGCTCTCCTTTGACATCGCAGGGTTGGAGATTTACCTCCCGCTGATGGTCGGCGCGCGCCTGGTAATGGCGAGTCATGCAGCGGTAAGAGATACACGGCTGTTGGCGGGGCTTATAGATGATCGTCAAGCGACATTGATGCAGGCGACGCCGACCACTTGGCGGATGCTGGTGGACTCCGGGTGGCAGGGCCGAGAGAAATTGAAGATGCTGTGTGGCGGAGAAGCTTTAAGCGGAGAGTTGGCGGAACGTCTGCTCAAGCGTGGACGCGAACTGTGGAATCTTTATGGACCAACTGAGACGACCATCTGGTCGTCCCTCTACAAGGTAGACCAGGCGGGCGCGACGGTTCCCATCGGTCTTCCGCTAGCTAACACGAACATCTACATCCTTGATCGGGCGCTGCAATTAATGCCTTCAGGAGCAATCGGAGAAATCTACATCGGAGGCGAAGGTTTGGCGCGAGGATACCTGGGCCGAGTGGAGACGACCGCAGAAACATTCATCCCGGATGAGCATAGTGGAGAGCCAGGCGCGAGACTCTACCGGACTGGCGACGTGGGCCGTTATCTCAGCGATGGGACTATAGAGTATCTGGGCCGTGCTGATCATCAGGTTAAGGTAAGAGGCTTCCGCATCGAGCTCGGTGAGATAGAGGCGGTGTTGAGTCGTCAGGAAATTGTAAACGACGTCGTAGTGCTGGTACGAGAAGATGCACCAGGCGACAAGCGAATTGTGGCTTACGTCGTGCTCAATGAGGAGAACAAGTCAAAAGAAGACGGGTTACCCGTGGCCGAGTTGCGCAAAGTTCTAAAGCAACAACTGCCCGAGTACATGATCCCTTCCGCGTTCGTAGAGTTGGTGGCACTGCCGCTCACGCCGAACGGAAAAGTAGATCGCCGCGCTCTCGTCGCGCCGGATCAATCACACCGTGCACTAAACAAGGAGTACGTCGCGCCGCGCACGCAAACGGAGGAAACCGTTGTCGCTATCTGTAGTGAGATCCTCGGCCTCGAACGGGTTGGTGTGCATGACAACTTCTTTGAGCTCGGCGGCCACTCACTAATGGCCATGCAGGTCGTGTCGCGCGTGCGCGAAGCTTTTGAAGTGGAAGTAATGCTGAGTGAGTTATTCGAAAATCCAACCGTTGCTCAGCTAGCTGAAGCGATCGACCAGGCAAGAAGCGACGATCCAAAAACCGATACAGGAATTATCTCTGCACCTCTGCACGAGGATACTGCTCCAGTTCATCAATAGAAGCAGACGTAACTCAAAGCTGTAACTGCCAACACCCCCTTACTCGCAAACTCAAAACCATTCGCCTCAACGTTCTCGCCCTGACTCGTGAATGTCAGGTAGTTATCCAGGAAAGGAACCATCATGATCGCCATCGGACAAGAAATTCCGGGACTCAATCTACGTGAGCTGGCAAAGGTGCATAGCATTCACTTTCAAATCAAGCTCGCCGTTTACTTATTCGTCGTGGCAGTTCTTGGCAGTCTGGTTTTTTGGCTGTCCGGCCCGGTGAGAATCTTGCCGTCGCTATTGCTGGGCGTCGCTTATGCTCACGCGGTTGAGCTACAGCATCAGTGTCTGCACAGCACGGCCTACCGCAGCAAGTTCTGGAATCGCCTGGCAGGCATCTTTCTAGGACTTCCATCGCTGGTATCTTTCTCGGATTACCAAAACAGCCATCGCAAGCACCACCAGCTACTCGGCACCGACGCGGATAGGGAGTTCTTCAACTATAACTATGGAAAGCTAAACTCCTTCACCTCGCTTATTCCCCATCTCTGGATGGTGCGGCATTACCAGGACGTGGCCGGGTACATCGCGCGTTCATCGATAGGACAACTGGTTCGCCAAAAGGACGCTCAACCTGCCATGGCGAAGAAGATCCGGTTTGAATATCAGTTGATGGCGATAAGTCTGGTAGCAATGGCCGTCGTGACGGTGGTGTTTCAGACTTCGATCTTCCTATACCTGTGGTTTATTCCGCTGCTCGTCGCTGTGCCGATCCACGCGCTGATCGAGATGCCGGAGCACATCGGCTGCGACACGTCGGTACCGAACGTGCTGGTCAACACGCGCACTTTGAAAGCCAACAAGGCGCTCGTGTGGTTTGTCAACGGTAACAACTATCACGTTGAACATCACTGGCTGCCGGGCGTGCCCAACAATAATCTTTCCGTGCTGAACAACCTCGTTCAGCCGCGAATCGAATACCTCGATTCTTCCTACTGGGATTTCTATTCCCAGTTCTTCAAAAACCTGCGCCAAAACAATCTGCACCGGCCATGGAAAGGTGAGGTAGCAGAGCAAAAGCAGGAGACAGCAGAGCCACAGCGGAGAGCGGTCGGCACAGCGTAGCGATCCACTCCTGCCGGCGAAACTGAAGATAAGGAATTCACAGTGGAGGTATCGAGGAGATGAATATGCCAAGCACAGAGACTCAATCAAACAATTCCCCCGTTGAATCACTACGTTTCCTGACTCCTGAACAGACTCGTTCGCTACGAGAACAGTTTGGAACTCCGGTCTATGTCTACAACGAGTCAGCATTGGAGAATCAGGCGCAAAAAATGCTCGCCTTCCCTAACGCTTTCGGACTGAGTATTTACTACTCGCTAAAGGGAGGCGCCAGCGGTGCGATCATCAGAATCTTCGACAGGCTCGGCTTGCGCTTCGACGCCAGTTCCATCTGGGAAGCACTGAGAGCCATAGCGGTTGGCGTTGAGCCGTCGAAGATTCTGCTAACGGCGCAGGAAGTACCCCCAAACCTTCGAGAATTCGTCGAACGCGGAATGGAATTCAACGCGTGTTCACTTCGTCAGCTTGAATTTTACGGCAAGCAATTTCCGGGGCGCGATGTCTCTATTCGTGTCAATCCCGGCGAAGGCACGGGCTTTATTAACCGCCTGACGAGCGGCGGTCTGAGGTCGAGTTTTGGAATCTGGCATGAGTATCTCGACGAAGTGAAGGCGCTTGTGAAGAAATACCGTCTCAACGTGAAGCGCATACATCATCACGTCGGGTCGGGCCACGATCCTGAGAAGTGGTTGCAGATTGCTTCCGCCACGCTCGACTGCGCGAAAAAGTTTGGTCCAGTTTCCATTATCAACCTGGGTGGTGGCTTCAGAGTGAAGGCATTGAGGACGGAGCATGAAGTTAACTATCAGGACATCGGCGAGCGACTTCGATCTCTGTTCGAGAATTATGCTCAGGAGACGGGAACGAAGCCGCATCTCGAACTCGAGCCTGGAACATTCCTGGTTGCCAACTGCGGCTCGCTGGTGACAAGCGTCGTCGACGTGGTATCGACCGGCGCGAACGGCTATTCGTTTGTCAAGCTCGATGCGGGCTTGACCGAAGTGATTCGGCCCGGCTTTTACGGTTCGCTGCATCCACTGGTCAGCGTCCCCGCTAACGGCGAACCACGTGGTCCAGCAAAAGAGTACGTGGTGACGGGACACACGTGCATTGCGGGCGACACCTTGACCGTCGCAGTGCGCGACCCGGAAACCCTCGTGCCGCAGTGGCTGGCTGAGACACACGCGGGAGACTTGCTGGTGGTCGAACGGGCCGGCGGTTACTGCTCCAGCATGAATATGAAGAACTTCAACTCGTTTCCCGAAGCGCCCGAAGTCCTTCAGCGAAAGAACGGCAGCTTCGAGCTTATTCGAAAGAGACAAACGTTGGAACAAATGACTCAGAACGAGTTGCTGCCGAAGAATTTGATGATTGCGACCTCGGCGTAAGAAGAAGCTCAAGCGGCTTTGCCCGAAAAGTCTGATTTCTCTGCACAGAGATGAGCATCTATGACGACGTTTCGGGCAAGGCCAGCTCAAGCAGCCAGAATGGCGCTTCTGAAGTTAACCGCCGAACCAGGGCCGAACATGATATCTGAACGAACTCATACATTAGTTGACCTCCTTCGTAGCCGGTCGTTTGAACAGTCCGACCGTCAGGCATATACCTTCCTGCATGACGGCGAGACAGAAGAAATCGATCTAACTTACGGCGCGTTGGATGAGCAGGTGCGCGCCATCGCTGCAAAACTGCAGGCTGCGGGGATGGCAGGAGAACGTGTGCTTTTGCTCTACCCACCCGGACTGCGTTATATCGCGGCCTTCCTGGGCTGTCTCTATGCCGGGGCGGTGGCCGTGCCCGTCTATTCACCACGCGCGAATCGTACGCTGCTTCGTCTGCAAGCCATCATGGAAGATGCGCAGGCGAAAATGGCGCTTACCACTCATGCGGTCTTCTCGCGAATGGAGCCTCTGCTGGCACAGGCCCCGACCCTTAACGATCTGAACTGGCTTAGCACCGACGGCCTCCCCGCCGGCGTGGCCGAGAACTGGAAGGAGCCGGAGATAGACGGTAACACTCTGGCGCTCCTGCAATACACTTCCGGCTCGACGGGGAAGCCGAAGGGAGTCAAAGTCAGTCACGGCAATCTAATGCACAACCAGGAGATGATCCGGCGCGCGTTCCGGCAAACTCCGCAATCAGTGATCGTCAGTTGGTTGCCGCTGTATCACGACATGGGCCTGATTGGCGGCGTGCTTCAGCCGTTGTTTGTCGGCGCCCGCTGCATCCTGATGTCGCCTGTCTCTTTCCTCCAACGTCCAGCGCGTTGGCTTCAGGCTGTCTCGCGTTACCGTGCCACCACCAGCGGCGGTCCGAACTTCGCCTACGACATGTGTGTGCGCAAGATCAGCGTGGCCGACCGGGCCGAGTTTGACCTGAGCAGTTGGAGCGTAGCTTTCAACGGTTCCGAGCCAGTTCGTGCGGAAACAATGGAACGCTTTGCGGCAGCTTTCGGCGCGTGCGGTTTCCAAAAGACCGCCTTCTATCCCTGCTACGGACTGGCGGAAGCCACGCTCTTCGTCTCCGGCGCTGAGGAGGTGAGGCTGCCGTTAGTCAAAACAATTGATGCTGAGGCGCTCGCCAATCATCGCGTCGTTGAGAGGTCGTCGAGTGAGCCGGGGACGCGTTCTTTAGTCGGCTGCGGCGCCGCTTTTCTGGAGCAGGAGATCGTTATCGTCGATCCTGAATCGCTGACGCCGCGTGGTCCAGATGAGATAGGCGAAATTTGGATCGCAGGTGAAAGCGTGGCGAAAGGTTACTGGAATCGTCCCGAGGAGACAGCCGAAACCTTTGCCGCCTATCTGGCGAACACGAATGACAAGCCCTTCCTGCGGACAGGCGATCTCGGTTTTGTTCGAGACAATGAACTGTTCGTTACTGGGCGTCTTAAGGATTTGATCATCATTCGCGGGCGCAACCTCTACCCGCAAGATATCGAGCGAACAGTGGAGCGGTGCGATCCAGCCCTGCGGCGCGGATGCTCCGCGGCGTTCTCAGTCGATACGGAAGGCGAAGAGCGTCTGGTCGTCATACAGGAATTGGAACGGCGCGCGTCACCGAACCTTGACGAAGTGATGGGACGCATCCGGCAGGCTGTGATCGAAGAGCATGAGATTCGACCACACGTCTTGCTGCTGGTGGAGGCGGGCAGCATTCCGAAGACTTCCAGCGGTAAGCTTCAGCGGCGTGCCTGTCGAGAGATGTTCCTGTCGGGAAGCTTGAAGGCTCTGGCCCAATGGCAAGAGGCTGCAACGGCGTCGCCAGAGAATGCCGTCCCTGCATCCGGTCTTCCCCTGCTCGACGACCATGAGATTGAAAGCCAGCTCCGGATTCTACTTGCAAGTACGCTCGGACTAAGCGACGCGGAGATAGACCTGCATCAGCCTCTCACACACTACGGGCTTGACTCGCTGCAAGTTATCGAGTTGATGCACACGCTCGAAGCCCGTCTCGGCGTGGTCATATCGATGGAAAGTTTTTTGCAGAGTCCCAGTGTCGCTGAACTTGCCGCAATGGCAAGGCAACAGTTGGATGTGGGCCATGCGTCAATGACCGATCCTTTTGCTGTGACGACAGAAACCACATCCGCTCATCCCTTGTCGATCGGACAGCAGGCGCTTTGGTTTCTCTCCCGCATAGCTCCTGACAATGTTGCTCACAACATCGCGGTGGCGATTCGCTTGCGCAACGAGATTGACGTGTCGGCCATGCGGCGCGCGTTTCAGGCGCTAGTCGATCGTCATGCTTCACTGCGTACTACATTCGCAGAAGTTGATGGCACACCTATCGCGCGGATTGGTGAACGGGTTGAAGTCAGTCTGGAGATAACGGATGCCGGCCATTTGAGCGAAGCGGCTTTGCAGGAACATCTGTCGCAATCTTCTTATCACGTCTTCGATCTGGAAGCAGGTCCGCTGTTGCGAGTGGAACTGATGAAACGTAGTGTGGCTGAGTATGTATTACTGATAGTCGCGCATCACATTGTGGTTGATTTCTGGTCGCTGGCGACTCTCTTGAATGAGTTGGGCACGCTTTACGAAGCGGAGCAGCGAAACGTCACAGCGAGCCTCGTTCCGATCACACTGCCATATTCCAATTACGTTGACTGGCAGACCAGAATGCTTGAAGGAGAGCAGGGCGAGCGGCTCCTGGAGTATTGGACCAGACAGTTGGGAAACACGCCGCCGCCTTTGGATCTTAACGCCGGTCGTCCGCGTCCTTCCAATCAGACTCACCGCGGAGCTTCCTATGCTTTCAAGATAGAGGCAGAGACAACGCGCAAGCTCAAGGCACTGGCCCAGAGTCATGAAGCCACCCTGTACATGACCCTGCTGGCCGCCTTTCAAGTGCTGCTTTATCGCCACACGGGACAGCCTGACATTCTCGTCGGCTCACCTTCGGCAGGCAGGAGCCGGGCGGCCCTGGCGGCTACCGTCGGTTACTTCGTCAATCCTCTCGTGCTGCGTTCTGACCTGTCGGGACAGCCGTCTTTCGAGCAACTGCTGGACAAGGTCAGGCAGACGGTCCTTGATGCCTTCGCTCATCAGGATTATCCGTTCGCGTTATTGGTGAAACATCTCCAACCAGAGCGTGACCCTGACCAGACGCCTCTGTTTCAGGTGATGTTCGCATTTCAACAGACGCATTTGTTGAGAGAACAAGGGCTGGGCGCATTTGCCGTGGGAGAAGCGGGAGCACAACTGAAGCTCGGCGAACTTCTGCTCGAATGCATGCCACTGGAACAGCGCGTAGCGCAATTCGATCTGTCGCTTGCCATGGCTGAGTCGGACAACGCGCTGGTGGCCTCCCTGGAATACAACACAGACATCTTCGATCCCGTAGTCGTCAAACAAATTGCTCGGCACTTCCGCGTTTTACTGGAAAGCATCGTGGCCGATCCCGGGCAACGGGTCTCGCAGTTGGGTTTGCTGGAGGCAGAGGAACGGCGGCAACTGTTGGTGGAGTTCAACGAGAGGGAAGCAGCCGAGGGAGCAGAGTTAGGGCTGCA
>Ga0187894_10003506_pt1 | contig 17526 bp, 16 predicted proteins | sample GBC1701081metaG_FD_136650 | JGI IMG/M metagenome (GOLD analysis project Ga0187894, IMG submission 136650) | White microbial mat communities from a lava cave in the Kipuka Kanohina Cave System on the Island of Hawaii, USA - GBC170108-1 metaG ...
CGTCGGATGGAGACTGGTTTCCGGTTCATCCACCAGAATTATTCCGCCCGGACGCCGCCGGCGCGCCAGTTCACCAAAGAGCAACAAACATTGCTGCTCCCCGGATGGCAGTTGGTCCAGTCTGACCTTTGGCCCTTCATCGCCATTTTGATGCCAAGCCACAGGCGCCATCACGCGGCCTTCTTTAACGAGTATCCTGCGGCCTTTGCCTAAAACATGTTCAACCGTTTCGACAAAAGGCTTCAAATGCGCCGTCGATTGCCCCGCAGCGCTCGCTTCGAGGTCGAGATAATTTTGCCAAACCCAAAAAGATTCCAAACTGCCGTGCCATTGATTGATCGGAGCGACACGGGAGATCCAATCACGATGCGGAGGCGGCGGTTGAATCCCGCCACCGTTGGGAGATGACGGAAAAAGTTGCCGTGATTGCGGAAAGTAAATCAATCCGCCGTGGAGAGGCGCGGCGCCTCGTCGCATTTGCGTCAATGCTTCGACCAGCTTGTTCCGGATCGGGTAAGCGTCCTTACTGCACCATACATTGGGAGTATAGTCTGGCGTGAAGTAGATTCCGTGAGGCCAGATATTTTCAAACTCGTCAGGCACAAGGTCTTTTCTGCCGGCAACAATGTGCAGGATTTGAGCCGAGCCGTTGGCGCTTCCGAGCAAATCCTCTGAAGATAACTCTAAAGTAAGGCACGCTAAACCGGTTTGTTTTATTTCGGCGAGGAAATTTATGTCAGGAACGTCGCTGCTCGCTGTAAACCATAACAGGGATTCGATAGCCTCACAGATGGTTGTTTTGCCCGAACCATTCGTTCCCGCGACAACTGTCAGCGGGCGCGCGGCATCCGTCAGCGGATCCACAAACGAAATGCGATGTTCGCCCCGAAAAGCGCGCACATTGTGGAAGTAGATTTCTCGGATACGCATCGTTACGCCTCACTTTCGCGTGCGGGAGAGTGTCGTTCATCGCGTTGAACATTCTATTCGGCGCGTTGAATATTCAATCGGATTTGAGGCAGTGAAGCAAGCGGCGGCGCAAGATTGGGCTGATTGACAAAGAAATCTTCCAACTCCCGCGCGAAAGCTTTAGTGTCAAGTTCCATCACCGTCGGAGGCAACGCTGCCAGCCTTCGTTGCGCGCGACGGTAAACGCTCGCCGCGCCCTTCAGATTACCGCGTTGAAAATGATGGAGCGCAACCGCCGATTGGATCAGCGCGTGAAGAAGCTCTCGATCAACGCCTTCCGCTTTCAGCCAGATTTCCTCCCACGCTTCGTGGCACTCGAAAAACTCGCCGGCGTTGAACAGTTCGATCCCGCGCAAATATTGAACAGGCAAATCGTCCATCGTCGAAATCAGTAACGCGGGACGGTCTGGTCAATCTTCAACGACCATTCGTCAATCCCGCCGATCAGATTGCTGACGTTGGTGAAGCCCTGCGCGGACAGATATTGGCAGGCGCGATCCGAACGCATCCCGTGATGGCAATGCAGAACGATCTCTTCGTTCTTGTCTGGTAGCCCCTGCGCCCAGTTCATGATCTGGCCGAGCGGTTTCAACTCCGACCCTTCGATTTTTGCGACCTGATGCTCGGATGGTTCGCGAACGTCAATCAAGCGATACTTTCCGCCCGCGTCGCGTTTCGCTTTGAGTTCTTCGACTGTAATGACACCGTAATTCGCCATTGGTTTATTCCTGCTGCTTTCGCATCCGTTCGATCAATTCCGTCATCCGTTCGACATCCTGTTTGGCTTCAGTAATCGAGCGTTTGCTCGCCATGTAACTCTGCCAGTATTCGCTCGCTGCGATTGATTTGATCCGTTCTTCGCCCAGCGCGCTGGCCAGCAGCGCGATGATGATTCCCGACACTTGTGTGTGTTCGACGTATCGCGCGATCACGCCGTAGGCCAGTTCAGCCGATTCCAGATTCCATTCCAGTTGTAGTTGTTCAGGTTGTTCTTCCATCAGATTAACCACCGGTGGGTCTCTCGACGTGCCCGCCGAATTTATGCCGCATCGCCGAAAGAATCTTCTCGGCGAACGTGCTCTCCTGGCGCGAGCGAAAACGAGTGAACAACGACACGGCCAGGACATCCACTGGAACCGCCTCTTCAATCGCAGCCTGGATCGTCCAACGCCCTTCGCCTGAATCCTGCACGAAGCCGGAGTAATCAGCCAGCGCAGGGCTTTCAATCAAAGCCATCGCGGTCAAATCCAACAGCCACGAGCCGACGACGCTGCCGCGCCGCCAGACTTCAGCGATGTCCGCCAGGTTCAGGTCGTAACGATGATCTTCCGGCAATTCTTTCGACGTGGCGTTCCGCAGGATGTCGAAGCCTTCGGCGTAAGCCTGCATCAGCCCGTACTCAATGCCGTTGTGAACCATCTTGACGAAGTGGCCTGAGCCTGCGGGGCCGCAGTAAACATAGCCTTCTTCCGCTGTGCTGGCGACGTTTTCGCGTCCGGGGGTGCGCGCAATCTCGCCTCGTCCGGGCGCGAGCGTTTTGAAGATCGGTTCGAGTTGATCGAAGACCTCTTTCCCGCCACCGACCATCAAGCAATAGCCGCGCTCAGCGCCCCAGATGCCGCCGCTCGTGCCCACGTCAGCGTAATGAATGCCTTTCTCGCTGAGCGTTTTGGCGCGCCGCACATCGTCTTTGAAATGCGAATTGCCGCCGTCAATGACGATGTCTCCGCCGGACATAAACTTCGACAACCTGTCAACGGTCTGTTCCGTCGGATTGCCCGCGGGAACCATCACCCAGACGGCTCGCGGCTTTTGCAGCTTCTCGACCAGATCTTCGATTGATCTCGCGCCCTTTGCGCCGTCGGCTTCGAGTTGTTTGACGTTGTCCGGATTGAGATCGAAGACGAAACATTCGTGCCCGCTGCGCATTAGTCGGCGAACCATGTTCCCGCCCATGCGGCCCAAGCCGATCATGCCAAGTTGCATATTCACTGCTCCTTTCGGATTTGAATAATCGCGGTTGTGAAAAGAGAGGCAGTGTAGAACGTGAGGAGATGGCTGACAAGGTTGAAAAAATCCACGAAGAGCGCGAAGACTTTTTCAGCCTTGGCGCTTCTTCGCGTGTCTACGTGGATGAATGATCGCAAGGAGGCGGCTTCGCGGAAGACTTTGACTGCGCTGATCAACGCGATTGTGGTAAGGTGTCGCCGCGAAATCGCTCGCGCCCACAAAAACGAAATCATTTCTCGGCAGGACAAAAGGGAAAACAAGAGGGAAGAAGCTATGCCCACGGTTTTTCTCAGCTCGACATCGAAAGACCTGGTTCCGTATCGGCAAAAAGCCGACGAAGCGATCAACCGGCTTGACGGTTATCAATGCGTTCAGATGGAAAACTTCGGCGCTCGTGACGCTGCGGCGGAAGATTTCTGCCCGGACCTGGTTGCGCAATGCGATCTGTTCGTCCTGCTGCTCGGCCCAAGCTACGGCAGCCGTCCGCCAGGGTCCGACAAGTCTTACACCGAACTCGAATACGAGGCGGCTGTCGCGTTCGACAAACCCAGGCTGATCTTCGCCTCTTCCGAAGATTTCCCGATCAAGCAAAGCCTCTACGACTCGCTCCCGGCTGATGACAAAGAGAAGGCGAAACAGTTCCGCCAACGCGCCGGCGCCGAACGCATCTGGAAAACATTCACCACGCCAGACGACCTGGCGGTTCTGATCAGCCAGGCGATCCCGAACTGGGAAAAACAGCGGCGGAGCGACGAGCCAGTGACGCTTGCCACATACCTCGACTTCATCATTCAGCGCAACACCTACCTCGACCCGCGCGGCGTGATGCAGACGCGGCGTTCTATCTCGCTGCCGCTCGAAGAAATCTTCGTCACGCTCAAAGCCGAACGCGAAGTCCGGCGTGAACGATTCGATCTCCCAACGCTGCTCTCAGGCGACACGCTGGAAACGCTCGAAGACTCTTATGAGCGCGCGTTTTTCGACCGCTCGCCGCGCGTCGAAACTGTTGATCTCGCCAAAGCCGTGCGGGAGCAATCGCGCGTCGTCTTCATCGGCGATCCGGGCGCGGGCAAGACGACGCTGATGCGCTTCATCGCGCTCCAATTCGCCAAAGCCATGCGCGACGGCCAAAACGTTGTCACCGACAAAGACGGCAACGATTACGGCCAAACGCGGTTGCCCATCTTCGTCCGCGTCGCCGATTACGCCGACGCCTTCAAAGACGACCGCAACCTCCGCCTGCTCGACTTTGTTTTACAAGCGTCTGATAACGGAACAGGGGTTGGTGTTGGCGACGCTTGGTTGGGAGAAGGAGGTAGGTTGGGGAGCAGTCGGTCGTTGAAACGGAAGCGATGCAGATTCTGGCGCCGCTGGCTTTCTGGCTACACCGCGAACGTCCGCGCGGCGTGGCCACCGAAGGCGAGGTCAAAGATAAGCTCACACAGTTTCTGGCCAAACGACGTGGCGTGGCCGAAGATCATCCTGACCTGCCACAAGCCGTCGAAGATTTCCTGCGCCGTGTGCGCGAACACACCGGATTGCTGGTCGAACGTGCGCCGCGTCTTTACGGCTTCATGCACCTGACATTCGAGGAATACTTCGACGACTCTGCGGCTGTGCGATGGAGCGTGGCATCTGCGTTGGGCCAGATCGGCAGCGAGCGGGCGATTGAATCCTTGCTGAAGGCTTTGAAAGCAGACGACTCTGCTAAGGTGCGATTGCGCTCGGCGGATGCGTTGGGCAGTATCGGAGGCGAGCGAGCCATTGAGGCCTTGTTGGAGGCTTTGAAACCAGACAACTCTGAGGCTGTGCGAGGGAGCGCGGCGGAGGCGTTGGGCCAGATCGGCAGCCAGCGAGCGATCGGAGCTCTGCTGGAGGCTTTGAAAACAGACGACTCGGCGGCTGTGCGAGGGAAGGCGGCATCTGCATTAGGCAGTATCGGAGGCGAGCGGGCGATCGAAGCCTTGCTGGAGGCTTTGAAAACAGACAACGACAGTGGGCTTGTCGCGCACGCCGCCTGGGGATTGGGAAATCTGGCAGGCAACAGAAAGATCAAAACCAATCAGGCGGTCTTCAAAGACGCGGCTGAGCGTTTACGAAGATTGCTCGACCGACCGGGGTTCGATGAGAGCGTGAGTATTATTGACAATTACTACTCGCATCGCTACGACGTGATCTGGGAAGCGTTATGGAATGTGTGCCAGAAGCAGGGAATTGTGTGATCGCGGAGTGTGGATTGAATAGAGTGAGGTTATAATCCTCTCCGAAGGTGGTATCTCTATGTCAGTTCAAACTGTGACACAAAACGAGCCGCGCGTTGAGCCGGTAATCATCGGGGGCGTAATTTGGATTCATCCGAATCGCGTGAGCGGCGCGCCGTGCTTTATCAATACCCGTGTGCCGGTTCAAAACCTTTTCGATTATCTCGAAGCCGGGCACACACTCGATGATTTTCTCGAAGGCTTTCCGCCGATCACAAAAGAGCAGGCGATCAGGGTTTTAGAGCTTGCTCGAACCGCTTTCTTCAACTCCTTTCTCAACGGTGAAAATTCTCCTCGACCACAATCTTGATTGGCGGCTCTATCGCTATCTCCCGAACCATGAAGTAAAAAGCGTTCTCAAAATGGGATGGTCAGAGCTTGAAAACGGCGACCTGTTGGACGAAGCCGAAAGAAAGGGCTTTGTCGTTATGCTCACTGCCGACAAAAACATCAAGAAACAGCAAGCGATGACCGGTCGCTCAATCGCTCTGGTCGTTCTTCGCGCTTTCAACAATGCAATTGAAAGCCACGTCGTGATGATTGATGAGGTGGAAAGGGTTCTCGCCGGGATCAAGGGTGGGGAAGTGCTCGAAGTGCTTCACCCTGATATGAAACCATAAGCGGTGGACTAATGGATCGAAGCGAAATCTTAGCTAACGCGGTCAGAGGCTTGCTCGCCAACAAGCTGCGCGCGGGCCTTGCTGCGCTCGGCATCATCGTCGGCATCAGCGCGCTGGTGGCCATCGTCGCCTTGATCGAGGGCGCGAGCGCCTACATCACCGACCGGCTAGTCACCTTGCAGCCAGACGTTTTTCAAGTCTCGCAATTGCCGGCCAATTTTCTCAACGTCAACGACTTCATCAAGGCGTCGAAGTGGAAGCGGATCGAGTACGACGATTATCAGGCCGTGCGCGACGGCTGCCGCGAGTGCGCGAACGTCGGGGCGGAGTCGAACATCATGGGTCGGATCAGGTGGCGCGGCGAAGTGACCGGCAGCGTTCAGGTCCGCGGCCTGTCCGCGAGTATGCTCGACATCGAGCGCGTCGAGGTCGATCTGGGCCGCTTCTACACAGAGGCCGAAGAGAATCAACACGCTTCCGTCTGTCTGATCGGCGCTGAGATCGTTGACGATTTCTTCCCCAACGGCGACCCGCTCGGCGCGGAGTTGAACGTGCTCGGCAAAACCTGCCGCGTCATCGGAACCGTGGCCCGGCGCGGCGCGCTCTTCGGGCGGTCGCAGGATCGGTTCATCGTCGTGCCGCTGGCGACGCTGCTGCGGCGCTACGGCGCGCACCAACCCGTGACGATCTACTGCCAGCAGCGCGCCGACCGCCCGCAGGTTTCGGTGGTTGACGAGGTGCGCGGAATTATGCGCGTGCGCCGCGAGTTGCTGCCCGCCCAGGAGGACACGTTTTTCATCATCACTTCGGATTCGGCGCTGGCGATTTACCAGACCGTGATCGGCGGCTTCTACGTGGTGACGATTCTGATTTCGGGCATCGCGCTGACGGTGGGCGGGCTGGGCGTGACCAACATCATGCTCGTCAACGTGCGCGAACGGACGCGCGAGATCGGTTTGCGCAAAGCGGTCGGGGCGCGCAGCCGCGACGTGCTGTTGCAGTTTATGACCGAAGCCATCGCGATCTGCCTGTTTGGCGGGTTGGTGGGGACGGCGGCTGGGATGCTCATTGCGCGCGTGATCGCCTGGACGACGCCGCTACCCGCCAGTTCACGACCGCTGGTGGCCGTCGTCGGCTTCGCAGTCGCGTCGCTCGTCGGCCTCATCTCCGGCATTTACCCGGCGCGCCGCGCGTCGCAGCTTTCCCCGATTGAAGCGTTGCGATATGAGTAGAAAACGATTCCAGCAACTGATCCATGCCCAGCGCGCCGCCGAATTCAGCGAAGCTTTCTCGCTTGCGCTCGGCGCCATCAAGCAATACCGCTTCCAATCATCGCTCACGCTCACCGGGATCGTGATGGGCGTGGCGACGGTGATCGTCGTGGTGGCGTTGATCCAGGGATTGGACGGCACGATAAAACGCGCGCTCTCGCGGCTCAATCCGAGCAGCTTCATCATCGGGCGCATGGGCTTTTCGGACATGGGCAACCCCGACTTTCAGGCGTTGCTCAAACGCCGCCCGCCACTCACGGTCGAAGACGCGATGGACATCCGCGCCAACTGCCCCTCGGTGCGTGTCGTCAGCCCGTTCTACGCCAAGATGCCATTCGAGCCGCTGCGCGTTTGGTACAAAGGCGAGGAGGCGCAGGGGCCGATTATGCGCGGCGTCGAGCATTACTTCACCGACGCCACCGCCATCCTGGTTGATCGTGGCCGCTTCATCAGCAACAGCGACTCAACCCACCGCCGCAACGTGGTTGTCCTGGGCCGCACAATTGCCGACGGGCTGTTCGGCGTGGAGGACCCGCTCGGCAAAATGATTCACATTGACGGCCAAGTCTACGAAGTGATCGGGTTGCTCGAACAGCGCGAAATCTTCTTCGGCGCGCCGAGCGAAAACCAGCTCGTGCTGATCCCGTTCGGCACGTTCGACAAATACTATTCGGAGCGCGAGAAAGAGTTTCTCCAATTCCTCTGCCTGGCGGCCTCGCCAGAAGATGTCGAACGCGGAATGGATGAAGCGCGCGAATTATTGCGCCGCCGTCGGCGCATCTCGTCTGAAGCGCCAGACAATTTCGCAATCTTCGCCTCCAACCAGATGCTCGACATCTGGACGCAGGCTTCCAGCGGCATCTCGCTGCTGCTCGTCGGCGTCGCGTCGTTGGGATTGCTGATTGGCGGGATTGGCGTGATGAATATCATGCTGGTGTCGGTTACGGAGCGGACGGGCGAGATTGGGCTGCGTAAGGCTGTGGGCGCGCGGCGACGCGACGTGCTCTGGCAGTTTCTGCTCGAAGCGATCACGTTGACGCTGATGGGCGGCGTAGCGGGCGTGCTGGTGGGTGTTGCGGTGGCGCTGCTGATCCAATGGGTCATGCCTTCGCTCGAAGCCAGCATCTCAATCGGAGCAATCACCGCTGGGTTGTTGGTGTCGGTGAGCGTAGGCCTTTTCTTCGGCCTCTGGCCGGCGTATCGGGCGGCGCGGTTAAACCCGATTGATGCGCTGCGTTACGAGCGGTGAAAAATCAAACTTCGCCAGGTGAAACAATCGTGATGCCGGAAAATCGTGTGAAGTTCCCTTTCTCGAAGGTGAGCAAATGCGTGATGCCGTAAGCATTCATCACAGCCACCAACCGTGTGTCATGCGCCTGAACCCCCTTTACGCTGTGAGCGACTATCAGCCGCCTCCATTCCTGATGCGCTGCCGCAGTTTCAGGAAGCAATTTACAGTACTGCTCTATCATTCGGATTTTCCGCCCGGTCTTGATTGGCTCCAGACCGTGACCGCCGCGCGCAGTCGTTGGGCGTGTGCAGACGGTCCAGAACTCAGCTAAAACCTGAGTCGTGTAATAAAGTTCTTCGTTGTTCTCGATGAGTTTCCGGAGCGCAGAGAGGGCGGTTTGCCGGTCAGGGTCAGCCTTTGGAACTATCCGCAAGAAGACGTTTGTGTCTACGAGATAAGGCATTATTCGGGGAAATAGATGTCCTCGCGCGAGAAATCACGGGGAAGTGGCGGGACGTCCTCGCCAAACTCTTCCATCGCCGCGTCGAACTCCGCAAGGCTCAGCGCGGCCTCTTGCGCGCTGCCATTTGCGAGGCCGAGAAGCTGTTTCAAATATTCGTCCAGCGAGAGACCGGTGGCGGCGGCTTGCCTGATTAGCGCTCTCGCAGTCTCTATCGAAATTCCTTCCAGTGTTGTGACAGTATTCGTTTCCATATCTGGAAGAATACATCGTTGCGGACAAATTCAGCAATGAAAGCGCTACCCACAATTTGATCAAAATGCCTTCTCACGAGAGACGAACAGAAACGAGTTTTGACACGCCCGGATCTTCCATCGTCACGCCATAAAGCGTGCGCGCCGCCTCCATCGTGCGCTTGCTGTGCGTGATGATCATGAACTGCGTGTCGGCGCTCATCTCGATCACCTTGTCCGAAAAGCGCCCGATGTTCACGTCGTCCAGCGGCGCGTCAACCTCGTCGAGCAGGCAGAATGGGCTGGGACGGTATTTGAAGATCGCCATCACCAGCGACAGCGCTGCCATAGCCTTCTCTCCGCCCGACAGCAGCAGCACGTTTTGAAGCCGTTTGCCCGGCGGTTGCGCGATGATCTCGATGCCGCTTTCCAGAACGTCCGACTCGTCAATCAACCTCATCTCGCCGTGGCCTCCGCCGAAAAGCTCCAGGAACATCCGCTTGAAGTTCTCGTTGATGGCGTGGAAGGCTTCGACGAACCTCTCGCGCGATCTTCGTTTGATTTCCGCAATCGCCGCTTGCGTGTCGCTGATCGCTTTCTCGATGTCGGCTTTTTGCGCGCTGAGGAAAATGAACCGCTCTTCGACTTCGGTTAACTCTTCCAACGCCATCATATTCACCGGGCCGAGCGCGTCTATCTTCTTGCGCAGTTCGTCAAGCTGGGCTTTCGCCACCTCTAAATCGAAATCATCCGGCACAGTCCAGAAGGTGATCTCAATCTCGCGGCTCCCATCTTCATCTTCATCCAAATTTTCTGCGCTACCTGGGTCTGATAACGGAATCGCCGATTGCGGTTCGGACGTTGGCTGGGTTTGAGGTGGTTCAGACATTTCTTGCGCGAGGGCAGGGGATTCAGCCTGCTGCTTGCTCGCGTCGAGACGCTGGCAGACCTCCACAATATTTTCGCTGAGTTCCGTCTGGCAGGATTGGATCAAGTGTTCGAGGTCGCTTGATAATCTGGCCTTCTCAATCTCCTTTTGCATTCGTTCTTCGCGGGCTTGCGAGGCGGTTTCGCGCGCGGATCGCAATTCCGCTTCGAGGAGTTCGACCCGTTGACGAGCAGAGGCCAATGTCCCGGTTCGCCGTTCGACCTCGGCTGCGCGCAGTTGCCGTTGAGCGGTCAGTTGCTGAAGTTGCTCGGTCGTGCTGACCAGCGTCGTTTGCATCGAGCTTGCCTGGCTGTCGGCTTCGATCGCTTCCAGACGGTTGCGATTCAAACGGCTTTCCAGATCGCCCGCTTCGGTTTCGAGGCGGCGGATGTCGTTTTGTAAACCGCGACGACGCTCGGTCCTGGTCGCAAAGTCGGCGCGCCGACGGGACAGTTCCTGCAGCCGCGTCTCGGCTGCGCGGCGCAACTCCGCCATCTCCGTCTGGGCGGCGGCGACCACGGCCTCTGCGTCTTGATGAGCTTTCTCGGCTTCCTCCGTTTGCTCGGTAGCGTGCTGCAGCTTCGTCTCGAAATCTTTTAACTCATCCTGAGCCTGGGCTGTCTCCTGTTCCACCACGCGAATGTGAGTCGCCGTCCGTTCGCGCTCGCGTTCGCATTGCTGCGTCTGTTCCCGCAGCGCGACCAGCCGCTGCTCAATCTGGCGCAACTCGCCGTCGAGCCGCCTCTGCGAATCTTCAAGCTGGGCGATCTCGGCTTTGACCTCGTTCAACCCAGCCTCAGTCGCTCTGACTTTATCAGTCAACGACTCGATCCTCTCGTGCAACTCGCCGATCTCGCGTTTGAGCGCCAGCACGCCGATGCCTGTTTCTGATGCGCTCCCGCCTGTCACCAGGCGACCGGCGATCGCGCGCTCACCCGTGATCGCCAGCGAAACGACAGGCCCCAATCCATTGCTCGAATCCGAAGCCATGATGGCTTGCGCAGCGTCATCAACCACGCTCGCCGTCGCCAATCCGGGAAGCGCGAACTTGAAGGCTTCGGCGAGACTGGGGTTCAATCCCAGCATAGAATCCAGCGTCTGATAATGGATCGGGGGTTGGTGAATTGAGGGCTGGTGGATCGCAGGATAATGGTCTGAGGGGTAAGAAACCTGGCTAGCGAAATGAGAAGCCTCACCGTTGTCGGAATGGTATGTGGAATCCATAGTCGCCGCCGCATCACGCTGTTGCCCAACAACCAGGAATGTCGCGCGGCCTGCGCCTTCCGATTTCAGCAGATCAATGGCTTGCAGAGCGTCATCGAAGCTCGGCACCACGACGTACTGCAATTCATCGCGCAGCGCGGTCTCGATCATCGCTTCGTGTTCGGGCGCTACTTTGACAAAGTCCGCCAGCGTGCCCAGCGCCGAGAAGCCATTCGGTTGACCGTTGTTTTGCGCAGCGTGCCTCAGCAACACCTGCACGGCTTCGGAGAAATAGGTCCGGCGCTCGTCAATTTGAGCGAGCGATTTCAACCGCTGCTCGTCCGTCGTCAGATCACGTTGTAAGGCTGACAAATTCGACTGCCGCTCTTCGCGCAACCGCTGCAACTCGACCAGCCGGTCGGAAATTTCGGCCAGGGAATTGCCGATCTCCTGTTGCCGGATGGATGTCAATTCCACATCCTCAGTCAGTTTCGCATGCTGATCGCGCGCCGCCTGCGCCTGCGCCTGCGCGCGTTCGGACTCAACGGCAAGCCCTTCCAACCGCGCTCGCCCACGATCAACCGAGTCAGTAAACTGGCGTTTCAATTGCCGCCAGCGTTCGAGACTCGTCACACAGTCGTAAACCGTTTTGCGAGCCTCTTCGAGTTTCTGCTCGGCTTCGGCGTCTCTCAACGTCCGTTCTCGATGGCGGTCTTCTTCTTCCGCCAAAGTCCGGCTCTCGGCGTTTATCTCCTGCTCGATGCGCTGCAACTCTTCGCGGAGCCGCGCCGTTTCCTGCGCGATGAATTGACTGCGTTCGGTAATCGCCGCCTGGTCTTTCGCAAACTGAGCCGAGCGCGCGGCGAGCGATTGAAGCTGCTCAATCGAGTAAGACTGTTGCTGGCGGGCGCGTTCGTTTTCCAGATCGAGGTTGGCCGCAATCTCGCGGCTCTTATTCAACGCCTCTTCCGCAGTGCGAGAAGCGCGCGTGGCTTCAAACTGCGCGGTTTCACGATCCGCAATCGCAGCGGTCAATTCCGATTCGCGCGAGCTGATTTCCCGAACAACATCATCAAGGCTGGCCAGGTTTTTGCTCGTCACGCGGTAATCAACCACGTAAACCGCCCGCATCAGATCGCGCATCTGCTGGCGCAACCGCTTGTAGCGGCGCGCGCGCGCGGCCTGGCGTTTCAAACTGTTCTGCTGGCGTTCGACTTCAGTGACGATGTCTGTGATCCGGGAGAGGTTCTGTTTCGACGCTTCGAGTTTCAACTCAGCCGCGTGCTGCCGCATCTTGAACTTCGAGATGCCAGCGGCCTCTTCGATCAACGCGCGGCGGTCGAGCGGTTTGGCCGACAGAACCTGGCCGATACGGCCTTGTTCGATGATCGCGTAATGCGCCGCGCCCAGACCCGTGCCAGCGAACAGATCCTGAACATCCCGCAAGCGACAGATGCGCCCATTCATCTCGTATTCGCTTTCGCCAGTGCGATACAGCCGGCGCGCGACGGTCACGCGCTCTCCCGCCTGAAACACGCGCGAGGCGTCTTTGGTAGGAACCTTGCGGCGTTTCTTTGCTTGAGCAAGGACTGGCTGAGCCTCGACTTGCGGCGTGTAGTCAATCTGAACCGGCTCGGATTCGGCGGTCTGACCAGACTCAGCAGCGGCGGATTCACCCTCGTTCGCCGCCACCGCTTGATCAACTGCGCCCACTCCACGTTCAGCTTCCGCCAAAGATTCTTCCGCTTGCTTCAAGGCCTCAGCTTCAGGCTGAGCTTCTGATCGAACTTCAAAAGTCTCTTGAACAACCAGAGTCAATACGACTTCGGACATCCCGGAGGGCTGGCGATTGCGGCTGCCCTGGAAGATCACGTCCTCCATTTTGCCGCCGCGCAACGCTTTCGCGCGCTGTTCGCCGATCACCCAACTGATTGCATCTGCAATGTTGCTCTTGCCACAGCCGTTAGGACCTACGACTGCGGTGATGCCTTCTTCGTCGAAGAGGACTTCGGTTGGATCACAGAATGATTTGAAACCCTGTAGGGAAAGTTTTTCGAACCTAAGCATTCAACACACTACCAATGTGGGGACTACCGCCGAGATACCACAACTTATTGAGCTTTTGGATGTGAGCGCGCACTATAGCGACAGCCGCCCGACGATGTCAAATTTCACAATCGCTTGTGTGAGGGAGAAGGGAATTGTAGTGCGATGAGGGCTAATTGTCGCGCCATTTTTTTCGGACCATCACCTTCCACCGCTCATTGCCCGCCCAGCATCCGCCGGTCGAACAGCCATTCGCCCGCCTCGACCATCTCTTCCATCCTGACCATCAGTTCTGGCACAAAGCGATTCGGATTGTTCAATCCCTCGCTTTCCAACCAGCTCTCGATCTTCTCCGGCTCAATGCCACGCGCGGCGGCGCAGGCCATCAACATTCCCGATGCGCCCTGCAACATCTCCTGCTGCTGCGGATGATTCTCTCCGCGCATTTGAACCAGCCATATCGCCGCCATCGCCAGCTTCGGCGCGACCTCGTGATCCACGCCCAGTTTTTCAATCATCGCTGCCGCCAGATTGAGCGAATGTTTCACCGGAACCTCCACCCGCAGCGCTAGCCACATCGCCTGGGCAAAACACGCTTGGTCGTTTGCAGCATTGCCTATGTTGACCAGTACAACGAACAGGTCAAGCCACGCACGGACTTGAGCCAAGGCTTTGGCTGACTCGCGAGCCAATCTCAATGCGCCTTCTAGATCTCCCTGGTTCCACAGCACTCCGCCCATGTTGCTCAGCGTCGCCGCCTTGCCCTTCAGGTCACCGATTTGCTCCAAAAGCGCCAACGATTGTTGCCAGAGCTCTAGCGCCAGCTTCTCCTCACCCTGCCGCGTGATCACTCCGGCCATATTGCCCAGTGTCGCTGCCTTGCCATGCGCGTCGCCGATTTGCTCTGAAAGCGCTAGCGATTGTTGCCAGAGCTCTAGCGCCCGCTTCACCTTGCCCTGCCGCGCGATCACTCTGGCCATATTGCCCAGTGTTGCCGCCTTGCCCTTCAGGTCGCCGATTTGCTCCTGTAGCGCCAGCGATTGTTGCCAGAACTTTAGCGCCCGCTTCACATCGTCCTGCTGCGCGACAAGCTCAGCATAGTTGAAAAGAATACCGCTACGCCTGACGACATCGGCCTCCAGGCATTCAGCTAGCGCCTGCTCGTAATGCTTACGCGGAGAGCCAATGCCCAGTACTTTCTCCGACCGCGCCAGATTCAACAGGATGCGGTAATCGTCACCGAGCGTGAGCGTCGCCGAACAGAGCGCCACGGCTTCACGAAATAGGTCTTGGTTATGCCACGCGGCAGAAATTCGGTCGCAGATTTCGACGGCGATCTCCTTCTCGCGTGCCAGCAGCGACAGGCGATGGACTTCCAACGCCTGCTCGATGTTGGGAGCTTCAGCCTCAACCCACCATTGCTGGTGAAGGCACCGCGCCGCTCGTTGTTGGGCATCGGTTTCTTCATCCTGCGATAAAGTTCCGTCCAGCAGCGGCAGCAAAAGGTCGGACACAAAATAGCGCGGCGAATGCGTGCCGGTTTGCGGATCGGTCTCGACGCCCGCTTCAATCAAGCCGAGCGTGACAGCGCGTTCCAGATGCGGATCAACCGGCGCGTCGCCCGCAATCGCTTCAATCGCCGCGTGAGGCGCCGGCAGCCGGCAGATTGCAGCCAGCGCCACCAGCCGCCGGCATTCGGGCGATTGCCGCCCGAGCAGCTCGCGCAGCAAAATCTCCTCGCGGAAGGCCTCGGTCGTCTGCGCCAGCGCGGCCAGGATCGCGGCGTGACCGGTTTCAGCGTCGGCGACGACACGGTAAAGCCGTTCGAGCAATCGCGGATTGCCCGCGCCCAGCCGTTCGGCCAGCAGTTTCATGTCCGTGACGACCAGTCGCAGATCGAACTTCTCGTCGAGTTGGCGCAGCTTCTTGGAAAGCTCGGCGTCGGAGAGCGATTCCAACCCCTCTTCGTAAAGCTTCGCGGGGCCGGGCAGCGGAAACCGGTACCGGCTGGTGACGACGACGCGGCTGGGCGAATTGGTCTCGCGGATGGCGGCCAGCAGGCTGGTGAGAATCTCCAACGCTTCGGGCTTCACTTTGTAACCGCCCGCGCCGTCCGATTCCAGGTTCTGCTCGAAATCATCGAAGACGAACAACGACGGCAGACCGAAGGCTGCGGTCTGCAACAACCGGCGCATCCGCTGTCGCAAGGGCAGCGGCTGGTTGAGAGTCAGGTTGACCTCGATGTCGGCCAGCTTGTCGCCGAGCTTGGTGTTGAACGCCAGCTCGTCAATCGCCGCGTACCAGACCAGACGGCGATGGCCGGGCAGCCGTTCGCACAACCGCGCGGCCAGGCTGCTTTTGCCGAGTCCGCCCATCCCGTGCAGCAGCACTCCCTCGGCGTAATGCGGGTCGCGTTGGCGGCTGGTCAAAACGCGCAAGGCCCGCTGCAACGGACGCCGCCGCCCGACGAATTCGCCGCGCGGACAGACCTCGCTGCGGTTGTTTTCGTCCAGGAACTCTGCGCGGGCTTCGCGCAGCGTGATCCGCCGGCGGTCTTTGTGGTTGGGCGGCGTGACGACCTCGGCTGGCGGCGTCCGGTCTGCGTAAACCCTGAGCAGATGCCAGTCTGGGATGTCTTGTTCGAGCAGATGCAGCCGGGCGCGCGCCACAGCTTCATCAATCCGTTTGCCCGCAGCCAGATGTTTGTAAAGCTCGGCGGCAGCCTCGGTGGCGTGATCGTCCCGCACGGGCAGCGCCCACCCCAGCACAGCCGGAGCGCCCGCCGCCACCAATGCTTCGCAGAACGAAGGCAGCAAACCCAACTCGGACGACTGCGCGGTCTTGCATCCCGACAGAAAAACGAGCCGAGGCCAGTTGCCCGCGAACGACCGGGCCAACTCGTCAGCCGTCACCGCAACGCCGTAACCCAGATCGTTCTCCATCCAGAAGATCGGGGTCTTCTCGTCATTCACATCGGCGTGGCCAGTCAAATGGAAGACATCGAAATAGCCCTTGCCGCCGTCATCACCGTATTCGGTCAAGCGCTCGGCCAATCCACCGCTGCTGCCGCGCTCTTCGACTACAAGCTCGATGTCGTAGCGTCCCGCCGCATCGAGAATCCGCATCTCCTCGAATTCGTAGTGGAGCACGGGCCGGATGTCTTCCGCCGAGCAGGCCATAAACAGTATGCGCAGCGGCCGGTTTTCGCGCCGGTGGCCGCGATCTGTCTTCGCCGCCAGACGAATCGGCGTGAAGGGACGATGCGCGTTGCGGCAAAGATAAACGCCCTTGTGACAGAGAAGCTCCCAGGGCAGGTGGCGCAATCGTTCGGCGACATCAACGAAGATGGCGGTTCCATCCGCGCCGTCGCCCACGCGCGCCAGCCAGCGCTCGGTCGGCCCATCGAGCCATTCGTAAAGCTGAGAGCCAATCTCGATCAGTTGCGGAGTATCGCGGCGATAATAGGCTTCGACGAGGTTGGCGAGAGCGGTGACCGCGTCGTCGCCGAGTTCGCGCTCGCCCGCCAGCTTGCCCTCGCCATCGAGGAGGCGCAGGAGCGACAGGCTGTCGGTTTTTTGAAAGATGCTGAAGGTGATTTTGTTCATGGCTAATGATTTGATGAGCGGCGGGGGCCTGTCCGGGCGATAAATCCGGAAATCAATTTTTCCGGTGTGTTTCGATGTATTTTTTCGCAAACTCTGTCAGGTGCGGAGCATTGACCAGCCCAACCTTTGTGGCTTCCTCTTCTGCCTTCTCAATCGTCCATCCGTCGCGCAACACACGGCGAACCATCCAGAACGCGCCAACCCGGATGGCCAGCGCGCAGTGGACGAAGGCCGGGCGATTTTCTGGATCGTCGGTGATTTTCAGAAATGCATCAACGTCTTCATCCTTCGGGCTGCCGTAAACGACCGGGATGTTGAAATAGCGCAGACCAAGCTCCTTTGCTTTCGCTTCTTCTTCCGCCGCGCGATGTTCGCTCGGCTGGCGAAGATTGATGATGGCTTTCACGCCATCGGCTTTGAGCTTGGCCAGATGCTCTGGCCGGGGCTGAGCGCCGGTGCAAAAATCCTTGTTCACCTGCAGGAAATTGCGAATCGGAGGCGTCTCCTGCGATGAAGCGGGATCTTGTTGGGCAGTGGTTGCCGCGTTTCCCGCAAACATCAGGATGATGGTCAAACCGCAAATCAATCTCATAGTTTCTCCGCAGAAAATGTACCGCAGGCTGTCCAGCCTGCGGAGGCAGGATGATCGAGTCGTTCAATTACCACCAAGCCGCTTGATGATGAAGCCC
>Ga0187894_10003507_pt1 | contig 17525 bp, 27 predicted proteins | sample GBC1701081metaG_FD_136650 | JGI IMG/M metagenome (GOLD analysis project Ga0187894, IMG submission 136650) | White microbial mat communities from a lava cave in the Kipuka Kanohina Cave System on the Island of Hawaii, USA - GBC170108-1 metaG ...
GCGCGCGGTCCAAAGGGACGTACCGCAAAACCAAAGGGCCCGGTGCTTTTCGCACCGGGCCCTTGATTTGGTGGAGCCAAACGGGATCGAACCGTTGACCTCTACAATGCCATTGCTCCGCAAGGGCAATGATATCAAGGACTTGACCGTAAAAAAGCGCACAGGTCGTAGCCGCTCGTAGCACACGCGAGCAGCAGATGCGTTCTAGATGCGTGCCAGTAGGTCGCGCAAGCGACCACGAGAAACATCAGGTTGGCCAAGCGCCGCCCGAAAAAGAAAACCCGGCAGAGGTGTCGCCAAACACCATCGGCCGGGCTTCCAAAAATCAAAAAAATGCTTCGGGCGAAGCGAATGAATACTACACTGAACAGGCCATCGCCGTCATCTGGAAAAACCGGCGAGACCAAGTCCGAGTGTCACGCAAGGTCTGGCGCGGCTTCGACCTGGTCGACCTGAGAGAGTTCGTTCCCGCCGCTGCCAGTGGCGAAATGGTGGCCACCAGGCGAGGCCTATGCCTTCGCCTGGAAGTCGCTGAACAACTCGCTGATGCCCTTCTGAAGGCCTGCCAGGGGCCAAAGCGGGGCGGTCATGCGTAGAGCGGCCGCTCCCGCCGGCGTCGTAAGGGCGATGATCAAGTGCCGGGATGGGCGCTGGTCGCGATTTCCTACCCATGCTGCGCTCGATGAAAGGCTTAGCCGCGGCGACCTGGCTACCCTGGCGCAGCTCGCCGAGTATGCCGACGCAGAGGGCCTTGTTTTCCCGGCGCAGGGCACATTGGCGGAGGCTCGAGGCGTTGCCCGTAGTGTGATTTGCAAGCACATCCGGCGACTGATTGAGGCCGGGTACTTGCTGATCGTCGGCGAGCGGGATCGGGCAGGCGGCGGCAAGCGGGTGCGCATCTACCAGATCATCTATCGTCCCCGCGACCGCCGCTCAACTGATGCCACCGACCCCGTTGAGTCGGGAGGCGAGCACAATGTCGTATGCCTGAATGGTCGACGTTCAGAGGAGATCGCGGCCCCCGAAGAAGCACCGGCGCAGATGCATTCAATGCAGCCTCCAGAAGCTGCATTCAATGCAGCCTCCAGAAGCTGCATAAACTGCCCATCTGAACAGCCCATTGAAGCATCGCGCGCGTCAAAAGCGGCGAGCAAGCCGATGTCGACGGCCAGTTGCCATCGGCGGGAAGTGGGTGGGCGAGGCCGGAGTGCGACTGGCGGAGCGTCTCGGGTGCCTGCCCGATATGGTCTGGTCGAGCATGCGCCAGCCAGCTGGAGCGACCTAGCTGGTCGCGCGGGAGCCGCTGATGCGACCGGCGTGGTTCCCGGTCCCACCGTGGTGCCGTTTGCGACGCAGACTGCTCGGCGCTGGGTGAGTGGGCTTCCGTCTCTGCCTCCTTCGAAACGACAGAGGCCGCCCGGCATGGAAGACCATGATGATCTCGCCTGCCTGCTTGCGGAGCGCCGGCGATGCAGCATTGCTGAGGCTGAACCGATCGTCGCCGAACTGCTGGCTGAACTCGGTCGAATGGGAGCGTCGTCTGACGAAGCACGATCTGTCGTTAGAGCCGGACTGGCAGATGCCAAGTATCTGAGCTGCGGTCAGATCCTCGGCGAACTGCGGGATCACGTGGGGCGAGAAGCCCGCAAGATCGCGCGGAGGCGCCGATGACGAGCGTCGGAATGGCGGCAGCTGATCCGGCTTGGCCTCGCTCGTTGCCGCACCCAATTACTCGGTTCAACGAGCGCTATGGTAAGCCATTGGCCGTCGCTGAACTTCGCGCGCTGGAACGCCGGTGCCGGGCCGGTGAAGGCTTGTTGGCGCGATACCCAACCTCGGCGATGCATGCGCTGCTGCACGAAGGCGTTGCCGTCGTGTGCATCGTCAAGCGCGGTCGCATTGCGACGTTCCTTCCGCGTAGCGCGGCTACGTCAACGGGCTGGCGACGTCGGCGCCACGTAGCATGTTGACAGCAGCGGCGGTCCACAGGCTCCGGCGAATAGCTCAACTCGCGGATGCGGGCGAGCCTCTAGGCGAGGATGGCCCTTGGTTGGCGACCAGCTTGCGTCGCTTCCTGTGTCTCGACACCGAGATCGGCATGGAGGAGGCGTTTGGCCTAGCGGCCTCACCTGGGCAAGCCACCTGGCGTGCGGATGAGCGTCGTCGCTTACGCGACGACGCAATACGTGCCTTCGCTACCGAGGCGTTTCCGGATCTTGCCGGGCGAGGCCTGCACCTGGCTGTTGCTCGGGAGGTTCGGTCATATGAGACCAACTCCTGGCCGCGCGACCGCAGGTCAGGAACGGTCCCTAGTGTCTATCGCGGGAAGCCCAGAGAACACCTGTTCACGGCATTCTGGGTCGCGGCCGGCCGCGTGCCTGCGTCGCCTAACGGCTTGGCCGCGGTTCTTGATCGTTCAGCCGGCTGATGCATTTCGCCGAACACGGACGGGGTCATAGTAGTTCAAGGGCCAAACAAACCCACCTTCAGCGAAAGGAACCCCTCCATGGGCGCCATCGACACTCTCAAACGCATCCTGTCGCCGGCCAGCGGCGGCTCGTACGGCTCCATCGAATTGCAGCAAGTGATTGAGGCCGGCGAGCGCAAGGCCGCTGAGCTCGTCCAAGCTCGGAACACTCTCAACGAACAGCGTGCGAATCTCCTGGTCGACGGCACAGACGCGGACGTCGACCAGGTTGATGCTGAATTGGCGACGATCCATCGTGACGCCGAGCGAACCGAGGCGCGACTGTCTGAACTTCAGCGGAGGCTGGAGGAGGCGAAACGCCGCGAACATGCGGCGGCCATGGATGCCGCCTACAAGCGCGCGCTTGCTCACCAGGCTGCCGAGAAGGTGGGCGTTGAGCGATATGTCGAACTGGCTGGGCAAGTGCGCGACATCCTGTTGGAGATCCAGGCACACAGCGAGTTGCGCATGGCGGAGAATGAGTTCCTCCGGGCCGGCGGCGATACCCGGAAGGTTAAGCCTGCCAGCATTGCTTTGGGCCGCTACTCGAGTGTTGTCACGAACGAGTGTGTCCTTCCGGATCCGAATCTGGGGTTCGGATGGAAGATCTGGCCGATCCATTACGGTCACGGCGCCGCCGGCCTGCTGGCTGCGGCCCGTGAGAAAGCTGCTGCGGCGGCTGTCGAATGACGGGTCGCGTCCATGGAACAGCAGCGCTGGCCCAACCGCTGGGTCCGAGGCCAGCGCTGGAAATGCGACAAAGCAGCATCGATTCGATCATACCGTCACGGGTCCCTCCAGCCGCTTTCCGGCCCACGAGTAATTCGAACCCCGGTAGGTTTGGATTTTTTTGTTTTCGCGACGGGACGAGGTTGTTGTTCCTGTTGATGTTCGGACACCGGAAACGACGATGCAGTCCCTGTCCTCTGGTTCACATGGAAGTTCGTGCACGACGCGCTGATACAGCCGCTGCTGGCGTTCCCTTGGTAGCCACGACGGGTTCGGCGTGCGCACGACTGGACGGCGAAACGCTGCCCGGGTGGTGGTTGATGGACGAGGGACAGGAACCGTTCTTCGTCAATAAGCGCGCGCGGGCGCGGCTGTTCGGCGTCTCAGAACCGGAGATCACGACCTGGATCGAGGACGGATGCCCGGTCGTCGAGGGCGGCAGCGTCGCCTATAAGTTCGACGTCGACCAAGTGCGCGACTGGCGCAAGAAGCAAGAGGAAGCGCAGGCGGCACAGTGCTCATCGCGCGAGGCTGAACTGCGCGGCTTCCAACAATCATTGTTCGGCGACCAACAGCTCCCGCACCGCGAAGGGCTGGCGGCCAGCGAGACGAAGGAATGGCTGCAGGCCGAGTACATGGCGCAAAAGCTATCGGCCGAGCGTCGGGAAGACGGCCGCGTAGTCGCGCTGCACCTCGTCGCGTGGGATCGACTCGGCGCGATCCGACAGGAGTTACTTGGCCTCTGCCCGAAGCTGGCGCGTATGGTCTCATACCCGAACCTGCGTCCGGCGCACCAACAGGATGAGACACTCGCCGCGACAGTGTCCACAGTTACGGAGAAACCGGACCATGCCCCTTGACGGAACCAACTTGCAGATCGCGATCACCGCGAAGGACATGACGGGCGGCGCCTTCACGTCTATGCAGCGCAACCTCAAGCAGATGGAGGGGTCGCTCGCGTCGATCCAGAAGGGGTTTGCCGGTTTTCAGACCTTCATCGGCCGGGTTCAGGCCGGCGCCGCAGCGTTCGGCCTCTCGCTCGGTGTGGGGCAGCTGGTCGCGTACAACCAGCATATCCTGGAGACCGTGGGCGGGCTGGGCGAACTGGCCCAGCAACTCGGCATCTCGACGACGGCGCTGCAGGCCTACCAGACGGCGGCACTGCAGAGCGGCGTGAAGCAGGCGCAGCTCGAGCAGAGCCTGATCAAGTTCAACACCACGCTGGGCAATGCGGCCGAGCGGAACAAGGATGCGATCGAGGCCTTTTCGAACATCGGCGTGAAGATCCTCGACTTTAACGGCAAGCTGCGCAGCAGCGATGACATCCTGGCCGAGGTCGCCCGTCGCATCATGGCGATGGGCAGCGAGGCCGAGAAGACTGCGGCGCTGGTCGCGATTTTCGGCCGCTCCGGCGCTCGTCTCCTGCCGCTGCTGCCGGAACTGGCCAAGGGCCTTGCCGCGCTGACGGCCGAGGCGCGCGCGGCGGGTACCGTCATCGAAAAGGACGTCATCGACAAGCTGGACAAAGCGGCTGATCGCGGCGCGCTGTTACACAAGCGGTTCCAGACGACATTCGCCCGCGATGTGACGTCGCCGTTTGTCGATGCGATGAACGAGGTGCTCGACTATTTCAACCGCCTGACTGAGCGGTCGGGCAGTATGGGCATTGCGTTCGCCCAAGCGTTCGCCCAGTTGATCCCCTTGCCGGGCTTCCAGGCACCAATGCTCGCGCAGCATCTCACGGCGCCATCGCCTGGTGGCGCCATCGGCTCGGAATTCGGACGGCGCATCGGCAGAGGATTTTCGCTGCCCGCCGCGCCGGCTTCGTTGGGTGGCGCCAGCAACCCCACGCCCAAGGGCGATGCCGACAAGTTCGGCCAACAGATGCGGTCGCTGGCGGACGATGCGGCGCGGTTCCAGGAACGCCTGGCGATGCTGAAGTCCGACAGCAAGACGCCGTGGCCGGAGTTGGAGAAGCAACTCGATTCGATCGAACGCACCGAGAAGCGCATCAGCGACCTGACAAAGGGCATGCCCAAGATGTCGCCGATGGCGGTGATGCTGGCGACGGATGCGATCGCGGCCGAGAAGGCGCGGCTGGCCCTGGAGAAGTATGAGGACGCCGTGCGCGATGCCGATCGCTTCGAGCGGCAGTACGGCGACGGGACGCTGGAGCTTCAGGAGACGCTGTCGCGCCTCGACCAGGCGCAGCGCACCGGCCGGCTGTCGTGGGAGGCTTACACCGTCGCGGTGCAGCAGGCGCATGAGGCACAGGAACGGCAGCGCGACATGATGATCGGCCTGGCCGATAACGGCTGGGGCGGTTTCGTCGCCGGCATGCGTATCGCGATGTCCGAATGGGACAAGGCCAACAGTGCCTTCAGTCAGGGTCAGGCTTTCTTCAACCGCACCATGCAGGGCATGGAGGAGGCGCTGACCCAGTTCGTCACCACGGGCAAGATCAGCTTCCGCTCGCTCGCCAACAGCATTATCTCCGACCTGATCCGTATGCAGATCCGCGCCGCGACGACATCGCTGTTCGGTGGCGGCGGCCTTGGCGGTCTGCTGGGGAGCGCTCTTGGTCTCGGCAGTACGAGTTCATCCGGTTTCCACCCATTTGCAGGGGATCGTACGGGTGGCTTCGCCGGCGGCGGCCGGCCGCCGCTGGGCAGGGCGTCGTGGGTGGGTGAGCAGGGGCCGGAGCTGTTCGTACCCGATAGCGCCGGCACGATCATCCCAAACCATGCCTTGGGCGGCATGGGGGGTATCACCATCAACCAGAGCTACGTCGTGAGTGGCGGCGATGAGGGAGCAGTCGACCGTGCGATGCAGCGCTGGATGCCAGTCATGCGCAAGCAGGCGCTGGATGCCGTCCTCGATGCCCGCGTACGCGGCGGTGCCTTCAGCCAGGCGTTCCGCCAGTGACCATCGCCCCCCGGTGACGAATGGAATCGACTGGGCCAAAGAGATCAGCCCATAAGGAGAAATGAGGATGTCCCAGCATGACATGGTCATCAGCAATGCTGATGGCGCGACCGTCCGTGCCGATGTGAATGGCGCGCTGCAGGCGTTGGCGTCGACCAGCAAGGGAAACGCCCGCCCGTCGACGGTCTATGCCGGCCAGATCTGGCTCGACGATAACGCGCCCAGCGCGACGGTATGGACCGCATACCTGTACGACGGTGCCGACGACATTCCGATCGGCACGTTCGACACCGTGACGAACATCTTCACGCCGACCGGCGCGGCGATGACCGCGGTGGCCAATGTCTTCACGGCCGACCAGACACTCAGGTCGACGAACGCTGGCGCCACCCAGGGACCCAACCTGACGCTCGATCGCAACAGTGCCTCGCCGGCGGTCAACGATGTCATTGGTGCGGTCGTTCTGTCCGGTCGGTCCTCGACAGGCGTGACGCGGACCTATGCCCAAATCGTCGGCTTCATCCTGTCCCCGACCAATGGCAGCGAGGACGCGCAGGTTTTTCACCAGGCGATGGTCGCGGGCACCCTGACTACGGTGGCGACCATCGGCAACGGCAGCACGTTCGTCGGCGCCTCGTCTTCTCCGCTCACGGCCAACCTGACCGGCATCGACGGCGCGATCGTCGCGCTAACACCGTCACCTACAATTCGTTCAGCGGCGCCCACTGGTCGCAGGTCGAACCCGGGCAGGAAGCTGGTGTTCCGTTGCCGGGCACGATCATGAGCACTGTCGACCGGATGTGCACCTGGCGGGCGCTGAAGTTCACGACGAAGCCGGTCCGTGGACGACGGCAAATCGGCACGCAAATTATCGAGGAAGACGCCATCGCTTCCGACGCGAACGTCGTCGGGAAGCGACGTCGCGATGTGCCGGTGTTCGAGGAAACGGAGACGCCGGGCACGCCGATGCATGTGCTCTACGATGGCCCAGCTGCGCCCGGAGCCGTCATTACCGTACAAGCACTTGGGAGAGGAGTACGGGGCGACGGTCATCGACGAGAGGAACGACCGGCTGCCGATGTGCCGCGTATCGGACGTCGCCGGCGATCCGGCGGTCTATGGCGTCTTCCACCGGATCGACGATGACGGCGACGTTCACGTTATGGCGCTCGGCGCCGGGAGCATCCGCATCTCGGCGGGCGTGACGGTCGCCCGCGGCGACTTGCTGGAAAGCAACGGCGATGGCTGTGCTACGGTCCAGGCGGACGACCTGGTGCGGTCGTCGACAGTCGCCAAGGTCACGAGTGCCACCGTGATCGAAACGTACCCAGACGGCTCATACCTGGTGCCGTGTACACTCTTGTGCGGCTGAAGCGTGGTTGACTCGGCGCGCTTACGTCGCGCGGGCCGGCAGCTGACGACAGAGGCCGACGGACGACGCTATTTTGTATTGATAGTTGGAGTGCGATAAGGTCCCAAAAAGGGACGGACGATGAAGCGCTTCACGAACGCTGTTGAGAGGGCACTGCAAGCTGGGAATTGGTATGCTGCCCTCAGCCTGTCGCTGATCCTTCCCGACCTATGTGGCGGCGCTGAGAAGTCGGGGAGAAACAACAGCCAGGCACGGTACGTCGACTGGGTTGATCAATGGCTGTCGCCGAAGTACCGGGTAACCTATCACGATCACGATGAGTTCAAGGCCCGCAGGCTGGCGCTCGGGGTGGATGCCTGCCCTAAGCTTGTGATGAATCTGATCGAGGAATTTCAATCCAAGCCGCCGAAGATCGTTACTGAGACTTGGCTTGCGGGTGCGGACTGCTGGGCGCTTCGCAACTCCCTGTTACACCAAGGCGGCGGTACGACGAAGTTGGTCTTCACTGACCCGCCAGCGGCGGGCATGGTGCACGGAAACAGGAGCAGAGAGACAGGGACACTCCAATTGCAGGTGGACATTTTTTGTCGAGACATGTGCACGGCCGTCGAGGAGTGGGACCTGGCCGCGGGCAGCGAGCCGAAAATCATGGCTGCCAAAGCCGAGCTGCTCCGGATCCACTCGAATCGGTCAACCACTTCGCATTAAGTAGGAGAGTCGGGTCTTACGGCTGGCGCTGTCGTTCCACAGGCTTTTCATTACCCCGTGACGTGTCGTGGCCCTGGTCCTCTCCCGGATGATTCCCCTTGTAGCTCGGATGACGGGCCCATGCCGTCTGATGTGAACTCGGCCGTGCGCCCTTGCCGCCCGGATGGCGCCGGCACCTGGCGAGCCAGCGGCGCCGCCTCGACTTGCTGGAAAGCGAAGGCAGTGGTCGCGCCGGGATCCAGGCGGGCGACTTGGTGCGGTAGTCGACAGTGGGCAAAGTCACGTGCGCCACCGTGATCGAACTGTACCCAGACGGCTCATACCTGGTGCCGTGTACAACTCTTGTGCGGCTGAACGTGCTGAGCGGACTTTCGGCCTGATCCGGCAGCGGAACGTTGCGCACTTGTCCAGCGAGTTTGAGGGGCGTTGTCCGATGCCAGCGCGGCACCTTCATTCCTTGTCCTTCGGGCCAGGGCCGGCGCCTTTTTATGATATAAGATTCAGGCTGTGGATGACACTGGTGGTTCCCGTATGGTGAAAAAAAAGACCTCGATTCCTCTCGACGACACACCCGACGTCGCGCAGGCGCTAGGGCGGTTGGCAGGTCACTGGAACGTTGTGGAGTTGCACCTGCAAGGCTTCTTTGAGTTGTTAACGCTCCTCGATCAACGCCGTGGTCAGGCGATCTTTCGTAGCATCATCAGCGTGTCGGTCAGGCTCGACGTATTGCGGCGTCTGATCCCGATATCTTTCGTCCCAGAGGATCTTCAGAAGCGAATGCTCAACGTTCTCGATGAAGTTCAGCAATTGAACAAACAGCGCAACGAACACATGCATGCAGTGTGGGCGGCGGCCGATCCGTCCACTGACGTTTTCCGCCTCAGCACCATGCCTCCCAGACCGCAACTGAAGAAACCATCTCCACTTGGAGTTCAGTTGAGCGCTGATCAGGTCAAGGCTGTTGTGGACGCGATGGCGGAGCTGTCGGCAAGCTTGGCCGAATTGGAGTTCGAGTTGGCCGCCTTGCCGCGTGGTCGCCCGCAGCGGCCAGATCTGACCACGGCCTAAATCGCGATCCGCTATCGCTTTTGAAGCCGGGCATGGCGTCGGGCGCAAATTCGATGAATGTCACCTGCGCCAAAATCCGCGCCGATCGAGCCAACCGCTCCCTTGCGCCGGATGGCGGCTGCACTGGCGCATCAGGGCCACATGCGCCCGCCGTAGCTCCGCGAACGCTAAAGCCATGCCGACATGGCCGGCGTAGCGCAGCGTGCCCGTGTCGTTGACGCCAGAGGCTTGTCGCCCATCGCGAGAGGGTGACAAGCCCACGACGCGCTCCCGGTGGCGCGCCGGCCAGCGCTTTGAGAGGCTGGATTTTTTTCAGCCTGGCGAGGACTTCGGGTCGCGCGATCTGGGAAAGGTCCGCTCTTCCTGGTACGGGCCCCTGACCTTCTGGATCTTCACCGATCCACCTTCAGGGCCGACCGCCTTCTTCAAGACGCCGCGCGCGGTGGCATCGGCCTTCGTTTCGAAAGTCTTCTTTACCCTTCCGGTCACGTCTTCCTTCAGGTCCCAGCGGTCCTTCTTTTCATTTTTCTCGAGCGTGTATTTCGGCAATCTTGCCATTTATGCCTCCCTTGCTTGTTGGTTGAAACCATATACCAATCTTCACGCACCGACACTAAGTCCGACAGCTGATTTTGGTGACTGCGTTCGTTTCGGACCGTAACGACTCTGGCACCACGTCTGTCGCGGCCATTGTCTTTTTTTCCGGAGACATCTCGGATGCGGTGACCCTGCAGCGCGCCGCCAAAGCGCCACATCCAGTTCAGGCCCATTACGGCGACCAGGCTGCCCACCGGCCCGGCCGGCTGGGTCCATGAGATAAACGGTGAGCAGGGACGCTCGTGATGTGGCGCGAGGAACCCCGGTGAATGTGCCCCGAGCACGCCACGTTCATCGTCTATGGACTACTACCTAAAGATGAGGATACACTTACATGCGAAGAAAACACCGAAGGCTAAGTCGGGATCGGCCGAAGCAGCAGGGGAGACAGGCGGTGTTTGGCGATTCGAACATCGTCACGGCGTTTAGCGAGGAGCACGTTGAGCGGCTCGCTGGCCTTTCGAAGGCGCAACTTCGATACTGGGATCGTACGGGCTTTTTCCGGCCCAGCTATGCCGACGAGGACCGCCGCGCGCCATATAGCCGCGTGTATTCCTTCCGTGACCTTGTCGCCCTTCGAACGCTCGGGGTCCTCCGGAACCAACATCAGGTTCCGCTTCAGCATCTGCGCCAGGTGGCCAAGAAGCTAAGCCATCTGAAGGATGCACTGTGGACCAAAACAGTGCTTCACGTGTTGAACAAACGCGTCGTGTTCATTGTTGAGGGCAAACCACAAGACGCGCTGACGGGTCAACTCGTTTTGCCTGTCCCGTTAAAGGTCATCATCAGCGATATGTCTGAAGCGTCAAAGAAGCTCAGGCAGCGCCAGGCCGATCAGTTCGGGAAGGTCGTACAAAATCGGTACGTCGTGCACAACGCGGCTGTCGTGGCGGGCACCCGGATCCCAACGCGCGCCATCCGCGCCTTCAAGGATGCCGGGTATACGACGCAGCAGATCATTCATGAGTACCCGGATCTTACCGAGGCCGATGTGCGTGCAGCTCTGGCACATGAAGAGCGAGGCCGTACGGCGGCTTGATGGCCCGCACACGGATCAAATTCTTCGTTGATCAGTGCGTCCCGGATTCTGTTGGTCGGTTGCTGCGCGATCGTGGATATGACGTTACGTTCCTTCGCGAGGTGCTTCCCACCGACTCTCCGGACCCGATTGTGGCTGCAACATGCGAGCAAAATAATGCTGTCCTTGTGAGCTTCGATGCTGATTTTAAAACACTGGCAACACGGCTCGGCGTCGGCAAGCGTCGTTTTCGGAGGCTCAGCAGGATATCACTTCAATGCAGGGAACCTGAATCTGCTAGAAGGATCCAAGACGCCCTACCGCTGATTGAGTTCGAATGGCGTCATGCGGGACGCGGGAAGGACAAGCGAATTCTGATCGAGATCCTAGGTCTGGGCATCAAGACGATACGATAGACAGTACGCGGTGTGGCGGACGAAAGGACCGGCGATCGTCGGATTTTGTGGTACTTCTTGAAGGCCACCGGGTTTCTTGTGACCGCTCCTCAACTAGGACTGAGAGAACGCCAAAATGACGAGACAGCGATCACCGTTGGCGCCTCTGCGCACACCGGACGCTGATATCGCCATGGTCGAAGAGATTCGAATTCGGCCATCAATATCGGTTAGAAGAGCTGCTCAGGCAGTGGACTGCGATATTTCTACGATCTATCGAGCTCTTAAGACCGGTGCCCTCGAGGGGCACCGGTTGGGAACGCATCGCTTGCGCGTCTTCGTCGATTCGTTCGTAGCTTGGCAAGGCGGGGGCTGTTCGGTCAGACCAGATGACGATCCTCAGGTCGTTCGAACGCCCCCTCGTCAGCACAATCACGCGGCGCATCGCGCGGCCTTGGCAGCCCTTAAGGCGGACGGTTTTTTATAAGACTTCAAGGGAAGTGAAGGCCTCGGGCCTCAATCGCGAAGTCAGGCGCCGCTGTTGAACGGCGGGCAAATGTGAGGTATTCTGGCAACGGTGCTCAAAACACCTTGTCTGTGGCGGATACCGACCCCGAAAGCCGTCGGTATTTTTGCGCCCGCGTTTATGCCGGGAGTGCGGCGGATACAATACCCGCGAGGGGAAGAAGCCCGCCTGTCCACAGCAGGTTTTGAGCTCCCGGCGCCAGCGCTGATCGCTGGACAAGGCCTCAAAAGCCGATCTGTGGATGTAACCATGTCAACTCATCAGAAGAGCACCACCCGCCGCCGTGCATTGACGACGTTCTCCGCTGCAGGCATTGCTGCGGTTGCCCCCGCCACTGTGGCCAGGTCCCATCCCGACGACGCTGAGATCAAGCGTCTATACGCGGAGTATCTAAGGCTTCGACAGCTGTACGGCGACGTGACGGATTCAGCCGACCGTGCTCGCGAGGCAGCTTCAGCAGCCTTTCCGTCGAGGCCTCCAGAGTTGATCTACAACAAGAGGCTCATCACGGAAGAAGAGATCAACGCGTGGTACGGTGAACGTGAGTACATTGCCGCCTGCAAAGAGCAGTTGATGACGGAACGCAACTCGAAATTGAACGCCCTGAGAAGGTACCGCGATGCTTGCCACAACATAGAATGTGCGCATGGCGTCGACGATCTGGACAGCAGAGGTGTCGAAACATGGGACGAGTATGATTTTGTCCGCGACATGATCAGGCGGACGCCGGCGATGACTGCCACCGGGGTGCTGATCAAGCTCTTGGTGGCGGACGAGCTGGAGGGTTTTCTAGAGCAAGCAGCCAGCGAAAACACCGCCGTTGCCCCACAAATGATCGCTGCGGCCGTCGCTGACCTCCGACGGTTGGCAAATCTAACTGTTACGTGAGGATCACCATTCCTTGTGCGACCGCCCCTGCCGGCTGGATGCGCGGGCTCCAATTAGAAGGCCTGCTGGGCAGCGTTGGGAAAATTCCCAAGGTCAGGGCGATCCGCGTGACTGACAGAAACTGTGCTATCGGCAAGTCGTTGATACTTGACCGATTGCGCAAAATAGTTGACAGTCACGCCCAACGGTGAAGTGCGCCTGTTTGAAACGCCCGGCGAGGGAAACCTCGGCCGGGCGTTTGGCAAAATGGTGGACGCAGAAAGAACGCCAGGTCGACGAGGCAGCGCGGGATCGGGCGGAAAAGATGGAACGCCTCTGGGTGTATGCTGGCGACCCGGGAAGATAATCCACAAATCTTCGCAAGTAGGCTTGCAGCCTTTACAGAAAACCGGTACTAAAACTCTATCCTCGGAACGAGACATGCGCAGACGCCCGGCCGGACCATCCCGACCGGGCGCTTCGCGTTGTGGGGGCACGGTGATGCTGCAGTTATCCGTGGCCAGCAACATCAAGGACGTCATGCGCACGATGACCCTGGCGAGGGAAACCTCGGCCGGGCGTTTCTGCGTTTATGTCGGTGCTCATTTGACGGCGGCGGTTCCGACAAGAGAACGCTTGGGTTATGCCAGTAATACACAAAACCAACAGGCTCGGCCGCAAGCGCGATGTTAATGAAATCAAGTACTTGTCAAATCTCACCGTATAAACAGCGGTTCACCATTGTTCTGCGATAGGTTTTGTGTGTTTTGTTCCTTGCATCCGTGAACTACCGCCATGGAAGGGTGGGCAGAATGACAAATGTCGACATGCCGATGTTTTCGGTAAACCAAGTATCAGCAGCCACCGGCGTGGCCAAGATGGTGCTCGAGGGTTGGTTCTTCCGTGGCTACGTCCGTGGAGACGTCAGCGACCAGGGTGGCGGCGGAAAGGGTATTCGCCGCCGTCTGACTCTGCGGAGCGTGCTGCGGATTGCCGCCATGGCCGAGATGGTCAAACTGGGCCTGCCGCTCAAGGATGCCGGGCGCATCGCACGCGCGCTGTACGTCGAGAATTCCGGTGGCATCGTGCAGATACATCCGGATGGGTCTACGGCCGCTGGCAAGCGCGCCGCGGCGGTCGTGCTCAACCTCGATCTGATCGAAGAACGTGTTCGTTCATCCCTGCTGTCGGCGGCAATGCTGGCTGCATGACCTCGGAGTGCCCAGATGGACGCTTATTCTGATTGGGATTCTCTCGCCCGCGATACTCCCACGGCGGAGCTCATGGACCGTTTGTTTCCGCCGGCGTCGTTGACGGCTCCATGGCGGCCACCCGGCCAAAAACAGTCACAGGTCGGAGCGGTAAGCCGTTGTGAGAGCGGATCTCCTCCTCCGGTTGCGTCGTCGCCTCCGAAGCTGACAGGTGTCGCTCTTTACATGCACCTGGAGAAGGAAGGGGCGGCATCGCCGTATCTGCGCTCGCATTTCACCGAAAAAGAGACATCCCTCAACGTGCCGCGTGGAGCGGCGCGTTATACCGCGCTGTCAGCGGCCAGTCCCGTCGAAGCGTACGTTCCCCAAATTGCCGCGCCACCACTTGGTCGGCAATCGTCGAGGGAGGCGTTCAAGGAGGAGTACCTGGCATCGGCCGAGCTGCAAGGCGAGTTTCCGACTGTCGAGGCCTACGTCGCGCTTCGCGCTGCAGAGACGCAGGGCCGGATCAAGGTGATCGCGCCCGGCGCCGGACAGCAGGGATCGAGGCGTGGCTCCGTCGTGACAGAGGCCGATCGCGTCAGATGGCGCGCTGAATGGAGTGCCTCGCCGGCGCTTCAAGCGGAGTTTACTGATTGCTGTTGGTACGTCGCCTTCCGTGAAGGCGAGACGCTGGGACGCATCAAGGTGCACGCACCTGGTGGGGCAGCTCGCTGACCACAATTCCCGAAAGGGCGAGGGTGAAATGGGTATTCTACTCAAGGCACAAGATTTTGCCGCGTTTGTCGATCCCCAGCTGGTTGCCCCGGAGGCAGGTGGGGATGGTGAGCGTTCCGCGTATGGGGCATTCGAAAGCGGCGACGTCGTCGGAGCTGCGCACCTGTGGCAGGCACTTGCCGCCGGCGGCGATCAGGATGCTGCCAACAACCTCGGTGTGCTGTTGTACCGAGGGCACGGCGTACCGCAGGATTTCGAACAGGCCGTTCGCTTGTTCAGCGTCGCGGCCGAGAAGGGATGCATAAATGCCACCACGAACCTGGCTTTCATGAAGGCCAACGGCTTCGGAACGCCCAAGGACAACGATGCCGCAGGGCTCCTGTTCTTGACGGCGGCTGAGAAACTGGATGCCGTCGCAGCGTTCAATCTGGCCTACCTCTATGTGAAAGGCCGATTCGGTCCCAGAGACGTCGAGATCGCTTACATGTGGTTCGTGATCGCAGCGGCGGTCGCGCACGAGAGCGACTTGCGGGCGCGGGCAACCGCAGCCCGCGACTATTACGCCGCCAACATCCCACCGACCAACATTATCCGGGTACAGCGCCAGGCGCGCGACTGGTACGCCGGCAGGGGTGATGCGGCTCCGACCACCTTCGCATCAACACCATCATCGATACCGGTCGGTGTCGCGGCGGAGTAGGGATCATGGACGCTGAGACTGCGAGGGGCTTAACGATCGTTGCCAAGCGGATCGAGGCTAGTGTCGACCTGCTCGATCGAGCTCGCCGTGACGCATATGGGGTTGAGCCGCGGGTGTGGTTGCCCGCCGACAGCCTCGGCCCGGCCATGCGCGCTATTCTGGCGATGATGGATCGAGTACCAGCGCTGCAGCTCGATGTGGTGGCATCAAACAGCGTGGCCATGGCCGCTATGCGGGCGGCAGAGGCGTTGATGGAGCTGGTGAACGTCACCGCAGGATCGGCGCCTCTGACAGGGAGCCCCGGGGGTGCCCACCCGAAGTTTCTCGAAACTGTTAAGGTCGGATACGACGTTCTGCTGGCGCGGTTGAAGCGCCACGAAAATTGGATGCTGCAGCAACAGCGCCCGAGCATCGACCACGCCCAAACGAAGATCCACCAGGCGCTGCGCGCAGCGGTCGAAGTGTACAAATTTGTGCTGGAAAACGTCGAGGGCAAAACGGGTGACGACCTGGTAACGCTCATCGACAAGATCGCGGCCGCCAATAGCGATTTGATGCAGGTTGAGTTCGGCATTGCGCCAAACCGATCCTCTCTTCGGCGAAAAGGCCAGGAGCGTTCTTCCAATGGGTGACGTACACACGCTGCCCGAACTCTTGACCGAGGATGAAGTCGCGCGACGGCTGGGTATGCACCCAGCCACGCTCGCGCGGATGCGGCGCGCCGGCTACGTGCCAAGGTATCGGAAACCCGGTCGCGGCCGCTCGATCCGTTATACTGAGGATGATGTCGAGGCGCTTAAGGCGTCGATGTTGGTGATCTCATGCGACGATACCGTCCTAAGGAACGATTCGAAATTGGCGGATTCTGGCTCAGCCGCCGCCGCAACAGTGCCGCTTGGTGCCGAACCTGGTTCGATTCTCACAATCGACAGACTTGCCGCGCATCGCTTGGCACAGACGACTTTGAAGACGCGAAGCTGAAGCTCGCTTCTTTTGTGCAGCAGAGTGGTCCGATGGACCGTGAGGCACCTGGCAGCGTCACGTTGGAAACGATCCTGGTGCGGTGGTTCAACGAGGAAGGCCGCAGGTTGGCTAGCCACGACGCTGCCCGCCATGCACTGCTGAAGTGGTCGGACTGGTTTCCGGGCGCGCTGGTATCTGAGGTTACTCCCATTAGGCTCCGCGCCTTCGCCGATTCGATGGAGGAGGCCGGCCTTTCCGACAGCTACATCCGGCGGACTTTTGCGGTCGGGAAGCGCGCGTTGAATTGGGCACACCAAGAGCAGCTGCTCGATCGTGTCCCGTTCGTAAAGCTGGGGCCGGAGAGCGATGCTAGAACTCGGGTCATGTCGCGGGCTGAAGCCGCGTGGTTCCTGAGGGCCACGGGGCAGGATTTTCCCCACGTGCAACTGTATGTCGCGCTGGCGTTTGGTACTGCCGCGAGACCGTCATCTTTGCTCGACCTGCAGACTTGGCAGCAGCTCGATTGGGAGGGCGAAGTTATCCACCTCAACCAGCCGGGACGGCGACAGACGAAGAAGCGCCGACCATCGATCCCAATGGCCACATTCTTGCGCCCTCTTCTGGCGAACCTGCCTCCTGGCCACGTCATTGCTTTCAACGGACAGCGGCTGAAGTCCATCAGGAGCGCCATCGAGCGGATACGCGAGCGGGCGCGGCAGATGATCCGGGACCACGCTGTCGTCGAGATCCGGCACCTCTGGCGCAGCGGGGACATGGAAGCTGCACGGCAGATACTGACGCAGGCGAAGGCCGCGGGCGACGCAATGCGGTCGGTCACGGCCTACACGATCCGTCACACCGTTGCGACCGAGGCGCGCGGCCGCGGGGTGCAGCCCTGGGAGCTATCGGGCTTTCTTGGCCACTCGACGGGCTATAGAACGACGGAGATGTACGCAAAAAATCGCCCGGAGCACCTTCGCGGGGTGGTCCAGGCGATGGAAGCGTATTGGGCGGAACTACACGAGCGACTGGAAATGGAACGCCGGCTTGCCCGTGAAATTCCTTTCTTCAACCCCGAGCGGCGTGCGAGTTGCGTGCTACCCGGTCATGGCCTCAAGGGCGCTAAGCCCTTGAGGTACTTGGTGGAGCCAAACGGGATCGAACCGTTGACCTCTACAATGCCATTGTAGCGCTCTCCCAGCTGAGCTATGGCCCCGAAATCCTGGCGCGGCATCCGTCTGGGGACGGCCCGCGTCGAACGC
>Ga0187894_10003508_pt1 | contig 17523 bp, 15 predicted proteins | sample GBC1701081metaG_FD_136650 | JGI IMG/M metagenome (GOLD analysis project Ga0187894, IMG submission 136650) | White microbial mat communities from a lava cave in the Kipuka Kanohina Cave System on the Island of Hawaii, USA - GBC170108-1 metaG ...
TGTAGATCCCAACAGGATAAACAGTAGGAAAGTGATGTGTCTGTACTCCACACGCGTGGCGTGCTGCCAACCTTCCTTGTTCAATACTAGTGGAAGCCAGCCTGGGACCTCCTATCACATCGCCTGCAGCATAAATATGAGGAACAAATGTCTGAAAAAGGGCATTTACCTCGATATACCCTGAAGGATTCATCTCAATCCCCGCCATTTCAATATTCAGACCACCAATGTTGGCCTCTCTACCCAAAGCATATAATAACATCTCGGTGCTCAGCGTCGTACCATCACTCCACTGTACCTCTACGCGATCCCCTACTCGTTCCACAGAGTCTAAAAGTTTATTGCCTAATACCTGCAACCCTATGTCAGAAATCGCTTTTTGAAAATGGTTGCCAATCTCAAGATCGAGATGGTACAACATCCGATCTCGTTTATCTGCTACTATGACCTCAACACCGAGAGCAGCAAAAAAACTTCCATATTCAGCGCCGATAACCCCTCCTCCCAATATCAATAAAGTTTTAGGAAGGTGATCGATATTTAAAAGCCTGGTGGAGTCTAAAATGACTTTTTCATCAAAAGGAATATTTAAGGGATTTTTAGGTCTTGAACCCACAGCAATCAAAAAAATACTTCCTGCAATCCGGTATAGAGCTTTGCCCCCTGCATCGGAAACTACAACAGTATAGGGGTTTTCAAAAGAGGCGGTTCCATACAGCAAAGAGATACCATTTTTTTCAAATTGGCGCAAAATCGTCTTTCTTTGTTCTTCCAATGTCTTGTGAAGGCGAAAATTCAAATCATTGATAGAAATAGATTGCTGCCGGTATTGCTGTCCATAAAAGCTCTTCTGATAAAAACCTGTTAAATCCACAATGGCTTCTCGCAAAGCTTTGGAAGGAATCGTCCCTGAATTCAAAGAAGCACCTCCTGGGTGGAGACCGCTTTCTATAACTACTACACTTTTGCCTAGTTTAGCTGCTTGAATGGCCCCACTTTGGCCAGAAGGCCCCGATCCTATTACGACATAATCCACAGAAATATTTTTCATAAAATCTATTTAACATTCTCCTCCTTCCGGATCAACTGAAATGGATTTATTTAGAGCAAATCTTACATTAAGATCTTGTTCATAATCCATTAACAGAGTACTCTCTTGCTTTGAGGTTTTTTATGCCCAGAAGATGCCAAGTAACTGGAAAGGTCCCCGTTCGAGGAAATCGTTATGCTATCCGTGGAATTGCAAAAAAGAAAAAAGGAATAGGACTTAAAATTACGGGTATCAAAAAGCGGCGTTTCAACATTAATATCACCAAAAAGCGCTTTTGGTTGCCTAAAGAAAATCGGTTCATTTCTCTTAAAGTAACGGCACATGCTATGCGCATTATAGACAGGTTGGGAATTGATACCGTAGTACAGCAAATGCGAAAGCGTGGCGAGAGTTTCTAAGCTCGCCCTATTTACCTCTCTTTTAATTATTTTTTACATCTGCATTTTTGCTCTTCCCTTTTTTCCCGTTCTTCCTTCACCTCAAGCACCCCTTCTGTTTTATTCTAACCAGATGAGGGATGATTTTCGGCTTCTTTTACAGAAAGTTTTTCGTCAAACCTCTATGTCGATCGACCTGATCATCTACGCACTTACGGACACCTCCCTGATCCACAAACTGTACCAAAAAGCAAGACAAGGTATTGCCGTTCGAGTGACGTGTGACCCATCCAGCGGATCACCGCCCCTTCGTCCACCGATCATTACTTATTTAAAAAAGTCCAAGGGTCTCATGCATCAAAAAATCATCATCTCCGATGAGACTTCTATCTTTTTGGGATCTGCTAATCTGACCACCTCCTCCCTACTTTTTCATGACAACTTACTCGTGGGGATCTACTGCCCTTCTTTAGCAGAATTTATTAAGTTACCCCATACTGCTTTTTTTGACTTTACTCTAGAAAAACAACCCTGTAGATGCTGGCTCTTACCTGACCCAGAAGCTCTTTCCTACCTACAGGATCAGTTAAAAAAAGCGCGTTGTTCTATCTTTATAGCAATGTTTACCTTCACACATCCGGAACTTATAGCAGCTTTGATAGAAGCCCATCAACGAGGAGTTCAAGTCACTGTGGCTATCGATAGATATACGGCCAGGGGTGCCAGCCGGAAAGCAATCCAACTTTTGAGGGCTCATCGAGTTCCTCTCATCTATAGTCAAGGGATAACTCTATTGCACCATAAGTGGGCGTATATCGATCGTTCTACTCTTATCCTGGGATCCACCAATTGGACAAAGGCTGCTTTTACAAAAAATAGAGATCTTCTACTCTTTGTGACAGAATTGGCTACAAAGCATCAGTTGTTTTTTGATCGACTTTGTCATACAATTGCCTTAGAATCAAAAGAAACACTTTGACCAGCTAACGGAACCCATGCAAACGCTATCGATGGCTTTTACTCTATTTCTGCTCATGGATTCCATTGGGAATATCCCCCTTTTTATTTCTAATTTAAAAGGAATACCTCAAACACGACAGCTTAGAATCATCTTAAGAGAACTGTTGATTGCTTTGAGTACAATGGTATTCTTCAACTATTTGGGTGATATTGCGCTCTCTTCCCTTCATATTTCTCAATACTCCATTTTAATTTCTGGTGGCGTTATCTTATTCTTACTTTCTTTAAAGATGATCTTTCCTCCTAAGGAGGCAGACCCCCCACTGATGGATGCCGAACCTTTTATCGTGCCTTTAGCTATTCCCCTCGTTGCGGGTCCCGCGGTTTTAGCAACGATCATTCTTTACTCACAGCAACCAGAAGGTTCTTCTTTGCTGGCCATTTTACTTGCCTGGGGGGCTTCTGCCCTTATTCTTCTCTCTTCCGCTTTTCTTAATAAAATTCTCGGAAAACGAGGCATCTCTTCCTGTGAGCGTCTCATGGGGCTTATTATGATAATGCTTTCCGTAGAAATGCTTCTCAATGGTATCACCGCTTATATTAATAAATGCTCTTTTTAAGAAATTCATTGAAAATATTGCTTAATTGATTACTCTGAAAAAAAGGGGTTAGTTCAATTTTAAAAGCGAGGTTCGCGTTTATGTTACAAAAAGTTACCAAGAGTGGCATCATTGGAGGTCTTATTCTTTTCATCTGGTCGATGTTGGTTTGGACAGTTCTACCTTGGCAAAAACACCAATTTAAGGGATTCATGAATGAAAAGAGCGTTTCTTCTGTCATTAAAGAAAACGCTCCTTCAAGTGGAATCTATGTCTTGCCTGATTTAAGGGGGTGTTTCGATCAAGATGGTCTCGATAAAGCCAAAGAGAGAATGAAAAAAGGGCCTTTTATGATGGCTACCATTTCATTGGAAGGCAAAAGTCCGGATATGATCGGTGCGATGATAGAGTCTCTGATTGGTAGAATCATTGCAGCTTTTTTCATTGCTTGGGTTATTTACTATGCCAAGCTGAAACAAAATAAAGTTATTAAATTCATTTTATCATTGAGCATTGCTATTGCCTTATCGATTGCTCTGCCCTATGTTATCTGGATGGGATGTCCTATGCTCTTTGGATTTCTCACCCTATTAGAGGCAGCTATTGGCTGGTTTTTAGCAGGTTTGGCTATGGCAAAAATTCTCGTAACTCATCACGGGTAATTTTACAAAGCTAAAGAGATGGGATTCTCTAGGTGCTGCTGAAGGGTTTTCAAAAACTGCGCTGCTTGAGCACCATCGATTACTCGGTGGTCTACAGAAAGGGTCAAGGTTATTTCTTTTCCAGGTACAACTTGACCCTCTATGATGACGGCTCGCTCCTCAATAGTACCTACTGCTAAAATGGTCGCTTGAGGTGGGTTAATAATGGCAGTGAATGCTGAGATCCCATACATTCCTAAGTTAGATATCGTGAAAGACCCTCCTGTATACTCCTCTGGAAGTAACTTTCCCTTTCTACCCTTCTCTACTAAAAATTTTGTCTCCGAGGCAATCTCTCGAATGTTTTTACGATCTGCCTTTCGAATAATAGGCGTGACTAACCCATCCTCCATGGCAACAGCTATAGCAATGTCGATCGAGGTAAAATGAAGAAGAAGTTGCTTCTGCAAATCAAATCCCACATTAATATCGGGATGTTCCCGTAAAGCTAGAGCTACTGCTCGCACAATAAGGTCATTGATGGAGACAGATAATTGAGTCTGCTTGAGCTCCTCCCTGACTTCGAGCAATTTTTCAGCGCGAATTTTTAAAGAAAGATAAAAATGGGGAATGGATGCTTTCGAAGCTTGTAGTCTTTCCGCAATAATCTTTCTCATAGGAGAGAGGGATTCTTCTCGATAGTGAGAAGAGGTTTCGAGATCAGAACTGACAATTCGTCGGTTAGGCCCAGAGCCCTGTACTGTAGAGAGATCAATCCCCTTTTCTTTAGCAACTTTTTTAGCAAAAGGAGAGGCTGAGATGCGAGATTTTTCCTGAGATATATCCTCGGTAGAAGCAACACAAAAAGGCCTCTCTGTTTGAAGAGAAGCGGGTGCAGAAGAGGGCTTCGCAAGTTCTACGAGATAAGTTTGAAGATCTTCTTCTAATGTGGTACTTAAGACTGCGATGGGCTGATTGATTTTAGCAACTCCTCCCTCGGGAATTAAGATCTTACGGAGATACCCTCCATCTAAGGCAGAGTGGTCTACGGTCGCCTTATCCGTAGCTACTTCAAGAACCAATTCTCCATCTGCAATAAAATCGCCCTCTTTTTTATGCCACTTAACAATAACGCCCTCTTCCATGGTGGGGGAGAGCTTGGGCATCGTCATGGTAAAAGGCATAAAGGACTCCTCATCTTAAAGCACCTCTCGAATGGCTTCTATGATTTTAGGTATCGTGGGCATCGTTTCTCTTTCCAGAACTTTGGAATAGGGCATCGGTGTTTCCATTTGTGTGACTCTTTTAACTTCGGCGTCAAGAAAGTCCAAACATTGCTCTTGAATTTGAAAACCGATCTCTGCACCAACTCCCAAAAAAGAGTGCCCTTCTTGAACGATAACAGCACGATGGGTTTTTTGAACTGAACGGGCAATGGTAGCAAAATCAAGGGGTTTGATCGTACACAAATCAATTAGTTCTACACGAATACCAGAGGCGGCTAGCTCTGTAACGGCTTCTTTACAAAGTTGCACCATGCGACTATAGGAAATGAGAGTGACATCCTCCCCTTCTTGAACGATTTGAGCTTTCTCAATAGGAGTCAAATATTCCTCAATGGGGATTTCCATTTTATCTCCATAAGAAAGCTCATTTTCTAAAAATAGAACGGGATTGTTAGATCGAATGGCCGACTTAAGAAGCCCCTTAGCATCACGCGGGTTGCTCGGCGCTATGATGATCAACCCAGGAATGTTACCGTAGATTGATTCGACAGTATGAGAGTGTTGAGAAGAAACCTGAGCTGCCGCCCCATTAGGTCCCCGAAAGACTATCGGAACTGAAAATCGATTTCCTGACATATAGTACATTTTAGCTGCATTAGAAATAATTTGGTCAGCTGCAACAAAAGAAAAATTAAAACTCTTGAACTCGACAATAGGCCTCAAGCCCGTCATAGCAGCTCCTATCGCTAAACCCGCAAACCCACCTTCTGAAATAGGAGTATCCCTCACCCTTTCTGGACCCCACTTGGCTAACATTCCTTTAGTGACCTTGTAGGTTCCATTATACTCAGCAACATCCTCTCCGAGGATGAACACACGCGGATCTCGGCTCATCTCTTCATCCATTGCCTGACGTAGTGCTTCTCTCATTTCCACGAGCTGAAGAGATTCCGATTGCTCCTTCATGGTGCAAACACATCCTTACCTAAGATAGCAGGATCGGGCCAATCGCTTTCCGCAGCAAATTTCATTGCAGCTACAACCTGTTCTTTCTGTTCTCGATCCAACCTTTCATATTCCTCTTCAACCAATACACCATGATCGATCAACACCTGGCGCAGAAGAAGAATAGGGTCCCTCTTCATCCGTTCGCGTGTCTCTTCTTTAGATCGATACAGTGCAGGATCAGAGATAGAATGACCCCGAAATCTCTCCGTAACCGCCTCTATCAAAACGGGACGTGAGGTCGTGAGGACCTCTTCAAAAATATGAGAAAAAGCAGCATAGCAATTAAAAAAATCCATGCCATCTAATGTGTAACCTCGCATCCCGTAACCAGGAGCTTTACTCTCTGCAATCGGTTGAACGCTTATGGCGCGACGTACGGCGGTCCCTATGCCCCACTGATTATTTTCAATCACATAAATGCAGGGAAGATCCCAAATAGAGGCAAGATTGAGGGATTCGTGAAAGGTACCTTGAGCCACAGCACCCTCACCCATAAAACAAATAGAAACCCCTTTCTCCTTTAAATATTTTAAAGTAAAGGCAGCCCCAGTGCCGACGGGAATTTGTCCTCCGACAATACCAAAACCTCCCAAAAGACGATCAGTATAAAAATGCATCGAACCGCCACGTCCCTTAGCGTTTCCCGTGATGCGGCCATAAAGTTCCGCCATCAACTCATTCGGAGTTGCCCCTAATAACAAGGCTAGAGCATGGCATCGATAAGAGGTCGACCACCATTGCTCTTTTCCCATGGCAGCAACCGCTGCTGTTTGGATCGCTTCTTGTCCTATGTAAGAATGAAAAAAGCCACCTACTTCACCTTGTAGATATGCGGACTCTGCTCTCATTTCGAAATGCCGAAGCAGCAACATCTGCTCTAAGCATTTTAAGAGAGATTCCTTCCCCATTTTTTCTACGAGTTCATTCGTATTACTAGAAAAAAATTGATAGCGAACGGTATTACCCATTTTTATCAAAACTAAAAAGTATTAAAAAGAGGACTGGAGGGCATGTCTCCGGGCATCAAATGGGGGTTATTAGTAACGGGAACGGTCTGAGTTTCATCCTCTCCTGGGCCTGCTTTGTAACAACCCGTAAAAAGATAACATAATACCACTAACATGCCTATTCTCGATAACATAAAAAACATTATGAAGCTATTTTCTTCATTTTTTTCTTTGCTTTTGGATGGGTAGTTAAGTAAGAAGCAAAATCACTCCCTGCTTGTCTTTTGATAAGATGAAATTGGGTAGAGTACACATCCGACAAAGAAGCACTCTCGATCACCACGACATCTTCGAGATGCTTACGAGAAGCTTCATAGGTAAAATTAAAAGATCCAGTCCATACCTTCCCCTGACCAAAAACGCAAAATTTATGGTGCATCAAAGAGCGATGAGAGCGCTTACGACGATTGCTCACAGGATCCCATACGTAAACGGGAATAGAGTCCGTGATCAATCTATGTAAAAGAGAATCATTTCTAACAGAAAAAGGATCGACTAAAACCTCTACTATAACTCCTCGTTGGTGGGCATCGATGAGCGAATCTACGATTCTACGATGGGTTAAAGAGTAGATGCAGACATAAATAAATTTTTTTTCTTGAACGATCAATTCGACGAGTCGCTCTTCCAAAGCATCTTCTGGAGCAAAGTAAACCTTCGCTTCACAAGGAACAGAGAAGCTCAGTGTAGGAATAGCTAGAAATATCAAAAGATATAACCAATGAAACGTTAACATCTATCCAAACAAATGATACCTTCAATATCATGCCAGTACGAACTATTTATTACGACACCGAAACTACAGGAGTTCGACCTGACGAGGATCGGATTATCGAAATTGCCGCTTATGATCCTGAGGGAGAAAGAAAATTCTGTAAATTCATTCATCCTGAACGTCCCATCCCTGCTGAGTCCACGCTGCTCACCTCAATTACTGATGAAATGGTATCCCAAGCAGATCATTTTGACGTAGTAGGTCGAGAATTTATCGAATTTTGCGGGGAGCATTCTATACTGATCGCTCACAATAATGACAAATTTGATCGGCTCTTCCTAGAAACAGAGTGTTTGAGGACAGGACTAAAACTTCCTGCATGGAGGTACATCGACACCTTAAAATGGTCCCGCAAATATAGAAACGATCTTCCCAGCCATGCTTTACAGTCTCTTAGAAGTTTCTATGGGTTTCCCATGAGCAATCAGTCACACCGAGCTATGGATGATACAATCACTCTATATCAAATTTTTTCTAAAATGATCGATGATCTAGATATCGAGACCGTACATCGATTGCTTTATTCTTCTCAACAAATGGAACGAATGCCCTTTGGAAAATATCGAGGCAAACCATTTCATGAAATTCCTCATTCCTATCTAGAGTGGTTACAAAAAAGCGGAGCCTTAGACAAGTCGGATCTTGAAAATCTTAAAGCTTCCCTCATGCAACAAAAGCTTTTAAAATGAAAATAAGGGTACAATGTGTTACCCTTTTTCTGGAGGGTATTTATGTCTTCTATCTCTGGTACAGGGGGGGTGCCGCCTTTTCCACCTCCTTCATTGGGAGGGAATGAGAATATACCGGGGCTTCCAGGGGGCTTGCTTCCTGAAAGCAACCCTTTTGTAAAATGGTGTAAGGAACATTTCCCTAACGCCAGTCCATTACAGTTGCGTTTAATGGCTACTCAAATGAATCAGCTGATCTTAAAGATGATCAGTCAGGAGATGTCTCGAGAAGCTCGCCTCTCACGAGAACGTCGCAAGAGAGATCAACGGATGATAGAAGACAAGGAATGAATACTCCTTCCGAAGAGGTGAGGGTCTCTCAAGAGCTAAGTGGTTTTCGAATAGATAAATTTCTCTCTATCTATTTTCCCAACCGCTCTCGTGCTTATTTTCAATATCTCATTGAAAAAGGATCTATTTTTATCAACGGGAAGGTTATTAAAAAGGGCAACAAAGTCTTTGCAGGAAACTTGGTAAGCATTCGCTTCGAAGAATTACCAAAAATCACCCTGGAAGGGGAAAACCTCCCTTTGGAGGTTCTTTATGAAGATGAACATCTCATCGCGATTAATAAATCGGCTCACATGGTTACCCATCCAGCGCCCGGTCATTACAGCAAAACTCTAGTCCACGCCCTTCTCTATCACTGCCAAACGCTACCCTCCCCCTTTCCCTCACTCAGGCCCGGCATCGTCCATCGCTTAGACAAAGAAACCTCAGGCATTTTACTTGCTGCAAAAACAACAGAAGCACATCAAAAATTGATCGAGATGTTTTCTCAAAAAAAAATAAAAAAAACCTATTTAGCGATCTGCATCGGCTCCTCTCAATCCCTCTCACAGGAAATCGTGATTGATGCTCCCATTCAGCGACACCCTAAAAAAAGAAAAGAAATGAGAATCCATGAGCAAGGAAAAGCTTCTATTTCCCTTTGCAAAATGATCAACGCACAAGGCCAACTACTACTCATTCAGATAATGCCGATAACAGGAAGGACACACCAAATTCGGGTACATCTCAAACACCGATCTGTTCCTGTCTTAGGGGACACTACCTACGGAATTGCAGCGTGGAATAAAAGGTACCGGGTATCTCGTCAGATGTTACATGCTCATTGCTTACAACTTCTACATCCTATTACTCATAAAGAGATTTCCCTCGTCGCACCTCTACCGGAAGACTTTTTGTTTATCATGCACAAATACCATCTCAACCAGCAGCACTCTATTTCGGTATAACCACAAGCTTTTACTTTAAAGTGAAATTTGAGATTTTATCACCTTGAAATTCCCTTCTTTACTCTCTATATTTCAAAAGTGATGACGCAAACAAAAATCATCTGCACTCTTGGCCCAGCCACCTCTTCTTACGAGAAAATTTTAGAACTGATCGATGCTGGAATGAATGTGGCTCGCATCAATTTTAGTCATGGAACTCAAAAAGAACATTTGCTTCTTATCGAAAACCTGAAAGAAGCTCGTTCCTTCAAAAAAACTCCCCTTGCGATTATGGCAGACACTAAAGGGACAGAGATCCGCTTAGGAGCCATAAAAAACAATCTCATCCCCGTCAAAGCTCACCAAAAACTCTTTATCTCCAAGAAAGAAATATTTCCCACAGAAATTTTTTACTCGCTCCAGCCTGAGATGACCTTGCTGTTCGACGATGGATCTATTCTGGCCCTCATTTTACAAATCGATGAACAGGGTTTTGAGGTTGAAATTCAAAATGATGGAATACTCAAAAGCCACAAAAGAATTACTATTCCCCACAGCCAATTCAACTTACCTCTCATTACCCAAGAGGATATCGAGGATATTGTCTTCGCCTGCCAACAGGGTCTAGATATGATAGCACTATCTTTTGTGCATTCGGCAACTCAAGTGAGGGAAATCCAAAAATTACTCGCCTCTCAAGGAAAAAATGAAACGCTGATCATTGCCAAAATTGAAAACGATCTTGGAGTAAAAAATTTTGATTCGATTCTTCCTATAGTAGACGGGGTTATGGTAGCACGGGGTGATCTGGGCGTAGAGCTTCCTTTAGAGCAAGTTCCCCATCTTCAGAAAATGATGATCCATCAGTGCGCGCGACTCTCAAAGCCGGTCATCATCGCCACGCAAATGCTCGAGTCGATGATCAAATGCCCTCGTCCCACGCGAGCTGAAGTCTCTGATGTGGCCAATGCTATTTATGACAGCGCTTCTTCCGTTATGCTATCTGGAGAAACAGCGGTCGGCACTTATCCTATCGAGACCGTCAAAATGATGAAAAATATCATTTTCGAGTCAGAAAAAGAGTTCTCCTATCAAGATTTTTACGCTCACGCTAAACAGGTTTTCACCGATGTTCCTACCTCCGTTGCACACGCAGCCGTTCAAACGGCTTATAACACCCATGCCAAGGCCATCTTTGTCGTGACACATAGTGGAACAACAGCACGTCTTATCTCGAGATTTCGGCCACAAATGCCCATTTTAGCTTTGACGCTTGAAGAGCAAGTCTATCATCAAATGACCTTGTTATGGGGTGTCTTGCCTATTAAAGGAGAAAAGATAGGAAGCCTTCAGGAGGCAATCGACTACCTCTCTTTTATTGCACTACAACATCAATGGGTTAGATCTGGCGAGCTGATTATTGTCACCGCAGGGGTACCCCTATGGATCAAGGGAACGACCAATACCATAATGGTAAAAAAGCTACGGCCTACAAAGGGATAAAAATTTATGATGTGATTTTTTCCTTTTTTTCTTAGGATAAGCGTCATGAAAGTGCAAGTCGATGGTAGCTGGTTGGAAATTGGGGAACAAGAGTCAGCTGCTGCGTTAGCCAAGCAACTATACCTCACAGATGAGGCCTTAGCTCTGCGTCTCAATGAAAAGATTGTCGATCTTCATCACCCTTTACAAGAAGGAGATTCTCTTCAGTTTCTCTTTTTTTCTGATCCACAAGGCAAAGAGGTTTTTTGGCATACCTCTGCACATCTTTTAGCACAAGCAATATTGAGGTTATGGCCCGATGCTCAACCCACGATAGGGCCCCCTATTGAGGGGGGCTTTTATTATGATTTTGCGAATCTCACTCTTTCTGAAGAAGATTTTGCAAAAATTGAAAAAGAAGTGCAAAAAATTATTAAAGAAAACCTCTCAATGGAAAGGATTCAGTTTAAGAATCGAGAGGAGGCCCTTGCCCAGTTTAATTCGAATCGTTATAAGGTAGAGCTGATCGAAGGGTTTGAGGAGAGTCCCATTACCGCCTACCGTCAAGGAGAATTCGTCGATCTTTGTCGCGGCCCTCATCTCGATCGAATAGATAAAATCAAAGCCTTCAAAATTCTCAAAACATCTGGGGCCTATTGGAAGGGAGATCCTTTACGAGAAGTGCTTACTCGAGTCTATGGCATTTCCTATCCCAATCGACAACTGCTCAAACAATACCTCACCTTTTTAGAGGAAGTTAAGAAAAGAGACCACAAAATTCTCGGAACTAAATTAAATTTGTTTTCCTTTCAAGAAGAAGCGCCGGGGATGCCCTTCATTCATCCTAAGGGAATGATCATCTGGAATCACCTTATCGATTTCATACGTGCTCAGTTTGACAAATCTGGATATCTGGAGATCAAAACTCCTATGCTCATGAGCCAATTTCTTTGGGAAAGGTCGGGGCACTGGTCTCACTATCAGGAGCAGATGTACAGCTTCTCTATCGAAGAAAGACATTTTTCGATCAAACCAATGAATTGTCCTGGGGCCATTTTATACTACAAATCCCAGGCGCATAGCTACCGACAGTTACCCTTTCGAGTTGCAGAAATCGGGCACGTGCATCGCCAAGAAGCCTCAGGGGCTCTTTCTGGTTTATTTAGAGTTCGTGGTTTTCACCAGGATGACGCACATATTTTTTTAAGACCCTCGGATATCAAATCAGAGATTCTAGGAATTTTAAAGTTGCTCGAAGAGCTTTACCATACCTTTGGATTATCCTATCACTTGGAGTTATCGACGCGCCCCCATAAAAGCTTAGGAGAACAGGAAACCTGGAATCACGCCACAAATAGTTTAAAGGAAGCTTTAAAGGAGTGGGGAGAACCTTTCCAACTTAATGAAGGGGATGGTGCTTTTTATGGACCTAAAATAGATACCCACGTGCGAGATGCTCTAGGTCGATCTTGGCAATGTGGAACCATCCAACTTGATATGACGTTACCCGAGAAATTTCAGCTGGAGTATAAAGATCAAGACGGCCAGCTCAAATGCCCTATTTTGCTGCATCGCGCACTTTTGGGTTCTATAGAGAGGTTTTTGGCCATTCTCATAGAACACTTCGGCGGAAAATTTCCTATGTGGATTAGCCCTATCGCGATTCGTATCCTCCCTATCGCACGCTCTCATGAAGAATATGCTTTCCAAATTAAGAAAAAACTCGAAAAAATGAGACTACCCTGCGAGATCGACCTAAGTGAGGAATCGATTAATAAAAAAATTCGAAATGCACAACTTCTTCAAGTTAACTACATTCTCATCATTGGAGACCGAGAGGTTGAAAACAAAAATATCAGCATACGAACTAGAGAAAATAAAATTTTTTCTGATCTGGATCTTTCTATTTTCTTGAGTAACCTGCAAACGGAAATAGAAACCAAAGCGCAGCAATCCATCTACACAGAGACGACTTTTTAAGACGATTTCCTCGATTAAAAAAAGGCTCCTATGCAGAATGGCGACATGCGGAAAAGGTGGCTTCTTTTTCTATTTCCTCTATTGGTTTGGGGTGATGGAATCGAGTATCAAGTTCGCTTTATCGGCCTAGATGACAAAGAGGCGCTCCATACCGTAAAATCCGCCTCTTTTCTCTCTTCTTTAAAAGAAAGACCTCCTATCTCGATGAACGGCTTGAGATTTCGAGCAGAATCAGATATTCCCGATATGATTAAAGCGCTACACGCCCACGGCTACTACGACGCGTCTCTTCAAATTCAGTTTGAAGAAGGAATCGATAAAAAATTGGTGTTCGTCATCATCGACCCAGGTCCGATTTATCTTTTAAAAAGTTTCGATGTCAAAATTTTTGCAAAAGAAGTGAGTATTGATCATTTCGATGCACAGGATTTAGGCCTTCTCTTAAACAAACCCGCTGAAGCCATCAAAATTCTCGATGCAGAACAGCAAGCTTTATTCCTCCTCTCCACTTCAGGCTACCCCCTTGCTACTATTCAGGACCGTAAAATGATTGCAGATTATGAAGATAAAAGCTTTTCTATTAACCTCGATGTCGATCGAGGACCCTTAGCGAGATTTGGAAAATTTTCTATCGCCGGCAACGCTGATGTTAAAGAGAAGGTATTCGAAAACAAAATCTCTTGGAAAGAGAATGACACCTACAACGTAACTCTCATCGAACAAACACAAAAAAAACTTTTAGATACCGGTCTATTCAGCTCCGTGATTATCACCCATAAGCCCGGAGAGGCAACAGATAATAAACTTCCGATGAACATTGAAGTCGCTGAAACCAAACATAGGAGTATTAATATTGGAGCAAGCTACCAAACTTTCTTTGGACCCGGTCTCACTTTTGGATGGGAGAACAGAAACGTCTCGCATTTGGGCCATAGACTCTCGCTGCAAGGAGATTTAACTGCTCATACTCATACCGGAACTGCTATTTTTTTCGTGCCCGATTTTTGGAAGCTCGAACAGGATTTCATTTTTCAAGCACAATCCCTTCAAGAATCGATCTACTCTTATCATCAACAATCGTACAGCATTACCAATAGAATAGAGCGGCGGATCGATACACGGTATCGGGTATCTCTAGGTTTGAAACTGGAGAGGGTTTTTGTAACCCATTCCGTACAGAATGGAATTTTCTCTTTAATCGAACTACCTCTCTATTTTCGCTGGAGTTCTGCGGATCACCTGTTACATCCCACACGAGGAGCCACTTTCGAATATAAAGCCATTCCCACACTTAACTGCACCCCTTCCTCTCAATGCTACTTATATAATTCCCTCATCTATGATCTCTATTTTCCCATCCTAGGAAAAGAATTTCTCGTTCTCGCTCAACAAATTATGTGGGACACCATTCTCTCCCCCCATTTAAAAAACATTCCCGTTCCCAAACGGATCTTTGGTTCCTCGGATCAAGAATTGCGGGGATATCGATACCACACGGTCAGCCCTCTCAAAAAGGGTAAACCGATGGGAGGACGTTCAGCGATTTTTTATACTATCGAAACTCGATTTCGAGTTAGCAAAAGCATTGGGATTGTTCCTTTTTTTGATTTGGGAAATGTCGATGAGACCCTCATTCCCCGATGGAAAACGGAATGGTTTAAATCGGTGGGGATAGGGTTTCGTTACTTTACTTTTCTGGGGCCCTTGAGGTTTGATGTCGCCTTTCCTCTCAATCGACGCAAAGGTATCGATCCTGTATATAGATTATTAGTAAGCATAGGTCAAACTTTTTGATATACAAATTGTTTAAACTTCTCCTAAAGGGTATCGTACTTCTTATTGTTCTCTTCAGTACCCTTTTCTTTTTTTTACAAACACCATGGGTTAAAGAGAAGGTAGGCTTATTCATTAGGGAAACGATTCTGCAAAAAGGAATAGATGTAAAAATAGAAAAAATCGAAGGAATCCTTCCTTTATACTGGAGGTTTGTTCAAGTAAAATTTCAGGTCAACGACACCGATTCTATAGAAATTGATCGCTTAAACCTTCGTCTTTCCCTTTATTCTCTACTGCATAAAAAAGTGTTCATTTCTCGGCTAAGCGCAAGAGAGATTACCTACCGATTCCTGCCTTCACAGGAATCGGTATATCCTAAATTCCCTCGAACGCTCCCTCTCTTTCCTATTGCATTCCGTTCTCTAACCTTGAAGCGGTTATCCCTTATCAACTTATCTACCTTCGCCCAAATACACTGTTCCGCGCGAGCTAAATATCGAGAAAGTGGGGAAAAATTTTCTTTAAAGAGCTTTCTAAAATCCCCTGACTGTAACCTCTCTCTTTCCTTACAGGGAAATCGGCGCTTTGATCAATTTTTGGGTAACTTACAAGTCTTTGCGAGTTCCTTAAAAATTTTCTCTCCTTTTTCACCATTTCCTTTAGAAGGAACGCTTCAACTCAAAGCAGAGGGAAAAGGATCCTTGACACTCTTTAAATCGCTTCTATTCTCTACACCTCCCAATGAGATTCGAGCGCTTCAACCCATTACAGGAAGAATACAGCTGAAAAGCGATCAATTTCCCATTGTAGGAGATCCCTCTTTTCAATATCTTCTCAAAGGACCAGATAATTTTATGACCACCTTCTTTACCTTTTATCCCGACCACGAACTCGAGCTCTACTCTCTTTATCTCAAAAGTGATCTTTTCTCTGCACAAGGGGCTATTCGCTTCGATCCAAATTGGATGCCCATAAAGGTGCAAGGATCTTTTTTCATTCCTCGGCTCTTCCAAACTCTCAAGACCTCCTACCTTAAAGGAGCTCTACAAGGTGAAATTGATTACTACCAAAAAAACTGCCAGTTTTCCTTGAAAAGCGATCAGCTGAGGGTAGGTGCTGCTTCTTTTGCTAACGCCGAACTGCACTGCTCTACAACATTACAAAATGAGGAATGGCTAGGCTCTTTTTCTCTAAAGGGGGAACATCCTTCGCTCGCTTTCAAGGGAGAGGGAAAAATTCAATTGCAGCCCTGCCAATCGATCCAATTTCATGATTTTGTCTTTCAATCACCAACAGCCCTAGCATCTGGCAATTTGGTCATACAACTTCCTGAGCGGAAGTTTTATCGTGGGGACGCCTTTTTTCAAATCACCCAGCTCGCCCCCTTTTCCCCCCTTCTGCCTTTTCCCATTTCGGGTCAGTTGGGCGGCGCTTTTCATCTTCAAGAGGGAATCCTTTCTCTACAGACGGTTTCCAAAAATTTGACTCTAGATAAGTCTACTTCCTCTAAGGCACAACTGGATCTCACCTTTTCTGCTTCAAAAGGAAGTATAGAGTTAGAGGCAGAGGAAGGGCTGGTCTCGGATCTTTATATCGATCTTGCTCGATGCGCCGTAGAGTGGGATGAGGGTGAAGGAGATTATGTTTTTCAAGCTGCAGGGGAGTGGAAACAGTCTTTTAACATTTCTACGAAAGGTTCTTTCTCCCTCTCTCCCTTATGCTTACAATGGCATTGCGATACTTTGAAAGGAACGCTTCTCAATAAAAAGATCGAGTTGATCCGCCCTTGTGATTGCATTCTAAAAAAACGAAAATTTATCCTTCAGGAAGTTGAGATGAAATTAGGAGAAGGCTCTCTCTCCTCTTCGATCGAGTGGACAAGCAAATATGCTAAGTGCACCCTTCAGGCACAACACCTTCCTTTGGATTTCATCACCCTCTTCTCCTCTCGCCTGTCCTTAATGGGATCTGCATGTATAGAAATGGATCTCGAAGCACTCCCCAACCAACTCAAAGGGCACCTCCACCTTCTATTAGAGCATGCGGACATTTTTCAAACAGGAATAGAAGCCCCTATCCAAACCAAGGGCTCGATACACTCCAACATCGATCATAATAGACTTCAAATACACACCCATCTAGTCGCCACAGACGCGCAATTTTTAGAATTTTCTGGATCTTTTCCGATTCTTTATCAACACCACCTTCTTCAACTCTCCTTGGATCGAGAAAAAGAAATTACAGGAGAATGTGTGATAGAGGGACATTTAGAGCAACTTTTTGATTTTATCAATTTGGGTGCCCAGCGAATTGGAGGGTTTTTATCTTCGCATCTAATCTTGAGCGGCACCCTTGAAAATCCCTCTCTCTTCGGCCCCCTCTCGATTCAAGAAGGGTTTTATCAAAACTACTTCATCGACATGTTTATTCAGGGCATCCATTTTGAGGGCACCGCCCAAGGGAATCAATTTTTCGCCAATCATATTTCCGCCAAGGATAGCAATAAGGGAGAGCTAGAAGCAACTGTCGTGGTACATCTACAACCACGACTTCCCTTTTTGATAGAAGGTAATATCTCTCATTTTCACGTTATTCAATTTGATTGGTTGGCTGCTGCCTGTAACGGTCCCTTTAAAATTACAGGAAACCTCGATTCAGGATTGGCTGAAGGATCCTTGCAAGTGGATGAAGCAGAA
>Ga0187894_10003509_pt1 | contig 17523 bp, 18 predicted proteins | sample GBC1701081metaG_FD_136650 | JGI IMG/M metagenome (GOLD analysis project Ga0187894, IMG submission 136650) | White microbial mat communities from a lava cave in the Kipuka Kanohina Cave System on the Island of Hawaii, USA - GBC170108-1 metaG ...
CGAGCAGGTGCGATTCTCCGTCTGCGCGGGGATCGGCAATCCGATCGAGCTGCTGGCGACGCTCCACCGCGCGTTTCAGATCACCGAGAGCGTCTCGATCGACGGCCCGCTCCCCGGCGCGATGGGCGACACGCGGCTGCTTCTGCTGCTGGCCGCCGACGATCGCGCCGCCGCCGAGCTACAGGCCGACCGCCTGGCGCGGGATGCGATGGGAGCCGCCGGTTCCGAACGAGCCACGGCTGGTTCCGAGCAAGCCGCCGCCGCCAACGAGCGCGTGGCGGATGCGCTGCTGCTGCTCATCGCCCAATGGGGACCGCGTGCCACACCCGCACAGTTACCGCGGCTGCTGGAATGGTCGGTCGAGGCGGCCCGGCGAAGTCCGCGCCGCGCCGAGGCGCATCGCTGCGTCCTGCTGCATGCCCTGGCGCTGCGGCGCGACGATATCGCCCGCGCCGCCCTGGCCGAATACCGCCGGTGCGAACCGCAGGCCGCGCAGGCCGACGCCGAGATCGAACGGCTCCGCCGCGCCTTTCCCGATCGCGCCCTCTGGGCCTCTGCCGCACCAGACTCCAGCGCGTCTTCTTCCGCCGCGCCCGTTTCTTCCGCACCCGCTGCATCTTCAGCACCCGCTGCATCCTCCGCCCGCGCAGCAAACCCGCGACCGGAAGGGAGCGGACGGTGAACGCTCCGTTTGTGTGGGGCGCCCATGCAGGCAGTCCCTCCGCATGCCGACGCAAGCGTCGACATGGCGCCCGGGTTCAGGAGCGGGTAGTCGAGTTCATTTGTTTCGTCTCCACGAAGTTCGTCATTCCCACGAGAATCGTCACTCCCGCCCGGTTCGTCATTCCCGCGAAAGCGGGAATCTAGTTTGAGAACAAGTAGACACGGGACATTCCGGCGGGCAAAAAAAAGAGAGGCCGGCTTTCGCCGACCTCCCGTCACATCCATGTTTTTTTCTGGCGGGCTGTTTCCAACCCGCGGCAATCGGATCCGGCTTAGTACCGGCCGCGACCGCCGCCGCCGCCGCCGTAGCCGCCGCGACCACCACCACCGCCGCCGCCGCCAGCGCGCGGCTCCTTCGGTCGGGCCTCGTTGACAGTCAGCGCCCGGCCACCATGCTGCTGGCCGTTCAGCGCGCTGATCGCCGCACGAGCTTCGTCATCGCTTCCCATCTCGACAAAGCCGAAGCCCTTGCTGCGGCCCGTCTCGCGGTCGGTGATGACCTGCGCACTCTGCACCGTTCCATGCGCTCCAAACAACGACTCAAGTTCCTGGCTGGTGGTGCTGAAGCTCAGGTTCCCGACATACAACTTTCTGCCCACGCGTTTCACTCCTTGCGTATAGGGGCACGCGACCCACGTTTTGCTTTCAGGGTCGTTTTGAAAGGGACCGTCAATCCGGCCCGATTGGTGGGCGAGGGAGATGCAGGCGCGGGACGACACATGACGTTCACGTAGCCCGAACTCGATCGACGAACCAACGACATGGAGTATAACCCCGATTTTCGTTACAGGTAGACAAAACAGAATTCGGCCACCCCCTTTGCGGCAATCAGTGCCAACCTCCGCCCCCGGTGGCGATGGCCGGCGAAACCCCTCCCGGGGCGACCTCGATCATCCCCTGGTTCTTATCCGTAATCTATTGTCATCACGTCTGTTAGGTAGCCTGGTTCGATTCGCGCAAAGGTTGCCCGTTCGTCCGGCGCGATGCCCGGGATAACTCCCCGCCGCTTGCCCCAGACAGATCGCCTTAGGGCCATAGGGATTACCGCAACTGGGGTTTTCTCCGAATCAAACGCTCACGGTCGCACCGAGTTCCACCCTCTTATCAACCGCAGATGATGAGGTCGAGGAACCGCGGAATATCCAATCCATCCACGCTGCCGTCGCTGTTCAGATCGCACGCCGCCGGATCGCAGTTCGGATGGACCGCCATGTACCCGACCGGATCAAGCAACTGTTCGATGAACGCCTCGAGGTCGCCGTTGCCCACGCCGTTGTCGCAGTTCGCGTCCGCCGGAATCGGCAGGAACCGCAGCGCGACCGGATTGAGCAGTCCGCCGTTCATCGTGTTCGGCACCAGCGAGCCCATCCCCGCGCCGGTCGCGCCGTTCCACCGCACCACCGCGCTGGCGTTGAGGTTGGTGATGTAGAGATTGTCGTCCGGTCCGATCGCCATCCCCGTCGGCGTGATCACCGAGCCGCCGAACTGCCCGATGAAGGCGCCCGTCGTCGCGTTGTATCGCAGGATGCGATTGGTCGCTTCGCTGTTGACCAGCGCGTCGCCGCACCCGGGGCGAAAGAGAATCTGTCGCGGATGCGTCAGGTTTGCCGGCGCGGCGGCGGTGTTGATGAAGATTCCCATGAACACGCCGGTCATTCCGTTGTACCGCAGAATCTGATTGCCGAAATAGTTCGGCACGTAGAAATTCCCGTCCGGCCCGAAGGTGATCCCCCAGTCCGGGCCATCCAGGCCGCCGCTGCCGGCCGTCACGAAATCGCCCAGATAGACGCCGGTCGTGCCGTCATATTTCTTCACCGAGTCGGTGTTGAAACTCGCCACCAGGAGGGTGCCGCTCGGCGTGAACAGAATCCCCGTCGGCCCGTCCAGTCCGCCCGTCTCGTCGCCCGGCGTGGCCGGGATGTTCACGATGAATTCGTCAATGTAGGCGAAGGTCGTTCGGTCGTAACGCAGCACGCGGTCTGCTTCTTCGCTGCACACATAGAGCCGGCCGTCCGGACCGACGGTGACGGCCTGCGCGCCGTTGAGATTGCCCCCCGCCCCCATCGTGCCGATCACCGCGCCGGTATCGGCGTTGAAACGATGCACGTTGTCGGAGTTGTAGCCGCTCACCAGCAGTACGCCGTTGGCCCGCGCGACGGTCGCCGCCGCCAGGAACATTCCCACCATCGCCGCGACCCTTCGTCCGCTTCGATTCCGCATGATCCACCTCTCCGGGATTGAACTATCGGCGCGCCCGCGCGGGACGCGGGGCCGCTGTTGGCCGGCCGGGGCGGCCGGCGTCTCCGGAGAGGTAAGCGCAGGGATTCGTCAGAACCGGACAAGGGTGGCGGTGAATTGTTGATGCGGGACTGGAACGTTCCTCCTCTCCCCGGGCGAGACTGGGGGCGACCGAAAAAGGTGGCGGCCGAAGGAGTGCGAGGGCTGCTTCTTTTCGATCTGGATTCCCGCTTTCGCGGGAATGATGAACCGGACGGGAGTGACGATTGTCGCGGGAATGACGAACTTCGTGGAGACGAAACAAATGAATTCGGCTACCCGCTCCTGAACCCGGGCGCCATACCGACGCCGTGAACCAAGTCTTGGCGTTGGGTGCCATGCCGACGCTAGCGTCGGCATGTGCGGGCGGAGGGACTCGCCCGGCAAGACCGACTGTCATTTCAGAACCGCGACCGGAAGTGCGACGCGCCGCGGGTCAGCCTTCCACGAACTCGATCGAACCGGGATCGGGCGCGAGATCTTTTTCCGCCGCCTCGGTGAGCAGCCTGCGGACCGCAGTGCGGCCGCGTTCGCCGTAATCGATCGTCCACTGGTTCACATACATCCCGACGAATCGATCCGCCAGCGCGCGATCCAGTCCGCGGCCGAACCCTTCCGCGTAGGCCAGCGCGTCGTCGCGATGATCCAGCCCATATTGCACCGACTCGCGGATCAGTCGCGCCACGTCGCGCATCGCCGTTTCGCCCAGGTCGCGCCGGATCACGTTGCCCCCCAGGGGCAACGGTAATCCCGTGCGCTCCAGCCACCACGCGCCGAGGTCGACGACGCAGTGCAGCCCCATCCGCGCGTGCGTGAGCTGCGCCTCGTGAATCAGCAGTCCGGCGTCCACCTCGCCCCGCACCACCGCGTCGGGAATTTCGTCGAACATCACCACCCGATGTTTGAACCGCCCCCGCCCCATGCAGAGCGTCAGCGCGAGAAACGCCGTGGTCCGCTCCCCCGGCACCGCGATCGTGCGCCCCCGCAGCGCCTCGATCGTCGTCGGCGTGGTCGTCACCACCATCGGTCCGTAGCCGTCGCCCATGCTGCATCCGCAGGCCAGCAGGGCGTAGCGCTTCGCGATGTAGGGATAGCTGTGCAGCGAGATCGCCGAGACCTCCAGCTCGCCGCGATCGGCGCGGCGGTTGAGCGTCTCGATGTCCGCCATGACATGCTCGAAGCGATAGGGACCGGTGTCGATCTTGTCGCGCGCGAGCGCATAGAACATGAATGCGTCGTCCGGATCGGGCGAATGCCCCACGCGAATCAACTGCCGCCGGTCGCCCATCGATCCCGCCTCGCGCATCGTTTCACCGCGCGCTCCCCGAACGGAGCACCGGCTCCTTGCATCTAACCCTCTGCTTTCGCCACGGGTTGGCGATGCCTTTCTGACGCGCAGTTCCCGCCCGCGCACAAACCGCGTGCGAGGCGCCGCCCCCTCCGACCGATAGCACCTTCGCGTGGGCCGTCCGATCGCTCAACCGGACCGCGGGGACGGCACGCGTTTCGAAGGCCTCCGTGGTCCCGGAAGGAGTTCTCACATGCTCTTCGGCACCGGTGCGTTTTGCAACATGATCGCCGACCTCTTCGAGTCGGTCTTCGGACCGCTCTTCTCGGCCGTCAATTCGATGCTCGCGTCGCTGGGACAGCCGGCGATCAGCTTCACCTTCGGGCAGGCCTGCTCGCTCATCGGCGGCACACAGTAGCCCGCGATCGTCGCATGATTTCAATGGCCGTCCGGTGCTCCCGCGGGCCGGACGGCCCTCTTTTTTTCAGCCGGCGCCGCCCGCGGCAGCCTCCCCGGCGATCCCGCCGCCCCGATCCGCGGCGGGCGCACCCGTCCGGCCGGTTCCTTCGCGGCGGACCCTTCGTTATTATTCCCCCCACGGCCGAGTCCCTCCCCCGCCCGGTTCCGTTTGACTCCGGCAGACTCGCGTCGTTCCAGGGAGCGATATCGACGTGATCACGAACTTCGTGCTCAACCAGCTTTGCATCGCCCTCACGAACATCTGGGAGGCGTATCTGTTCATCTTCCAGCCGCTCGCCTCGATCTTCGGCATCGACATCGAATTTTCCGGCCTCTGCACGCTGATCTTCGGCAACACGCCGGTCAACTGAGGCCCGCGACGGCGACGGCCGTTCGGCGACGACCATGATCGAATTTGAATCCTGTTTCGCGCTGGTCAATGCACTCTTTTCCCCGCTATTCAACGCGCTCTCCATCGGGCTCTTTCCGCTCTTCGCACTCCTCAACACGCTGCTGGGGGTGAGCGGCTCCCCGCCCACCGATTTCGGCCGCGTGCTGCCGGAGCTACTCGCCAACCTCGCCTGCAGCGCCGGGCAGGACAGTTCGATCTGACGCGCTCCTGCGGATCGCTCCATCCGATTCAGAATTCCCAGTCTCTCACGCGATTCGGACGCCGCGCCTTCTCATAAAAACGCATCCGGCGCTGCGCCCGCCGCGCTGTCCCTTAACCCGCTCGCTCGCGCTTTGAATAACCCCCTGCGGACTTTGCAATCGGGCGGCCGGCAATCGTATTAGACCTGATGGGCAGGAGCGTTTTGCACTGGGAGGATTGCGCATGTGTGTCCGTTTCCTCTTGTTGTTGTTCAGCGTGCCCATGATGGTCTGCGGCGCCATCTGCGAGACGGTCGGCTCCGGCATCATTCCCTATGAGGTGCGGAACCTGCTGCCGGTCGAGTGGGCCGCCGAGCATCCGCGAATCGCTTTCTTCGGATTCGCGATCGTCTTCGTGCTGGCGCTGCTCTACAAACCGGCGCGCATGCAGACCGTCAGCGACTTCCGGGGCTGATTTCGCGCCCGGATCGGCCGCCCGCCGCGATCAATGAGTCCAGGTCCGCCGCCACCGCTGCCGACACGTCGGCCCGGACCATCGGCGCTACCAGCGCGGCCAGCTCGCGCTGCTTCGACCGCAGCGCCGCCCGATCGGAGAGCCAGTTCGCCGCGCAGGCGACGATCGGCTCGATGCTCGGATAGAAGGGCATGAACTCCGGCACGATCGCCCGGCCCGCCAGGATGTTCGGCAGGCTGAGGTAAGTCGTCCGCAGCAGACGCCCGCCGGCCAGGCCCAGCCCGGCCTCCATCAGCGGCAGCATCCAGCGGCCGTGGTTGTACATGACGATCATGGGCGTGGCGTGATAGGCGACCTCCAGCGTCGCCGTGCCCGACGCAACCAGCGCCAGGTCGGCCGCGGCCAGCATCTCCCCGCGCGTGCGATGATCAAAGGTGATCCGGTCGACTAGCGTCGCCGCGGCGCTCTGGTCCATCCGCCGCGCGATGGCGCGGACGCGATCCTCTCCCTCCGCGTCGGCCGCCGCCACCAGAAAACGCGCTCCGCGGAACTCCCGCGCCAGCCGCTCCGCCACGCGCCACTGGTCGGGAAAGACCTCCTCGATCACGCGCCGCCGCGAGCCGGGCATCAGCACGATCAGCGGATCGCCCGACGCGCGGTAGGCCGCGACGCGCGCTTCATCGGGCGGCGTCCGCTCCAGCTCCTCGAACAGCGGATGGCCGTGAAACCGCGCCGTGATGCCGTGCCGCGCGAAGTATTCCGGCTCGAAGGGCAGAATCGCCACCAGCCGGTCCACGTTCTCGCGGATCACGGCGACGCGCCGCTCCTTCCACGCCCATGTCTGCGGCGCAACGTAGTAGAGCACCGGGATACTCATTCGCCGGCAGATCCTCGCCAGCGGCAGGTGCAGCGCCGGCGAGTCGATCAGCACCGCGGCGGCGGGCGGCTCGCGCCGGAACTTCCGCTTGAGCCGCTCCAGCATCAGCAGCGCCCCCGGCACGCGCGCGATCGCGCCGAAGAGCATCGCCGCCCCGCCCACCATATCGTGAAATGTTTCGCAGCCGGCAGCCCGAGTTCGGGGTCCGGTCAGTCCCCAGCACCGCCGCTCCGGGCGCCGCCCCCGCAGTGCCGTCAGAAGGTTGGCGCCATACAGGTCGGCGCTGGTCTCGGCCACGCTCAGAAAGATCGAGCGGGTAGCCTCCGCCGAATCGGTCGCATTGTCTGAACGGCTTGTCATTTCAGAATTTGGAATCGCCTGCACGGTCCGGCGCGACTCTACCGGTCGCCCCCGGTTCACTCAAGTCACAGCCTGCCCGGTTTCGCCGGTTGACGGCTGTGGAATCGTGGGTTAGAGTTCGGGGTTCGCGGCCGTCCGCCCGCAGGGGGGACCCGGCCGCACGCTGTAACGACTCCGGCATCGTATCCTCGAACCCCCGTGTGGTCAGGGATCGTCCGATTCGGCCGCCCGTTGTAGAGGCCTCTGTTGGGGCGGCCTCCGCGGCGAATGGCGGAGCCGGAGTGTCGTTAAGGGAGGTGACGCTTGTCGTCCGCGCTGGTGCGTGATCTGATCGACTCCGGGGTCCATTTCGGCCACCGGACGAGCCGCTGGAACCCGAAGATGAAGCCCTTCATCTTCAGCAAGCGGAACCTCATCTACATCATCGACATCCGCGAGACCGTTCGCGGCCTGCTGCTCGCCAAGAAGTTCGTCGCCGGCGCCGTCGCCCGCGGCCAGGACCTGCTCTTCGTCGGCACCAAGCGCCCCGCGCGGGACGCGATCCATCAGCACGCCGTCCGCTGCGGCATGCCCTATGTCAACGAGCGCTGGCTCGGCGGCATCCTGACCAACTTCCGCACCATTCGCTCGCGTCTCAGCCGGCTCGAGGAGCTGGAAGGCCTCGAGACCACCGGCAAGATTCACGACTACAGCAAGAAGATGATCTCGACGCTCCAGCGCGAACGCCGCCGCATCCATCGTAACCTCGAAGGCATCCGCACGATGACGCGCCTGCCCGGCGCGCTCTTCATCGTCGACGTCAAGCATGAGCACATCGCCATCAAGGAAGCCCGCAAGCTGGGCATCCCCACGGTCTGCCTGATCGACACCGACGGCGATCCGGACATGGCCGACGTCGCCATTCCCGGCAACGACGACGCAATGCGATCGATCAATCTCATCGTCCAGCACATCGCCGATTCCGTCGAGGAAGGCAAACGCTCGCGCGCTCCGGACGCCGCCGCCCCCGAGGGCGACGCCGCTGACGCCGCAGGCGATTCGCGCCCGCGCCGCTCGCGCCGCATGACCGCGTCGCATCGCGCCGATCAGGGCGCGGCCGCACCGCCGCCGGCAGACGCGCCGTCCGATGGCGGTCTTTCCGCCAGCGCGGTGACATCGTCCGAAACAATCGCGGGCGTCTGACGCCCTCGAAGACCCCGCGGCGCCGGGGTTTTTCGACGCGATCCGCCGCCGCGTGCGACGGCGAGCCGCGGGCTCAGCCGTCCCCCCGCTTCGTTCCAGGAGGTTCGTCCAGACATGGCCGAGATATCCGCCAAGCAGGTTCAGACCATGCGGGAAAAGACCGGACTCCCGCTCATGGATGTCAAGAAGGCGCTGGTCGAGGCCGGCGGCGACGAGCCCAAGGCACTTGAGATTCTGCGCAAGCGTTTCGCCGACAAGATGGTGACGAAGTCCGATCGTGTCGCCGGCAAGGGGCGCATCGGCGCCTACGTCGGCTCCGGCCGCGGCGCGCTCTGCGAAGTCCGCTGCGAGACCGACTTCGTCGCCACCAACGACGTCTTCAAGGCCTTCACCGACCAGATCGCGCGGCAGGCCGTCGAGACCGGCATCACCGATCCGGCGCTGCTCCTCGCGAGTAAGGCCGCCTTCGCCGGCGGCCGAACGATCCAGGCGCTGCTCGAAGAGGCCTTCAGCAAGCTGGGCGAAAAACTCGAGATCATCTCGGTGGTCCTGCTCGACGGCGCGACCGGCAGTTACGTCCACTTCAACGGACAGGTGGGCTCGCTGGTCGCCTCCGACAAGCCCCAGCCGGAATTCGCGCGGCAGCTCAGCATGCACGTCGCCGCGCGGCAGAATGATTTCTGGATGACGCGCGAGCAGGTTCCCGCCGCGCTGGTTTCCGCCGAGCGCGACCGCTCCCGCGGCGAAGTGCAGGGCAAGCCGCCGCAGATCATCGACAAGATCGTCGAAGGCAAGATGTCCAAGTGGTTTTCGGAGCTGGTGCTGCCCGAGCAGCCCTTCGCGCTGGATGACAAGAAGACCGTCGCCCAGGCCGCCAAGGACTCCGGCGTCACCGTCACGGGCTTTCGTCGCATGGAAGTCGGCCGTACCTCCTCGTAACGCCGGCCGGGCAAGGGAGCGGACACGGGAATGTCTCGATCGCACCGTCCCCTGCGCGTGTTGTTCAGCTGCGCCGGGAGGCGTGTCGAGCTGATCGAGGCCTTTCGCCGCGCCGCGACAGGACTCGGCGTCCCGCTCGAAACGTGGGGCAGCGACCGCGAATCCTCCGCCCCCGCGCTGCACTTCGTTGATCACAGCCGCCTGGTGCCGCCCGTCGCGGATCCGGCCTACATCGACCACATGGTGCGGCTGACGCGCGATGCGTCGATCGACCTGATCATCCCGCTGATCGACTCCGATCTGCTGCCGCTGGCCCGCGCCAAGCCGCGCTTCGCCGAGGCGGGCGGAACGGTCGTCGTTTCCGAGGCGCGCACGGTCGAAATCTGCCGCGACAAGCTGAAAGCCTTCCACCACCTGACGGCCGCACGCATCGACACGCCGCGCACCTGGACCTATGAAGAGGCGCGGCGCATGGCGAATCCACCGCTGCCCGTCTTCGTCAAGCCGCGGGCCGGCAGCGCCGGGGCCGGATTGCACCTGATCGAGACGCGCTACGACCTCGAGCAGATTCCGCGCTGGGTCGACGATCCGATCGTGCAGGAATATGTGCGCGGCGAGGAATTCACGCTCGACGCCTACACGGGATTCGACGGGCGGCCGGCCTGCGTCGTGCCGCGCCGCCGCATTCGCGTGCGCGGCGGCGAGGTCAGCCAGGCGCAGGTCGTACTGGATCCCGAGGTGATTGCGATCGGCCGCAAGGTGGTCGGCGCGCTGCAGGGGTGCCGCGGCGTCGTCACGATTCAGTGCATTCGCGCCTTCAACGGGCGCATCTCCGTCATCGAGATCAATCCGCGATTCGGCGGCGGCGTGCCGCTGTCGATCGCCGCCGGGGCGGACATGCCGCGCTGGCTGCTGGCGGAGCATCTGGGCCGCAAGCCGACCATCCCCGAGACCGCGACCCGCGACAGCCTCGTGATGAGCCGGTACGACCAGTCCGTCTTCTACAACGGAAAAGCCGAACGCCGCGCCGTCGCGGAAGAAGCGGTCGAGGGCGAAGAGGAGTGGCCGAAACAGCGCCCCGCCCCCGCACGTCCCCTGGCGCCTGCCGCATCGCGTCCGGCCGCGTCCCGTCCGGCGTCCAAGTCCGCCGCCAAGTCCGCGTCGCGCCGTCCCGCGCGCCCCGGCGCCAACGGACGTCCCAAGCCCGCGCCCAAGGTCACTCGTCGAGCGGGTGGTCGCGCGACCAGCGGATCCAAGCCTCGGCGTCGAAGCCGAAGTTCTCGCCGGTGATCGCGATCAGCGCCTCCTGCACGTCCGTGCGGAATTTCTTGATGTCCTGAACCTCGTTCACCCAGGTCGTGCCCACCAGCGTCCCGCTGCCGAGCACGCTCACCGTCTGCGGACGATAGGGCAGCGACTGCCCCTGCCACACCGCCACCGCCGTGCGGTTGAAGGTGTCGAACACCGCGCCGATCACCTCGGATCGCTTGTAACGCACCGTCCGCCGCTCGACGGAGTAGAGCACGCGCGCCAGATCCGCCACCGCTTCGCGCGCCTTCAGCACGCCCAGCGCGTAGGCCGCGTTCCGCATCACCGCGTCTTCGTCGCTCTGGAGCGATTCGCGAAAGCGCCCCACCACGCGCCCATCCTTGCGCGGGATCAGCGCCACCGCGGCGGCCGCGCGTACCCGCGGCTCCGGATCGAATAGCGTCACCACCACCAGGTTGAGCGTGGACTCGTCGGCCGCGAGTCGCCCCAGTGCCTCGACCATCAGCAGCCGCACCTCGGCATGGCCGCGCGACAGCACGCGGGCAATTCCGCCGATGGCCAGCGGGTCCTGAATTGCCAGGATCTGCTGTCTTCCGTCGGCAAAGAGCGTCGAGTCCGGGGAGGATCGCTCCAGCCGGGCCGCGTAAATGTCCGCGACGCGCACGTGCCAGCGCGTCTTCAGTTCACGCACCAGCCGCTCTTCCTCGGTTTCGCGCGGGCGCATGCCGCCGCGCCGCGCGGCACGCGATGCGGCCGGTCGGCTTGCCGCCGCGCGCGCGTTCCTGCCGCGCGGCTCCGAAGCCGTGTCGCCGGGCCTGGAGGATGATGCGTTAGAGCGGGTTGGCTCGGGCGGGGTCGAATCGCTTGGCCGAGGCGTCGCAGCCGCACTTGCCGCGAATGACGCCGCCGCCAGCCACCATGCGATGGGCCAGCTCCGCGGCGATCGTCTCGTCGGTCGGGGCATTCAGTTCATTATAGAGTGCGCGGGCGATCGCCCCGGTGCGCGCCCGCGCGTTGTTCGCCGGCGCGGTGACCCCCAGCACATTCGACAGGATCTTGGGGGCGTTCTGAAAACCGATCGGAAAGATCGAGATATCCAGCACCGACTTCTTGAACGTCACGTCCGCCAGCAGCGTGCTCGCCGTGCCGGTCGTATCCATGATCTCGGTCACGTCCGCCGTGTGCTCCAGACCGAGCAGGTGGCCGACCTCGTGCGACGCGACGTTGCCGATTGCCACCGCCAGCGCGTGGGCAGACGGCTGAGGATAGAAGGGATCGTCGAACTTGTCGGTGAAAACGATCGAACGATCCTTCGGCAGCTTGTTCCAATGATCGACCGATTCGCTGATGCCGAAGGCGCGCGAATTGAACGTGCCGAAGAAAACTTCCGAGAAAGGCTCTTCCGGCGGATTGTCATCCACCGAGTTCAGCAGCACGATGTCCAGCCCCTCGAAGTTCTCATTCACCACGTCGATGATGATTCGCTTCATCTCTTCCGTCGCGCCGTCGTAGTCGGGATCGACGCGCACCGAATCAAAGGGGGGCACATCCACGCTTCCGACCCCCTGAAGCGTCGCGAACCCGCCGCTGAAGTTCAGATAGACCGTCTGCGGATGGGGCTGTTCCGCCGCGCCCCCCCGAGTCACTTCCACTTCGCAGATGTAGTCGCCCGACGTCGTGCCGAAATAGGAGGGCGTGATCGCCAGGTAGTAGGGATCGGAGTCCCAGCGGATCGTCTCGTCCAGCGCCGCGTCGTAGTTCCCGTTGCGCAGGTCGACGTCGTCGTTCAGCGTGAAAAGATCTTCCTCCGCGTCGAAGATCGCCGCCACCGGGTCGAGGCCGCCCCCCTCCGGCGCCGAGACGTGAACGGTCACATGATCGCCTGCGGCCAGCGCGCCGAGCTGATAGACGTGAACGTCGCCGCGCGCGACGGAATTGGAAAACGCCAACTGGCCGTTCTCATCCAGCGGGAGTACTGGCGCGTCCGAAAAGACGCTCCCCGGCAGAGGACCCGGCGCGACGCCCGCCAGCGGCGACAGGTCGCATCCGGCCGCCGCGGCCAGCCCCAGGCAGAGAATCAGACCTCTCCCGCGAACCCGCCGCCCCGCTGAAATTACCATCGCTTTGAGATTCAATCCCTGCAATCCTTGGCGAGATTCTTGGCGATTCCGTCGCATCCTGCCCGTTCCGGCTTCCCGGATGAGGACCATCCGACGCTGGCGATCCGATCTAACTTATTAAATGGGAAAGAGATAGCGGCATACGGTGTGATCCGCCGCATCGCCCCCCATAAGGTCTTATTGGCAGGCTTCCGCCGGGGTCAAGGCCCGTTTCCTCCGTGATTGGCCATTCGACAATGCGGACCTCAGACAAAGAGCCTCGTTGCCGGTGGAATGCTGGCCAGCCTATCTCCGGCCGTCATCCTCCGGATCCGTGTCGTTATCCTCGGCTTCATCCGGGCCCCACTCTTTTTTCCAGGAGTCAGCCTCATCCGCCTCGTCGATCTCGCGCTCCATGTGGCGGAACATCTTCTCCTGCAGCGGACCGAGCCGCTTGTACATGTCGGCGGTGGTTTCGTAGGCGGAAACGATCCGATCCAGCTTGGCGGACATCTCGGCCAGCCGGATGATCTGCCACTTCATCAGGCACTCCGGCTCCTTGATGTTCCGCAACGGATCGCAACTGAAGCCGACTCGCCCGTCCGGCCCCTGGTGGCAGTGTTCGCATTCAGAACATTGAATCATGTGGCACCTGTCCGCGTTCCCCAGAGCACATTATATCTTCGGTTATTCCTGTCGGTCGGCTGCGGCTCCGGCGGACAACCTCAGCCCCGCAGCGCCGTCAGCAGCTCATAGGGCACTCGCAGCGGCGCGAAACCAACGCCGCACCGCGGCGGCGACACCCCGGCGATCCCGTGATAGTCCGACCCGCCCGTCATCCGCAGGCCGCACCCTTTCGCCAGCCCCACGTACTGCCGCGTCTGCGCGTCGGTGTGATCGGGGTGATAGACCTCGAGCGCCGCCATCCCCAGATCGGCCAGCCGCCGCACCAGCGTCTCCAGCTCCGGCGGCGAAGCGGTCCCGGCCTGCGAAGGGTGCGCGAGGGCGACTATCCCCCCCGCGCCGCGAATCAGCGCGATCGTCTCCGCCGCCGGGAACACGTCGCGCGGCACGAAGGCCGGCTGCCCGCGCCCGAGATACTGCACGAACGCCGCCTTCCGGTCCGGTACGACGCCGCGCTCGACCAGCAGGTCCGCCACGTGCGGCCGACCCGCCGACGCCGCGCGGCCGCGCAGCGCGTCCTCCGCCAGGTCGATGCCCAGCTCGCGCAGCCGCGCCAGCATGCGCCGGTTGCGATCGGCGCGAAGTCGCCGCAGCTCCCCCAGCGCTTCGGCGAGCCGCGCGTTCGCGGGATCGAAGCCGTAGCCGAGCAGATCAAGCGTCCGGTCACCCCAGCGCGCCGCCAGCTCCACTCCCGCGATCAGCTCGATTCCCCCCGAGCGCGCCGCGGCCGCGCCCTCCTCATATCCCGCGAGGGTGTCATGATCGGTGAATGCAATGGCGCTCAGACCGCGCTGTGCCGCCCAGCGGACGACGACGTCGGGCGGATAGGCCCCGTCGGATGCGGTCGTATGAAGATGCAGATCGATCCAGCGGCGGCCGTCGCTCACATGTCGCGCTCCGCGCCGGACTCATCGTCGGCGTAAGCGCTCCCGCCCGGCCGGGGCGGACCGATGATGCCGCGCTTGCTCGGCGAGCGGATGAAGTCGATCACCGCGCGACCGGTGCGCGTCGCCGCCGACGCCGCAAGCTGCTCCACCGCCGTTTGAAACGTCTGTCCCGCGCGGTAAAGCGTGCGGTAGGCGGTCTTGACCTCGGAGATCTCCGCCGGCGTGAACTTGCCCGACCGCCGCAACCCGATTGAGTTGTAGCCGACGCACTCGCTCTCGCCGACCGCCATGAAATAGGGCGGCACATCCTTCCCCAGCCGCGTACCGCCGCCCACCATCACGTAGGGGCCGATCCGCACGAACTGATGCGTCAGCGAGTAGCCGCTGATGATCGCGAAGTCCCCCACGATCACGTGGCCCGAGAGCGCCGCGCAGTTGTAAAGCTTCACCCCCTCGCCCAGCTCGCAGTTGTGGCCGATGTGCGAGTAGCCGAGGATGAAGCAGTCCTTTCCGATGATCGTCCAGGATTCCGGCTGCGTGCCGCGGTGGATGCTGGCGAATTCGCGCACGATCGTGCCGTCGCCGATCTTACAGAAGGTTCGCTCGCCCCCGAAGTGAAAGTCCTGCGGCAAATGGCCCACCACCGCGCCGGGATGAATCTGGCAATCCGCCCCGATTTCCGTCCAGCCAGACAGGTAGGCATTGGCAAAGACGCGCGTTCGCGGGCCGACCCGCACGGCCCCCTCAATGGTCACGTGCGGCCCGATCTCAGCGGTCGGATCGATTTCGGCCTGTCGATCGACGACGGCCGTGGAATGAATCGCCATGCATTGAAGCTTATTCGCCGTGGGGGCGGCCATCAATTCGCGGGAGCCGGCGCCGCGGGGCGGAAGGGCAGCGCCTCGTAAGGCGGGGCAAGATAAACCCGCAGGTTAATCATCAGCTCGAAGAGATCGCGGTCGCTCCGCACCCGGTTCTGATGCCACGCTCCCGCGACATCGACGGGGCAGAGGATGATCTTCTCGCGGCCGGCCGGTCCCAGCCCCAGCAGCGGCGGCCGATCCGGCCACTCGCCGCCGCGGCCGAACTGGCAGCGATAGACCGGATGGTCGGCGGGCAGATCATGGAACGTCCAGCGGCGATCGGAAAAGAGATCCTCGAACATCTCCCGCGCCGACCGCGTGAAGGCGTCGCTCGCGTAATCGGCGTGCAGCAGGATCGACCCGCCCGCATCGGCATAGCCGCGGATGCGATCGCGAGTCTCCCGCGGCAGCGTCATCGCGCCCGGTCCGGAGAGATAGAGAATCGGCGCGGCCAGCAGCGTCGCGAGATCGGCCGACTCTGGCACGTTCTGCCAGCGATGCCGCCGCTCCGTCACCTGGTTGAGGAACTTCGTCGCGAAATGGAGATCGCGCCCGTAGGGATGGGTCCGCGCCGGGTCGCCCCCCCACGCCAGCTCCTGAATCCAGATCGGCGCGCGGCCATGCACCAGGAATATCAGTGCGAACGAATCGGCGATGACATTGTCGCTCCATGTCCGCCCCAGCAGGTCATCCACGTGCGCCCCATACCACTCCTGCCCGCCGATGAAGGCGTTGCCGCTCGTCACCCCCAGCCGCTCCAGCCCGAAGAGGTTGTAGCCGTCGAACTCCCGCATCGGCAGCGCGCTGCGGCGCAGATACTCGTCCGCGCGATGGAGGGCGTCATAGACGCCGCTGCGCCGCTCGATGAACCGCGCCGGCGACCTCGATCCTTTGAAGCGCTTGTAGCGCGGCTCCAGGCGCGTATAGCGGTGATCCAGCACCAGATAGAGGCTGTTGGCGCCGGCCACCGTCATCGAGGGCTTCGAGAAGGGCTCTTGCTCGTCATATTTCCAGCCGCCGTCCGGCTGCTGAGAGCCGATCCAGTGCTGCTCCACCTGCGACCAGTAGGCCGAGGGAATCTCGACCGGCGCGTCATCCGCCGCGGCCATGCCCAGATGAGCGAACTGCGTGACGGAGTTGTCGGTGCGGCCGCGCGAACGGTCGGATGCCTTCGTGTAGTCATATGCCGCGCCGGTCCGGCAGGCCAGTAGCAGCCAGCGCACATCGTCGTTGAGCAGCCGCCGGTATCGCACCCGCTCGGGACGTCCGACCGTCTGCTCGCAGCGCAGCGCCCATGCCGCGGCGCGCAGCGAACGGCCGTAGGTGCCCGGCATCGGATGCGTCTCGAGCGTCGTCAGCAGCGCGGCGAGATGGGGATCGGCGGCGTCCACCCCCGCCGTCAGCAGCGCGAAGGCGGCCAGCGACATCAGTCCGCCGCTGTTCGGTCCAAACAGGTCGGGCTCGATCGTCCCCGTCGCATCGACGCGCACCAGCCGCCCGGCGGGAATGCGCAGCTCCCCCTTCTCCGTCTGAATGCGCAGTTCCTTCGCGCTGCGCTGGATCAGCCGTCCGGCGGCGGTCTGCACGCGCCCGCCGCCCGTGACAGCGCCGCGATAGCGCACCCGCACGTCCACGTGAATCGCCGCCAGCAGCGCCTTCGCGCCGGCGCGAATCTCCTGTTCCAGTCGCGCCGCGGTGGGCAGCACCGGGGAGGCCGGCGCTGCCTCTTCCGCGGCCGGACCCACGGCGCGGAGCGGACGATCCTGCGTCGGGCTGATTCGCGGGACATCGCGCGCCCACGCCGCCGCCGCGGCCAGCAGGGCGCAGAGCGCGAGCAGGGTGCGCCGGCCGCGTGACCGGAGCTGGGATGCGCGGCCCGCGTCGATCATGGCTTGGCGGGGCCGCCATTCTCTTCGGAATAGACGCCGCGTTCGGCCGCCGTGACGAATGTCTCGGCGGTGGTCTTCAGCCGTTCCCAGCTTGCCCGGATGCGCTCCGCCTCGGCGGCGCTGATGCGATTGTCGTCCGAGACCGAGCGACTGACGTCCCCCAGCAGCCGCGAGAATCCCGCCACCAGTTGCTGCGTCGACATGATCAGCTCGCTGTCGAGGTCGCGGCCGCTGACGCGCGGATTGTGAACGAAGAAGCCACTCGCCTCGCGGCAGAGCCACTCCACCACCGGAAGGTGCTGCGTGATCTTATAGATTTCGCTCAGGCGATCGAGCGGATTGAGCGCCCCGCTGCCGTCCCCCGTGTCTTCCGATTCCGGCTCCTGGCACCACTTATAAACCAGCGCCGGCGAGAGTCGCAGCTCCGCCGCCAGCGCCTTGACTCCCACCCGGTCGGCCGCTTCCCGCAGCACTTCATAGGACTTCATGGGCGTGCTCCGCGAACGCCGCGCCCTCGCGCGGCAGGATTTTCAGCACAGGCGATTGACGGCCGCGGATTATACTCAGCGTCGCCGCGATGCACGGCCCGCATGCCCGACCACGCTTCGCCATTTCAGACCGCGACCGAGATTCGCTCCCTGCTCGAGCGCGCCGGGCTCCG